>Ga0265316_10001723_pt1 | contig 23218 bp, 14 predicted proteins | sample 4522metaG_FD_202092 | JGI IMG/M metagenome (GOLD analysis project Ga0265316, IMG submission 202092) | Rhizosphere microbial communities from Carex aquatilis grown in University of Washington, Seatle, WA, United States - 4-5-22 metaG | ecosystem: Host-associated > Plants > Roots > Rhizosphere >... | reverse complement strand
AGTGGGTCGACCGGCAGAAGATGCTGCTCAACGAGTACCGCCTTCAGCCCTGGACACCGCAGGCGCAGCAGTTCCTGGTTGAGCAGATGGAGGAGTTTTTCTTCGGCTCCGGCTCCGCCCTGCCCAGCGAGTACGTCCCCCCGTCGCACTGAGGCTCAAAGCTAAGCGCCTTTGGGTTACGGCGGGAAATGATTCCCGCCGTCGCGCCGCAAAATCAGATCAGTCTTCAGCCCCGGTTGGATCGCTAGCCGTACAAATCGTTCACGGAGAGGCAGGCGCCTCCGCCCCGCCCTGGTGTAAACTTGTTCGAGACCCCACAGCCGGCTCATCTCAGGGCCGGCTCAATCGTGTCGGGACGTGGCTCAGCCTGGTAGAGCACTCGCTTGGGGTGCGAGGGGTCGGCAGTTCAAATCTGCCCGTCCCGACCATATTTAGAATCAACGACTTATGGCGATTATCCTCCAGAGGGAAATTGTGAGGCGAGTACTCAATTAGCGCAAGAATTTGAGTATCTTATTCGGCACGGCGGGCGCGGGCTTGGGACTCTCCCAAAAGGTACCCGCAATTCGCCTGATTAAGACAAACCATTCTTGGAATCCGCTTCTAATTCCGTCAGCCAATCGATCTCATTCTCTGACTCCTTCGCAACGCGAATATCAGTGTGCGGTCACCTCGAACTGCGAGGGTTTTGTCGTAGTGCTTACATCCGGATCGTAGTACTCATAGACGCGTGATGCGAAGCCGCTGGCGTGAATCGGATATTTCGCGCGCATCCGGAACTTGATTTCGAACGAATCCCCCGGCGCAATCAAATCGAAATACAGAATGGCCTGGGTTGCCGTCATGCTGAACTTTTCCAGGCGCCCGCTCTTTGCCGACGCCGTCTTTTCCACCATTGTTTGCAGGTCTTCGCTCAGCAACTCGAACCCCGGCGGAATCCCCAGGTCCACCATCACCATCTTCGCCGTCTTCTCGGTGTTGTTACGGATCGTCGCCGTCCCGGTGGCTAATTCGTCCTGCGCCAGGCGCGTGCGATCGTACCTCACATTGATCGCCAGCGGCTCGCGCCCAGCTGCAGTCTGCCAGGGAACGAAATACCGCCCCGCGATCTGGTATGCCATCCCTCCTTCGCCCGCGAAGCGCAGATCCACCTCATTCTCTCCTTCGCCGTTCACCTGCGGCAGTACAAACTGGTGCAGCAGGTCGTTGTTTTCCTTGTTCACGTCGAGGCTCGCAATTCGCGTCCCGTTCAGCAGCACATCCACTGTGCCGTGAGAGTCGGCGCCACTCATCTCCGAAGCCTGGACCAGCGCTCGCAGCGCCATGATCGTGGCCTGCGTCGAGCCCCAGTTGCCCGCCCCGTTCTTGCGCGCCGTGATCCACGCGAGGGCCTTGCGAACCAGGTCGGAATTGCCACCCGCCTTCAGCATCGCCTGCACCGTCAGCCCTGTCGTCTCTACTGCCGCGCTGTCTCCGGTCGCATAGAGGCCGGTTTCCTGCGCCGTCCACCACGCCAACTCGTCCTTGAGCGTTGCTGCGTCGCGCAGCAATTCGAGCGCACGGTGCGCAAGTTCCGAGTCCTTGTCGTTGGCAACCGCGAAATTCGCCACCACGGCCAGCGTGTACGCATCCGCCTTCGCGTCCAGATGCTCCGCAATGTATTGCCGGGCCTTCTCGACCGCGGCATCCTTGTCTCCGGTGGTCTGAAGCGCCCACGCAATGTAAGCGGTAATGCGCAGCACATCCGTGTTGAAGCGATTGGTCGCACCCTCATTGATGAATTGCGTATCGGGCTGCCAGCTTCCATCAGGTTGCTGCTGCTTCGCCAGCCAGTCGCGAGTGCGCGCGATCAGATTCGGATCCACATCGTATACGCGCGCCATGTCACCGAATTCCATCAGCCCGTAAGCAGTCAGGATCTTGTTGGCTGGGGCGTTCCCGAACCACGAGAATCCTCCTCCCGGCACTTCGAAGGTCAGTAGCCGCTGGTAACCCGTGGCAATAAACCCTTCGGCCTTCGCATGCACCTCCGGCGTCAGCTTCTTCGTACGCTTCATGTAGTCCAGCGCCAGCACATTCGGATACGTGCTCGAGGATGTCTGCTCGAAGCATCCGCCAGGCATGGCGAGAATTCCGTCCATGCCTTCGATCACCTGGCTCAAAGGCCCCGGATACAGGCGCACGAAAATCTTGCTCGCATCGGGAATCGCGGTAGCGGGGAAGCGCACAACCTGCCGCTCCGCCTTGTCCAACCTGCCATTGAACACGATCTCCTTCGCCTGTCCGTTCGGCACCACCTCGATCTCGCGCACAATGGTGTCTTCGCGCTCCGATCCGCCGCGCATGCGCCCGGTTAGCGTAAGCTTGAACTTGCCGATCCGCCTGGCTTCAATCGTGAATTGCGCCGCGCCCACCTGGCCTCCATCGACCGCAACGGTCTGCGAATTCGCGCCGGTCAGCGCGAACCAGTCGTCCCGCTCGAGCGTCAATTCCACGTCCCCGCGATGCCCCGCGTAGTTGTACACCGCTACGGGAATCGAGATCTTGTCTCCCTGGGTCAGCGTTACCGGCAGATCCAAATCCACAAAGAAATCCTGGAAGACCTTCAACTCGGAAGTTCCCGAACCCAGCGCGCCCGCCTGCGTTGAAGCAAACATTGCCATGCGCCACGTGGTAATGGAATCGGCCAGTGGAATGGTAACGCTGGCCTTGCCCGCTCCGTCGGTCAGGATTTCCGGATTGATGTAAAGCGCCTCCGGAAAATAGCTGCGAATGTGTCCTGCCGGCGTGATCGATGCGCCCACTGGATTCGCGCCCGTCATACCTCCAGCTATGGTTCCCGCCACGCCTGCTTTGGGCATCGGAGCCATCGCCGCGAAGTTGCGGTTCTTGGTCGCGATTTCACTGATTTGCTCGGAGCTGATCAGCGTGCTCACCACGTTCGAGTCTGTCTGTACCCCAAGTGCATCGGCCACTACCGTCACCGTCTGCGACTCCGACCCAACAATCAGCGTCGCGGAAAGCACCGCGCGGTCGCGCGCTGCGATCGCAACCGCGCGCTCGCTGGTTTCAAAGCCCTTCGCAAAGACGTGCACCCTGTATCGCCCGGGATGAAGAGCCGGAAGCGAATAGCGTCCCTCCTCGTCGGCCACGGCTTCGCGCGTGCCGCCGTCTTCTGCGCTTATGACCTGGATGCGCGCGCCCGGGACCACCGCACCCGTCGTATCCGTCACCGTGCCCGCGATCTCCGCCAGTCCGATGTCGGGTCCGCGATCGTGTTCGATGCGCAATACCATCGCGTCCCCGCGCGGCGGCCACGTTTGCACCGCCTCTCCCGACCGAAACGCAAACGCAATGCGCATTTGTAATCCCACCGTGAGATCGTCCGCGGTGTTGAACGCGCGATCCGCTCCCGCGCTGCGCACCACGTACCAACGGTTGTCTGCGTCCAGCCATCCTGCCGGCTCCAGGCGCAGTTCCGAGCCCCACGCATCGTGCGGCGCGCGCCCCTCGTCGTCCCTCAGCGCTTTGAAGGCCGTCGGCACATCGCGCCCGCGGCGCACATCCTTCCATTTTGCGGTCAAGGTTCTGACGTATTCGAGCAACCCTTTCTCATAGCGCGCCTGGAAATCGGCCATTTGCGCCAAAGGCAGCGCGCGCCCGGTCTCGCTGTCGAGAGAATTCGGCGTCACCGTTTCCGCGGCCGCAAACAGCACGCGCGCCACGCGGTCATGCTGCTCCCAGGATTCGCTCCCGGCAGGCTTCACGATCTCGTCCTGTGTCAGCGAGTGGATCTCATACCGCGGCTTCAGCAATTCCTGCTCCAGGTAGAAGAAGACCTTGGCAAATCCCGGTTGTTTCTCCGCCAGCGCAAACACCGCCTGGTCCACTACCTCCAGCCCCAGCGCCGCGCTCACGCCCTCGCCCTTCGCATTGGTCACGCGAAAATGCACCCGTGCTTCGCCGCCCGGCAAATAGCTCCCCGCATCCGCCGTCGCCTCCACGCGCAGTTCGTCCGCAGGCTCGACAAACACCAGCCGCTGGTCCGCAGTCTCCCGCGCATTCCGCCCGATCACATAGGCGTGCACCATCAGCGTGCCCGACATCTCCGGCGTAACCCGCAAATTCATTTCCGCCCGCCCGTTCTCCACATCCACGTCGCGCGTAAGAATGGTCTGCCCCTCGCGCACCAGGTCGACGTACGCTGCACCCTTTTGCCTCGTCGACATCACCGTAATCTCCATGCTGTCTCCGGGCTTATACACCGCGCGCGAAGTGCGCACCAGCACCTGGTCCTCGCCGTCGCGCGTCTCCAACTGCACTGTCTCGGTCGCACGATTTCCTCTTCGGTCGTCGGCCTCGATGCGCAGCGTAGGGTTCACTTCGCGGGCAATCCGCACCACCGCGATCCCTGCATCATCCGTCTTCGCCTTCTCCGATGAAGCATCGTCATCCACTCGTTGCAGCCGATCGCCGCGCACTTCCAGGTCTACGTTCGCCGGCGTTCCGTCCGGATACGACACCAGCACGTACACCTGGTTCTCCATCCCGCGCACCAGCTTGCCGCCTTCGGGAATCGCCGTGATCACCAGCGGCGACTTGCTCACTGTGATTGACTCGCCGCGCGTCTCCGAGTGCTCCGCCGCGTCTTTCACCGTGGCCTCTACCACCACCGGCGCCGCTCCATGATGCCCACCGTTCCCGGCGAAGAACCTGGGGAGCGTCAAGTCGAAGTGATATACGCCATCGCCATCCGTGCGTCCCTCCGCCGTTGCCGCCTGGAACAACTCCACATCCATCGCCGAGGCCTTCATCGTGACCGCCGCATGATCCACCGGCTTGCCGAAAAAGTAGTTGGCCTTTACCGAGCCCGTCACGTGGTCTCCCGGCCGATAATCGCGCTTCTGCTTGCCGTCATTGGTCGCAAATTCGATCGCCACGCGAAACTTCGGGAGCACATACCGCGCCACATTGACGGTTAGCTCCGCGGCGTTGCTGTCCCCATCGCCCAGCTTCGCCCGCACGTGATAAGCGCCGAGGTTCACTTCGTCCGCCAGCACGAACTGCGCCGACGCCACGCCGAACTTGTCCGTCTCCGTCGCCTTGCGGAACACTTTGTTCCCGCGCGAATCTTCCACTTCAAATGTCAGCTTGCGTTCCGCGGCCGCATGATGATCGGCGCGGTCCAGCGCCAGCGCGCGCAGGTGAATGGTTTGCGATGGCTGGTAGATCGGCTTCTCGCTCGTCAGCAGAACCGCAACCCGCTCCTGTAACGTAATTGTCTCCGTTGTCTCGATACTCCCCCGCGGAGTCTCGGCTTGAAACCGCACCGGAAAGCTTCCCGTAAGCCCCTCGGGAAAACGAAACGCCGCCTCTGCCGATCCGCGGCGGTTCAGCTTGCCCGCAAACAGCAGCTGCGGGTCATGACTCGGATCAAGCAATTCGATCCGCACCTGTCCCTGGTTCACTCCTGCCGGAGCCTCATCGTGCCCGGGCGTCGAAACAATCAGCCGCATCGCCGCCGGCGCCCCGGCGATGTACGTCCGCTGCGCCAGGATGCGCAGCACCGGCCTCACCAGAATCGTTGAGACCGATCGAATCTCTTCCTCGTCCGCTTTCGCCTCTCCCGTGTAGCGCAGCGTGAATCGCACCCGCTGCCAGATGATTTCTTCGAGTGGCATCGTTCCGGTGAGTGCAATCTGCGCATTCCACACCGCGCCGCCCGGCGTCACGTGCATCACTCGCACTGCTTTTCCCAGCACATAGTCCTCGGGGCTCAACACCTCCAGCCTCAGTTCCGCATCGCCGCCGCGCGCGGCCTCGTAGGGCACCGAAACAGAGAGCGCATTGTGCGCATATACGGCGGACATCGTCTTCGATTCCGCACGGCCGACGATTGCCGCGCACAGCAGGACTATCACAGACAGAAACAAACGGCGCATGGAGCATCTCCCCTTCGGACCAATGCCGGCCGGCTGCGCCGCGCGATTGTCCGTAACAATCAGGGTTCGCGGCAATCCCGCAATCTTGCAGAGTTTTTTGAAGGAATTCCGGGGCGTAGCTACCGGGCGCGCCAGTGCACCCCGTCGCCGCTCGTCCACACCGCGCCGGCGTCAGTGGTCAGCTGGAAGACATTTGTCGCATTCGGAGAGCCCGCGCCCGCATTCACGACCTCGATGCGCGTCACCTTGCCCGCCCACTGCGGCTTCACCTTCTTCCAGCTTTTGCCGCTGTTGCGACTCACAATCAGCGTCCCCACTCCGTCCAGCGACAACACGCGCTTGCCCAGCGTCACCGCCGTCTTCGCATGGCCAGCGCCGCCCAGGCCCAGCGCTCCCAACGCTGCGAAGTTACGGTTCTCGGTCGCGATTTGGCTGACTTGTTCGGAGCTGATCAGCGTGCTCACCACATTGGAGTCTGTCTGCACCGCAAGAGCATCGGCCACTACCGTCACCGTCTGCGACTCCGACCCCACTGTCAGCTTCGAATCCAGCCTCGCCAGCTCGTTGGGCTTGAGATCGACCGCTTGCAAATAGCCCTCAAATCCTCGCGCTGTCACCTTCAACCCGTAATGTCCCGCCGGAACCTGCGGCAGACTGAAGAGTCCGGTCGCTCCGCTGACCGTGCTCCAGGTCTTTCCCTGCGCGGCATCGCTTAGCGACACCGTGGCTCCCGCCACAATCGCGCCGGTCTGGTCGGTTACAATCCCTGTCACTTCCGACAGCCCGTTCTCCGGCCCGCTTTCGTGCTCGATCCTCAGACTCGGTTCCCGTCCCCGGGTAGCGAATTGCGGCACCGCTGCATTCTGATTCGCCGTCTGGATCCCCGCTATCGTCGCGTTTGCTGCCGCTTGCCCGTCCGCTTCAGCCGCCGCTTCATTTGCAGTTTTGCCGGCTGGTGCGGGAGCCACATTTGCACCCGCGATTGTCCCGGAGACTTCCCGCGCACCGCCCGCGCCCGCCTGCGGAGCCGGCGCACCCGCAGTCGTCGGCCTTCTCTCCAGTTCCAATGAAGGGATCGCCAACCGCCCTCCTGTCCCGGCCCCCAGGCTTTCGCTCGCGCCCAGGCCAACTGCCCGACGCCGCAGCGCGTTCGCAGGTTTAACCGCGCGCGGGGCCGCCGCTCCAGCGACCGCATTCCCTGTCGGAACCCCTCCCGGCACCTCCACCTTGGCGCTTTGCTGCCCGTTCTCCGGAACTCCCCGCTGCGACCGTTCATACACCAGCACCACGAGTCCGCACGCCAGCGCCGCGCCGGCCAGCCCCACCGGCATCACCCATCGCCGCCAGAACCATCCCCTGGAAGCATCCGGCTGAGCCGCGTGCGCCTCTTCCTGTCCCTGCATCAGAAACACAACTCTCCGGCAATCCGCGCACAAGGCCAGGTGCGCCAGCATTTGCTCGCGCTCCCACCTGGCCGCCGCGCCCTCCACAAAGGTGGTGATCTGGTCGGCGTCCGGATGCATCCCGGGTTGGAGATTCGCGCTCACACTCGCCCTTCCTTATCGGAGTACGTCCGGTCTCCGGGAATTTGCAGCAGTTTTCGCAAGTTCAAATCCACGTCCCTGGGATCGACCCCCAGCGCCTCCTCGGCCGCGCGACGGCTCAACCCGCCCGCCTGAAGTGCCCGCAGCAAATCCTTGCGCACGTGCCCGGTGGCGCGTTTCAGCTTGCGGCTTATTGTTGCCTCGTGAACCGCCAGCACCCGGCTTAATTCCAACAGCGTATGCCCATCCAGGTAGTAGGCGGATAGCAGAAAGCGCTCCTCCGCTGCCAGCCCTTTGAGCGCCATGCGCAACGCCTCGAGCAAGTGCCCCAGCGCCAGAGTTTCCGGCCGTGCGGCCTCCGGCGCTACCGGTTCCACGTCCTCCAGCGCCGTCTCGCGATACGTTCTGCGGTAGTGATCCACTTGCCGCTGCGCCAGCATCGCCCGCAGCCAGCCCATCAGCGATCCCCGCCCCGAATAGCGCTCGAGCGGCGACCGCCGCACGCCATCGTGCCCCCTCAGCCCGAACAGCTCCGCGTACAGCGCGTCAACCAGTTCTTCGCCCAGAACCGAAGATCGCGTCAACCCCACCGCAGCCCGGGTCAGTTGCCCGCGATACTCGGTCATGAACCGCTGCCATGCCGCCTCGCGGCCCAGAGCACACCCGAGAGCCAGCACCAAGTCCTCGATGTGCAGTGCCCGCCAGAAACTCTCCCGTTCCTTCGTGCCGGCTTGCCTTCCCGGCTCCAGCCCGAAGTTGTGCTTCGTCCCGATCGCCTCCAGTGCCTCCGCGAATTCCGCCTCGCTCAACTCCGCTGGGCCCACGCCGGCTTTCTGCCAAAGCTCAGCGCACAGCGCGTCCGTCAAAAGCCCCGTTCGTGGCTCGGTCAAAATCAGTGTCGCCAGCCCGGCCACCGCTTCCGCCGCGCAGTCTCCTGCCACCGCCGGCGGCGCAGCGGCTTTGGCATCGTTGGCCGGTGAAGTATCCACGCTCGCCGAATACACTATCACCTTCGCCATATACCACGGGATGTGGTTCCTATGGATCTATCGGACTTGTCCTATGAAGTTGGCTTCGCGAACGTCTTCCAAGGTTGCAGCGTTCCGTGCGGATTACCGCCTTCCCGTCCCCGACCCGGATTTTGGCATTCCAGGCGCCCTCGCAGGCGCCGGTCATGGTTGGGGAAGCGTGGGCCATCATCCAGCCACAACCCCATCTCTGGACCCTGGGGCGTTTGCGGGTACCAATCTGGCGCCTTGCCGCCCCAGCGGAGATGGCGGAGGCCCGCTGTCGAAAACCTCGGGTCTCCCCCAATTCCGTGGCACAGCGATCTACTTGGTCAAAGGCGTAAAATGCAAGACCGGCCTGATCAGGTGGATAGGTGCAATGGCATGAACGAAGACCTTGATGGCCGTCTTGTTTTTCAGCACTACGGAATCGAGTGTGCAGGCATTCAGTAGATCCAGATTTGTTATGCCGGCTGCCCGGCAAGCCGCGCGCGCAGGTCCGGCTAACTGGGGATCGATATCCGACGCAAAGAACAGCGTGGCAGGAGCGCCTCCCTTGATCGTCTCCGGATCGGTGAACAACGAGTCCTTCGGTTGCAGGCGCCAACTGTCCGCGTAGGCATGGTAGAGATCGGTGAACGATACCGGCTCCTTCAGCACCGCTCCGTTTGCCGTCGCCAGCACCCGTGCATTTCCTCTGGGATTGCCCAGCAGGCCGCGTGTCTCATTTTCTGGCGCAGTGCCCAGTCCCACGGTCACGTCGATCCACTCTGGGGCGAGCACGGCGGTCATACGGTTGCCGTTGCTGGCCGAAACCGTGTAAGTACCGCCATGCCGTGTGATCTGCACGCCGGTGGAGAGGTGGATGGTCTTGCCGTCGGCCAGATTTTCGGCCCTGCCATCGATGGCCAGCCGCGTCGGCTCAATATAGAGAGCCACGCGCGACCGGCCCATCCGCACCGCAACCGCCTTGTTGACAGCCGTGTTCGGGTACTGCGGCGGTCCTGGCTGCTGCCGCGTTTGCACCTCGAAGTCCGATCCGCTCTGCGCCAGCACAAAGTCGCCAAACGCCTGGAAGTCGTAATACAAGCCGTCGAAGGTTGTCAGATGGGTGTCGCCCACGCTGGTTGCATCGGCGCACGAGGCCAGCGCGCCGGCGGGAGCGGGATTGACCTCGGTAAAGACCAGCGCCGGCGCGGAGCCTGCTAATGCTGCCGGCGCAACATTGTCCAGGGTGAAGTTGTTCGATTCCCCGGTAAAGCTTTGGTCGTCGCAGGTAGGCCCCGCGGTTGTGCCGCTGAGCTCGCCGATGCGTACAGTGAGCGAGGAATTAGCGTTGAAAACCGCCTGATTTCCGCCGCCATTGCCAAAGACATTAAATTCAGATTCCGACCATTTACTGCCCAGGTCGGGGAAATAATTGTTGCCTGGCGCCGTCGAGACCTGACCGCCCGTCACCGAAACGGCCAATGAATCCGTCGTCATGCCGACGGAGCCGGCCGCATAGGCGGTGACATGGAATTTGTCTAAATTCGCTATAGGCTCAGTGATCGGTTTTGTGCCTTTCACGGAGTTTACAACGCAATAAGTCAGACCGTAGAGGGGAAATTCACACCACCCGGTGGTGGTGACCTGATGGCCCGCGCAATTGGTTCCATGGGGTGCTGGGCAGGGCGCAAAATTGAGGCTTCCCGCTGGCGGTCCCCATTGCTCCAGCCAGTACTGGATGAACCCGGCTCCGTTCGATTTGTAAGCGAACTGCTCCCATCCCATGCATCCGCTCGGCGCTGTCGTGCCATTGGGGGAGCCGCTGCATGCGGATGTGCCGAAGAAGGGCTTGGTGTTCAGTTGCAGAGAGTAGGCGTCTTTATCCGTACTGCCGGCGCAAGACGGGTTAGTGGGACAGACAATCCCCATCGTGACCGAGCATTTTACGGCGCACTCACTGGTGATGTTGGAACTGGTATCAAACGAGCCTTCTGTCTCAGTGATGAAACCGGATGCTGTGACGGCTGAAAAATCCAGACCCCTGCCTACATCGAGGGCACCGGTACCACTCCTCGGAGGATAGACTATCTCCGGCGGCGTTGAGCAGGGGACCTCGGTCCACACCTTGTCCGGATAATTGGCGGTATAGCATTTGTCACTTGCCGGCCGCGGAGTCTTCAGAATCGCCTTGCGCCAGTCCTCCTGCTCCACCGCGGTCGGCTTCCGCGCTTCGGTTGCTTGCTCCGCGGCCGGTTTAGCCTTAGCCCGCTCCGCGGCGTCTTGCGCAGCCGCCTTGCTCGCCCCCAACCAGGCGAAGCTCAGCGTCAGCATGGTAAATATCGCGTACGACTTTACACCCTTGCTCGGAATGGCGCATGTAAATCGGAGAAGTTTCATGATTTGCGTGGCCATAGGTCCTCTTTTCAAGACGTCAGTCGCCTGCCGTGCAATCCAGTATCAGCGCACCTGCCTTGGAGTATAGTGCGGCTCGCTTGTGATTGGTTTCAGCGACGCGGCCTTTCTTAGGGAGAGGCAAAGTCAACGCCAAAATGATCAATAGCCTGGCCGAATAGCCACTTCAAAAGTGTTGTTGGAGAATTTCTGGGTTCGATTTTGGGAACCCCTCGACATGCGCGGCAACCACGGCGGCGTTTCACCGTGTTCGATGTCGCCCAGGCGAGGCAGTTCATCGCAGAGATATCAGGACATTTCCTCGAAGCACCATCCTCCTGCCCGCCATTTGAAAGAGGTTCGGAGAAGTTGTCGGCCGAGTTCCAGACAATTGCTCCGACACCACAACGGCAAATCCGCCGAAGGATTCTGCACCTGTCCGGCAACGCGGTTTTGCGTCCAAGTGGACTGGATTTGTGAACACTGGTCGAAGTTGTGGCCTCCCGACCGATGCGTTCGCAGGTTGGCAAGTTCACCCTGTCAGGCGACGAACTCTGTATCGGCTTCGACTTGAATTCTGAATGAAGTGGATTGGGGTGTAAAGCGCTCCCTTTATCGTGAAGTGGTCAAAGGGCTGGCAGAGACGCTGAACATGAACTGGGCTGATGGCGTTGAGTTCCTGGAGATTGATTCAAAGCAACTGGGAACGGACACATTCCTGGACAAGGAAGATGAGGCAGCCCGGACTCAACTTCTGGAAGAATTCAAGGTCGATAAGGACAAGGTGCGCGCGTTGCATGGCAACGCCGTTCTGTCGCGCTACCCAATTCGCTCGGCTCGGCTGGTTCCTTTCACCGTTGGTTATGACTGGTTCAAGGAAGGCAAAATCAGGTCCCTTGAAAAAGCAAAACGGAAGGCAGAGGTTTTGGTCGGAGAGGATTTACTGCGCGAGATGCGCCGTGGAGGACGGACGACACTTTATGTAGATCTGGATGTGCCGGAAGCGCCCGAGCATCGCGTAACCACTGCGGCAACGCATCTGGAAAACCGAACCAAACCCAAAGTGCGCCGTCAGCAGATGGAGGAATTACTGGCCCAAGTGCGCGAGAAGAGCAACCCTTACCGGGACGGGGACAGTGAACAATCAAACCGCAATCGTCACCCGGTCAGCCTCAGTGTTTGCCCCGTTGCCGATCGTTGGCGGGAAGTTCCGGTGGTACCCTCAAACCCGGTGGCCTGCGCGAACTGCACTGGCACCCCAATGACGATGAATGGCAATACTACGTGGCTGGAACCGGCCGCATGACCGTCTTCGCCGCCGGCGGACATGCGCGCACCATGGACTTTCAGGCCGGCGACGTGGGCTATGTCGAGCAGTCCATGCCCCACTACGTTGAAAACACCGGCAACGAGGATATCGTCTTCCTCGAGGTGTTTCCCACGCCGGAATACCAGGACATCTCGCTGGCGCAGTGGCTGGCGCACACGCCGTCGCGGCTGGTCGATCAGCATCTGGCCACCGGCGAGGAGTTCCTCAATGCGGTCCCGAAATCGAAGATCGTGATCGACCCGGCGTAGCCTCATCTGGGGCGCTCTTCAAGCCGGCGTCAAACGCCGCAAGCGAGATGCTTTGCCCCGCCCTCACTTCAGCGCGACAAACACCTGCGTGTCTCGCACTGGCGCTCCGCCCGGCCCCAGCGCTTGCAGCCCAATCTTCAGCGTCTTGCGCTTCTTCGCCTTGAATTCGTCGCTCACTATGTTCGATACCTTCCGCTGGCCGCCGGCCTTCATCACCACCCGGAACTCCTGCACTCCAGGCGGCACATAAGCGTTCTCAAACGTGCTCTTGTTTCCGGCCACGCCGCTCAGGAACACCTTGCGGTTCATCTCCACCGTAAACGGCGTCCCGTCGGGAATGCGGCTCAACTCAATCTTCAGCTTCGCATTGGTCTTCGGGTCCAGCGTCTTCGGATCGAACGCCACGGCGGCAGCCGCAGCCCTCGACCTGGGCTCAACCGGCGCCGCATTCGGGCTCCCTGCCGTAGCAACCGGCCCAGCAGCGGCAGCCGAACTGCTCTGTTGAACAGCCGGCTGGGCCGTAGTCGGCTGCGCCGCAACGCTCCGGTGCCGCGCAAACCACCATCCGCCCACCACCATTGCCAGCACCGCAACGGCCGCCATTGCCCACGCCGCCGGCCCCACTACGGCCCGCCGCTGCACCTGCGCCGGCGCAGCCGCCTGCTGCGCGCCAGGCGCCTTCACCGGTACTGCGAGCAGTTCCACTGGCGCCGCCTGCGGCACTGACATTCCCGCCGAGTTGCCGTCCAGAGTCGCCTCGGAATCGCAAACTGACAGGGTCGCCGTCATCGTCCGCATGGCCGTCGCCTCAGGCGCGTTACGCAGCGCAGCCAGGGCTGCGGCCAGTTCCTCTCCCGTCTGGAACCGGTCCGCGGGGTTCTTGGCCAGGCACTTCAGAATCGTCGTCTCCAGCGCTGGCGGAATCGCCGGGTTGAACCGCGCCGGCGGCACCGGCTCCGTATGCACCACCTTGTACGACACCGCCGTCACGGTTTCGCCATTGAACGGCTGCTCCCCAGAGGCCAGCGCGTACAGGATCACTCCCAGCGAAAACAGGTCCGCGCGCCCATCCACCGCCGCTCCAGTAAACTGCTCCGGCGGCATGAAAGCCGGCGTCCCCAGCAACTGCCCCGTCGTCGTCACCTCGCCCGCCGCCAGCTTAGCCACTCCAAAATCGGTAATCCGCGGCCGCTCGCTCCCGTATGCCTCCGGCGAAGTCATCAAGATGTTCGCCGGCTTGATGTCGCGGTGGATCACGCCCTTGCGGTGCGCGTGCCCCAGCGCCTCGGCAATCTGCTGCCCCAGGTCGCATACCCGCTCCATCGTGAACCGCTGCCCGCTGCGCATGGCTGAGGCCAGCGTCCGCCCCTCCACGTACTCCATCACCAGATACGGTGTACCCTCGTGCTCGCCCACGTCGAACACCGGCACAATCCCGGGATGCGCCAGGCTTCCGGCGGCTCGGGCCTCGCGATAAAACCGCATCCGGTACTCGTCTCCCTGCCGGCTCTCCAGCGCCGAAGTGAGGATCGTCTTCACCGCCACGGTCCGGCCCATCGCCGGATCGTGCGCCTTCAGCACGCTACCCATGGCGCCGTGCCCCAATTCCTCCAGGATTTCGTACCGGCCAATCATTTTAGGGGAGGTCATGGCGTGAATTTTACCGCGAACCGCTTCGCGCTCTCATGATCTTTTCCCACCGTGGGAGTCCACATCGAAAGTGAACCCGTCCTCTGTCGCTGTCTTCGTGCCAGAGTCCGGACGTTCCTCGGCCTCCGTCGCGTCGCGGAAGACTTCGTCGGTTCCACTCATCCCGCGGCGCTACTGCACCATCCGGATTTCGCCTACCTGGATCACGGGCGCGATATCCGTGTAGTTGGGGATGTCACTTTGAAGGACGTCCGCATTGGGGAGGAATGCGGCGGTAAAGGCCTCCACGCTTTCGCAGGTGAAGGCACAGATGGCCGTGAACGGCGGCGCCTGGTCCGCCATGCCGCCGTAGACGCCGATCTCTACAGAAACCGCCTTTACCGCCGCGCCAAGCAGCCCCAGCGCCAGCGGCATGTGCGTGTTCAGGTAGTAGTCGACATCGAAGCGGCTGGCCGGCCGGGATGGATAGAAGATCGAGACTCGGATCATTGCTGGAGAATACCCCATGCCGGCCCACCATTTTCTCCCCATTCATTGCCCCGGAATCAGGAAGAACAGCTGGTCTGCAACCAGCACTGTCTCATGCAAATAAAAAAACGGATATGTTCTATGGATTGTTTGAGATAAGGGCAAAAATTGCAGTCAATCCGGAGGAGCTTCGCGGCTTGGCGGGGGGAGAGGGTGGAGGAACGGGCTGACGTGGATCGATTTCCCTTCCGATGTAAGAACTGGCCAGAAATGCAAGCGCCCGCCGGTTGGCGGGCTCAGCTCAGCTCACTGGTACGACTTTATCCCGGATGACTGGGCGCATGATGTGATGGCGGATACGGTTGTGCAGCGGAGCTAGCGGAGCCGGGGCCGAAGGTGCGGGGGAGGCGGCGAGGTTACCTTTGGGGAGGGGGGGGTGCCTCAAACTGACCTCTGGCAGGGACATAGTACCGTAATGCGATAAATTGGCCGTATTGGCGGGGTTAGCGGAGTCAGGTTGGTTACCTTTGGGGAGGGGGGGCCTCGGGCTGGCGTTCGGCTGGGAGGCTCTTCCTCGCCGCGCCGGCTCAGTAGCTGGCGACATCCATGTAATCGTAGTCGCGCAGGAATTCGGCGAAGCTGAGCTGGAAGATTCCATCCGCCCCCGGGTGACCTCCCCAGGGATTGCGCAGGGTGACGCTGTCGCTGGCTTCGTCGTAATCGAGCACGGTAAATGCGTGGCCGGCGACCCACCAGGCTGAGTCGCTTGCCGGACTCTCGGCCGGCCGGGCATCGCGTGTGGTGGCCACCCCGGGCGACTTGCCGGCATGCACGAGGCGAAGAGCCGGCTTGGCGTCCTGCACATTGTTCTCGAATCCGACCGTTAGAACTTTGCCTCCGAACGCCTCCAGCACGCGGCGGACAAAACCTCCCTGCCCAACGGAGCGGTAAACGCCGAACAGCTCGCCGTTAGCCCGGATCTCCTTGCCCAGGGCGGTTACGAACGCCTGCTGTGAGAGGAACTGGTTGACCTGCGCACGCGCCAACATGGGGACGTCCAGGTGGATCATCTCCGTGTTGAGGGTTGCCAGGAGGCGCGCGCCGTCCACGTCGCCGGACTGTTCGACAGTGGTGCGGATGGCCCGGTCGTAAGCGTTCAGGAGGAGGTTGTTCTGCTGAATGAGGCCAGTGGCAAGCTGCTTGATGCTGTCGGGATAGGTGGTGGCGGCAACCGAACTAAGCAGTGCATTGCGCAGCGTGGCCTGGCCGTATCCGCGCAGCAAAACGGCTACCCACAGGCCCTCGGAATGATCGTAGCCGTGCTCCCGCGCATAAAGCACATCCTCCAGGTCAACGGTCTCCCTGGCGCCGGTAGCGAAGGTGACTACAAAGACATCGGGAGCGGTTTGCTGAATTGCGCCGCGGAGGAGGTCAGGGTTGGTGCGGGCGAGGCCGGCGACGGAAGCGTGGAAGAAGCAGCTTCCCAGTCCGCCCTGGCGCACGGCGGAGTAGGAGACGCCGGAGCTGCCATAGAGCGGAACATGACTGTTCTGTGCTTGCGCGGGCGCTGCTGCCGTGGCAAGGCTTGCACAGAGTAGTACGGACGCGGAGCAGCTAAGGAGAATCCGCACGAATTGGTGTGGCACAGCCTGAGTTGGCACCGACCTAACCCTCCCGGGCGCGCCGCATGGCCGTGGGAGCGCCACCGCGTGCCGCGCCGAATCTAAGGATGAGAACCTAGTTTGGATCCGAGCCATTTTGCGCGGCAATGGCCTGCTGTATCTGCCCCTTTAGATCCCTCGCCTTTGCGTTCCCCGGCTGGCAAGAGAGGACATTATTGACTTTGCGCAGCGCATCTGAATACTTGCCGCGACCGCGGGCTGTCTCCGCCGAATCCAGCAGGCCTGGAAGCTGGTCGGACGGATATTGGCAGCTACCGCTAACGCCTTCGGGGGGTTTGTTATCGGGCTTTGGTGGCGGAGGCGCCGGCTGGGGCTGGGGCTGGGGCGTGTTCGCTTTGGCTGCGGCGGCGGCTGCCGCCGCCTGCTCCCTTTCCTTCTTCTGCTGTTCGCGCTGCTGCTTCCGGGTCAGGGGCTGTGCCGACTCCGACGGGGGATTCACGCTGGTTGGCGCATGCTGGGGCGGGGTGGAAACCGGCGCGGACGAATTCTCAGCCGGCGCGGGCGTCTGCTGCGCCGGAGTAACCGCGGCGACCTTCTGATCGGTTCCGGGACGGAAGAAGAAGAAAGCGGCCACGGCGCCGGCGACGAGAACGGCGGCCAGCCCGATCCAAAGCAGGGTGCGCGATGCCCGGCGGGGCTCCGGCTCCGCCCATTCGGCCGGCTGGAGAGCAATATCCGGCTCGGGCGCAATTTCCACCGTGGCTGCCGCGGTTGCGCGGCCGTTCTTCTCGATCATTTGCGCCAGCACCCGCTCGTCGGCCTCGCGGGTAGTCAGATTTGCCGCAGCGCGCCATGATATTTCACGGTATTGTGCGCCCTTTCCCTTCGAGCGAACAGAGAATCCGGGCGCCTCTTCCAGCAACCGGGCGGCAGCATCTGTAACCATGATGCTGCCGGCATTGATATGCTCCGACGGCGTTTGCTGGCCCCTGGCCACTTCTTCACCGGATTGAATCAGGATGGAGAGCGCGTAGGCGCGGGACGCTTCAGAAAGACCCTGCGCGCCCCACTGCAGGCGACGCGCAGCACTGGCGGCTGATGTCACCGAATCGAACCGCGCGATCAAGGCCGGCCCGGCCGTGTCTCCGGGAAGGCCACCGGAGGCTAGAATCAAATCGCGGGCAAGGGCACACTCAAGGCTGGAGTCGTCCCAAATTGGAGCCGGTCCGCTTTCGGAACAGACTCTGACAGATAGATAGGCGTTTCCCACTGGGGAGTCTTCAACCATCGCGGTGGCCATCTGGGAACGATCCGGTGCAGGGTTACCAATCGGTTGCACGGCTGCCGTCCTGTCCGCGAGGCGAGCATGTTTCCGCAGGAGGAGAGCGGAAATTCAAATTGCAGTGCCTCTGAGAAAGTGGTAGATTAGCAGAAATCACGGGCTTGGGTAAACCCTCAAATTCTGCGTCTAGTCAGATCCCCCCTGGCCGGCGCAAAGGGGGTTTTGCGTTTCTTCCTGTAAACGCTCCCGTGGGCCCTTCTCTGCCGATTCCAGCAGCGCAGGATGTTTGTTCCGGGGGAATCATGAAATCGATAGGTAAAAAGAAGATGAAAACCGCAAGGATGGGCAGCGCATTGCGCATCGCGGCAGTATTGATCGTGTGTCTGGGAGCTTTGAACGGCGTTGTTCGGGCCAAGGAAGTTGGACTCACCGCGATCGAAATCTATGACGGGCCGTCCGGCGCCGCATACGTACAGCTCACCAATGTGATGATTTCGGCAAAGATAGAAATGCGCGTCACCGTCACGGGAGACACGCCGATGGACCACGGCTTTTATAACAAGTTGAACAAGGTAGGCCTGGGTTCCGGCGGGGTGCTGGAGCGCGGCGCGGACGGCGTGCTGCGTTACACGGGGACGGACGGCCAGACCGTCGTGGTCGTCCCGATGAACGCGAAATTCGACCATGGCGGGTCACTCTCGCCAGCCCAGTTAGCAGATCAGGCTGTGCTGCGCGGAACGCCAGTGGAAGCCGGCGGACAGCTCCAGCAGCTCGGTCGCCGCGTAAAGCTGGTGTTTGTTGACGCGCCGGACCAGGAGCTGGCCGAGTATCTGCGCGCCGAGCGGGCAGGGGACATAACCGGGTGGCGGGCATACCTGGCCAAATATTCCGCTGCAAAACACACCACGGACGCAAAGAACCGGCTGGCAACTCTCTTTGCGCAAGCCGGGGAGGCGGATCTCGACAAGTATGCAAAGACCGCCGCGTCAGCCACGCCCGCCTATGACAGCCTGAAATCGGCCCGGGCCTTCACCGAGCAGGCGATGGCGCAAGCCCCCGGACTGCCGGAGGTGAAGAAGCTTGACAGCGATGTGCAGGCAGCGGTGTCGGCCATAGCCGATAAGAGCCAGAGCGAACTGGAGTTGTATCTTGCAGCCCTGAAAGACCACACCGCCGGCTACGGTCACCTTGGAACAGCCAAGAGTCTGGTTGAAACTGCCAACGGCATTGAGAGTACCAAGAGCGGCCAAATCACACTCGATGCAGTGATGCACGCTTTTGATGCCGTGGACGGCGCAATGCGGCAAGCGGAATCCTCGCAAACCGCGAAGCGCTACGATCTCGCGCTCTCCTCCATCGAACCCTACCGCTCGTTCGCGCCCGAAGAGCCGCGCATTGCGTCGGTGATTGACGGGACCTACAACTACCACATGGAAGCCGGCAAACGCGCCGCAGCTCTGCAGAAGTGGGATACGGCGATCGCAGAGTTCGAGAAGGCGGAAAAGGCGAAGGGCACACCGGAAGAGCGCAGTCAACTGGCCACGGCGCGCGAGCAGTGGACCATCACCCAGGACGCCAAGGCGGCGCAAACCGCAAAGGACCAGAGCACCGCTTACGAGCAGGAAAAGGACGTCATCAAGGCATATGAGGTGCTGGACGAGCTTCCGGCATCACAGCGCAAGCTTGTACAGGACGATATGGACCGATTGCAGCCGGCCTACATCCAGCGCTGTTCGCAGGTTGCCAACGAGTTTCGCAAGGCGCATTCACCCCTGAAAGGCCTGTCCGACGAAGTGGGAATCGAGACCGCTTTCAACTATCTCCAGAAGGCTTACAAGCTTAGTGGAGACGACTCCTTCAAGGACCGCATGGACCTCGATGCCAAGGACTTAAGCGAGTACCTGCTGGTTCAGGCCAAGCTGTTCCTGGGCAAGCCGAACGGATCGGGGACAGAACTCGCCTGGACGTATCTCTCGCAGGCATTCCACTACAGGGCGGATAACCTGTCACAAGTGCGGGACGCCATGACGGAAGCGAATGCCAAACATGGATTCCGGTCGAAACTCTCGATTCGCGTTCAGTTCCGCGATCAGAGTTCGCAGGGCGCGGGATTTGCGACCCAGTTGGAGAACGCAGTGATCGCCGAGCTGGGAAGCTCGAAGATCCAGATGAAGCTTATTCGCCAGGGAGAACCGACGCCGAAGGACATCGATCCGGATTATTTGATTGAAGGCGACGTGATGCGTCACCACCTGGACCCACAGTCAAAGCAGCAACCCGTGGAGTCGGTGTACGTCTCGGGCTCCCATGAGGTTGACACCGACGAATGGAAAAAGGCTGATCAGACCTATCAGAGCGCGCTGTTGCAGGTGCAGAGCGCGAATAACGCGCTCACGTTCGCACAAACCAAGGGGAAGAAGCACGAGATCGAGGCGGCGGAGAGTTCATTCAAGGATGCGCAGAAGGCCGCTCAGGAAGCACAGGCCGCGCGCGATGCAATTCCGAAAACGCACACGCAGACCATTCCTCTTGCGTACACCTATATCAAGAAGACGGTCACGTTGATGGGCTCGATCGAGATGCGTTTCCGGATCAACGATGCCCTGACCCCTGACCCATGGGTGCCGATTGTCAAAGAGGAATCAAAGACCGCCTCGGTGTCGCTGAACAGGAAGCCGGAGGATACCACCCAGGTCACGGACCTGGGCGTCGATCTATCCACCGAATCAAACCAGACAGAGTTCATGAACGGGGTGGAGAACGACGCCCTGAACGACCTGAAGACGGCAGTGCGGCAGAAGGTGGAAGAGCTACCCGGAAGAATCTACAAGAGGGCCCGGCAGCGCGAAGACCAGACCGACATTGAAGGGGCCGGCGAAGCGTACATGCGCTACCTGGAATTGCTGCCGGACGAGAACACCCCGGAGGCGAAACATGCGCTGCAGTTCCTGCACGATCAGTTCAATATGAGCCCGGCAGATATTGTGGGAGCTCCATAGTAGAGCGGCAGCACCGGCCGGAGATGGAAACCGGACAGGGACAAACGATTGGATGATTTGAGGACGGTGACAGGTGACCCCAGACAGGCCGAACGCCGGACCGGTTACACGGATCGGAAAATACGAGATCATTGAAGAGTTGGGCCACGGCGGAATGGGGGTGGTCTATCGCGGCATCGACAAGGCTATCGGGCGCGAAGTTGCCATCAAGACCCTGACCGAGGGGTTTGCAGAAGATCCCTCAATGCTCAGCCGTTTTTACGATGAAGTCCGCATCACCGGCAATCTCAATCATCCCAGCATCGTAACCGTGTACGAAGTCGGCGACGAAAACGGCACTCCGTATATCGTGATGGAATGCGTAAAGGGAGTGTCTCTGGACAAGATCCTGGCGGCTCGCGAGGAGATGCTGCTGCCGGATCGGCTGCGCATCGTGGAACAGACGTGCAGCGCCCTGGGCTACGCGCACCAGAACAACGTGATCCATCGCGACGTGAAGCCGGCAAACATCTTTGTGCTTCCCGATGGAAACGCCAAGTTGCTGGATTTCGGAATTGCGCGGCTGGAAAAGCGGGACCAGGAGCACGCTCACACCCGCGTCGGGCATCTGATCGGCACCATCCCTTACATGGCGCCGGAGCGGCTGCGGGGCGAAACCCTGGACGGCCGTTCGGACATTTTTTCGGCTGGCGTTGTTCTCTACCAGTTGATCGCCGGCCGGCTGCCGTTCACCGGCTCAGACACCGCGCTGATGCAGAAGATTCTCCAGGACATGCACCCGACCATGGCGGAGCTCGGCGTTGAATGTCCCCGGGAGGTGGAGGGAATCATCGAGCGGGCACTGGCCAAGGACCCGGCGGACCGCTACTCCACCGCCGAAGAAATGGCCGCGGAGATCTCTGCCATTGTGTCGGAGCTGCGCCAGGGCCAGGTCCAGGAGATGATCGCGGAGGCGCGCGAATGCGTCGAGTCCGATCGCCTGGCGCAGGCGCGGACCGTGCTGAACCAGGTGCTGCGCATCGACAGCAAGAATGCGGCGGCCCGCGAGCTGCTGGCGCATATCCAGAACCAGTTCACACAGCGCAGACGCGAGATGACAGCGCAGCAGATTCGGCAGCAGGCTGAGGACGCCTTCGTCAACAAGCGCTACGATCAGTGTCTCGCCGTGCTGGAAGGAAGCGGAGAACTGCTCACCGCTTATCCCGAACTGGACGCGCTGCGCAAGAAGGCGCAAAAGGAGAAAGAAAAACAGACCAGGCTGAACGACCTCATGGTCCAGGTCGAGTCTGCGCGGCGGCGTGGCGACTTCAAGACGGCGATCGCCAATGCGGAAAAAGCCCTCAAAGTAGACAAGACCAATCCCCGCATCATCGCACTGCGCAACCAGCTCACCGCGGAAGCCGAACAAGCGCAGCGCCAGGCGCAAGCCAGGGTGCTGATAACGGCGGCGCGCGGAGAGTTGAGCGCGCGGCGATACAACGAAGCGGAGGACCTGCTGAAGCAGGCGGAGGCAATCGATCCCACCAACCCCGAACTCCAGTTGATGCTCGACGATGCCAGGAAGGGCCATGAGCAGACCAGGCGCCAGGAGGTGATTTCGCGGCTGGAGGAAGAGATGTCGCAGGCCTCCACCTACGAGCAGTTGCAACAGGTTGCGCAATCCATCCGGGGAGCCATGGCGGATATGCCGGCCGAATCCCGGCTATTCCGCCTCAACGCCCAGGTGGAGCGGCTGGTGCGCGACCTCCAGAACAAGAAGCTGGTGGAGGATACGGTTCTGGCGGTGCGCGAACTGAGTCCCCGCGAGGCCCTTGAGCGAGTGCGGCGGGCGCTGGCCCAGGTGCCCGGAGACGAGCGCCTCATCTCCCTTGAGGCGCTGTTGAGCGAGCGCCTCCGGCAGGAGACGGTGGACGAGCGCCGTGCCGATTACCTGGTACGGGCGCGCGAATTCCTGGATAAGCAGCAATTCCCCGAAGCCGTGCGGGTGCTCGAGTTCTGCTCCGGCGAGGGCATCGCTTCGCCGGAGATCCTGTCCCTGCTCGACTTCGCGCGCAGCGAAGCGCGCGAGCACCAGCACCTGGCCAAGCTGCGCAACGACATGGCGCACGCGCAATCGTTGATTGACGATGCGGATTTCGATAGCGCGATAGAGTTTCTTGATGACGCGCTCAAGCAGAACGATGATCAGGCCCTGCGCATGCTGCTCGACCAGGCAAAATCAGGCCGGGAGTCGCTCAACAAGCAGATCGCAAATACGCTGGTGTCGGTGGCAAACCTGATCCAGGCTGACAAGTTCGAAGAGGCCATTCATTTTGTTGGGGTTCAGCCCAAATTCATTACCCGCTCTCCAAGGATTCAGGCCGTGCTGGCTATCGTGGCTGAAGCACAGCAGCAGGCGGTCTTTCGCGCGTTGGGCCGTGCGTATGCGGCTTTGCCTGTCGATCTGCGGCATTCAGAGGCGCTTCTGCGGCAAGCTGAAAATGCCGTCTCCGACCCGTCATTGCTGACTGCGCTGTCTGAGACGTTCCGCTCGCGGCAGCAGTCGTTTGCTGACGCTGCGCTGACCGAGGCGGCGCAAAACTCCCGTCAACTGGTGCGGGAGCGCAACCGTGAAGGAGCGGAAAAGCTGCTGATGGCGGTTTCGGCCGTTCTACCCTTCTCCAGCGCCAAAGCGCGTCTTGAGTGGGAGAATGCGCGCAGAAAAGCTACGGGGTCAGGGATGTTTTCGCGGCGAGGATGAAGACCGC
>Ga0265316_10001721_pt1 | contig 23223 bp, 15 predicted proteins | sample 4522metaG_FD_202092 | JGI IMG/M metagenome (GOLD analysis project Ga0265316, IMG submission 202092) | Rhizosphere microbial communities from Carex aquatilis grown in University of Washington, Seatle, WA, United States - 4-5-22 metaG | ecosystem: Host-associated > Plants > Roots > Rhizosphere >... | reverse complement strand
CCCTCCCAGATAAGCTTTTGCAACGTGGTAGCAGGCGTCGAAGTCCCACTGATTTTCTACGGGTTTAAGATTAACGAGCAGGTACAAAGCGCCGCAAACCAGCAAACCGTACCATATCTTTTTCATTTAATCGCCAACATGGCTTTTATACTGCGGGATGCCCGCGCAATTATATCCTTCGGCAAGGTAACCTCGTATTTATTCTCTTTAAGAGACAAGAGTACCTTCTCCAGGGTGATCCGTTTCATATTCGGGCATACGGCTAAATCCGATACCGGATAAAATTGTTTATCGGGATTTTCTTTTTTCAGGCGATGAAGAATATCTAATTCGGTACCGACAATAAATTCTTTAGCTTCGCTGGTCTTTACAAAACGGCAAAGCCCTTCGGTGGATAGGACCGCGTCGGATTTTTCTAAAACCGGACGCGAGCACTCCGGATGCGCCAAAACCAGGGCTTCGGGATGAATTTTTTTAGCACGGTCGATATCCTCCGGCAAAATCTTCGCATGGGTGGGACAATAACCCGGCCAAACAATAAAATCGCGCTTAGTTTGCCGCGCCGTGTAATCCGCCAAATATTTATCGGGAACAAAAATCACCTCTTCGTCTTTTTTAAACGCAGCTTGCGTAACCTTTACCGAATTTGCCGAAGTACAGCAAATATCGCACTCGGCTTTTACCTCGGCCGAAGTATTAACATAACACATCACTTTTGCTTTCGGGTGCTTGGCTTTTAATTCGCGCAGATCATTCGCGGTAATCATGTCGGCCATAGGGCAGCCGGCATTTTTATCGGGGATCAATACGGTTTTATCCGGCGAAATGATCTTGGCGGTCTCGGCCATAAAATATACGCCGCAAAAAACAATCACATCGGCTTTGGTTTTTGAAGCTTCGATGCTTAGGCCCAGCGAATCGCCTAAAAAATCGGCGATATCCTGCACCTCCGGGCGCTGATAATTATGCACCAAAATCACCGCGTTACGCTCTTTTTTTAGCTTTTGTATTTCTTTAATGATATCCATATTTTATCCCCAATTCTTCATTACCGGTTGATAACCGCGGGCAGCGATCGCCGCCTTCACCTCTTCCAGGGTACGGCGGTCGCAGATATTAAACTGGCCTGCCCCTTGAAGATTCTCGGCATGGCCGCCGACGCAAGTCGACGATTGCGCCGACATCCTCGTCACGCCTAAAGGTATAATATTATCACGAAATTGAGAATTTTCACGCGTAGAAATAACGATCCCGCAGCGCGGCATAAACAGCCTCACCGCCGTAATCGCCTGGACCAAGTCGCGGTCATTAGCCTCAAACGCCGGTTTAAACCCGCTTAAATTGGGACGGATACGAGGAAAAGATATGCTTATATCCGTATCGGGATAATCATTTTGCAATTGGTAGGCATGTAAACCCGCAGCTAAAACATCTTTACGCCAATCCGCCAACCCTAAAAGCGCGCCGAGATTAATAAAATTAACTCCTGCCTTTGCCGCACGGCTCGGCGCATTGAAGCGAAAATCGTAATCTTTTTTCGGGCCTTTTTTATGAATTTGATCGTAAAGTGCGCGGTCGTAGGTTTCCTGATAAATCGTCAAACCGTCCACTCCGGCCAAAACTAACTCCCGGTACTCATCTTCTTTAAGTGGATAAACCTCGATCGATACTGAGCTGAAATATTTTTTTAAGATCAAAACACAATCCCGGATATATTCTACCGGGCTTGATGTGCGCGACTCACCGGTTAAAATTAAAATATGTTTAAAGCCCAAAGCCGCAATCGCCTTAGCCTCGCTTTCAACTTCGCCCAAGGATAATTTGCGGCGGGTAAAGGCATTTTTCGTATTAAACCCGCAATACACGCACTCGTTTTCACAATAATCGGATAAATAAAGCGGAGTATAAAGCTGTATTGTCTTGCCAAAATGCTGGACAGTCAAAGCATGGGCCCGTTGCGCCATGGCTTCGATATATTGAGAGGCTTCCTCAGAAAGTAAAGCGGCAAAGTCCTGCGGCGTTAGAATTTCTTTATCGATTATGCCTTGCATAGGCTATCTATTTAACCTAAGAAAGGCAAGGCGGTCAAGGTAAAAAGAATATTTCCGTAGATTAATAAAAATATCAATCTACGGAAATGCTGTTTTATTAATTTTTTAAGCCTATACTGCGTACCACATCATTTGTGGGCTTTACTTCCAAAACCAGGGCGCGCGCGCCGTCTTTAAAATCAATATTTACGGAATTATTAAATTTAAACTCTCCACCATCACCCACACGCTGTAAATTTAAATCCCGGCCGGAAAGCTTAACGCCGCCAACCCTATTTTCCGCCATGGTAAATAGCCCGCCCAATTCAAGTATCTCCGCAGGAGACAAATCCGAATAAGACGGATGCGCCATTATCGCACCTAAAACGCCCAGCGCGTCATCAAACTTCCCTTGGGCGATCAAGTTCCTGATATACCGGATCGTATGCGCATAATTTTCTTTCTCTCTGTAAAACGCTGCTACCAGGCTGGGCGTTATCGACTGATTAAAATCATGGTCGGTGGGCGGTTTAGGTGCTTTGCCGGGAAATTTACTATATAATGCATTCCAGGCATTCTTCGCCTCTGCCGCATGCCACCACTGGTACAGACCGGAACTATTATTGATAACGTTCCGTAAAAAACTTACTACGCTGCTCGCGCTATCCTTTGTCGCCGTTTCACCCAGAAGGCGGATCGCCCATTTGCGTACATCGGTGTTATAACTTAAATCACCGGCAACCTCTTTCAAAAACGGCACAGCCGCATTACCCATCCTGGCTAGTTTTTTAAATTGAGGGCTGCTCATCGCTTCTGCCGGGCTTTGTATTTTGAGCCCTTTAATCAAATCAATAGCCTGCGTGCGGTCAAACCCTGCGCCGCCGCCTGTAGATGACTTTTTTTCTCCCAAACGGCTGGCTATCCTTGCTTTCGCTGCTTCAAGGCCGTTACGCGCTTCGGCTTTGTGCCACCATTGATATTTTCCGGATTCATCGTTGATCACACCCTCGAGAATCTTGCGAATACGCTCATAGTTACTCGGCGAAGCCACACTCCCCAAAAGCCTGGCCGCCCATTTACGCACGTTCGTATCGGCTTTATCATTATGCAAAGTTGCTTCCAGTAAATCGACAACCGAATCACCCATTGCCGCCAACTGCTGATAAGCCGAACCATTTATAGTACTGCCCGGGTCGGTCTTTCCTTCAAGAGAATTAAGCAATCGTTTTGCTTCTTTTGGCGCTTGAACTTTCGTTGGGCCTGAATCGTCATCTGTAGCCGGCTTGGCTTGGTTTTGCGCCAATGCCGCATCGAACTCTTCCTGCCAATCCTTAACAAATTGCCCTTTGTTATGTCTATAAAAATCTAAGGCTCTTTGCCGGGAGGAAGTCTCCAGCACCTTAAGGCGATATACATAAACCCAAATCGCATAGCTAACTTCTTCGGGCGTAAAATCTTTGTTACCAATAGCTTTTTCCAAGGCATCTAAAACCATCTTTTCCGGGGAATAACTCATTAAACGCATACCGGCATCAATTTTTACGCTCTCGAAAACACCTTTTTCTGTTAAAATCTTTACGTCATCTTTGATTTTCTTTTGTGTCGCTAAATCTTCCGCTGTAACCGGCTCTACCTGCGCGGCTACTTCGAAATTAGTACCAACTGTTGCCAATGTCGCCGCTTCAGCCGGACTACTATGCATCGCTGCCATCGCGCCTGCCGCCCCTAAACCCATTACTGCCACTACACCAATCTTAACGGCTGTACCAGCACTAAAACCTGATTCCAAACCTTTTCCCGTAACACCGCCGCTGAAATATTGGCGTTTGGTGATTTTTATTCCGGAAACGCGTTCCCGTTTGATGTAATTGTAAGCACCGACCTCAAAGGCTTTCAGGTATTGCTGGTAAATTTTTTCTTTGTCGGCCTTATCCGCCACGTCGATACCGCTGAATTTTTCTTTATTGGCGTAAGCTTTATTCAAAATCGCTTCTTTTAAACGCACCTTATACCAGGTAGCCAAAACCATGGCGCTGTAAATCTGGCGTAATTGGCTGAAGTTTTTCCCGCGATTCACTTCTTTTTCAATTAACGGCAAAATATTTTTGCGAAACGCCGGATTCTCTTGTTCCATCTTAACCTGCAGGCTGGAATCAATGATCAAAGCGCCCTTGGGCGTCTCGGCCACAACCGCGGTCTTAGGCATGATCCAAACCTTATTGAGGTTATTAACGGGCGAATAATTATTCGCCCCTACGCCGTTCATTGATTTCCAATATTCTTTGCCCTGCGGGGTTTCCGGATAAGTCAAACTCGCCGCCAGCTGTTTTAAAACATAATCCTGTGCCAACATCCCTTCCCCTATTTCCGTAGCCTCCAAACCATCGGGAATAATGCGATTTTGCTCGTAAGGCGATAAATTGACCCAAAGGCTATCTTCAGGGGTTGCCAATACGGCCAAAAAGTAATTGATCAACCGTTGAGACTCTTCTTTTAAAAAAGCTTGGTCAACCTTATCGTTGCCGGTATCGATAATGAAGTTAAATTTTAAAGGGTCGTTGGGGTCTAACCGCAAGCCTTTCAAAACTACCGGAGAAAATTGCCGGCTTTGCAGTAATAAGGTACCGGCCTGCGGTAAGCGGGAAATATTTTGTGAATAAGTTAAATAAGGGTTGGAAGTGGCCAAAAAAGCCAACAACAAAAACCACAACATTATTTTGGACGATTTTTTAACTAAACTCATAAATCTTACCTCCGCTGTTTACTATAAATAAAAAAAGCGCTTCTCCAGAAGCGCCTCCCCTCGCGTTACGTAACAATCAATTGTGTAATGTTTATACCACTAAAACGAACTATTGTCAAGGTAAAATCAAGCTTTTGTCACCGCCAAGGGAGCCAGTTTAAAAACAATTTCAGCCAAATCCGCCTGTTCCTGCATCACCACATCAATATCTTTGTAAGCGCCGGCAGCCTCGTCAAGGTCTTTGGAGGTACGGATACCGTGCACAACCCCCAGATCATCCATCTTTCTTATCTCATCGACAAGGTTTAAACTCCGTTGCGCCTCATGACGCGACATTTTTCTTCCGGCCCCGTGCGAACAGCTCATAAAACTTTCAGGGTTACCCTTACCTTTCACGATATAGGAATGCGTGCCCTGCGAGCCGGGAATAATTCCCCACTCACCAAGCTTGGCCGAAGTAGCGCCCTTGCGGTGCACCACCACCTGCCTGCCAAAGTGCTCCTCTTGCGCCGCGTAATTGTGATGGATATTAACTTCCTGCTCGACTTTAAAATCCAGGGCTTTGCGCGCGCAACCGATCAATCGCTCCATCATCCGTTTGCGGCTCTCTAAAGCAAAACGCAAAGCAAAATTCATCGCCGCTAAATACTCTTCTCCTTCTTTACTGTTAACCGGCAGAAAGGCGATCGAGCTTTCGCCCCTGCCGACCTCGATATCTTTATATTTTTGCGCGCATAACTTTTGTGCAATTTCGTTATATTCTTTAGCGATCTTTAAACCGAAATTACGGCTCCCGGAATGGAGCATAAACCAGATATTATTTTCGGTATCTTTTTGTATCTCAATAAAATGGTTGCCGCCGCCCAAGGTACCCAGTTGATAGTGAGCCGATTTAAGCTCACGCTGAACAACATCAAGCCGCGGCGCCTTGCCAAACCCATCCCAGCTTTGCGCTGTTTTATGATGATTGAACCCGATAGGGATCGCTTCACGCACGCTCCCCATAATTTTTTTCAACATGGTTTTATCAAGAACGCCTGCTTCAAGAGAAGTTTTTACCGCAACCATACCGCAGCCGATATCCACGCCGACGCCGTTGGGAATTACCATACCTTGCGCTGCAACTACCCCACCGATGGGCATGCCGTAACCCTGATGCGTATCGGGCATTAAGCAGAGATGTTTAAAAACAAAAGGCAGATTAGCTAAATTCAAGGCTTGTTTTAGCGCGCCGGCTTGCGGCGCATTGCACCACGATTTAACCGGCACCCGCGAACCCTCAAATATTTTCATAAAAACAATATAACATATCTTTGAAACGAGAGCGCATACTTTTTCAAGCAAACGCTTTCGCCTCAGGTGTTTTTTCGAGCATGCGGACTAGCGCCTTGCGTTAGCCGCGCGCGTAGAAACGGAACGTTTCGCGTCCGACGAGAAAAAAACATTTGAGGCGAAAGCGCATATGCTTAATAGCGCAAAGAGGTAATGGTTAATTTGAATCCGCCGCTGACAACCCAGGCGGTTTTAGCGGTGCACGGCGCGGTAGATCGTTTCGCTTAAGGTCTTAACATCATAAGGCTTAGCTAGAACATCAACAAAACCGTACTTGGCGTAATCGGCCATGACCGGATCGTTGGAATAACCGCTCGATACGACCGCTTTCACGAAAGGATTGGTTTTTTTAAGTTCTTCCAGGGTTTTCAAACCGCCCATGCCGCCGGGCACCGTAAGATCAAGAATTACCAGGTCGAAAGTTTTCCCGGCCGCCGCCGATTTATTATAAAAATCCAGGGTTTCTTCGCCGTTAGCCGCCGCCGTCACCTCATAGCCGAGGCTGACCAGGCTGCGCGATAACACGCTGCGCACATACTCCTCGTCATCCATGATCAAGATGGACCCATGCCCCGAAAAGACCACACCGCCGGACCTTGCGACCTCATCGGGAACACGCTCACACGCCGGCAAATAAACATCAAAATTCGCGCCTTCACCCAGCTTGGAATCGACCGTGATCAAACCGTTGTGTTTTTTTATGACCGAATAAGCGATAGCGAGCCCTAAGCCGCTACCCATTTGCTTGGTGGTAAAGTAGGGGTCGAATATTTTTTGTAAATGCTCCGGCGATATACCGATACCGGTATCTTTCACCGAAACCTTTACATAATGCCCTGGAGTTAAAGGAGTGCTCTGCTCTTGCTTAATATCAATATTCACGGCGCTTATCTTAACGACACCGCCCTGCGGCATCGCCTGATCGGCATTGATCACTAAATTTTGAATAACCTGATTAAACTGCCCCACGTCTACCTCCACCGGCCACAAACCCGGCTTAATATCGAACTCGGCGCGGGAACGCGAACCCTGAAGAGCAAAATTGGCAGTCTCCATGGTAATCGTATCGATATTGACTACTTTTTTAACCGGCATACCGCCGCGGGAAAAGACCAGAAGCTGCTGAGTAAGGTCGCGGGCGCGCCGGGTAGCCTTCTCCGCGTCAAGTAAGGGATCGCGTAAAGTGGGATTATCAAAAACATGGATCCGCGCAAAACTTACGTTGCTCAAAATAATACTCAAAATGTTGTTGAAATCATGGGCAATGCCGCCGGCTAAAATACCCACCGATTCGAGCTTATGCGCTTTCATCAACTCTTCCTCGAGATGCAATTTATCGGTAATATCTTCGACAAAGATCAGCGCCTTTTTGTTCAACCCTTCCTGCACGGATATGCCCCGATAATTAACAATCGTCGGTTTTTTGGAATAATAAGAATCTATCTTGACCCCGGTGATCCAAAACGGTTTATTTTCATCAAAAAGCGCTCTCACCTTTGCATTAAAACCCACCGCATTGTAAGCATCTACAGAAAAAATATTTGTCCGGGAAAGCTCTTCGAACCTTATACCGGCCATTTCCACCATCGCATCATTCACATATTCGACGCTGCCGTCGGAATTGACTACATAAATACCGAAAGGCGCCTTTTGTAGAATGTCTCTGGTCATTTTATAAGCGCGGGTGATCTGCTCGTTGGCCAGGCGCAGATCGACGGTACGCAATTGTACTTCCTCTTCCAGCTCTTCTTTAGCGCGCCATAAAATATCTTCGGTTTTTTTAAGTTCGGTAATATCGCGGGCCACGCAGACAAACCCGGCGAAAATACCATACTGATCCAGTAAAGCAGAAACCGACAAAGTAACCGGCAAATTAATCCCGTTCTTATTGCAAAAATAGCACTCCCGGCCGTTAATATTCTTTTTTCCCCTCATCTCGTCAAAATCAAAAGCCGGGTTTCCTCCGGGAAAAATTATCGAAAAATTATTACCCGCCAGATCTTTCTGCTCGTACCCTAAAAAATTCAAAATCGCCTTATTAGCCGTAACGATCTTACCTTCGGGATCGAGCAAAATAAGAAAATCGGTCATCGTCGAAATAATATTTTCTGCCGCCATCGCCGGGCTGATCATCAAAAATTTATATTTGACCATCGCACAAACCACCGATACCGGCAGTAATACGCAAAGTATGCTGGCGATATCGGGAATGAAATAAATATTAAAAAACGGCAAAGCGACATCGGTCAACGTACCGATAAAAAAAGGCACAGCCATACCGATCAAGATCACCGTCGCTTGCTTTTTTTTAATATCGCTGGCCGTTGTTTTGGCGTAGTACCAAAGCATGAGAACGGCAGTAGTCGTTAGCAAAAAATAATAAGAGCAAAAAAGATACGACCAAACCGATTTAGCCCATAAACCGCTCCAACCATAAGGCTCCCTTATCATGTCAAAAATCATCTCGCCATTAAGCTGTTTAAAAAAGAGCAGGGTACCGAACCCGATAAGTAGATAATGTATCCGAAAATAAAAAAACCGTTTATTACCGATAAAACCCATAATCCAAATAAAAAATATCGGGCTGAAGGTTGTCCAACCTATTGCGGTAATATTATTAAAAAATAAAGCTTCTTCCCTGCTCACAGAAGGGCTGTGAAGAAATATCCCGCCAAACGACCATAGCGCCAGGGCAAAAAGCACCACGGCAAGCAACCAGTTAAAGCTGGAACGATAATTTTTGACGATAATTATGATAGCCAGCGCAACATAAACCAGGACGGCAAAAAAATGTAGGAACGGCCAAAAGGTCATTTATTTTTAAAAGAAACCACGGATCACGGCGATACTTTTTTCCAGGCCGTCAAAAAAAACTCTCAAAACATTAAAATTAAAAACTACATTAAAATAAGCGGCAAGCAGCATAATATTTACAAGATAATAAAGGCTGAAGTTAAAAAGATACCCGGCGAATTGAGCGAATGACTCGCCCCGGGTTTCATGGGAAACAAAAACCAGATGTACCGAAACAATAAAACCGCCGACAAAAACAAAAACCGCGCGGTTGATCGCCACGCTGAAGAATTTTATCAAAACGAAATATACTACCGCCGCAAGGACCAGCAAAAACGGAACAAGATAAGACAAAACCGGGGTACGGAAAAAAAAGGTCTGAATTTTTTTATAAACTTCATTCAAGTCTTTGATAAAAAGGTAATAGCAAAAAGCAAAAAATACCGTTCCCGGCAAAAGTAAAATATCGACGTCTGCGGCGCCGTGGGCTGCCAAAGCAAATTGATAAGTAAACCCGGCGGCAAAGTAAAGGACCCCCAGAAAAAGAATAAATTTAATCAATGCTACAAAAAAATTGTCGTTATTAGATTGTTTCGCGCCCATTTAAATACCCCCTCAAAACTTCCGGCACGCGCACATGGCCGTCTTTGTCCTGGTAATTCTCCAATATCGCCACCACTAAACGCGCAAGAGCTACCCCCGAACCATTCAAGGTATGGACAAATTTTATCTTACCGGTTGATTTTTCGCGATAGCGGATATTGCCCCGGCGTGCCTGAAAATCTTCGAAATTTGAACAGCTGGAAACTTCCAGCCACTTATCGATACCCGGGCAATATATCTCAATATCGTAACACTTAGCCGCGCCAAAACCCATATCCCCGCTGGCTAAAAGCAGAATACGGTAGCTTAACCCCAAGAGGTCTAACACACGCAACGCATCATTCAAAAGCTTCTCATGCTCATCATAAGAATTTTCCGGCTTAACGAATTTTACCAACTCGACCTTATCGAACTCATGCACGCGCATCAAGCCCTTGGTATCTTTGCCGTAGGAACCGGCTTCTTTCCTGAAACATGGCGTATAGGCAGTATAAAAAATCGGAAGTTTCTCCTCCTCCAGGATTTCATCACGAAAAATATTCGTCACCGGTACCTCGGCCGTGGGAATTAGATATAATTCCTGCGCATCCTCGATCGGTACAGAATACATATCGTCTTTAAAATTGGGTAACTGGCCGGTAGCGCGCATCGAATCGGCATTGACCAGCTTGGGCGGCCAGACCTCGGTATAGCCGTGCTCGCGGGTATGCAAATCGAGCATAAAGTTGATCAGCGCGCGCTCCAATTGGGCCCCCACGCCCTTAAATAAAATAAAGTTGGAACCGCTTAGCTTGGTACCCCGCTTAAAATCAACGATGTCGAGTTTTTCGGCAATGGCAATATGGTCTAAAGGCTTAAAATCAAAAGATGGTTTGCGGTCCACAGTACGCACAATTTTATTATGGGTGGGATCGCCCACCGGCACATCCGAGTGCGGGATATTGGGAATGCGCAATAATCTATCTTCCCAATCCTTGTCTAAAACCGTAAATTCACTCTTTATCGACTCAAGCTTAACCTTAAGCTCTTTACCCTGCGCAATCTTCGGTTTAGGGTCCTGCTTATCCTTTAACAGAGCTTTGATCTCTTTATCGATGTTGTTCTGCGCGGCGGCAATATCCTCAACCGCTTTTAAAAGCTCAAGGCGTTTGGTATCAAGCGCCAAAAAGGCATCGAGGTCGAATTTACTGTTGCGGCTTGCAAGCGTCTTACGTACCACATCCGGATTTTGACGGATAAATTTCGGGTCAAGCATAGTATTTATTATACTCAAAGTTCGCTCAAGGGCAATATGCTTGATTACATTACCGATCCCCCGTAGGGACGCGATTTATTCAATAAAACTTAACGGGGGTGCCAATCCGCTAACTCTCCCCGGCTGCCGCCGACCCTCTCTTTACAAAAGCGAGGGTATCCGCTCGCTCCCCCTCTTTTGTAAAGAGGGAGTTGGAGGGAGTTAGAGCCGGGGGCGTTATGGGATTTCGTCATTGCGTCTTAGCCGTAGTGGTTTGATTCATCAAACCCGGGATGTTGGAATAATTATGGTAGCTGTCCCCGGAACCAGGCACCGACAAATGAAGGTGGTTTTCGTAGGGGCGGGTCATGCCCCGCCCCGCGATTGTTCGCCGCTATATCTTTATCTGCCCTTCGATAAATCTCTTAATTTCTTCTTTCTTGGGCAATTCGAGCTGATATTTTTGAACAAACAATTTATTGTCCATGCCGGCCAACGCATACTCAACCTTGGCATAATTTTTACGAGTACAAAGTAAAATACCTACCGGCGGATTATCGCCTAGCATCATAGCGTGTTTTTTATACCAATTAACATAAGTATTAAGTTGCCCGATATGTTCATATTTAAATTCGTCGACTTTAAGCTCAATTAAAATATGGCATTTAAGCACGCGATGATAAAAGACAAGATCGACAAAATTATATTCACTATCAAGAATAATACGTTTCTGGCGGGCCTCAAAACAAAACCCATGCCCAAGTTCAAGAAGAAAATTCTGCAATCTATCGAGTAAAGCGTCTTCCAGGTGAGATTCGCCCATTACTTCTCTAGATTTTAAGCCAAGAAACTCAAAAACATATGGGTCGCGGAGAACAAACTCCGGCATTTCGTTTCCAACCTTTTTTGATACCGAAACCGCAAGCTTACGCTTATTTTGAGAGAGGCCGCAACGTTCATAGTGTAAGGTGGCAATTTGCCGCTTAAGCTCACGTACCGACCAATTACCCTTCATACTTTCATTCTCATAAAAACCTCGCTTAAGATGATCATCTATTTCAACCAGCATCTCCAAATGGCTATAAGAAAGATTATTTATTAATTTCATGGGATCAGTTATAAATTTTGCGGACGCTGTCCGCAATTTCGCACCGGTTGGCAGAAACAACTCCCCTGATTTTGCGGACACTGTCCGCAAAATCTGAGGATACGCCCGATAAAAAGCCTTATATAGGTACAGCTGCCTGCTGCGGCACCCTCTAATATTTTTCTGCGCAAGCCTTCGGGCAAGTACGTTAAATAGATTATCTCCGTACCCTGCCCTGCCTAAGCCATGCAATTCAAACTCCGCGATATACATACCGATAAACCAATTGCGCAAGGTAAGATTAATATTGATCGCTTTGGCAGTTTGAACCGTCATCTTTTCATGAACCGAACAGATAGAACGCACCAAGGCGTCAAAAGTTAAATCTTTATTATTACTATATTTTTTCATAACGGTATTCTACCATGCAAACTATAACAATCAACATAATTTTTTTATATATTTATGTCATTCAATGAAACTTAGCAGGGGGTGCAATACGCTAACTCTCCCCGGCTACCGCCGACCCTCTCTTTACAAAAGCGAGGGTGTCCGCTCGCTCTCCCTCTTTTGCAAAGAGGGAGTTGGAGGGAGTTAGAGCCGGGGGGCGTTCTGGGATTTCGTCATTACTCTTGATTCGTAGGGACGGGTTTTACGCCAGCCCGTTGTCGCATCGTAGGGGCGAATGATTATTCGCCCCTACACCACACGAACAATGTACACATTATTGTATCACCGGCAAGGGATTTGGGAAGGGTAGGGGCATGATTTATCATGCCCGCTGTTTTCGGGTTTGATGAATCAAACCCCTACGGAAAATCATATCGGGCGAATGATCATTCGCCCCTACGGAGAACCGAAATCAATACTCCTTCGCTTCCAGCTTGCGCAGGCCAAGCCAGACAACGACAAAGCCGGCCACAAGGCTAAAGGCAGTCCAAACAATAAGCGCGGTTTTAAGGAGCGAAAAGTCGTGTAATTTGCCGATCGCGTGCCAGTGGCCAAGGCCGCCAAAGATCACGATCGTCAAAAAAATATAAGCAAAATTAGCAACCAGAGTGATGAAGCCGCCTAAACTCTCCACGGCTTCAAGATAATGCTCTTCTTTAAGGTCGGCAAAATAAGCGCCCAAGCCTAAGCTTAAAGCGATTAAGCATAAAACCGAAACCGCGGTAATATAGGTAGTAACCCCGGCCCACACCCCGGAGAGCTTAAGCATATGCCCGGAAAAGTAAACCAAAACCGCGGCCGTCGCCCAAAAAGCTAAAACCCAGGTTATAAATTTTTCCCAGAAGACCTCGCTTAAACGTACCGGCGAAAGGCGTAAAAGCCAGAAGTTCTTTCCCTCTAAGCTCCACTGGGGAAAAACAAACCGTACGCCTAAGCCACCCACCACCGACAGGATGCTGAAGGTATTTAAAAAAATGATCAAATTTTTCCAAAGCAACGGCAGATCGTCAAACGAGAGGCGACGGAAATTTAAAAAATATAAAAAAAGTATCCCGAAAAAAACCATCGCCTGCAACCACAGCCCCGGCTCGCGCGTAAAAAACCGGATATCTTTGATCAAAAACGCTTTAAACCGCCGCGGTAAAAAAGTTACGCCTGAAAAGATAACGCCTAAAACATCCCGCCCTGAAAGCCGCGCCCGCGCAACCGAGTGTACGCGGTTATAATTTTTGACAAAAAGTTCTCCGCAAAACACCGTACTGCAAAAACATAACCCCGCCAAAGCCCAAAGGTCAAAAAGGTAAACCGTTGCCAAAAAATAACGCTTATCCTCAAAATATTCAAGCCCACGCGGCGCCCAGGCAAAGGGCATATACCACAACCGCGCCGTATCTAAAAATAACGTATCCTCGGTGATAAAATAAAATACCCCGTGGTGTTTCGGCTCCGGCGCCGGGCGGTGAAATAAAAGAAATGCTAAAAGCGCAACGCCAATAATCGTAAAAAACTTTTTTACATTAAAAAAACGTACCACGGCCAGGCAAACTACCGCACCCAGCCAGCAGGAAATAAGTAAAAATGGCATTGTATAGACAATCGAAGCCAAAGCCAGCGTAAACGAAACTCCTCCGGCAAAGCAATAAGCCCCGATAAAAAATAATATCCCCGCGACCGGGATCCACGACGATAAAATCACGCTTTGCAAAAATTTATAGGCGGCGATCGTCTCAAATTTTATCGGGCGGCAAAGCAAAAAGTCAGTATCCGCGGTTTTAAACGACAGGGCATAAAATAACGCGCCGCAGCTGACCGCGACCATCCAAAACAGCATAAAAAAAAGGATATAGATCAATTTACGTATGACCAGCGCGCCGACGCCGCCCAAAGAGACCAGAAAATATAGCCCAAAGCAATGAGCGACGTAGATACCGATCGTGATCAGCAAAAGAAATAAGACCACCCCGCAAAACTTTACCGGCGCGCGCCGGTAAGAAGAGATCACGGCGTTCTTAAAAAGTAAAAGGTCGCGGAAAAAAATAATCAGCAATTCGTGCATGTTAATTTTAAAAAAATATCTTCCAGGCTTTTCTCGGTGCCCTTGGCGCGTAACTCATTTAACGTGCCCTCGGCAATAAGTTTACCCTCGTGCAAAATACCTACCCGATCGGCCAGCTCTTCGGCCAAAGATAAAATATGCGTACACATCAAAATCGTGCGCCCTTGTTTGGTTTCGTCGCGCAAAATATTTTTTAAAAGATGGATGCTTTTCGGGTCAAGGCCGACTAAAGGCTCGTCGATCAAGTAAACGCTCGGGTCATGGATAAAATTCGAGATATACACGATCTTCTGGCGCGTGCCGTGGGAAAGTTCTTTGATCAACGCATAGCGGTAGGCTTCGATATCAAAAAGGCCAAAATATTTATCGGCAATGGCTTTACTACGCGCTTTGTCGGCATCAAAAATATCCGCCACAAAGTCGACAAATTCCTGGGCCGTCAGGTTGTCGTATAAAAACGGCGTATCGGGAATAAACCCCAGCAATTTTTTCGCCGCCAGATGGCCTTTGGCGATATCGACCCCGCCCAACACGACATCGCCGGCACTGGGCCGCATCAACCCGGCAATCATCTTTAAGGTCGTCGTCTTACCGGCGCCGTTGGGGCCTAAAAGGCAATAGAACTCGCCTTTCTTAACCTCTAAATTTAAATTTTTAACCGCGCAAAAATCACCGAATTTTTTTGTCAGATTGCTGATCTTAATCATAATTAATTATCTCCACTTTTATTTTACCGATAACCTTAAACAACTCAAATTGGCTGTTAAACCCTTTGAGCAGCTTTATCCGGCGCGCACCGGCAATAACTTGCCCCAAGGCCGGATCGGTATCGATCCAGCGGCCAACGTAAACCGAGGCCCAAGCATGATAATAAAATTTACCTTCATTATAAACCAAACCGATGTTCACATAGGCCGGGATGCCGCGGGAACGCAGCATGGCGATCTCGAGGGCACTCAATTCATTGCAATCGCCGCGCTTTAAACGCAGGACATCGAGGCTGTTGGGAAAAGAGACGGTGGGAATCTTCACGATATACGTATCAATCCAATGGGCTATTTTTTCTAAAACTTTCATCGGATCTTTTTCTTGGCCCACGATACCGTCAACAACCTTGCGCATAGCCGGATCGTTAAATTTGATAAAATCATCTTCGCCCAGATATTGGCGATAGTCCGCGGGTGGACCGTTTACTATCAAGGCAGGGCTATTTACCTCCACGATAAAACCATCTTTGTCTTTCACAACCGATTGGTTGTAATCGGCCGCCAGATAAGCGCTATCGATATTTTTAATACGTAATTTAAGGCGTTTTATATTTGCCGGCAACGGCTTTGTTCCGGGGTCGACCACAAAATAACCGGCGAGGTCGCGATTTTTGGCGTAATGGACCCGCCGCGAAATGAGCTTATCGGCATCGCCTTTTACGAAAGAAAAGCCCATAAACTCCTCTTTGACCATACGCCCTTTTTCGTCGGCGTACAAAACCCCTTTTACCCCGCCGGCATTAATATCGACCGCGTACAAATTTTTTATCACGCCGTCGACCGGCACTTTCTGCAAGCCGCGGTTTTCCAGAATAACCGTACTCTTTTTATTTAAAAGCGGATCGAAAAAATCCAACGTTGTTTTTTTCTTCAGCGGCACATAGGAAAAAGAAACCGGCCCGGGAATGGCATTAACGATATCGCGGGATGCAGGGATCGTTTTGTTTATCACCTGCCCCGGCGTCCTTAAAGTCATATCAAACGCGCCTGCCTTGTTGCGCGATAGGCCGCCTTCTATTTTATACCCCGCGCTGCGCAGCGAAAACTTAGCCGACTCCAAAAGATAAGCGTTATCGACATCGATTTCAGTCTGGGCGTAAATCGGCTGCATTACCGAAAACACCGGCAGAGTTAAATTAACCGTATTTTGCATAAAATAACCATGCGATTTATTATTATCTTTGATCTGGGTCAGAGAATGCGCGTAACCGGCAAAATCGCCGTTAAAATATATACCATACCAGGAATCCTCGACTAAAAGATCGGCAGGTATAAGCGCGCGCAAATCCTGGCGGGAGATATCGAAAAACGGCCCCTCCATGACGAACAAGAGAGCGAAACCGGTTAAAAACAAGATTAAAAAAAGAAAAAAAATCCGTTTCATACCGAAACGCCGCAGCAAAGTTTGGCCTTGGTGAAAAACATCTTTTTCTTTAAGATAAAGGGCTTATTTTTGGGAGTAAAACCCAGGCGGGACATGAAGTAGTATTTGATCTTTTCCAGCGAACCTACACGCTCATGGGCAAGAATAAATAAAATCAACCCACCCATCACCAGCCGACGGTCTACTTGCTTCGAATCGGTGCCGGAAAAATCGATCCGGTATTTATAAAATACCGGCAAAAAAAATGGCGATATTTTTTTGATCATACCGATTGCGTTGCCCTGGGAATCGGCGATAATATGCGGGATGCGTTTCAAGAAAAGCAGCTCGTTTAAAATATCCTCGCTGGGGGCGATCGTAAAATAATTATTATCGTTATCGAGGATCTCCCAGGTGCCGAAATGATAACGCACAACGCCCAACGATTCCCCGCAGCTTCGGTCGCGGACTTCGTAAATATTCAAAAGTTCGCGGTCCACCGCCATGTAAAGGCTCTTCTGCCTGGGCTTACCGGGCTCTTTGTAGGAAACCCGGACATTGTAAGACCAATTCATGTAATCATATTCGGGACGAAGCGAAAGCCTCTCCCCCGAAGCAACAATCTTCAGCGCGTTGATAATCGCGAATTTAAAGCCTTTAGCAATAAATTTTGTGCGCGAAAAAATCGCCTGCATTAAATACTATTCTACTGTATTAAAAAGTGCTTGTCAGCAAGAATTACCGGAAATATTACGGCTGTTGTAAAAAAGTTTGAAGGCGCTCGGCAGAAATATTTTTTACCTGGATATCCTCGATAAACAAATAATCATAACCCTTGCCGCCGGAAACCGGTAGGTCAGGAACGCTTGAGTGAACTTTAAGATTAAACCTATCCTGAGAAAAATCTAAACCACCGGTAGGCGTAGGCGATGCATCCGGCGCCGCTACCGGCTCACGCGACAGGCCTCGAATCGTATCGGTAAACTCTACATCCGCCGCGCCAAAAGCCTGCAATTGCAAAGCGCGGATAAGATAGTGGTTATATTCCGGGTCATCGGCAGATTTACGTCCAGCCAATTCGGCGGCACCGGGATTAATCAACTGCACCTCGCCGATCTTTTCACCTTGATCATTAAAAATATCCAAATAAGGATTTTGATCCGGTTCATAACGTAATTTAATTGCGAGTTTTTCCTGATTGATCAACTGGTGCAGAGATTCATGGAAATAGGCAATACCCCGCCGTTGGCTCCGGCCATTGGGCGAATCATCCGGCAAATCCAAAATACTTTGATGCAATGCCTTGATATCATGTTCTTTGTCCTTAAAGGCAAGGCCATACATATCCTGGACGCCTTTCGCGACATAAGTATAAAAATCATCGGCGGGTTGGCTTAAAAGCCCGGTAAGAAAAGTTTGAACCGCACCGGGCAAGTGGCCGACATTTAATACCGCAACCGCATCTTTTACCAAGCCGGTTGAGTTATGCGGTGTGAGCAGTAATTCTCCATCACGGCCGGCCTTTAAATCTTTTACCTTAGCTTTAAGCTTGCCGTCCGGCATATTTTCTACTTCAGTAACCTTGGCATCATGCCCCATATAATCAATCAGCAGGACCTCCCGCCCCAGCATAAATGGAACTCCGTTGGACAATTCATCCTTACCGCCCACCAGCGGTATTGCCTTGCTATGCACTGAGCGGAAAATCGCCGCCATTTGCTCAAGATCACGGCGGAGAAAGAAAACAAAATCACCACCACCGCTTCCATAATACCGATTATCCGCTGACTGGGTTGAATCCAAAAACGCCTTGCGATAAACCTGGAAACCATGCTCTTCCGCGTCAATAAATTGCTGAAGCCTGAGAAGGCTGGAACCGAGAAAACTGCTTGAAGCAGGAGTGGGCCTCACCATATCAAGATGCGTAAGCATGCCGTTCACCCAGGAAATGAGGCCGCGCTGCTGGGAAGCAATAACACGTGGTAATTTTCCTATCTGGCCTGCACGCAGCATATGCGCAAGCTCACGATTAAGCTTATCCTCAAAGGTAACACTATAATTACCGGAATAACAATCGTCGATCACAATAGTCAAAAAGCTTAAATCGCCGTTGTTATTTTGAGCGGCTAATCCAAGCCTGTGGGCCAACTCCTCGTGGCTAATCGCCCGCGGATCATGTAAATCACCTTCAATATTATGGCCCAAAGTCCCGTTATCCATCCAGATATGGTCCGGATCGCCATGCGCGCCGACATAAAGCATCACCCCGGCCGAATTATAGCGAATACCCTCGACCATATCTAAACCCGGATTTTTTTGGGCTCCCCCTTTAAAGTAACGCCATTTGCCATGCGATCCAATATACGGCCGAAAAACCTTCTCTACCGCAACCGGGTCAAACATCGCGTCGCTGTGCAATAATGCGTAGACCTCTCCCCCCGGCGCCAGCATAACCTCGTTGCTCTCGCGTAAAAGGATATCCGCAAACTTTTTAGCCAAATTTCCGATATTCTCGGCATCCAGAGGCACCAAAAACCGTTTGCCATAAGAATCAATGGCCCGGGCGATATCAAAACAAACCATATCGTTAAGGTTGGCGGTAGCCGCCTTAAACCCCGGATTATCATATATTCTCATCAATATTTGCGGCGGTAAATCCCCTTCTACCAGATTATTGATAAAAAGAATGCTCATCAGTTGGGCTTTTGGCAACAACTCCAATCCCGTAGTCCTCATCGCTAAAGGAAAGGCCTGAAGATTTCTTTTAGAACTTTCCCTTTCCCAATCCGCACTCTCCAAAATAGCGCTTGCCGCTTTCATGATAGTTGCTATAACCGTGTTAACCTTTCCGAAACGCAGCTCTTTAGAGATCGCATCAAAAAAAGCCCCCCGGCTTTCCGGCGGGCATAAAGAATAAAGGTTACGCATCATCTCGTTTTGCGCTAAACCTCTTGCTTCCAGCATCGCTCCATGATCATTACCGACGCGCTGCCATAATTGCGTATAAAAATCGTACATCGCCGGGTTGATCCCGCTGCCAAGCTCTGTCGTAAGCCGGCTTACCAGAGCATTGTTTTGATCTTGCAAAGCTCTTACGCCGGGATGATTCATGGCGCGTAAACGCCCCAATAATTCAATCGCTACCGGAGCCAGCTCGCGATCATCGCCGCGGGAAGAAACCAGAATTTGTTCTACTGCACCCGCAGGAATATCTTTCACTAAATTTGCCTCAAGCAAAACATTCAATACCTCAAAGTAATAAAGCGGCCCGCAAGAATACCCTCCCTTGGGCGCACGGGGTGAAAGCTCAACCCTTATGATCGTATAGATATCATCAAAATAATCGATCGGAAAACTATCCCGGTCGATAGCACCCTGGCGGGCCAACGCGGCATAAGGATGCTCGGTAAATATTTTTTCCTTTTGGAATAGCTCCATCATCTTCCCTCTCCATTGACCGCGGGAAAACTCCACAACTTTTTTATCGATCAAAAACCCTAAAGTATCTATCTCCTCCGCATTAAGCAGTTTAACTCTTTCGCAGTAATGTTTCTTAACCAACCGGTCAAGCTCCTCCGGCGGCACCAAGTCAAATGTTTCGCCTCCATGAGCAAGCAAATCCGCCAATGCCTTTAAGCCCACGCCCTCCAAATCATCCCTGCGGCTTACGATTTGATCGTGTATTGTATTTTTAAGCTCCGCAAGCCCGGTTTTGGAAACAACGGCACCGGACTTAAGCAAAATACCGATCTGACGGCTTCTATCTTTCAACAAAAGGGCGTCATACGAAGTAACCGTACCCGGTTTAGGGCCAATACTTAACGCTTCAAGACTTGGCGTCTTATTATGAAACATAGCGATCAACTCGCCTAAAGTCGCCGGTGGTATTTGGTCAGCGCTGATCAACCCGGCCCCAAGAAGATCGCAGGCAGTATTAACCGCGGCTAAAAATTTATCTTCATTTCTTGATAACAGATCGCTGTGTAATTGCGCGATTGCTCCGGTCTTTACCAAAATTTGGCGTAGAAACTCTTTATCGCGTTGTGCTTGAGGCCCCGGGCGTTTATCGACAGCGCGGGCAAATTGAATTATAATTTCCAGCGCCGGTCCGGGCCTGGCAAAGTAACCGTAACCATTGAGGCCGCCTAAATTATCCCTTAAATCATTCCAGAAAATGGAAGGAAAATCTTCGAACGATAACGAACCGCTTTGATATAAATAAACCAGCGTATCGGCCATATGATTATTGAGGATAAAACGCTCGTTGCCAAAATAATCAATCCGGCTGAATATCGATTGTACCCCGGCAACATATTCAAGCGCCTGCTCATAGTCGCTACCGAACATTTTACCGGTAAGCTTTCCCGATGCAGCCGTTTTGCCTCCGGCTAAAGCGGCCGGCGTGCGCGGCGAACTCGCCTGCGTATTTGTAGCGCAGCCAAAGGTAGTCATCACGCCGAAAAAAGCTACGGCGCCGAACAGTCTCGCTATCGGCGACATCTTCTTAGGGGCACGAGTTATTGCCGTATCTGCAAAATTTAATCCCCCGGAAAAATACCGGCGTTTGGATATTTTTTGTACGGGCGAATAATTATTCGCCCCTACCCGTTCGCGTTTAACGTAATTATAGACCCCATCCTTAAATGCCGCCAGATAACGGTTATAAACCCGCTCTTTCGCCTGGGGATCATTTAAATCAATACCGGTAATCTTATTTTGATCGACAAAGTCCCGATAAAGGCTATTTTTAAACTTCTCTTTAAACCAGAGCGCTAAAATCAATGCCGAATAAAATTGGCGCAGGTTGGCGAACGACCGACCGTTATTCACCTCTTTTTCGATCAGGGGAAGGATGTGGGTTTTGAATGCCTCGGTTGCGTCATTGCGAGCCGAATTATTATGAGGCGTGGCAATCTGAGATTGCGATTGCTTCGTCGCTACGCTTCCTCGCAATGACAAATTCACCGCCAAATAATCCTCCTCCGCCATCGCCTTCAGGTTAGAATCAGTGATAAATGCCGTGGTCTCGTTTTCGTAAATCTCTGCCTTGCCCGGCACGATCCAAACTTTGTTAAAATTATTTGTCGCGGGCGAATGATTATTCGCCCCTACACCATTAATCGCGTTCCAATATGCCCTGCCGGATTCCGATTCCGGATAGGTCAAACTGGCCGCTAACCGCTTTAGCAAACAATCCTGCTTGAGCATATCGTAACCCAGATCTGTTTCACCTAAAGCTTGCGGCACAATACGGTCGTGCTCATAAGGCGAAAGGTTTACCCAAAGGTCGTTTTTCGGTAAGGTGAGGCCGGCTAAAAAATAGCGGATCAATTTTTGTGTTTCTTCGGACGAGACTTTTCCGGCATTGCCGCCGTCAACAATAAACTCTAATGTTAAAGGGTTTTCGCGATTATATTTAACGCCTTTTAAAACCGGAAACGAGTAGTCCTGGGAAAGCTCTTTGAAGGCCGGTAAGCGGCCATAATTATTTGCCGTTGCGCCGTAAGATAAACCGGGCAAAGCCAATTGCACGGCTAAAAAAATCGCTATAACCTTGTAATATAAATATCTCTTAATCATTGTACCCCTTTAGATACAAATACCCAATTAAGAGATAACATATTAAAAGACCGGGAACAACGATTTAGGCGGATTTTAAAGGGTATTTTGTAAGCGGTTACAAATAAATGAAAGAAAGGTATATGGGCCGCGACCTACAATATCAAGAACCATTTTTCGACCGAGTTTTTACCTTGAAAACTTCGCTAGAAAGACTATGTGTAAAAAAGCAAATCGGCGTTCTTCGATCTTCTCTAATCTAAAGAGGTAATAAGAAATGGCTCCGGAGTCAACCCAACATTTTCTGGCCGTTTAGCAATGATGTCAAAACAAACATGTTCGGCGGCTGCCTTACAACCCTTTTTGATGGAATATCCCCTCTTAACTTCTTTATCTGAATTTGAAGCAAAAGTAATCGAAACTTTACTATTATTGGGCGTAGCTGGGCTTGAAAGGGAATTCAACAAATATACACGTTCCTGCTTGTTCGCTCTTCGCATAACTAGGGCATAAAAAAGTTTCATTTTATTTGCTCCTTTTTTGTAATATAGCTAATCGCTTTAATACGAATTAAGAAAAGCAATGGAGCGACAATCTACGACACCATGAACCGTTTTCCAGCGCATTTTCACTATTTTTACTAAAAAATTAATTAACGGTAATACCGAGACTTTCTATGGTTAGCTTAACACCAACTAAAGCCAAAAATACATCATTCTGTATTTCTGTCGAAGAAAATGACTTCACATCGTAAGCAGCTAAATCCCTTAAATGCTTTAAATCACGATAGGAGCGCCATATTGGCTTCAATTTAGCGTCTCTCGTAATGCACTTATACCTCTCGCCATGGTTGATGGGATGTATACCATGTTTTGCTAAATAAGCCTCAACGTAATGAAGCGCGGAATAAAATGCACCGAGGACAGCCCAATCTTTATATGGAGTTTTATTTAAATCAAAATGTTTTGAAAAAGATTCATTTAGGCGGGCTTTATCTAAATGTTCTTGGCATGAAGGCATTATCTTCTAGAATATATTAATTTAGCACCGGACTTAATTAAATTAGGTTCACCGCCGGAAACGACAATATTAAAATCAAAATTAAAAGGCAGATCGAGAAAAAGCTCTATTATCTCTTGTTCTTTATCGTACAGCTGAAATCGTGATTCCTTGTTACCATCCGATAAGGTAGCCCAAACATAAAAA
>Ga0265316_10001720_pt1 | contig 23244 bp, 17 predicted proteins | sample 4522metaG_FD_202092 | JGI IMG/M metagenome (GOLD analysis project Ga0265316, IMG submission 202092) | Rhizosphere microbial communities from Carex aquatilis grown in University of Washington, Seatle, WA, United States - 4-5-22 metaG | ecosystem: Host-associated > Plants > Roots > Rhizosphere >... | reverse complement strand
GGGACCGCCGGCGACGGCGGGAAGGGGTCCGCGAGCTACGCCGTGACGGACTTCGACGGAGGCAGCCACGCCGTCCTTTGCCCCGACGTCATCTCGAATTCGTCGGTCCCGATCGCGGCATTTGCGGCCTACGCCGGGCGCGCGTACGACTTTTGGGAGGCTCCACCCGGACAGCCTCTGAAGTTCGCGGCCTTCACCCTGGACGCCGTACCGGACGCCGGCCTCTTCGCGCATCTCTGGTCCGGCACGAGCACGTCGACCTGCAACGCGGGGGCGGTCGACTACGCGACCAGCGGCTTCGGCCCAGGCCGTCCGTGGGGATCGGAGCCCCACTTCAGCCCCGACGGGTCGAGGTTCGTCGTGTTCGACCGCGACTGGAACATCGTCACATTTTCGGCCGATCCAGCCGACGGAGGCGGAGGATCGACCCACGTGGTGGCGCCCTACCCCGTGCCGTACAAGCAGGCCCCGGCTTACTTCGATCCGGTGGCCGCGGGGCCCGACGCTGGGTACCCGTTCGAACCGCCGCGCGTGGCGTGGACGGACAACGGCCTTGCGTGGGCGGAGCCCACGTCGAGCGGCTGGGAGATCGTCAAGGCGGCGGACACGCCCGGTGCGACGCCAACGCGGTACATGACCTGCAAGGGTGTTACGCCGCGCGAAATCGCGATGCTTCGAGACGGAACTGTGATCGTCTCCTACCGGCCGACCGTCGAGTCGAGCGAAAACATTCATCTGCTGAAGCCCGACGCTCAGCAAAATTGCTATCACGAGCAGGAGTACACGAATCTGCTCGACTCGGGCACCTCCGTCGCCACCGATTTCGCGGTGTCGCCGGACGAAACCCAAATCGCGTTCTTGGAAATGAACGCGACTGCGCCGGACGCATCGCCCTGGACGAGCGGGTCCTCCACGCTGCCCGGTGGCTACGTCTACGTCGTTCCGGTCGCCGGGGGGACGCCGGTGCTCGTCTCGAGCGACCCGGCGATCTACGGCCCTCGATGGATCGGCGGGGGGTCGGCGCTGGTCTTCACGCGGCTCGACGGGGTGGCGCCCACCACGGGCCGACCCGCGACGTCGGTTGTCGTCATCGGGCTGGACGGCGGGACAGAGCGCGTCGTCGCTCAGGGCGACGGCGTGAGCTCGTTCGTCTCGACGTCGGGAAACGCCGCCTGCGGAGTGTCCGCGAGCGGCGCGAAGGACGCGAGATGGTCCGCGGGGGTGTGGCTTGCGGTCGCCGCGGCGCGTTGGGGACGCAGACGCGCGCGATTGGGGACAAGGTCATCCCGCTCCGCGACATACCTGTCCGAGTGAGCCATGTCGAGTGTGCCACGGGGTAAACGAGAACCCGCGGTTTCTCGGTTCTACCCCGCGCTTCACGGTGGCCCCGAACTTGCGAGGCCCGGCTCAGCATGACCGTCCGCAGCTTACTTATTCGCATCGCCGCCCCCCTCGGAATGGCAGGAGTGATCGTGGCGTGTGGAGGGACGACCTTCGGTAGGAGCGCAGCCCCGGGAAGTGACTCAGGGGGGAGCTCGGAAACCGGCGCGCCTGATGGCGGCTCCGTGTGCGTCGATATCGAAGTGACCCCCTCCGACGTCTCGTGCGCAAGTGACTCGGATTGCACGCTCAGCCTCAGCGGCCGCGTCTGCGACGGGCGATGCTCGTGCGGCGATACCCCGGTCAACGCGGCGGCGGCGACGCGCTTCGAGTCCGACATCGCGTCGCTGACGCTGGAGGCATGCCCGTGCGCCTTTCCAGGCGTAGCGCGCTGCCTCGCCGGTCAGTGCACCCTCTGCGGATTGGGTCCCAATGCGCCTGCGGGCTGCAGCGACGCGGGGACCACCACCAGCGACGGCGCCGTATCTCCGAAACCCGACGGGGGTGAGGGCGACACGGGGACGTCCGACGGGGCCGGGCGTGAGGGCGACACGGGGACGTCCGACGGGGCCGGGCGTGAGGTCGACACGGGGGTCCCGACGTCCGACGGAGGCATGTGCGTCGACCTCGTCGTGACCCCTTCCGACCTCTCGTGTGCACGTGACTCGGATTGCACTCTGCGCAACACGGGCGAAGTCTGCAGCGGCCAGTGCTTGTGCGGCAATAACCCTGTCAACGCAACGGCATCCGCGCGCTTTCAGACGCAAATCGCGCCGCTGACCTTTCAGCAGTGCCCTTGCGCCGCCTTCGCAGGCGAAGCGCGCTGCCTCGGAGGCCAGTGCGCGCGCTGCACCGGATTCGGGCCCAGCGATCCGGCCGGCTGTAGCGACGCGGGGACGACCGCCACCGACGCAGGACGAGACACCGGCGTTTCGACGGGAGACGCAGGCACGTGCGTCGACATCCTACTTTCGGCCTACGACCAATCGTGCAACAGCGCGAGCGACTGCATCGTCATCCAGACCGGAGAGGTATGCAGCGGGCAGTGCGCGTGCGGCGGTGAGCCCGTGAATGCCTCGCAGGAGTCCCGCTACCAGCAGGCGATTCGAGGCATTACCTTTGGCCTGTGCGGCTGTCCTGTTCAACTGGCGCCGACGTGCCTTGGAAACAAGTGCACCCTGCCCGTTCCATAAGACCACGCGAGGAGCCCGACCGCGGCCACGCCCGCCGTGAGCGGTGGACGACGGGGTCCGCTCGAACGGCGGGCCCCAGGACCTCACCCCCGGCCCCTCTCCGCAAGCGGAGAGGGGTGTCTGCGGTCTCGCGATACCGGAGCTGCTCCCCCTCTCCGCAAGCGGAGGCGGGGCCGGGGTCGGGGCCGGGGGGTGGGCCGGGGGGTGAGGTTCAATAGCTGGACCAGCCGGTTCACAATACGATGTGACGAACGCTTAGACGTCCGTTACGAACGTCGGACGATTCGCCTTTTGTAGTGTCGCATCATCAACGCGGCGGCGTGAGCCGACGCGTTCAGTACCGCGACCGTCAGGGAGCGGTCAGGTTCGGTTCGACCGTCGCCCCGCCTCGCCGTCTCGGCAGCCGGTCAAGCCATTATTTTCATTGAACAACATCGCGAGCGACGTCACGGTGCGTCTTTTCTCATTAGAAAAGCGTCGCGTTCAATCGTCGGCGCGTCCTTTCTCATTGGAAAAGCGTCCGGTCCAAACGGTCCGGGCCCCGCTTCAATTGAAGAGGCGTCAGGTTCAATTGTCCGCGCGTCTTTTCTCATTGGAAAAGCATCGCGCTCAATCGTCGGCGCGTCTTTTCTCGTTGGAAAAGCGTCCGGTCCAAACGGTCCGGGCCCCGCTTCAATCGAAGAGGCGTCACGTTCAATTGTCCGCGCGTCTTTTCTCATTGGCGAGGTGTCACGTCCGATTGTCCGCGCGTCTTTTCTCGTTGGAAAAGCGTCCCATTCAATCGTTTTCGTCACGTTTCTCATTGAAGATGCCTCTCTACCTATGGTCCGAGCGGCGCTTCCCATCGAGGAGGTGGCTCTGTCCTTTTCGACATCGGCCCGACCTCTCGGACGCTCCGCTGAGATGTCCCGAAACGGTGAGGTCCGGCGCTGGTCCGTCCCTCCTCACGCTTAATCGGAAAGGGCGCGATTCGATCGCGCGATGGCCGGAGCGCGCCGGGGTCGCGCGTGTCCGCGACACGATCGCGATCGTCCGGGACACGTGGCAACGCGCGCGATCTCCGCAGAAAACGCGACCCAACGCGTGGTACGTCGATTGAAGCAGACGAGCGCCATGCCCACCCGCCTTTGGCCGGCCATCGCCCTCGCTTGCCTCCTCTTGGCACCATGCGCCGCCCGCGCCGACCCATCGCCGGGCACCGGCGAAGACGCCCGCGACGATCGGTTCGCCGACGGCGATATCGACGCCGATGACCCCGACTCCTACCGGATTCGCGCCAGCTCCGACGTGCGCGCCCAGAGCTGGGTGAGCCTGGCGGGATTCTCCAAGGAGCTCGCGTCCGGGAAAAACGACATCGGCGCCATGGTCGTCGTCGGCCTCGCGCTCGATCGCATCGCCGCGCGACCCACGCACGCGCTGGCCGATCCGCTCCACCCCGTGCCGCCGCCGTCCCGCGCCCCTGGCGAGCCCTACCCGGCGCGGCGTGCGGCGTTGGTGGCGCCTTCGCTGGCCCGCGCCTGCGTCGCGGCCGCGCTCCGATCGTCGGGCCTCGGCGTCGACGACGCGCGGATCGACGCGATGATCGCCCGCGCCCGGGCGAGTGCGTGGCTGCCCGAAACGAGGATGCGCGCCATGAGGCTGATGACCGACGCCGCCCACGCCACCACGCTCGCGACGACGGACGGCACGACGTACTACGACGCGGTCGGCGCCAACCTCGTCCTCGAGCTTCGACTGACGTGGCGTCTCGACCGGCTGCTCTTCACCGGAGACGAAACCGCGTTCGAGCGGACGCGGCTGGAGCGGGAGAACGCTCGGTCGAGATTGGCGGAGCGCACGCTCGAAGTGCTCTTTGCGTGGAGGCGTGCAGGTCTCGAGGCGGAGGAAGGAGCAGCCGACTCGCCGGAGGAGCTCCAGGCGCGCCTGCGAGAATCCGAGGCGCTGGCCACGCTCGACGTCCTGACGAGCGGCTGGTTCTCGAGGGAGCTGAGACGCGCCTCGCGAACGGCTCCGCCCCGAGATTCACCGGCAGATTCGGCCGAAGAAGAGCGGCCGTAGTGCCTCGCCTCGGCTCCTCGCTTGCGTTCGGCTTGACCCTTTGGTCCCCCGCAGTTAAACGTCTCGGTCCGGCGATATGTGGAGCGAAACGCGCGACGAGTTCACCGACCTCCAACGGCGCCTCATGGCGCTAAGGGGGCATCTTTGACCTCCCCAAAGTAAAAGCGCAGATCGCCGAGCTCGAGCAGCAGACGCTGGCCCCCGGGTTCTGGGACGACCAAAAGAAGGCTCAGGTGGTCACCCGGCGCCGATCGAGCCTCGAGCAGCGGCTCGGCGCCATCGAGAAGCTGACGGGCGACTTGGACGACGCGATCGTCCTCGGCGAGCTCGGTGCGTCGGAGAACGACGAGGCGACCATGAACGAAGCCGCCGCGCAGCTCCCATCGCTCCGAACGCGCGTTCGCGGCGCGGAGCTCGAGCGCATGCTCTCCGGCCCGGTCGACCACGCGGGCGCGATCGTGAGCATCCATCCCGGCACCGGGGGCAACGACGCGAAGGATTGGGCGCAGATGCTCGTGCGCATGTACCTGCGCTGGTGCGAGCGGCGTGGGTACAAGACCGAGATGATCGACTATCAGGAAGGCGACGAGGCCGGGATCGACGGCGCGAGCTTCAGTGTCCAGGGCGACCACGCCTTCGGCTACTTCCGGAGCGAGAACGGCGTTCACCGCCTGGTGCGCATCTCACCGTTCGACGCCAACGCGCGCAGGCAGACCGCCTTCGCCGCGGTCGAGGTCACGCCGGACATCGAAGACGAGATCGACATCCAGGTCAAAGACGAGGACATCGAGATCACGACGATGCGAGCCGGCGGCAAAGGCGGCCAGAACGTCAACAAGGTGGAGACTGCGGTGAGGCTCAAGCACCTCCCCAGCGGGATCGTCATCGTGTGTCGGGCCGAGCGGTCCCAGCACCAAAACCGCCGCATGGCGCTGAAGATGCTGAAGGCCAAGCTCTACGATATCGAGACCCAAAAGCGCGAGGAGCAGGCCGCCGCGCAGGCGGCCAGCAAGACGCAAATCGCGTGGGGCAATCAGATCCGGAGCTATGTCCTTCAGCCCTATCGGCTCGTGAAAGACCTTCGCACGAGCCATCAGAACGGCAACGTGGACGCGGTCCTCGACGGAGAGCTCGACGACTTCATCGAGGCCTACCTCTTGGCGGCTGCCGGTGGGACGTTGAGGAAAGGCGGCCTGGCGGAAGAAGCAGAAGCGACGTAGCCCCGAGAGACGTAGCCCCGAGAGAGGTGCGGGCGTTTGCGGACCGGCACGATGGGTCCTGCGACGAGGCGCCGGAAGAGAGCGACATGGCGGACGAGCCGACGACGAAGCCAACCCAACCCACGCGCGATCCGGTCTCGGCCGAGCAATCGATCATCGACGCACGACGCACGAAGGCGGCGCGCGTACGGGCGCGCGGCGAGAACCCGTTCGCCAACGACGTGGGTCGGCGCGGGGCCGTGGACGACATCGCCGAGGTTCGCCAGCGCGTCTCGGCGGCTTGCGAGGGGGACAAGTACGCTGCGGCCTCGGTCGAGCTGGCAGCACGCGGGAGGCTTGCTCGCGTCTGCGGTCGGGTCATCGCCCTCCGGTCGACCGGTGCCCTGTCGTTCGCGCGCATCCGGGACCGGACCGGCGAGATCCAGCTCATGCTCGACCAGGCCGTCCTGAAAGGCGATTACGACCGATTGGGCGACATCGACGTCGGTGACTTCGTCGAAGCCCAGGGGGCGCTCACCGCGTCCAAACGCGGAGAGCTCTCCGTCGTACCGAGCTCTCTGCGCCTTTTGACCAAGGCGTTCAGGCCCTTGCCCGAGAAGTGGCACGGGCTGACCGACGTCGAGCTCCGCTATCGCCAGCGTTATGTCGACCTCGTCGCCAATCCACCGGTGGTCGACGTCTTTCGCGCGCGAAGCCACATCGTGCGCGCGACCCGCCAGATCCTCGACGCGCGCGACTTTCTCGAGGTCGAGACGCCGACGATGCACCCGCTCGTCGGAGGGGCCGCGGCGCGCCCCTTCGTGACCCACCACAACGCGCTCGACATGCGCCTCTACATGCGAATCGCGCCGGAGCTCTACCTCAAGCGCCTGGTCGTGGGCGGGCTCGAGCGCGTGTACGAGATCGGCCGGTGCTACCGGAACGAAGGGGTGAGCACGCGTCACAACCCCGAGTTCACGATGCTCGAGTTCTACTGGGCTTATGCGACGTACGACGATCTCATGGACTTCTCGGAGGAGCTCCTCCGGGGCATCGACACGAAGCTCTCCGCCGCGATGCCGGCGGCGCACGCGATCTGGAAGGCAGCGCGGCCGTTCACGCTGGACGAACCGTTCGTTCGCGTCCCGATGGACCGCGCGGTCGCGATGGCCGCCGAGCGCACCGCGATCCCCCAGTGGGTCGCGGCGGTGGAGGACCGCGGCGGGGCCGGGCTGGTCGAGCTCCTGCGTTCGGACTTCGCAGAGCAAATCAAAGAATGGGCGAAGTCGTCTCCCCGTGCGAAAGAGATCGACTGGGGCAATCTCCGAAGAGGCCTCGGCAAGTGCGAGAGCGACGGTGAGCGGCTCTTTGCTTGTTACGAGTACGCGGTCGAGCCGTTCCTCACCGAGGACTACAGGAGCGCGGACGGCAAGCGGTCGGTGCCGGTCTTCGTCAAGGACTACCCGTTCGAAATCTCGCCGCTCGCCCGCCGCAACGACCAGCGCCCCGAGCTGACCGATCGCTTCGAGCTCTTCGTCCACGGGCGGGAGGTATGCAACGCCTTCAGCGAGCTCAATGATCCCGACGATCAAGCCGCCCGCTTCCGCGCCCAGGTCGAGCGGCGCGAACGAGGCGACGAGGAGACGATGGACTACGACGAAGACTACGTCCGGGCCCTCGAGCACGGAATGCCGCCGACGGCCGGGTTCGGAATGGGAATCGACCGCTTGGCGATGGCGCTGACGAACTCGGCGTCGATTCGCGACGTCATCCTCTTCCCGCTGCTGCGGCCTGAGGCGGGCGCGCGCGGGAAGTCCGCGTGAAGACGTTCCCCGCCCCCGCCGTCGCAGTGACGGCCGCCATCGCGCTCGCCGCGATCGCGTTCCTCTTGTTTCGGGCACGCATCGACTTTCGCCGACGCGAGACGACGCGCGGCGTCCTCCAAAGCATCTGCGCCGGACTCGGCGCGATGTTCGTCGGCTTCACGTTCTGGACCGAGGCGCTGCCGGTGCTCCGGGGCTCCGCTTGGACGTTGCGCGACGCCCTCGTGCGGTCCGCCGCAATCGCGACCGGTGTCCTTTTTCTGGTGGGCACGGTCGTCGCTCTCTTGCCGTGGGCGCTCGACCGCCTCGAGCGAGGGCCGTTTGCGACCTACGTCGCCGCGCGGCACGTCCGCGCCAAGAAGAGCGGCTTTCTGACGCTCATCAGCGGACTCTCGATCTTCGCGGTCGCTCTGGCGTCGTTCTCGCTCTCCAGCGCGATCAGCGTCATGGGCGGCTTCAGCGCCGACCTGAAGCGCAAGATTCTGGGAAACACCGCGCACATCGTGGTGGACATGACGAGCCAGTCGCCTTGGGGCGACTTCGACGCGGCGCTCGCTCGCGTCCGCGCCGTGCCGGGAGTGGCCGCGGCGACGCCCGTCGCGCAGGGCGAAGTCATGATCTCGAGCACATCGAATCTCGCGGGGGTGATCGTACAGGGCATCGACCCCGGCACGATCGGAAGCGTCATCGATTTACGCAAGAACATCGAGGCACCGGTCAACGTCGCCGACAAGCTCGCGTACTTGGAGGATCCCGAGAAATTGCGGAGTATCCCGCCCGACGAGGTCATTGGGATTGGCCCGGGCGGCGAGGAATACACGAAAGGCCCCGAGCTGCCGCCGCTCGGCGACGACCTCGACCCGACGGTGCGCCGCGCGCTCGACGCGCCGCCGCTCCGTCCGGGACTGGTCATCGGCAGAGAGCTCGCGAAGACGCTTCACGTGTACGTCGGAGACGACGTCACGCTCGTCTCGCCGCTCGGCGACCTCGGGCCGATGGGGGTGATGCCCAAGACACGCAAGTTCCGGGTGGCCGCGATTTTCTACAGCGGCATGTACGAATACGACGCGACGCACGTGTACACCCGGCTGGACGAAGCGCAGAGTTACTTTGCCACCCAGGGTCAAATCACGGCAATCGAAGTCAGGGGAGAAGACGCGGAAAACGCCGACCGCCTCACGTCCGGGGTCGCGTCCGCGCTGGGGCGCGGCGATCTCCGCGTGCGCGATTGGCGTGAGATGAACAGGAATCTTTTCAGTGCCCTCAAGCTCGAGCGAATTGCCACATTTCTCATTTTGTCGATCGAAATCATCGTCGCGAGCTTTTGCATCATTTGTACGTTGCTTCTCATGATGACCGAGAAGGCCAAAGAGATCGCGATCCTCAAGGCGCTCGGCGCTACCGACGGGACGATCCTGCGCACGTTCATGAGCGAAGGAATGATCATCGGCGGCATCGGGACGATCCTCGGGGTGTCGACCGGTGTCGCGCTATGCACGGGGCTTGCCTGGTTCGGTCTTCGCCTCGACCCGGACGTCTATTACATCGATCGGCTCCCGATCAACGTGAGCGGGTGGGACTACGCCGCCGTCACGGTCGCCGCGCTGACCATTTGCACCCTCGCCACGATATTTCCCGCCAAGCAGGCTGCGCAGCTGAGGCCCGTCGATGGCCTCCGCTACGAGTAGGCGTCGACGCACGCACGAGGGAGAGAGCCGGCCTGACGGGAGCGAAGCAATCGTGTAGGGTACGTCGCATCGGTGGAGAACCGAATAAGGAGGAGACCGCCAATGGCTTCCATGAGCTTTGCGTGGTGCGCCGGCCTGTGCCTCGTCCTCGGAGCCGGCGTCGGGTCCTTGGCCTGCGGAAGCGGTGCGGCGAACAACCCGCCCCCGGCGACCGCAGCGAGTGCGGCTGCCGAGGACGACGCTACCGGCGATCTGACGGAGCATCACCGCTTTCACCATCACGGCGGGATCACGCTTCTCATTGCGATGAGCCTCGATACTCTGGGGGTTTCGCCGGATGAGCGGGCAGCCGTCGAGAAAATCCAAACCGATCTGCACGCGCGGATGGCGCCGGCGCGCTCGGCAGAGGAAGGCCTTTTTGCAACGCTTGCCGACGGACTCGCCGCCGGCAAGATGGACAGCGCGAAGGTCGAAGCCGAGATCGCCCAGGTGACGTCCGCGGCCGCCGCGACCCCTGACGCGGCCGCCTCGGCGCTCAACGATCTCCACTCCGTGCTCACGCAACCCCAGCGCGCGGCGCTCGCGGACAAGGTCGAAGCGCACTGGGCGGTCTGGCAGATGGCGAACCTGGAAACCGGCCCCGGTAATCCGGAGGGCGATCATCTCGCCGCGCTGACCGAGGATCTCGGGCTCTCGCGGGACCAAGTCGACACCATTCGCGCGGCCCTCGGCCAGGCCATGAAGGGCGCGCCTCAGCTCGACCCACGAGAAATCGAAGCCTACGTTCGCGCGTTCGGCGATGCATTCCAGACCGATCGGTTCGACGCCCGAGCACTGACGATGGCGAGTGCGGCGAACGCCCACATGGTGAGCTGGGGGGAGTGGCGTTTGGCACACATCGTGGAGGCTGCGAACCCGGTACTCACTCCCGAACAGCGCGCGAAGCTGGGCGAGAGGCTCCGGGCCCATGCCGCCCACGACCCGACCGGTAAGGTGAGCCCATGATCCGATGGCACCGAATCCTTGCGAAGTTTGCCTTGGCCGCGGGCCTGGGCACGCTGCTCGGCGCTATCTCCGCCTGCGGCGTGGAAGTGGGACCCGCGTATCCGGGGCCCTATGACGACTACCCGCCGAACGCGTACTTCGCCACCGCCGAGCCCGTGTATTTCGAGGGGCACGCCTCTTACTGGTACGGCGGTCGGTGGTACTACCGCGATGGCGCTCGGTGGCGACACTACGACCGAGAGCCGGCGGGCCTCTACGAACATCGCGCGCGGGGGGGCCCCCCGCGGCGCACCTACGAGCCGTCTCGGGGACGTCCCGGGCGCCCGGCGGCGGCGCCGAGGGGACGCGGCGGCGAGCATCGCTGAGAGCAAATCCCCTCGTGAATCCCACCGAATGACCCGGAGGCGGTTTGCGCACGACCGCCGGACGCGTCATTTTTTTTGGTGGAGGCGGTCCATTTCTCCCTCGAGAAGCATTTAGGGAGGTCGGTGGCCGCTTTTCAGGGAAGGGACCCGTTCCGTGCCGAAATCCAAGAATTTTTCACCGATTCTGAGCGCCGCGGTGATGTGGCTGCTCGTCGGCCTCGTCGGCGCGAGCTGCGCTTCCTCGCGCACGAATCTCGGATTTGGCGCCTCGGGCGGCGGTGACGACGCGAGCGCGGGCGGCGTAGGCCTCCTTCCTGGCAACTCGCCTGGCAACTCGTCCGGAGCCGGGGGCCCGGTCCTCGAGATCGACGCCGGCGGAAAGGACGCGGCGGGCCAGTGCGGAAGCGTCACGTGCACCCCGATCGGAGGCCAGTACTGCGGTACGATCGGTGATGGATGCGGCGGGAAAATGACGTGTCCGAGCTGCACGGGCGATTCGAGCTGTCAGTCTGGCCTATGCGTCGGCGGCGCGAGCTGTATGCCGATCGCCTGCCAGTCCGGGACGAGCCAGTTCTGCGGAAAGATCGGTGACTCATGCGGTCACTCCGTGGATTGTGGAAGTTGCGCGGCGGGAGCGACGTGCACGAGCGGCGTATGCGTGAAATCGGGCTGCTCGCGCCTCACGTGCGCAAACGGCGGGAGCGACTTCTGCGGCACCATCGGAGACGGATGCGGCGGCACCCTTCCCTGCGGCGCGTGTCCCAACGGAGGAACCTGCGGGGGAGGCGGTATCGACCATGTGTGCGCGCCGGCCAACTGTACGAAGGGAACGTGCACGGGCCCGGGCGGTGCTCAGTACTGCGGGATGATCGGCGACGGGTGCGGCGGAGCGCTCGACTGCGGAATGGCGTGCCCGAACGCAATGACATGCGGATCGGGCGGCGTGCCCAACCTTTGCCCCGGGACGGGAACCGGCGGCGCTTGCAGCGGCATCGCGTGCAACGTGGCGATGTGCACGGGGGGCGCGACGACGTCGCTGAGCGGAACCGTGTTCGACCCCGCGGGGGTCAATCCCATCTACAACGCTCTGGTCTACGTCCCGAACGCCCCGCTGGCGCCCATTCCGACCGGTGCCTCGTGCGACGTCTGTGGAGCTACGGCCTCGGGCAGCCCGATCACCGATGCGCTCACCGACGCCGCGGGGCATTTCAGTCTGACGAACGTGCCGGCCGGGGCCAACATCCCGCTCGTGATTCAAGTGGGCAAGTGGCGGCGGCAGGTGACCATCCCGACGGTCACTGCTTGCGTCGACAATCCCATCATGGACCCCAACCTCACGCGCTTGCCGCGGACCCAGAGCGAGGGAAACATCCCGCAGATAGCGCTCACCACGGGCGGTTCGGACGCGCTCGAGTGCCTCCTCCGGCGGATCGGAATCGCCGACTCGGAGTTCACCACGGACACGGGGACGGGCCGCGTGCACCTCTACTACGGCGGGGACCTCACGGGGCCCACGGGAGGCGGCGCGGGGACCAGCAGCTTCAGCACCGGCGGAGCGACGTTCTCGTCTGCGGCGACCCTCTGGTCGAACGTGACGAAAATGGAGGGCTACGACATCATGATGCTCTCCTGCGAGGGCAGCCAATACGCAAGCGCCAAACAGCCGTACCTGCCGAACCCCGAGGCGTACCTCAACGCGGGCGGAAGGGTCTTCTTCGACCACCTCCACTTCTACTGGCTGCTCCACGGCTCGGCCGCGATGCAAGGCACGGCGAACTACATCGGCGTCGGCAAGAAAATGCCCGAGCCCATCACCGGGTACGTCAACACGACCTTTCCGAAGGGCAACGCACTCGCCGACTGGCTCGTGAACGTCGGCGCTACGCCGACGCGCACGCAGCTCTCGATCTACCAAGGGCAGCACTCCGTGACCGCGGTCAACGCGCCGACCCAAGCGTGGATCACCGTGCCGATGAACCCCAACGACACGCAGATGCGGCCCTCGATTCAGTACATGAGCTTCAACACGCCGGTGGGTTCGGCGGCGGGCGCGCAATGCGGACGCGCGGTCTTCACCGATCTGCACATGAACGCCGCCGTGAACGGAGCCGGCGGCGACAACTCCGATCCGAGCAAGCCGTTCCCCACCGAGTGCAAGACCAACGGGCTTACCCCCCAGGCGGCCGCGCTGGAGTTCATGTTCTTCGACCTCTCGGCGTGCGTGCAGCCGGACACGGGCACCCCGACGCCCCCGCCCCCGCCCCCTTCCGTTCCGCCTCCCCCGAACTCCACTCCGCCGCCTCCGCCGCCGCCCCCGCCCCCCCCGCCGCCTCCGCCTCCGCCTCAGTGAGGCGACGCGGGGAGCACCGGCCGCACGCCTGCTTGCGCTGGAGGACGGAACGCTTGCCCCTCCGCCGAACGCCGCGCGTCTCTTCGTGCTAGTGAGACGCCACCGTGCCGAACGCGCTCGTCGTCGCCACCAACGTGCAGAAGTCCTTCCGTCACATGGGACGCACGCTTGAAGTCTTGCGGGGCGTAGACCTCGAGATAGGCGACGGCGAAATGATAGGCATCGTCGGGGCCTCGGGGGCTGGCAAGTCGACGCTTCTTCACTGCATCGGTACGCTGGACGTGCCGACGAAGGGATCGATTCAAATCGCCGGCGAGGAGGTCACTTCGCTCCCGGGATGGCGCCTCGCCGAGCTGCGCAACCGCACGATCGGCTTCGTCTTCCAGTTTCACCACCTGCTCCCCGAGTTCAACGCGGTCGAGAACGTGATGATGCCCGGCCTGGTCCAGGGCAGCCCCAAGCGTGACCTCGAGCCCCGCGCCCGCGCGCTGCTCGAAGAGGTCGGGCTCAAAGAGCGGATGCTGCACCGGCCGGGTGAGCTCTCCGGTGGAGAACAGCAGCGGGTGGCCCTTGCCCGCGCGCTCGTGCTCGAGCCGAAGCTCCTGCTCGCTGACGAGCCGACCGGCAACCTCGACTCGACGACCAGCGTCCAGATTCACGATCTCATCTTCGGCATCAACCGGCAGCGCGGCACGACGGTCGTCGTCGTCACCCACAACGCGGCGCTAGCCGCGAGCATGCCGAGGGTCGTCACCTTGCGGGACGGCCGGGTCGAAAAGGACGAGAAGCGAGACCCTGCTGTCGCCCGCCAATCGACGGGCAGAGCGTCCGCCGCGCCCTAGATCTGTCTGCGGGCACCCATCTGTGAAGCCTGGTGATTTTCGACGAGAGCAAGCGAGGCCGGCGGCGTGCGCGCGGAGCGTACTTCCCGTCTAAGCATTCGTCACATCGTGCTCGGCCTTCGAGAAAAGGCCCACGCCAGGGCGCCCCCCTCCTTCCCCCAGAGAACCTCACCCCCCGCCCCTCTCCGCAAGCGGAGAGGGGTGTCTGCGGGTCTCGCGATACCTCGGAGCTGCTCCCCCTCTCCGCAAGCGGTCCGCAAGCGGAGAGGGGGCCGGGGGGTGAGGTCTAATAGCTGGACCAGCCGGTTCAGAACACGATGTGACGAATGCTTGGACTTCCCGTAGGCGAGCACGCTCGACGCCGGGATCGCGCAGCTATCGTCGAAAAGCACCTGGCTTCTACCAGCGGAGGATGATGCTGGGCGGCGTAACATGGACGTCGCACTGTTCGATCGCCAGCTGAACGACAAACGCATCGGTCCCGTGGTCGGCCGTCACAGGGACTTGCACACGAGGAAGGATCTGCTCGGGGCGTAGCGCACGCACGACCTCCGGTGGGCACGCCAAGCGAACATCTACCTCTCCGGGCTGGGCCTTCGCATTGGCGTGGCCGATGACTGCAACCGGCACCTTCGTGAACGAGCGCTCGACCACTTCCCTGCCGATTTCGACTGTCGCAGAGACACTCGGGGAGTCGAACGTCACACGCCCCGGCGGGTGTTCGACGGCGAGCAGGCGCGTGTACTTGCCCTCGGTCAGGCCGCCGATGTCGAAGGCGTCGGCGCGAGCCCGCTGAACCACCAACACTTCGCTCTTCGGGCCGCGCGCACGCATCACGCGCGGATCGGCTTGTGGCTCGCCCTTGACGACGAATCCTCTCGCCGGCGTGCCCACCACTCCTACCTCCACCGGCACGTCGCGAACGACGAGATCTTCCCAGGCGAGGTCGAGCTCGGGCGGATCGATTTGCTCGACCTTCAGCCCCGGAGGAAGCGGGATCATGGCAGGCTTGAAGGTGACACGCGTCTCGTTGCCGCCGTGCAGATCCAGTTGAACGGTGGCCATGTCGTCCGTGTGGAGGTCATCGAGGGCGGATTTCGTCCCGCGGACCGTCACCCGAATTTGTGCTGGAATCGGGGTCATCAGCACGCGGTTCGACGAGCCCGGCGGTGTGAGCGCGACGACGCTCAGGAGTAGCGAGCGCTGGGCCTCCTGCGAGCCGTGGACCAGCGAATAGAGAACGAGCGCGAACCCGAGCGAAAGAAGCTTGAGGTTGAGGTTTTCGACGACCAGCGAGCGGAGTTGATAGGCGACCGGCGGCATCGCTCAATCCTCACGAGGCCGCGTCCGCGCGTCCGCGACCGGTACGGGCTGGGGTGTTTCGATCGGCTTCGCGGGCGCCATGGGCCGACTGTGGAGCTGAGACGTTTCTTTGCTCTCGGACTTGGGGGCCCCCTCGATGCGCCCCGACGGCGGCAGAACGACGTGCGAGCCAGTTCCTTCTCGCGTGGAAGCTGCGGGGGGCGCCACGCTGCTGCGCTTTCCTTCTACGGATGAACCGGGCGCTGGCGTGATCCGGAAACTCCCCGTCCCCGTCTGCAAGACGGCGCCGGCCCGCGATGCGCCCGGCTTGCCTGCGCGCTTGTTCCGGCCTCGTTGTCCGAAGAGCCCGAGCAACGCCTGCCGAAGAGACGTCCCGTCGAGGTTCGTGACGATGTTGCCGTTGAAGCAGAAGCTGATGCTGCCGCGCTCCTCGCTCACGACGACGACGACTGCGTCGGTCTCCTCGGTGATTCCGAGCGCCGCGCGATGGCGCGAACCCAGAGACTTGTCGAGCAACTTGGTGTCGGGCATTGGAAAAAAGACGCCGGCCTTCGCGACCCTCAAGTTGCGAATGATGACCGCCCCGTCGTGGAGTTTGTTCAGGCTCTCCGGCAGAAAAAGGCTGACGAGCAGCTCGCGTTGCACGGTCGCGTCGATGGGCGTCCCCTGCCCGACCACGAACTCGTCGAGGTTCGCGTCTTGCTCGAAGGCAATGAGGGCGCCGACGCGGTGGCGCGCCAGGTCGGTGGCCGCGGCCACGACTTCGTCGATTACCTTCGATTCCTGCTGCCGAGCCAGACCTCCGAAGAACGCGCGAGCGCCGACGCGCATGAGCCCTCGGCGAATGTCGTTTTGAAACACGACGACGACGATGAGGATGGCCGACGACAGAAGCGCATTGAGAAGGTTGAAGAGGGTGATGAACCCGACCCACTTGGCGACGACGTAGACGAGACAAATGACACCGAGCCCCATTCCCATCTGCATCGCGCGCGTCCCGCGCAGCACCAAAAGCGCCCGGTATACGACATAGGTGACCACCAGAATGTCGGCCAGGTCGGTCAGAACGGCCGACAGCGGTCGCGCGGCGAAAAGGTGCCGAAAACCCTGGAGGAGCTCGAGCATGGCTCAGGCACCCCCCGATTTCGAAGAAGCCCCGAAAGCTGCGCGGGCGCCGCGTGCTTCGGAGAGGCTCCGTTCGAGCCGCCTCGAAAGGTCCACGGCCTGACGCGTCGCCCGAAGGTCGTGCACGCGAAGGATTGAAGCCCCTTCCCGGGCCGCGTGAAGTGCCGCGGCAATCGACGCCCCGAGGCGCTCGGTCGCGGGAGCCTCGGAATCGGCGACCGTCAAAAACGACTTGCGGCTCGCGCCGACCGCCACCGGCACCCCGGTACTGCGCACGAGCTCCCCCAGCCGTGCGAGGAGCTCGGCGCTCTGCCTGGCATTCTTGGAAAAGCCGAGCCCTGGGTCCATGGTGATGGCGTCGCGCCCCACGCCTGCCGACCTCGCTCGTTCAGCGGCTTCGCCCCACTCGCGGAGAACGTCGCGCACGACATCGCCGTACCCTTCGTCTGGGTATTGGCTGAAGCCTCGCATTTTCTCCTGCGGACCGCGTGCATGCATGAGCACGAGTGCCGCTCGCCGAGCGGCGACCACGCTGGCCAGGGCTTCGTCGCGCAGGCACGAGGCGTCGTTGACGACGCAGGCGCCGGCATCGAGGGTCGCCGCGGCGACCTCCGCGCTTGCCGTGTCGATCGATACGCACGCTCCGAGCGACGCCGCATACCGGACCAAATCGAGGACGCGGGCGATCTGCTCGCCGGGGGCCACCGGAGCTGCGCCGGGCCGGGTCGACTCTCCGCCGATGTCGATGATGTCCGCTCCTTGCGCCATGAGCTCGTCCACACGTGCGCGCGCCGCGCTCGGCTGGAAATACCAGCCGCCGTCGCTGAATGAATCGGGCGTCACGTTGCATACCCCCATGAGCGCCACGCCGCGCATGGATCGCGCTCGGTCGAGCATGCGCAGAAACGCTTCGAGCGGTAGCGACACAGGTTTTCGCCGTCCTCTTCATTGGCTAGCAACGCGGACCTTCCCGGGCAACGACGAATCGTGGCCGGAGACGAGAAAAACATTGCGCCGACCGGGGGAGAAGCCCGAGTCTCCCACACTGGAGGCCCGGCGCCGGAGGCGGCCGGAAAAAGCACATGCGCGAGCGTTCGTTCATGAAAAGCCTCTTCTTCGGCCTCATCGACGAGGGGCTCATCTTCCCTTGGCCGCAGCCAAATGCCCAAGAAGTCGACACGGTTCGAACTCTGCTCGAGAGTGTGCGCCGCTTTTTCGATCGGTGCGTCGACTCGGCGAAAATCGACCGCGAGCAGCACATCGGCGACGACGTATTGCTCGGAATGAAGGAGCTCGGGCTCTTCGGAATGCTCGTGCCGCAGAGCCACGGCGGGGCCGGCCTGACCAATACCGGCTACGCCCGGGTCGTGCAGGAAGTCGCGGGGTTCGACGCCAGCCTCGCCGTGACGCTCGGCGCGCACCAGTCCATCGGAATGAAGGGCCTCCTGCTTTTTGGTTCGGAGGAGTTGAAGGCGACGTACCTCCCCCGCCTCGCAACGGGCGAGATGGTCGCGGCATTCGCCCTGACGGAGCCGGGGGCCGGAAGCGACGCGGCCGCCATCCAGACGCGCGCGGAACGACGGGACGACGGCTACGTCCTCCGCGGCTCGAAAATCTGGATCACGAACGGGGGGTTCGCCGACCTTTTCACGGTTTTTGCTCGGACCGCCCCTGCCGACGAAGGACTGAAGCCGAAAATCACCGCGTTCTTGGTCGAACGCGCTTGGGGCGTGAAGAGCGGGCCCAACGAACACAAGCTCGGCATCCGAGGCAGCTCGACGACCGAGCTATTTTTCGACGGCGTGCACGTGCCGGCCACCCACGTGCTCGGCGAACCCGGGCGCGGGTTCCGCGTGGCGATGCAGGTTTTGAACAGCGGGCGTCTCGGCCTGGCGAGCGGTTGCATCGGCATGTGCAAGCGCCTGCTGAAACTGGCGGTCGAGCGGTGTCGCGAGCGGCGTGCGTTCGGGCGTTCGATCGGCGAATTCGGGCTCATCAAGGACAAGATCGCGTCGATGATGTCGAACATGTGGGCGCTCGAGAGCATGACGTACCTGACGACCGGGATGGTCGACGCGGGGGTCGACGACTTCTCGGTCGAGAGCGCGATATGCAAGGTTTACGGAAGCGAGACGTGCTGGCGCGTCGCAAATGAAGCGCTCCAAATCGCGGCGGGCATCGGCTACATGGCCGACTATCCCTACGAGCGGCTGCTGCGCGACGCGAGAATCAATCTCATCTTCGAGGGAACGAACGAGATCCTCCGAGCGTTCATCGCGCTGAGCGGCATGCAGGGACCGGGACGCGAGCTGGTCGACGTAGGCCGTGCCCTTCGCGAGCCGATCAAGGGGTTCGGTCTGCTGAGTGATTTCGCGATTCGCAAGGCGCGGAACGTCCTCGGTCGAGAGCGGATGAGCAGGCACCATCCGCTCCTCAAGCGAGAGGCGGTGGTCTTCGAGGAGTACGTGCAGCGACTCGCGCAGGAAGTCGAGAAGGTACTACGCAAACACGGGCGCGACATTGCCGAAATGCAATATACGCAGAAGCGTACGGCAGAATTGGCGATCGAGCTCTTCGCCGTGGCCGCGTGCATCGCGCGGGCAACGCACGCGATCGAGCGTCGCGGCGAAGAGGGCGCGCGGAGGGAAATCGACCTGACGAGCATCTTCGTGGCGTCGGCCGAGAAGCGTATGGCGCAGGCGGTGTCCGAAGTGGACGAGAACGACGACGAGCTACGCAAGAGCGTCGCAAGCAGAACCTACGACGACGGGGGTTACCCGTTCGACGCGGTTTGATTTCCCTCCGCGCGACGAAAGCGCGCTACGAACTCGGCGCGCTCACCCACTTCTCACTGCTGCCGGCCGGTCCGTCGACCGGGACGACTTCTCGCCCGCGCCACGCGCGCGCCGCGTCTCGGCGGACACGCCCGAGAGCGCGATCGATCGCACCCGCGTCGGGGTCGCTGGGGCTGACCGGCGCCGTGCCGCGGGGCGTCCACCGCACGAGCACGTCGGCGACGAGCGGCGAGGGCGCGTCGGGCGGCGTCTCCAGCGCTGGAGAATGGGCCATCGGCAGGAAGGAGTCGCCGTGCTTCCAGCCGATCGCCGCCCGCACGACGCTGCCGGGAGGGAGATCGCGCACGAACAAATCGCCGAGGGCGACCCCTGGATCGTAATCGCGAACGCTCGTTCGGGGTCCCTCCCAGGTGGGCACGACGATCACGACCCGGAGGGCTATCGAGCCCTCGGGCCGAGAGGTCCGGACGTACTCGAGCGTACGCTGGCGAACTTCCCAATAAACGTAGAGCGTTCTCGGATCGACGGGGATTGCGACGCATTCATCGACGTCGTATCGTGGCGGCAGCGGTGCGTCGTCGAGCACGTGGGCGGGTTCGCGCGTCGTTCCCTCTCTCTCGAAGGCGCGCCCGCCGTGCGACGACGGCGCGCGAACAGGCTCGCTCTCCGTCGGCGAGTTGCCCTCCTCCAGCTTCTCCGGGGCCATGCGCGGTGGAGGTACCGGATACGTCGCATCTTGAAGCTGCTGGAGAAGCGCGCTCGCCGCGGCGTGGTCCGGCTCCCGCGACAAAACGCCCTCGAGCGTCTCGACTGCGCGGTCACGGTGGCCTTGCGCGGCGTAGATCTCGGCGAGCGTGACGGTTGGGAGAGCAGCCGGCACGATGCGCCTCGTGGACGGCGGCGCCCGAAGGGTTCGGATGCGCTCGGCCGCATCTGGCAAGTGGAGCCCGCGTTCGACGACACGAGCCAGCAGATCGCGCGCAAGTCCGAAGAACCCCCGCATCCGCTCTTTGGCGGCGTCGTCTGCGGAGCTGCGTACGAGCAGCTCGTCGACGAGCTCGGGACGAGTCAGGATGCGCGCGCGCGTCACGCCCGCTTCTTCGGCGCGCTTGATCAGAATCTCGCGATCCAGCTGCTCCAGTTCTGCACGACTCATCCCGTCTTCATGGGACGCCGGCGCGGCGGACGCAAGAGGCGTGGGCTCATCGTCCCGCGATTCCCGCCGGAAGCGGTCTTCGCGCGGCGGCGACATCGCGCCCGATTTGCGCTTTGAGCTCGTCCAACGATTCGAACTTGCGTTCACCTCGAAGTCGGGCGGAAAGATGGATGCGCAGGCGACGTCCGTAGAGATCGTCCGAGAAATCGAGCAAGAACGTTTCGATCGTGCGTTTGGCTTCGCCCGCCGCTGCGACCGTCGGACGGATGCCGATGTTCGTTACCCCCGGAGCGAGAAGATGCTCGTTCTCGTCGTCATCCACTTCGCCCACGGAAACCGCATACACGCCGTCGGGCGGAAGCATCTCGGAGACGGGCTCGATATTCGCGGTCGGAAATCCCAAGACTCGTCCCCGGTGGTCGCCGTGCACCACCGGCCCCGACAGTTCGTGCGGCCGGCCCAGCACGCGACCCACTTCCCCGAGATCGCCGGCGGCGATCGCCTCCCGGGCGCGTGTACTCGAAAACGCTCCCCCCGCGTCGCTCGCCACCGGATGGATCTCCACTTCGAATCCCAGCGTTAGCCCGAGCGCGCGCAGGAGCGAAATGTCGCCCGACCGTTTGGCGCCGAAACGGAAGTTGTGGCCGACGACGACGATGCGCGCGCGGAGGGCGTCGGCGACGAGTTCGCGTACGAATCGCTCGGCGCTCCACGCAGCAAACGACGCGTCGAATCGACGGACGTAGACGCAATCCACGCCGAGCGCCCCCATGAGTTCGACACGGCGAGCCATGGTGGTCAGGACTGCGGGCGCCCCAGTTCCCACGACCGCCGCCGGGTGGGGATCGAAGGTGAGCACACAGGCGGCGAGGCCTCCGGTGCGCGCCTGGGCGACCACTTGCCGCAGCACGGCCTGGTGCCCGCGATGGACGCCGTCGAAATTGCCCACGACGAGGGCGCACTCGCGGTCGGCAAGCGACCGGACCGGCGTCGAATCGTCGATGGAAACGAGGAGGGCGCGCCGGGTCACGATGCGGCCTCTAGCACGAACCCCACGTCACGGACTCCCGACGCAGGCCGGGGGCGGGGGATTCGCCTGGCAGTACGAGGGGTCTTTGGCCGCCACGACTTCGACGACGGCACGGCTGCCCTGCGAGTAGAGAACCGGCCTCGGCTCGCGCGCACACGTGAGCGATGCGTAGTCTGTGGCCCCTTCGGTCCCGGAGCATACGCCCGACTCGTTGGGCACCGTCCAAGCCTGACCATCCGGGTAGACCACGCTAATCGCATATCGCCCGGTCGGCAGGCAAGCCGTGACGACGTCCGTGACGCGCCCTCCGAGCCTCGACAGGAGGTCGGGCGGCGCGATTGGCTGGCCAGCCGTTCCATTCGGCACGCAGGGCGAGTTCGAGCAATCGAGATCGGCGCTCGCGGCCGTGGGGTGCGGAACGACGAGCGTTCCCGGACCGGACGGGGAAGGAAAGCAGATTGCGCTCGGCCGCAGGACGACCGTCAGATGGTCTTGAGGCAAGATCTTGGGTCGCCCCGAGCCCGGGTCGAAGAGCGCTCCCCCGATGGCGGCTGCCGCCGTGGCAACGAGCGAGTCCGGCTGACCGGCGTCCTCGCTCGCGAGGAGTGTGATCCCCTCGATGACGACCATCGGCGGAGGCGCACCGGTGGACGAACTTGCGGCGACCCGGGTGAGGACGACTCGAGGCCAGAGCTGCGGGACGCTCCCCTCGGGGATGTCCGCGGGCAAGTACTGTCGGCTCGTGGGATCGAACGTCGCGTTCTGCCAGACGAGAAACCCGCTTCCCTGCGTCGCCGCTCCGAAGGGTGCCACCTGCATCCCGAACGGGGTCGCCGTGGCCACCGCGAGCTCCCCGGGAGGCACGCCCCACTCGAGTCGCAGGTGCGGGAACCGCGACTCGAAGAGGTACGAACTGGCCAGCGAGACATTCACGGGCGGCGCCAGCACTCCGATGTCCTGAGGGATCGTCAGAATCGGCAACGAGTCGACGTCGGTCTCCAGCGCTCCGTCGATTCCCGCCGAACTACTGGCCGCTTCGCTGGAGGATTGCACGATCGAAGAAGAGAGTGCCATCGACGCGAGATCGAAAGAGACCTGTTCGCCCTGCGCAAAGAAGTACGGCCTCGTGGTCGAGAGGGGGGCCCCGATCGTCACGGGGACGTTGTCGGCGACGAATCCCTGGTCGGGGATGACGAAGTCGGGAATCGCTGCGCCGGGCGGGAGCGACGCGACGCCCACGTCGACGGGCAAGTAGTGAGGGAGATAGTTCGGATTGCCGAGGTTCGCCGGCTGCAGCGCATCGACGGTGTCGAGGTAGCCGCCGCCGAGGTCACCCCGTTCGGGCAGGTCGCGTATCGTGAACTCGGGCAGGAAATCGCCCGTGTAGTCGAAGAACGCGTGAACTTCGTAGGAAGCGCCGTCCAGTGGAGCCACTTCGAACGGCGCGCTCGCGGCAATCGTGTCGGTGAAGCCGGATTGCAGTGGGCAGTAGAGGTCCGGGCCGGTGTAACGGGGCTCGCTCGCGAAAAGCGCGTCGCCCGTCACGTCGGCGAAGTTTACGGCCGTGGTCGCGAAACCGGCCGGCGGCGGCGGGTTGCGCCGGTCGAAGACGAAAATAACCGCATTGCCGACGATGTGTCCGGCGCGCGAACACGGGCGCGGTCCTTCATAGGAGACCGTACCGCGAATGATTCCCTTGGCAGGAAATAGGCGCGGCCCCGGGTCGTCCGGAACGCTGCCGCAGGCGACCGCGGAGAACGCGACGAGGCCGAACGTCAGTCGATGGGTCGAGCGGGGCGGCTTCATGTCGAACGCTCTTAGTACAGGTCCCCGTAAATAAGTGCCCATCCGCTGGCGATCCATCCCCGGCGGCTTCGTTGCTCGTCGGTTACATAGGTTCGCTATGCGCCCT
>Ga0265316_10001718_pt1 | contig 23247 bp, 16 predicted proteins | sample 4522metaG_FD_202092 | JGI IMG/M metagenome (GOLD analysis project Ga0265316, IMG submission 202092) | Rhizosphere microbial communities from Carex aquatilis grown in University of Washington, Seatle, WA, United States - 4-5-22 metaG | ecosystem: Host-associated > Plants > Roots > Rhizosphere >... | reverse complement strand
GGGCGCCTACCAGGTCTCGGGCGGCCTCCACGGCGTGGGAGCGAAGTGCGTGAACGCGGTCTCGGAGTGGCTCGAGGCCGAGGTTCGCCGCGGCGGCAAGGTCTACCAGATGCGCTTCGCGCAGGGTAAGACCACGCAGAAGATGATGGTGATCGGCGACACGCGAAAGACCGGCACGAAGATTACCTTCAAGCCCGACCCGGAGATCTTCCTAACGACGCGGGAGTTCCAGTACGAGATCCTCGCCAAGCGGCTGCGCGAACTCGCGTTCCTGAACCCCGGGATCAAGATCGAGCTCGCCGACGAGCGCTCCCAGAAGGGGGATGTGTTCTTCTTCAAGGACGGGATCATGGAGTTCGTGAAATTCCTGAACCAGAACAAGAACGTCCTCCACGACAAGCCGATCACCTTCTCGGACTCGGTCGCGAACGACGACCCCTCAAAGGCGGCGACCGTCGTCGACGTGTCGATGCAGTACAACGACAGCTACAACGACCAGGTGTTCGCGTATGCCAACTCGATCTACAACCTGGAGGGGGGCACGCACCTGTCCGGCTTCAAGACCGCGCTTACGAGGGTCATCAACAACTTTGCCAGGGCCAACAACCTGATCAAGGAGAAGGACCCGGCCATCACGGGCGACGACGTGCGCGAGGGCCTGGTTGCCGTGGTCTCGGTCAAGGTCTCCGAGCCCCGGTTCGAGGGCCAGACGAAGACGAAGCTCTCCAACTCTGAGGTCGACGGCATCGTGCAGAAGGTCGTGGGCGAGAAGCTCAAGTTCTTCCTCGAGTCGAACACCGCCGTCTCCAAGAGGATAATCGACAAGACGCTCAACGCGGCGAGGGCTAGGGAGGCCGCTAGGAAGGCCCGCGAAACCGTGCGAAAGGGCGCGCTCTCCGGGGGCGGGCTCCCCGGGAAGCTCGCCGACTGCTCGGAGCGCGACCCCGCGCTCGGCGAGCTCTACATCGTCGAGGGCGACTCCGCGGGCGGCTCGGCGAAGCAGGGCCGCGACCGCCGCTACCAGGCGATCCTTCCCCTGCGCGGCAAGCTGATCAACACGGAGAAGGCCCGCCTCGACAAGGTCCTCTCGAACGAGGAAATCCGCACGCTGATTACGGCCATCGGCACCGGCATCGGCGACTCCGAGGGCGAGGGCGCCTTCAACGTGGAGAAGGCCCGCTACCACAAGGTGATCATCATGACGGACGCCGACGTGGACGGCTCCCACATCCGCACCCTCCTCCTGACGTTCCTCTACCGGCAGATGCGCGGGCTCCTCGACAGGGGCTACGTCTACATCGCGCAGCCGCCGCTCTATAGGATCAAGCGCAAGAAGCGCGAGCAGTACATCGACAACGACGAGCAGCTCAACCGCATCCTTCTGGAGCTCGGCTCCGAGGACGTCGTCCTCACGCGGCTCTCCGACAGGCACGTCTTCTCGCCGCAGCAGATCGACCGCATCGTCGAGTCCCTCGCGGCGCTCGAGAAGCTGGGGGCGGGCGTCACGCGCTACGGCGTCGAGCTGAGCGACTACCTCGACAGGCACGACAAGGCGAGCCATGCGCTCCCCCGCTACATCGCCCGGATCCGCCAGGGCAACAAGGAGTCGCACGAGTTCCTCCAGGATGAGACCGCCCGGGCGGCCTTCATCCTTCGCAACGGGCTCGACGCCGACCTCTTCGAGCAGGCGGACGGCGCAGTCCCCAAGGCCGAGGCCAGGCCCGCGGCGGCCCCCAAGCGCGTGACGCTCCACGAGATCTTCGAGAGCAACGAGATGTCGAAGATCCTGAAGGTCGTGGCCTCGATCGGGCTCGATGTCAGCAGCTTCAGCCCGACCGAGCAGAGCCGCTACACGATCACGGAGAACATGGGCCAGAAGAGCGAGGCGACGACCGAGCTGAAGGGGCCCCTCGACATCGTCGCGCAGATCCGCGCGAACGGCCGCAAGGGCCTGACCATCCAGCGCTACAAGGGACTGGGCGAAATGAACCCGAAGCAGCTCTTCGAGACCACGATGGACCCGGAGAAGCGCCGGCTGCTCAAGGTCGCGGTCAACGACGCGGCCAAGGCCGACGCCCTCTTCACGCTCCTTATGGGGGACGAGGTGCCGCCCCGCAGGCAGTTCATCGAGGACAACGCCCTGAACGTGCAGTACCTGGACGTCTGACGCCCGAAGCGACACCGCAAACCCCTCAATTCCCTTGTACACCGGTTCCGAAAAACTCCTGTCGGCGAACATCACCGACATCATGCAGACGGCCTACATCGACTATTCGATGTCGGTCATCATCGCCAGGGCGCTGCCCGACGCGCGCGACGGCCTGAAGCCCGTCCAGCGCAGGATCCTCTACGCGATGCTTCGCGAGGGCCTGGTGCACAACCGGCCCTTCGACAAGTGCGCGGGCGTCGTCGGCGAGGTGCTCAAGAACTACCACCCCCACGGCGACGCCTCGGTGTACGACACCCTCGTGCGCCTGGCACAGACCTGGGTGATGCGCTACCCGCTCATCGACCCCCAGGGCAACTTCGGCTCGGTCGACGGCGACCCGCCGGCCGCCTACCGCTACACCGAGTGCCGCCTCAACGAGGCGGCCGAGGAGCTCCTCAAGGACATCGAGGAGGAGACCGTCGACTTCGCGCCCAACTACAAGGAGTCGACGACCGAGCCGACCGTCCTGCCCGCGGCGCTGCCCAACCTTCTGATGAACGGCTCCACGGGGATCGCCGTCGGCATGGCGACCAACATCCCCCCGCACAACCTGAGCGAGATCATCGACGCGGCCTGCGCGATACTCGACCGCCCGTCGATCAGCGTGGACGAGCTCTGCAACATCATCCAGGGCCCGGACTTCCCGACAGGGGGCGTCATCTCTGGCCGCGAGACGATCCTCAGCTACCTGAAGACCGGCAAGGGGATCGTCCGCATCCGCGGGAAGGCGCACTCCGAGGAGATGAAGGGCGGGATGGAGCAGATCGTCATCACCGAGATCCCCTACAACGTGAACCGGGCGAACCTGGTGACGCGCATCGCCGAGCTTGTGTCCGAGAAGGAGCTCGACGGCATCCGCGACCTGCGGGACGAGTCCGACGAGAACACGCGCATCGTCGTCGAATTGAAGCGCGGCGAGCAGGCGAAGGTCGTCATCAACCAGCTCTTCCAGAAGACGGCCCTCGAGTCGTCGTTCGGCGTCACGCTCCTCGCCCTCGACGGGAAGCGGCCGAAGCAGATGAACATCAAGGAGCTGATCGAGTGCTACATCGAGCACCGCCGCGATGTCGTCACCCGCCGCACCCGCTTCCGCCTGCGCGAGGCCGAGGATCGGGCCCACATCCTGGAGGGCTACATCATCGCCCTCGATAACCTGGACGACTTCGTGAAGATCATCCGGGCCTCCTCGAACCGGGACGAGGCCAAGGTGAAGCTGATGGCGAAGTACCCCCTTTCCGAGAGGCAGACGGACGCCATCCTCGAATTGCGCCTGTACCAGCTGACGGGCCTGGAGCGCGGGAAGATCGAGGCGGAGTACCTGGGGCTGATGAAGCTCATCGAGGAACTGCGCGGGATACTCGAGTCCGAGCCGAAGCTGCTCGCGCTCATCAAGAGCGAGCTCCTCGAGATGAGGGCCAAGTACGCCTCACCCCGCAGGACCGAGATCATCGCCGCCACGGGCGAGTTCCGCATGGAGGATGTCATCCCCAACGAGGGCTGCGTCATCACGGTGTCCCACCTGGGCTTCATCAAGCGCACCCGCGTCGCCGACTACCGCTCCCAGAAGCGGGGCGGCAAGGGGATCATCGGCACCGAGACCTACGACGAGGACTTCGTCGAGCACCTGTTCACGGCGAGCACGCACGACTTCATCCTGTTCTTCACGAACACGGGGCAGTGCCACGCGAAGAAGGTCTACGACGTGCCGGAGGGCACGCGCGCCTCGAAGGGCAAGTCGGTCTCGAGCTTCCTCAGGCTCGCCGAGGGCGAGAAGATCGCCGCGATGATCTGCGTCAAGGACTTCGAGGGGACGCTCCACCTGGTCATGGCGACCAAGGCGGGCGTCACGAAGAAGACCAACCTGACCGACTATACGAACGCCACCCGCGAGGGCGGCCTGCGGGGGATCAAGCTCGAGGAGGGGGACACCTTGGTCGGGTGCGTCCTGACGACGGGCGAGAACGAGATCGTGCTCGTCAGCTACAAGGGCCAGGCCGTTCGCTTCAACGAGGAGGACCTGCGCGACCAGGGCCGCGACACGGTCGGCGTCACGGGCATGCGCTTCAAGATCGACGGCGACTACGTGAAGGCCATCGAGGTGTGCGACCCGCTCGACCGGCTCCTGATCGCCCGCGAGGACGGGATCGGCAAGAGGACCCCGTTCGAGGACTACCGCCTCATCAGCCGCGGCGGCACCGGCGTCATCGCGATCGACCTGCCCGAGGACGGGTCCGTGAACGTGGCCGGCGCCCTGAGCGTGCGCGACGGCGGCGAGGTCATGCTCCTGACGGCCAAGGGCCAGAGCATCCGCACCCGCGTCAGCGAGATCCGCGAGACCGGGCGCGGGGCGAAGGGCGTCAAGCTCCTGACGCTCGCCGACGGCGACAAGCTCCTGTCCATAGCGAGGATCGTCGAGACCGAGGAGGAGACCGCCTCCCCCATCGAGGCGCCCGAGGCGCCCGAGGAGCCCCGGGCCTAGCGGGCCTGGGCGCCCGCGTCGGGCTGCGCGGGGGTGACGTTGCCGCGGAATTTAACGCGGACGCGGCCCCCGTCCTCGATCTCCATGAAGAAGCTGCCCATTGAGCCCGGCGCGATGCGCACGTGCACGGGCTTGCCGGTCGGCGTCTCGTAGTCCTCGCCCTTCTCGACCACGATCCACTGCTGGCCGTTGGTGAGCGTGAGGACGCTCCCGGTCCTCCAGCCGCTGAAGCCGGGGATCAACACCGCGTCCAGCGTCGTGTAGTCGATCTCGGTGCCGGGTTTCAGGATCACCTTCACCCGGTCGATGAGGCCCGCCGAGGCCTGCTTCGCCGCCGCCGCGCGGTCCTCCGCCTGCACCTTCTCGCGGACCGTGGCCTCCACCTTCTTCGTGGTCTCCTCCGTCGCCTTGGAGACCGCTCCCGCCTGCTGGCCGCGGACGAGGGCGTCGAGGCGCGCGAGCTCGTCGGGGGAGAGTTTCGAGAGGCCCGCGGCCTGGAAGTCCGCCGGGGACAGCCCCTTCGTGAAGGACTCCTGCGCGCGCGCGGAAGCTGCGAACACGAGGGCGAGGGCAAGGGCCATGCGGTGGATCATGGAAGACGGTCAACGCTTGCATCGCCCCGGCCGCAACGAAAAAGTCTAGCCACCGCTGCCCGATGATACGCGCCCTCATCTTTGACTTCGACGGACTGATCCTCGACACGGAGACCCCCCTGATCGACGCCTACGGCGACGTCCACCGGGCGCACGGGGTCCCGTTCGACCGGCCCACCTTCGTGCGGAGCGTCGGGCACGCCGACTACGCCTTCGACCCCTGGAAGGCATTCGGGCCAGGCGCCGACCGGGCCCGGCTCGAGGCCGAGCGCCAGGAGTTGAAGGTGGCCCGCGTGAGGGCCCAGGAGATCCTCCCCGGCTTCCGGGACCTGGTCGCCGAGGCGAAGCGCTCGGGGCTGCGGATTGGGCTGGCGTCCAACTCGGGCCGCGAGCACGTCGAGGGGCACCTGACTGCGCTCGGCATCACGGACCTCTTCGACTTTGTCGCCTGCCGCGGGGACGCCCCCTCCCCGAAGCCCGAGCCCGACCTCTACCGGCTCGTCCTGAACCGGTTCGGGCTGCGGGGCCACGAGGCGATAGCCTTCGAGGACTCGCACACGGGCACCCTCGCGGCAAAGAGGGCCGGCATCTGGGTCGTGGCCGTCCCCAACGCCTCCACGCACCACCACGACTTCGGTCACGTGGACCTGCAGGTGCCCTCTCTGGCGGATTGCCGCCTGCCGGAGCTTATGGCAAGGTTCGGGGCATGAGCCCAAGCCCCGTGCCGCGCAGAAACGTGCTCGGCGTGGGGATTTCGGCGGTGGACGCGCCGACCGCCGCGGGGAGGATCCTCGAGGCCGCGAGGTCGAAAACCCCGCTCGGCGTGTCGGCGCTCGCCGTCCACGCGGTCACAGTCGCCCGGGGGGACCCGGCCTACCGCGCGCGCCTCAACGGTCTCGACCTTGCGGTCCCCGACGGCCAGCCGGTGCGCTGGGCGCTCAACCTCCTCCACGCAGCCGGGCTCGGAGAGCGCGTCTACGGGCCCTTCCTCATGCGAAGCGTCTGCGCGGGTGCCGCGCTCGAGGGCCTGCCCGTCTACCTCTTCGGAACGACCCAGGCGACGCTCGAGCGGCTCTCCGCGAACCTCGCCGCAGCCCATCCCGGCTTGAAGATAGCCGGGATCAGGGCCTCGCGCTTCAGGAGGGCCTCCGAGGACGAGGCCCGGCGGGACGCTCGGGATATCGAAGCGAGCGGCGCCCGGATCGTCTTCTGCGGCCTCGGCTGCCCGCGCCAGGAGGCGTGGGTGCATGCGATGCGCCCGTGGGTCAGCGCCCCCCTGGTCGGGGTCGGCGCGGCATTCCCGCTATGGGCGCGCGAGCGATCGATGGCGCCCGCCTGGATGCAGGACAGGGGCCTCGAATGGCTGTACCGTCTCCTGCAGGAGCCGGGCAGGCTCGCGGGCCGCTACCTCGTGCAGGGGCCCGGTTTCTTTGCGGGGGTCGCCCTCCAGAAGCTCGGGCGCAGGCCGCCGGACGACGCGCCCTCCCCGGTCGCGCCGGACTATTGGGGCTAGCGGGCCCGGTTTCCTAGAAAAGCTCCCTCTGGACGATCGCGTCCCTCTTGCGGGGGTCGAGGGTGCTCAGGGCGAGGAGCTGCATGACCGTGAGCGACGCGAGCTGCGGCTGGCGGGAGAGGGAGGCCAGGAGGAGCGCGCCGGCGAGCGCATCGTAGAGCGCCGCGTGGTAGAGCCGGCGTCCCGCGGGACAGTGGGCCGCCGCGAGCGAATCGAGCTCGGACTGGAGCCCGCTCGCCGAGACGAGGGCCTCGAGCCGGCCCGAGTCGAGGTTCGGGTAAAGCTGGGCGTAGATCCGGGCGGTGTCGATCCACGGTCCCCAGTCGATCAGGTGCCCGCCTGGCCTGGCAAAGTCGGGCGAATTGCGCGGGTAGGGCCATGTCGAGCGGATGAGCGAGCTTTCCGCCCCGGCATAGTGGGCCGCCAGCGGCCCCTTCTCCCGGAACTGCGCGAACAGTTCCCAGTCCGCCGAGAAGGGCTCGCAACGGGCGAGCGATGCCTCGGTCAGGCCGTGGACCTTCGTGTCCTCGGCCCGGATCCGTCCCGTGGGGGCGCAAAGGCGGGTCACGGCGGACGTAACCCGGCCCCCGAGGAGCGTCGCGACCCCGTACTCGAGGACCCCCGAGGCGAGGCTGCCCTCGAAGTCGATGAAGAATACCGGCTGCTCGGTCCATGTCATCCGGCGATCTTCACGGAATTGCCCCGGGCTCCGAGCTCAATTTTTCGTGTCTTTATCCCCAATCACCGCTTCAACGGTGGGGTGAACCTCGACCCGCACCGCGCATTCATGATCGAGCTTGCCAAGCTGAGCGGCCATTTCATCCGCCCATTCTTCGGCCGGGCTGACGTCAGGGTGGAGCTGAAGGCGGACCAGTCGCCCGTTACGGAGGCCGACCGGGGCGCCGAGGAGATCATGCGGGGCCTCATCCGCAAGCGCTTCCCCGACCACGGGGTCGTCGGCGAGGAGTTCGGCTCCGAGCGCCCGGACGCGGAGTTCGTCTGGGTGCTGGACCCGATCGACGGGACCAAGAGCTTCGTCGCGGGGGTGCCCCTCTTCGGCACGCTGATCGGCCTCCTCCACCAGGGACGGCCCGTCCTCGGCTGCATCCACCAGCCGGTCCTCGAGCAGCTCCTCATCGGGGACAACGATACCGCGACCCTGAACGGGAAGCCGGCAAGGACCCGGCCCTCCCCGAGGATCGAGGAGGCTACGGTCCTGACGAGCGACGCGGCCGCCGTCTCGCGGCTGCCCGCGAGCCGCGGCTTCCAGGGCATCATGGAGCGGGCCAAGGTCGCCCGGACCTGGGGCGACTGCTACGGCTACCTCCTGGTCGCGACGGGCCGCGCGGACATCATGTACGACCCCCTCATGAACCTCTGGGACATCGCGGCCCTGGTGCCCGTCATCACCGGCGCGGGCGGGGTCATCACCGATTCCAGGGGGGGTCCTCCCTACCCCGCCGACTCGACCGTTGCGGCGGCAAACGCCGACTTGCACCGCCAGGTCGTGGCCGCGCTCAACCCCTAGGCGCTAGTTTGCGGGCGCGCCCGCGGTGACCCACGCGGCGATGACCGCGCGCTCCTCGTCGGTGATCTGCGTCGCGTTGCCAAGCGGCATGATCCGCGTCACGACGACCTGCTGGTAGATGCGCTGCGCGTTCTGGACGATCCCCGCGGCGCTCGTGAGGACGACACCCGCCGGCGGCTGGGTGATCCCGGTGAAGGTCGGCACCTGCGAATGGCAGGCGACGCAGCGCTGGCCGACGATCGCCCTCACCCGGTCGAGCGTCACGGGCCCCTTCACGGGGGGAAGCGGCTGGATGTGCGGGGCGGTCCACACCGCCGCGGCGCCGATGAGGACCGCCGAGACGGCGAGGTACTGCCAGGCGAACGCCCCCTTGTGCCTCAGGTTGAAGAAATGCCGGGTGAGGACGCCGGCCCCGCAGATCAGCGCCAGCACGGCCCAGGCCTGCGGATGGCTGTAGGTGGCGGCGTAGTGGTTGCTGATCATGATGAACACGACCGGCAGGGTGAAATAGTTGTTGTGGACGCTGCGCTGCTTGCCGCGGATTCCGTCCAGGGGGTCCGGCTTTTTGCCCGCGCGCATCGCCTCGACCATCCTCCTCTGGCCCGGGATTATCAGGAAGAAGACGTTCGCGGCCATGATCGTCCCGATGGAGGTCCCCACGTGGATGAATGCGGCGCGGCCGCCCAAGAGGCGCGAGAGCTCCCAGGCGAGGAGCGTCAGGAGGGCGAACACGACTACCGCCATGGCCCCGTCGTGCCGGCCGAGCGGCGAGCGGCAGAGCAGATCGTACACGATCCACGACACGACCATGCTCAGGAGCCCGATCCCGACCGCCTGCGCCGAGGTGAGGGCAGCGACCGAGGGGTCAACCATCATCGACTGGGCCCTCATCCAGTAGACGAGGACAAGGAGGGCCGTTCCCGTGAGCCATGTCGTGTAGGCCTCCCACTTGAACCAGTGGAGCTTCTCGGGGAGTCGGGCCGGGGCGACCGCGTATTTCTGGGGGTTGTAGAACCCGCCCCCGTGGACCGCCCAGAGCTCTCCGGAGACCCCCTTCTTCTCCTCGTCGGAGCCGGGCTCCGGCGGGTCAAGGCTGTGGTCAAGCCAGACGAAGTAGAACGACGAGCCCACCCAGGCGATGCCGGCGATGACGTGGAGCCACCGCACCAGCATGCCGAGCATCTCGATCAGGTGCGCCTCCATCGTGTGCGGTCAGGTTGCCGTTTCGGTGAATCTCGACTCCCGGATGACCGTGATCTTGATCGTGCTCGGGTACTGCAGCTCGGCCTCGATGCGGCTCCGAAGCTCCTTGGCAATCTCCCTTGCCCGGTCGTCCGTGACGCCCTGCGGCGACACGACGACCCGGATCTCCCTGCCGGCCTGGATCGCAAAGGCCTGCTGCACGCCGTCGATCGACATCGCGAGCTCCTCGAGGCGCTTCAACCTCTGGATGTAGTTCTCCATCGACTCGGCCCGGGCGCCCGGCCTCGTGGCCGATATCGTGTCCGCGAGCATCACGAGCCCGGCGTAGATCGTCTCCGGCTTCACCTCCTCGTGGTGCGCCGCGACCGCGTTGACGACGATCGGCGTCTCGCCGTGGCGCTTGATGAAATCCGCGCCGATGCCCGCGTGGCTCCCCTCCATCTCCCCCGAGACGGCCTTGCCGAGGTCGTGCAGGAGCCCGGCGCGCTTGGCGAGGTTGGGATCAAGGCCGATCTCGCTCGCGATCAACGAGGCGAGGAACGCCGTCTCCACCGAGTGGTCGAGGACGTTCTGGTTGTAGGAGAACCGGTACCTGAGCTTGCCGAGGAGCTTGATGATCTCCGGGTGGAGCCCGTTGATGTTGAGCTTGTTGACGGCATCCTCGCCGGCCTGCGTCGTGGACAGGTCGATCTCGTCCTGGGCGCGCTTCACGTACTCCTCGATGCTTGCCGGGTGGATCCGGCCGTCCTTGACGAGGGCCTCGAGCGCGTTGCGCGCGATCTCGCGGCGCACCGGGTCGAAGGACGAAAGGAGCACGAGCTGCGGCGACTCGTCGATAAGGAGCGTGACGCCGGTCGCCGCCTCAAACGACTTGATGTTGCGGCCCTCGCGGCCGATCAGGCGCCCCTTCATCTCCTCGCTCGGCAGGTGGACGAGGGAGGCCGTCAGGTCGGTGTTCGGCTTGCTCGCCAGGCGCTGCATCGAGGCGATCAGGATCCGGCGGGACTGGGTCTGCAGCTCCTGCTCGGACTTCTCCAGCATGTCGCGCCGCATCGCCCTGAGCTCGTCCTGGCACTCGAGGAGCACCTCCTCGCGCAGCTGCTTGCGGACCTCCTCGCCGTCGAGCTGCGAGACGCCTTCCAGGCGCTTGCGGACGTTCTTTGAAAGGTCGCGGATCGCGTCGCGCGCCTGGCGGATCGCGCTGTTCTCGCGGTTGAGCCTCTCCTGGCGCTGCTCGAGCTGGAAGTCGAGGAGGGCCAGGGATTCCTCGTGTGCCTTGATCTCGCGCAGCCGGACATCCGACTCGATCTCGCGCCGGTCAAACTCCCGGTTGAGCTCCGCCCGCTTGTCCTGGATATCGGCCTCGGCCTTCTGCTTTACCTCGCCCGCGGCGACCGCCGCCTCGCGGCGCGCCACCTCGATCAACTCCGTCGCCTGCTCGTGCGCAACCCTTCGGGAGTAACGAGTTACAATCCAAACTACGACGAACCCGACCAGTCCGCCCAGGAAAAGGGAGATTGGGAACGCCGCGTCATTGAACCCGCTAGGCAGGCTGGATGTGATTTCGGATACGGTATCTAAGGCCAAGTATTGGGTTTGAAGAGAATAGGCCCTGCCACCCGAAGCTCAAGCCCCTTTACCGGGGGCCGTACGACGTAGGGAGAGCCTGAAAAATCTTTGCTCCGCCGAAGGACCGAACTCTGCTATTGATAACCGGCACCTCGATCGCAGGCCGGGCTCGGACCCAGGAGGGCGGACTGCCCGTAGCCCTAAGGCCATGCGGGCGAGGATATTTACAAAACACCTGTGGAAGGCTCCCAAATCAAGAGGCTCGCGGTGCGCCAGCTGGCGCGCCTAGCACCCGAGTTGTTGCGATTCTGCGCCCACCGAAATCCAGTCAACCGGGGCCGAGCGCGCATGTTGGATGCCGTGATAAGCGACGAGGAATGTCGTAGGTGGCTCGCATCGCTCGAGAACCCGACGAAAACCCGCCATGGGTTCAGGATCTATACCATTCAAGGCGATATCACCTCCGATTGGATAAAGCTTCACGGGCAGCACGAGGTTGGACCGGAGCGGTTCATTCTCGATCACTCAAGGCCGGAAGCGGTCTTTTTAGATATTGGCGCAAACATTGGCTATTTTTCCCTGCTTGCGGCTATCAAGGCCGGGGCGAAGGTCGTCTCCTTTGAGCCACAGAAGCAGGTAGCGGACCTTCTGGCGCGGTCGGTCGATCTCAATCAAGTTGGGGGCCTTGTGCGCTTGGAGCGCATTGCGCTATCGAATTCGCCCGCGACCATGCGGATGACCGCGTGCCCCGGTAACACGGGCCACTCTCAGCTCGCAAACCCAAGCGATGAAGGGGTCCAGGACTATCCCGTGGCCGTCGTCGTTCTCGACGATTGGATAAAGGAAAACAGATTGGGGCCCGTCTCGGTCTGCAAGATCGATGCGGAAGGTGCCGACCTACGAATTCTGGAGGGCATGACCGGCCTGCTCGATCGTGACGGGCCGGCAATCGTGGTCGAGATCATCGACGAATACCTGGCCCAGTTCGGCGGAACCGGCCCGGCGATTCTCAAGCTCTTGGAAAGCCGCGGCTACGTGGACGTCTCGGCCCGGTACACGTGCCATGGGGACTTCAATCGGTATTTCGCCAGAGCGTAGGCGTTCAGGTGCTTGGCTGAAACGCAGGGAGGGCGCCGTCGAGGACCTCTTGGAGCCTTCTGATGGCGGCTGCCGACCCGTCTGAGTCGCCGGTCTGCAGGAGCACGTAGGCCCAACGGTCGGCGCGGCCGTGAACGACCCTGTTCCAGGCATCCCTCGCAATACGCTCCCAATGCGTCGCCGCGATCGTGTCGCCTCCCACGAAGTAGTAGGCGACGAGCTGGGGAACCCTGGCCTCACCCTTCTGGGTCACCACCCTCTTTTCCACCTGCAGCAACGTCGCCCTGAATGCCTTTGCCGGGCCTTGCCGGGAGAATTGATGCTCCATCGAACCATCGATGGTCCATCCCTGACCTACGAGGCATAGTTCCGGCCGGTGAATGGAGGTGCGGTCGCGCCCGCTAAGTACGATGGACAAGAAGACCCGGTTGGAGGGATCCGCCACCGATACGTAGACCTTCCGCGAAAACCCGGTGTCGGGCGGAAGCACCTGCCTTTCGATGTCCGTGACCTCGGAAGCCTTTCCGATCCATTCGGTCCCGAGGAACGTGGGCAACTCCACCGGGGCGAGTCCGTCTGGCGCCAGAACAACGCCAGCATGCCCGCGCTCCGGGAGGTGGGCGACATGGTTGAGCCAGGCGGAGACCGCGACGGAAGCAAGTATCGCCGCGGCCGCGACTGCCCACGTCCCGCCCGGATAGGCGCGGTTTGCAGCTCCCTCGCCCGCCACAGGCCGTGATCCACCCTCCGGGTCCTCGACCTGCAGGCGGGGCCAGAACCGCGCAATGGTCGCGGCGGCAGCGAAGACTCCCCCAAGAACAATGGCGAAGACTCCGTATCCCATGATCTCATGCGCGCGGTCGCCCCAAACCTGCCCGCCGACCTGCGCCGCGACCACGATGGAAACAATCCTCGCCACGTTTCCCACAAGGATGAGCGGGAAGCTCATCACCAGGAATGCCGCGCGCAGCCAATTCGGGCGGAATCGGAGGTAGCCGATCAGGAGCGCCAATGCCGCGACGGCCACGAGCGAACGAACCCCCGAGCACGCGGCCGCCACATCGTAGTCGTAGCGGCCGTCGGGCGACAGGAGCTGTGTGCCGTTCACGAGGACGCCGATGCCCGCCAAGTGCGAGATTCGGGCGCTTGCGGAGACGACACCCATGCGCAGCCAAAACCCGACCGAGTCCAGCGCGTTGAGCGGTACGGCGAACAACATGAATGCCGCCGGGAACGCAGCAGCCCGCGCCCAACGCCGCCCTCCAGCAAATGCGGCAAGACCCCACACGTAAAGGAGCAGACCGACGATGGAAATCCGCGCCTGCTCAGCCACGAACCCGACGGCGTGGACGAGAATGCCGGCGACCATCGCGGCGCAAGCCCATCCGAGCGCCGGGGTGCTTGCGTCATTGGTGCCCGGGTCCCGGCGCAGGTTCCGGACAAGTAGCCAAACGCTGAGCGCAAGGATGAGGAGCCCGTGCTGGGTCTCGGACTCCGGGTTCACCCACTGGTAGGACCACCAATAGAAGAGCGAATGGGTGTGGATATAGCCAAGCGTGGCATTGCCGAAGAATTGGAACAGCCAAGCCGCCGAGACAGCGCACCCCAGGACGGGCATCCAGTTGGGTTTCGCCGTCGATGGTTTCATTCACGTCTTGGTTTGGAGTCCCCGGGTTACCAGGGACCTCGCTCGCGCCAGCCACAGTCTCCCACGCCAATTGCCCGTTCAAGCCAACTCTCGCCACCCCTTGGGCTGTCTCCAACGGCGACCGGCGCCCCAATATTGGATATTGGCGCGGTGGCGCCGCCAAATAGGCTCCGGGGGATGCCATCGAACCGTCAGCCCGAGGAAAAATCGGCCGCAGGCTGGCACACGGGCACAAGATGAAGCTACTCGTCCTAGCTCAGACCCCTCCGCCGGTCCACGGGCAGAGCATCATGGTCAAGGCCCTAGTCGACGGGCTCCCCTCGGTAGGGATCGAAGTGATCCACGTGGAGATGCGCCTTTCGAATTCGAGCGACGACATCGGGCGGTGGCGGCCAGGCAAGGTCTTCTCCGTCGCCCGCGCGGCACTGGCCGCGCGGAGACTAGCCCGCCAGAAAGGTTGCGACGCCCTGTACTACGTGCCGGCCCCCGCGAAGCGCGGCGCATTGTATCGGGACGTCCTCGCAATGGGGCTGTGCCGCGACCGCGGGCGTGCTCTCGCTCTCCACTGGCACGCCCCTGGCCTTGGGGCATGGCTCGGCGCTCGGGCCACGCCCGTGGAGCGAGCCCTTGCCCTTCGGGCTCTTGGGAACGCCGACCTGTCCGTGGTCCTCGGCCCCGAGCTCGAGGCCGACGCAGCCGCCCTCAGCCCCCGGAGGGTCGCCATCGTGCCGAACGGGCTTCCGGATCCGGGTCCATTCATTCCCCACACCCAAGGCGCCACGTGCGAGCTGCTGTTCCTCGGCCTCGGCAGCCGTGAGAAGGGGCTGCACGACCTCGTTGACGCCGTCTCTCAGCTCAACGCGCGCCGGCCCGGCGCTTTCCGCCTCACCTTCGCCGGGGGATTCCCAAATTCGACAGACCGAAGGGCATTTGAGGACCGCACTCGGGGATCGGGCGACGTCGTCCGATGGGTGGGCTTTGCGGACGAGATCCAGAAGCGCAATCTGCTGACATCGTCGGACATATTCTGTCTGCCGACCACATATGCAAACGAGGGCCAGCCCCTCGCACTCATCGAGGCGCTTGCTTACGACCTTCGTGTGGTGACCACGCGCTGGCGCGCCATACCAGGCATGATGCCGGAAAAGGGAGTCTGGTTCGTTGAACCGGGGCATCCGGCCGGCCTCGCTGCCGCCATCGAGTCAGCGGCCGCCGCTCCGCCCCCGGGAGGCGTCATGCGCCGGCAATACCTCGACCGATTCACGATCGAGCGGCACTTGAATGCGATGAAAACGGCGCTGGGCCTGTTAGGAACCTAGCGCGTCCGAATACACTTTAGCCCATCGCGCGGCGACTGCGGTGGCGAAGAACCGGTCAAGGTCGCCCGGGGAAGGACTGACATCCAATCCCCGGACTTCGTTGGCGAGCCGACCCAGATGCAGGGCCAGGTCGGATTCGTCGCCCGACCGGAAGAGCCACCCGTTACGCCCTGGCGCGACCACATCCCGGGCCCCCCCCGAGTCGGCGGCCAGCACCGGGACCCCCGCAGCCAATGCCTCAAGCACGGACACGGAGAACGGCTCGTTCGAGGAGGCGACGACAAGGCAGTCTATCTCGGCAAGGAATCCGCCGGGACTAGGCAGCTCGCCCCGCCATTCGACGACGGCCTCGAGGCCCAGCTCCGCGGTTCGTAGCCGAAGTTCGGCCGCGAAGCGCTTCGACGCAGGGTCGGCGGTGGCGGAGCCAATGTGGATAAACCTGAGCTTCTGGCGGGTGCTCTGTGGCAGAGCGGCGACTGCGCCAAGGATAAGGTGCCAGTTCTTCCAAGGTACCAAGGCACCCATTCCACCGAATAGGACAGTCCCCCCCGAGCCCAAAACACGCTCCGGGCGCACTCCTGGCCCGTCCGGTATGCACCCGGGTATGCACTGGTCCCACGTTTCGTCGCCCACCCCGTAATACCGCTTCATCGCCGGACTAAGCCAGAAGAGGCGGTCTCCCAGCCTCCGAGAGGCCCACCGGTAGAACCCGCGCCTGCGCCCGTAGCAATGAACGCTGACCACCGCCCTTCTCTCGCCCATGAGGTCCAGCCACAGGGCGACCGCCAGCCCCGCCCTCGAATGACCATGGAATACGCGGGCGGAGCCGGCCTCTAACCAGCGGATCACCTCCCGGGCGACACCCCGCGCGCGCCAGATGGTCTCCAGCCCAAGCCGCTCCCCCTCCAAGGGCGGGAGCTCGAGCGTCGGAAGTGCCGGGCTGCGGCGCTGAAGGAACCCAGGGTTCACCCCCAGAAGGCATCCGAACCGATGCGCCGAGTCCAGGGCCCTCACCACGGACACTATCCCGCCGCGGTCGTCGTCATACCCGACATAGTGGAGCGACTCGACCCCTTGCGCCGGCACCCCAGGATTAATGGCTTTCACAGTCAACGGTTGTGGATACAAAGAAAAAGCGCCCCATTCCAAAACAAATCACACACGAGACCCACCGTCCCGACCTGTCGCCAACGGCCTCCGCTAGGTCGGGCCGATCCATCCTCGCGACGCAAGTCCTGCGGCTGGCCGTGCGCGTGGGGGGCACCGTTACGCTCGCCCGCCTGATCAGCCCGCTCGAATACGGCATCTTTGGGATGGCAGCTACCGTGCACGGATTTGCCTATGTCTTCCAGGACTTTGGGCTCTCCACGGTGACGATCCGAAAGCCGGACCTTTCGGAATCGGAGCGAAGCGCCCTGTTCTGGCTCAACCTGGGCCTCGGGGCGGCGCTCACGGTCGTCGTATCGACCCTGGGGTTAGTTGCCGCCGCGTTTTTCAAGGAGCCCGCGCTTCGGCTCATGCTCCCGGCCACCGCAGCCACCTTCATCGTGAACGGCGCCCACACCCAGCTCCGCGCGCAGCTGGCCAGGGACCACCGGTTCATCGAGCTCAACCGGATCGAAATCGGCGCATTCACGGCGAGCACGCTGATCGCGATCGGACTTGCTTGGCTCGGCGCCGGCGCGTGGGCGCTCGTCGGCATGCTCGTGTCCGCGGAGGTTGCCATCGCCGTCGGGGTCTGGATGACTCAGCCTTGGAGACCGGGATACTGGCCCCGGGGCATCCGCGCGGGATCGCTGCTGCACAGCGGCGCGGGGCTCTCGGCGAACGACGGACTTCGCTACACACAACGCAACGTGGACTTGTTCCTCGTGGGAAGGTGGTTCGGTGCAGGTGCCCTGGGCGTGTACGGGCGCGCGGCGCAAATGGCCTCGCTTCCCGCCGTCTACGTGGGAGACCCCCTTTCAAACCTCGCCGTCTCCTCCCTGCGGCACCTGTCAGGCTCGCCATCGGAGGCGCGGGCATTCTGGCGGCGTCTCGTGAACAACCTTGCTTGGATCACTGTTCCCGCGGCGGCGGTCTTTGCGTGCCTTCCCAGGGAGATGATCGGTGTGCTGCTGGGCGCGCGCTGGACGGAAGGCGCGAGCGTCCTGCGGGCTCTGTCCATAGGCCTTTGCCTGCTTCCCCTGGGAATGGGATGCGGCTGGCTCTTCCTTGCCGGAGGACGAAACCGGCGCCTCCTGGCCTGGTCGGGCCTCGCCACCGCCCTGCCCGTGGTCGCGTGCCTTGTTCTGCACTCGGCTGGCCCCTCGCAAATAGCGCTCGGCATGGGAGTGGCCACCGCCGTGAGCGCCCTCTCCGGGATTGCATTTATCCGTCCAGCGGACCTTGCCAGGCCACGCGACGCACTTGCCGCCATGGCCCGCCCACTCGTCTCGGGAGCCGCCCTAGCAGTCCTTCTTGTCCTCGCCCTGCACTTTGCGCCGGCCCTTGGCCTGGTTCAGCGGCTCGGAATCAGCATCGGTGTGAGCGCTGCATGGGTGGCGGCCCTGTGGCTCGCTTGGCCTGCCGCGCGCGAGGAGTGGCGCGAGCATTTCCTCTGGCGAAGGTAATGAACGTCCTTTTCTTCAAGCTGAGCCCCATTGGCGACACCGTCATGTTTCTGCCGGTCGTGCAGGAGCTCCGTCGGATGAGGCCTGATTGGCGCCTGACTGTCGTCACTACGCCGGTATGCGCGGAACTCTTCAGCTCGTGCCTTGGCGGCGGAGATATCGTCGCCCTTGACCGGACCGCCCTTCAGCGCAGCTGGCGCAGTCCTCGGCTCTTCCTGGCCCATCTCCTGCGGGTGCGCCGGCTGCGGCCCGATGCGGCCATGCTGAGCTTCGACCAATCGAGCATGGCCAGGATTCTTGCTGTGGCATCGGGAGCCGGTCTTAGGGTAGGCGGATCCGGGTCGGTAGTCCGCTGGCAGGGAGGCCTTACTCACGAGGTGTCCATCCAGCATGGGCACACGCTTGCGCAGTGGGAATGGGAGATGGCGCGCGTTCTGTTAAAGGGGACGGATGTGCCGTGGCCATCCATACCCCCGGCTCCGCTGATCCGCGGAGCGGCCGCCGGCCAGGGGCGCCGGCGCCCGAGGGTGTTGGTCCATCCCGGAGCGAGCCGTGAATACCAGCGCTGGCCCGCGGCGCGATACGCCGAGCTGGCTTCGAGGCTCGCATCGGCCTTTGACGTCGTCTGGATCCAGACTCCCGAGATCGCGCAGGCGTGCCCCCCGCCACCCGTAAAGGTCTCAACGCCCCGGAGCATCTCAGACTTCGTTTCGCTGGCGGAAAACGCGGACCTTTTTGTTGGCAACCATTCGGGTGCGTTCCACCTCGCCTGCGCCGTGGGGATCGAATGTGTGATCCCGACCGGGCCCGCGCTACCCACGGGCGACCCCCCATGGAACGCCAGCCGCCGCAGGATGCTTCGAAGGACCGGCTTGTCGTGCATGCCCTGCGACCAACTAGTCAACTCGGCACATAGGTGCCTAAACACCTTGTCGCCGATGGCCTGCCTGGAGTATTGGAGTGTCGATGCGGTCGAGCACATCTGCAGGGAGGTTCTGGCGCAGCTGCCGGCGGCCCCCTGAGCCGAAAGAGCTTTCGACATGATCTCCAACGCCTGGCGCCTCCGCATCTACGTCACCGGCGCCGCCATTGTCGCGATCTGGCTTGGCAACGACATCGCCCAATCGGAGTTCTTCTGGCCCGAGCTCATCGTGGGACTGCTCGTCGCCCTTGCGTTGTCGCAGCTCCAACCGGTCCCGGTCGGGACGCTTCTCCTCGGCTGCGCGGCCTTCGGGTACATTGTGGGCAACCGGGGATTCGCTCAGCTGTCCCTGTCGAACCAGCTCCCCCTTCTGCCGGCGGAGTTCGCGCTGATGGTCGGTGGCGGCATCCTCCTTATCCAAAGTGCCATGCGACGCGAGGTTCCCGTCATCCGGGATGGCCTGAACACGGTGATCCTCATCTGGATCGCGGTGTCGTCCGTGCGCATCATCGTGGACCTTCGCACTTACGGCGTGATGGCGCTCAGGGACTACGCGACCGTGTACTACGCCGCGTTCTTCTTCCTGGCCCAGAGGGCTGGCGCGGACGAGAAGCAGCGCCGGTTCCTCACCGGATGCCTCCTCGCGGGGTTCGCACTGCTCCTGATGATCTATCCCCTTTACGAGCAATTTCAGGACTTCTTCCTCGGTACGCTCATTTTCCGCGGATCGCCGCTCATCTTCTTCAAGGGCGACCTTCTGGGTACCTTCCTTGCTGCAGGCGCCGTCCTCTACTACATCCGGTTTGAACAGAAAGGGTCTCGCACGGCACTCGTGCTGGCCCTGCTCATGGCAGGCGCTGCGATGACGACGAATAACCGGGCGTCGATGCTCGGCCTCATCGTCCCCGTAATCATCCTGGCCTTGGGGGGACGACGGCGGTTCCTCGTCATCCTTTGCGGGGCCGCCGCCGCGAGCATCATTGTCATGTTCGTCGCGGACCGGGTACGAGACGTCCCTTGGGACAGGACCGCCCTCCACGGCATGTACGAGCGCGCCGTTTCGCTGACTGACCCATTCGGGGAGCGCACCTATTCCGGCGAGGAAACCTCATACAAAGGCGACAACAACGTTTTCCGCTCCACCTGGTGGCGGATTGTTATCGACGAAACGGTACATACGAACCCTTGGCTTGGCATGGGTTGGGGCAACGACTTGGCGGAGCCCTTCGTCAAGATCTACTACCCTGAGGGAGGGGACGACTTCACTGTCCGGAGCCCCCACAACATCTTCATCACGCTCTTCGCTCGCTCGGGCCTTCTCGGCTTGGTGCCCTTCCTCGGGCTTGCGGGTATCATCCTGGTGAAGACCTGGAGGGCGGCAAGGTCAGGTGACGTGAGCATGGCCCCTTGGTGCGTCGTCTGCACCATCCTAACGAGCGCCACCTTCGGCGTGGTGCTCGAGGGCCCCATGGGGGCCGTCATCTTCTGGACCGCGCTTGGACTCGCCAATGCGCGAAAAGCCATCGCGGGGCCGGCTACCGACCCGGCTTCACCCGAAAAGCGTTGTACTTCGACTGGGTCGGACGAATGGCAAGTTGCAAACGATGGGGCTTTGGGTTCTGAATCGGCAACCCGGTGAACCTTCGCTTACCCGTCGACTCCTTCAGTGTTTTTAATACATCCACCCGCGAACGGTGGGACCCGTGGACGCCGATAGCAATGGCGGGTTTGGGAGCGTTCGGGATCGCCTTCATCTATTCCGCGCAGCTTCCCGTGCAGGGGCGCGGCTGGGTGGCCCAGCTCGTTTGGCTCCTCCTCGGAGGTGGTGTCTATGTCACCGTCTCGCTGATCGATTACCAGTTCTGGCTTGGCGTAGCCCATTGGTTATACGCGTTTTGCCTCGTTCCACTGGTCCTTGTCCTGGTGCCGGGCATAGGGAGCGAGGTCTATGGTTCCCAGCGCTGGATACGCCTGGGCCCTGTGCAGTTCCAGCCTTCGGACCTGGCGGTCGTGGCGGTGCTACTTATTACCGCAAGTCTTTTGGTGCGTAGTGAGATAGGAACAGTTAAGCAGTCCCTCGGCGTCCTCGGGAAATTGGCCCTTGCGGTGGGTACCCCCATGCTCTTGATTTTGAAACAACCGGACCTGAAGTCCGCGATCGTCCTTCCGCCGATGGTCTTTTCCATGCTCTACGTCTCCAGGCTCTCCGTGCGATTTTTCGCCGGTGCGCTCGCGGCGTTTCTGCTTCTGACAGGCATAGTTGCTTGGGACACATGGCGTTACATGGATTTCATCGAGTCGAACGGCTACTCCTTCCAGGGCGACCGCGGCCTCTATGAGCAGCACAGCTGGGTTCCGCTGCATGATTATCAGCGAAACCGGATCCTCTCCTTCATCGATCCGGACAAGATCGATCCGATGGGGATCGGCTGGAACCAGCGCCAATCGCTGATCTCGGTGGGAAGCGGCGGCCTTTCGGGCAAGGGATGGACCGAGGGCACGCAGGCCCGACTCGGCTACCTGCCCCGCGCGGTGGCGCACAACGATTTTATATTCTCGGTCATCGCCGAGGAAAAAGGATTTCTGGGAAGCATTACGGTTCTCAGCCTGTTTGGTCTGATGTTATTCAACGGCATCCGCATCGCCGGTCTCTCCCGGGACCGGTTCGGCACCCTGCTCGCCTTAGGCGTCACCGTGCTGTTCATGGTGCACGTCTTCGTGAATATCGCCATGACCATCGGGCTCGTGCCCATCACGGGCATACCGCTTCCCTTTATAAGCTACGGTGGCACCTTCGTGCTCAGTTGCTGCTTGTTGCAAGGACTGGTCCAGAGCGTCTATCGCTTCCGGAAGGACTTCGCATGACCATGCGTCCGACCCGCGATAACGACCGCTTTGCCGGAATCTCCTGCGCCGCAACCCGCGCCCGAGGGGGCCCCGTTCACAACCAAGACAGAGCCCCAAATGAGCGAAACATCCCAGCCCAACTCCGACGTCTCGCAGGACGTCGCGCAGAAGTATGACTCCGAACTCGCCAGCCCCCCGATCCAGCGCGAGGTCGCATCCGTAAACCCAACCGAACTTAAGGCAGGCGCCTCCGAGCGCGCGCAGCAGCGACCGCTTCTCCAGAAGATCATCGCCGCTTTCAAGAAGGAGAAGGGTTCGTACCGCGAACTCATCATCAATTCGGAGCCGCTGGAGAAGCGCGTCGCGCTTCTCGTGGACGGTCGCCTCGAGAAGTACGAGATCGAGCGCGAGTCCGACGACCGCATGGTCGGCGGCATCTACAAGGGCAGGATCAAGAACCTGGACCCGGGCCTGAAGGCCGCGTTCGTCGACATCGGGTACGCGAAGAACGCGTTCCTTCACTACTGGGACATGCTCCCCGCGGCCGCCGACTCCTCGGTCGAGGTCGTCCGCGTCAACAAGAAGCGCGATTCCGCGCCCAAGGGCGAGGTGACCGTCAAGGACATCCCCGGCCTCTACCCCCCCGGCTCCGACATCGTGATCCAGGTCACCAAGGGCCCGATCGGCACCAAGGGACCCCGCACGACCACCAATCTATCGATCCCCGGCCGCTACCTGATCCTCACCCCCTACAGCGACGGCTGCGGCATCTCCCGCAAGATCGAGGACATCCAGGAGCGCAAGCGCCTGAAGCAGCTCATCAACGAGCTGACGATCCCCGAGGGGATGGGCGTCATCGTGCGGACGGCCGGCGAGGGCAAGAAGCCGCGCTATTTCGTGCGCGACCTGCACCTGCTCCTCAAGAAATGGGAGGAGATCACGCGCAAGATGCAGTCGGACCGCTCCCCCTGCAACCTGTACATGGAGCCCGACCTCGTCGAGCGGACCGTGCGCGACTTCCTCACCGAGGACGTCGACCGCGTGCTGATCGACAACAAGGCGGACTACGACCGCACGCAGGATCTCGTGGGCCTCATCTCAAAGCGCTCCCGCTCGAAGATCGCCTTCTACACGGACAGCATCCCGATCTTCGAGCGCTTCAATATCGAGCGCCAGATCGAGCAGACGGGCCAGCGCAAGGTCCCGCTCCCAAGCGGCGGCGAGATCGTGATCGACGAGACCGAGGCCCTGATCGCCATCGACGTCAACACGGGCTCGCACAAGAACCGCTCAGGCGACGAGAAGAACACCCTCTACGCCGTGAACCTCGAGGCTGCCTCCGAGGCCGCCCGCCAGATCCGCCTTAGGAACCTCGGCGGCCTTATCATCCTCGACTTCATCGACATGAAGGAGCGGCGCCACCGCAACGCCGTCTACGAAAAGATGGTCGAGCTCATGGCGGGCGACAAGGCGAAGAACCACATCCTGCCGATCTCCCAGCTCGGCATCATGCAGATGACGCGCCAACGCCAGCAGGAGTCGCTGTCCTCAAACCTCTATACGGACTGCCCGTACTGCCGCGGCCGCGGCATCGTTAAGTCCGACACGACGATGTCCGTCGAGCTCCAGAGGCGCCTCTCGTCCGTGGCGCGGCGCCTCCAGGCCCGCAAAGACGGGAAGGTCTACTCGCTGCGCGTCCTCGTGCAC
>Ga0265316_10001716_pt1 | contig 23273 bp, 15 predicted proteins | sample 4522metaG_FD_202092 | JGI IMG/M metagenome (GOLD analysis project Ga0265316, IMG submission 202092) | Rhizosphere microbial communities from Carex aquatilis grown in University of Washington, Seatle, WA, United States - 4-5-22 metaG | ecosystem: Host-associated > Plants > Roots > Rhizosphere >... | reverse complement strand
TCTCGAGAAAAAAGCACCTGGCATCCTGTCCGATGTTCGACCGCATCTTTTGTTACGCCTTCAGCGATCTCCTGCATGACAAGTCCTTCAGCGGATACGTGGAACCAGCCCAGTTCAGTAACGATGTCATGAACGACGCGTTTGCCTGTAAGAGGCAGCGAGCACTCTTCGACGATCTTAGGTGCTCCGTCCTTTGCATTGTGCTCCATCGCGACAATGACATGGGCGGCACTGGCTACAAGGTCCATCGCGCCGCCCATGCCTTTCACCATCTTTCCTGGAATCGTCCAGTTGGCAAGGTCGCCGCGGCAAGAGACTTGCATGGCTCCCAATATGCTCATGTTCATATGCCCGCCGCGGATCATGGCAAATGCCTGATCACTTCCGAAGAAACTGGAACCGGGAAGGACGGTCACCGGTTGTTTGCCGGCATTGATTAAATCGGGATCTTCCTGATCCGGCGCGGGCGGGGGGCCGATCCCCAACAAGCCATTCTCAGATTGAAAGATGACTTCGATTCCAGTCGGCACGCATGCTGCGATCATGGTGGGCAGGCCGATACCAAGGTTGACATAGAAACCGTCTTTCAGTTCCCGGGCAATTCGCGTTGCGATAAGCTCTTTACCGTTCACCTTGATACCCCTCCCCGACACTCCGTTCGGGACAAAACCAGAATCGCGACGGCGCCGTCGCGTCAGAAATGATATCCACCGCTGCAGATCAGCACTTCGCCGGTCACGTAGTCCGATAGCGGAGAGCAGAAGAACAGTACGGCTCCGGCGGCCTCCTCAGGGGTACCTATGCGTCCCAGCGGGCAAGCGGCGACTATGGAATCGAGCATTGCGGGCTGGACGCCGATCGGTATCTCCTTGCCGCCCATGTTGATTTTCCCTTCGGGCTTGAGCGGCTGGGTCATGCGCGTCTGGATGAGACCGAAGCCAACCGCATTCACATTGATGTTGTATCGGCCCCATTCCCTGGCCAGAGTCTTCGTGAGTCCAATCACTCCAGCTTTGCCCGCCGAGTAACCTGCCTGGCCGGGATTGCCATCCGTTCCGGAGATGGAGGTGATGTTCACGACTTTGCGCATGACGCGCTGGCCGCCGGCAATCTCGCGTTTGGCGGTTTCGCGAAGATATCCGGAGGCGGCGCGCAGCAAGCGGAACGGCGCGACGATGTGAATATTCAACATCGCGAGGAACTGCTCGTCAGAGGTTTTCTGGATGACGCCATCCCAACTGAAACCGGCGCAATTGACGATGATGTCGATGGAGTGGAACGCTTCGAGCGCGGCATCGACGATTTTCTGCGGAAAGGGAGCTTCCATCAGATCCCCGTCGACGGTTGCGACACTTTCGGGATTGCTGACGGAGGCCTTCATCTGCTGCAATGCCTCACGATCCAAATCGCAAGCGAGCACCCTTGCGCCCGCTGACACGAGCCGCTCGACGACGGCCTTGCCAATCCCTCTTGCGCCTCCCGTCACGATGGCGGTTTTGCCAACCAACGTAAACGGAGCTTGCACCGGCGCTGCATTGTCCTGGGTCATGGCTGCGCATGCTCCTTAATAAAGCGATATTCGACGGGCTTCTTGAACTCCGGTCCCACGACGACCCTGTCTACGTAGATACCAGGAGTCACAATTTCATCCGGTTCCAGCTCCCCTGGTTCAACGAGTTCTTCGACTTCTACGATCGTCAGTTCCGCGGCCGTCGCCATCGCCGGATTAAAATTGCGGGCTGTTTTTCTATAGACAAGATTGCCGTGGCGGTCTGCCTTCCAGGCCTTGATCAGCGAAACGTCAGCGTGCAGAGCGTGCTCCATCAGGTAGGACTTGCCACTAAACTCCCGCACTTCCTTGCCTTGGGCGACAACAGTACCGACACCGGCAGGAACGTAGAATGCCGGAATGCCTGCGCCGCCAGCGCGAATCCGTTCGGCGAGAGTCCCCTGCGGTATGAGAGTAAGATGCAGTTCGCCGGCGATGACCAGCTTCTCCAACAGGCGGTTTTCGCCCACATAGCTGCCGACATGAGAGGCGATCATTCCCGCCTCAAGCATCAGGCCCATCCCGAAGCCATCGACACCCATGTTGTTGCTGATCGTGTGCAGCCCTTTTACTCCTTTGCGAATAAGAGCTGCAATCAGATTCTCGGGGATTCCACACAATCCGAAGCCGCCAAGCATGACGGTCATGCCATCGCGCAAATCTGCGACCGCCGCGTCAGGAGACTTGATCACCTTATTCACGTTCTTGCCCTCTCTCGGGTTCCACCGGAATCCACCTTGCCCGATTCCCCCGACCCGGCCAGCATAGAGCGCCTTGCCCCGCCCCCGAAAGTGTTTCGCAAGCTGCCATCGAAGTTCCACACAGGATCACTACTTAGCCGCTATACGTTTCATTCAGCCGAGATCACGATTGCGATTCCCATACCCCCGCCAATACAAAGGCTGACGACACCATATCGCATTTGAAGTCTCCTCAGGGAGTGAACCAGCGTAACGAGCACGCGAGCGCCTGAAGCGCCGATGGGATGTCCAAGGGCGATGGCTCCGCCGCTGATGTTGACTTTGGCCGGGTCAAGACTGAGCTTGCGGATGACGGCGATCGATTGTGCGGCGAACGCCTCATTCAATTCAAAGAGATCGATTTGCTCCAGGGCCAGGCCCGCCCTCTTTAAAGCGATCGGCACGGCCGCCGCCGGACCGAGCCCCATGACTGCAGGGGATGTGCCCGCCAGACCATACGAGAGAATGCGGGCCAGCACGGGGAGTCCATGATTTTTTGCGTATTCCTCGGTGGTCACCGCCAGCATTGCCGCGCCATCATTCAGGCCGCTGGAGTTTCCTGCTGTAACCGTGCCATTCGGTTTGAAGGCCGGTTTCAGCTTTGCCAGGACTTCCAGCGTGGAATCCGGGCGGGGATGTTCATCCGTCGCGAACTCGACGATGCCTTTTTTGGCCTTTATGGGAACCGGAACGATTTCCGAGCTGAAGACTCCATCTTTCAACGCTTTCGCCGCGCGTGTCTGGCTCTCAAATGCAAAAGCATCCTGCTCTTCGCGCGTGATCCCGCATTGCTCGGCAATATTCTCCGCTGTAAGCCCCATCGCGTAGCCGAGAGTCGGATCGGTCAGGCCCTCGCTGAGGATGCTGTCGACCACTTCGCCAGAACCATATCGATATCCTCCGCGCGCCTGCGGCAGAAGATAGGGCGCTCGCGACATGCTTTCAGTGCCGCCAGCGAGATAGATCTCGCCGTCTCCACAATGCAGTCCTTGGACGGCCGATACGACCGCCTGCAGGCCACTGCCGCAAACACGATTGATGGTCTGCGCCGTCACCTGATCGGGAAGACCCGATTTGAGAGCGATCTGACGGCCAGGATTCATGCCGTTGCCAGCCTGTAGAACATTGCCGACAATCACATCGGCGATATCCTCGGCGGGGAGGCCGGGCAAAATCGCCTTGGTTACGGCAACGCCCAGGTCAACCGCAGAACAGTCTTTTAGAGTGCCTTGAAATCCTCCAATTGCCGTACGCTTTGCTGCTGTAATAACGAAGTCTGACATAGGATTCCGATCCAGGCTGGAAAGGCCCCAAAAGAACCCACTTCCAAAAAGGAATGCTAATGATGCACAATTGTGCTGCACAGGTTTAATTCGGACATAAGAGTGTTCTTTTCGGACAGGATTTAGGCGGTCATGGAATTACCTCTTTGGAACGAAAAACGGTACGCGCCCTACAAGGTAGCAGCCCTGGTTGAAGTTCTCGGGGAGCAGGGAATTGCGCCTCAAGCGAGCCTGTCAGGCACAGGCTTATTGCCGGAGAGTCTTGCGAATCCTGAGACTCTGACCTCAGTGCGCCAGTACATTACGGTATGCCACAACGCACTCCAGCTATCGAATACTCCCGAGACTCCTTTTCGCACCGGCAGTCTAATTCCGCTGTCTGCATATGGAATGTACGGATTCGCGCTGGTAAGCAGTCCGACGATTCGCGAGTATTTCCAGGTGGCAGTCAAATACCATCGTCTTGCGACACCGCTTCTAACCGTTTCGTGGCGCGAGGAGGGTGACTACGCATCCTGGGTTTTTCCGAACAATGGAGCGGTCACGCATCCCGACGCATTGTTGCGTTTTCTTATGGAGCAACAGCTGACGCAACTAGCGACGCATCTGAGAGATGTGCTCGACAGCGACACCTATCTGCCTATTCGCGCCGAGCTTTCGTATTCCGCCCCGGACCACACCCATCTTTACAAACGCTATCTCCGCTGTCCGGTGCAGTTCGGTCAGCCGATGTCTCAACTCATCTATCCGAGATCGATTCTCTCTGCGAAGCCGCGCCTGGCGCACGGTCTCACCTCGAAGATCCTCCGAGACACCTGCGATCGCATTCTCGGCGAGGTAAAGACGTCGACCGGTGTCGCCGGTGAGGTCTACCACATCATCGCGTCTACGCCCGGACATTCCCCGAGCATGGAGGAAGTAGCCAGGCAGATTGCCACAACCGTACGGACGCTCAACCGAAAGCTCCACGCCGAGGGTACGTCTTTTACTCAGATTCTCGACGATGTCCGCTGCAACCTCGCAAGCGAGTACCTCCGTTCCACGAAGCTGAGTATCGAGGACATTTCAGAGCTTGTGGGATTCAGCGAGGCAACGAACTTTCGCCATGCGTTCCGCAGATGGACCGGCAGCACTCCGGCGCGGTTTCGGCCCTGAGCGCAGGCATTCACCGGGTGGCAAAAACCCGTGGCGCGGGTCCGAAAACGACACAAAAATGTCCGCTCGGAACCTGTCGTGTCCCGTCTTCAACTTCTTATCATCGTTCGGTCATTGATCCTAGTCATACTGTCGAGAGCGAAGATGGCCAAAAACACCCGAAAAGTCATCATTTCCTGTGCTATTACCGGTTCTGTCCACACTCCGACCATGTCGGAGTATCTTCCCGTCACCCCATCCCAGATCGTCGACAGTGCGGTTGAGGCCGCTGAGGCCGGGGCCGCGATTTTGCATCTCCACGCCAGGAAAGCGGAGGACGGCAGGCCCTCGGGAGATCCGGCAGACTACCGGAAGATTTGTCCCGTTCTGGCAGAGCGGACAAGCGCGGTCATCAACATCACGACGGGCGGCAGTTCCGACATGACGATCGAGCAACGGCTCGCATATGCCAGCCAGGCCCAACCGGAGATGTGTTCGCTGAACATGGGATCCATGAACTTCTCCATTCATCCAGTGGCCGAGCGGATTACCAACTGGCGCTATGACTGGGAGAAGCCGAAGATCGAGGGCATGAAGTCGGGGGTATTCAGGAATACCTTCGCCGACATTGAATACATCCTCGGCAATGTTGGAAAGAGCGGTACTCGATTCGAATTAGAGTGCTACGACGTCGGGCACCTTTACAATCTGGCCTACTTCGTCGATCGTGGCATCATCAAGCCGCCCCTCTTCATTCAGGCTGTTTTTGGAATTCTCGGCGGGCTCGGGCCGGACCCGGAGAATCTCTTCATCATGCGGTCAACGGCGGACCGCCTGTTCGGACGCGATTCCTATCAACTTTCGATGCTGGGTGCAGGACGCCACCAAATGTCCCTTCTGACCATGGGAGCGATCCTGGGCGCGAATGTGCGCGTGGGGCTTGAAGACAATCTCTATCTCGGACCCGGCGTCAAGGCGACGAGTAACGCCGAGCAAGTCAGAAAGATCCGTCGCATTCTTGAAGAGCTCTCCTTTGAAATTGCCACCCCCGCGGACGTCAGGGAGATCTTGCAACTGAAAGGTCCGGAGAACGTCCATTTCGCCTGATTGCAAGGGGTGGTATCCCGTCATCCAAGAACAAGTTCAATGAGAGGTGAATCAAGAATGACCTTCCAGGATCGACTCTATCCGCCAAAGGGATTGCGGGTTTTGGTCACGGCAGGCGCATCCGGTATTGGAGCCGCCATTGCCACTGCGTTCGCGGAGACGGGCGCCAAAATCCACATTTGCGATATCGATGACGCTGCCTTGGCCGCATTTCAGAAGGGCCTTCCTTGCTGCCTGGCGACCCACGCCGATGTGGCCGATGAAGCGCAGGTCGCGACGCTGTTTGAGGCGCAGCGGGCCAAATTCGACGGCCTCGATGTCCTGATCAATTGCGCAGGAATCGAGGGCCCGACAGCCGGGGTTGAAAAGATAACGGAACAAGAATGGAAGCGCACAATCGACGTGAACCTGAACGGCCAGTACCGCTGCCTGCATCATGCTGTACCGATGCTGCGAGAGTCGAAAACAGCCAACATTGTCTGCATTTCGTCGATTGCGGGTCGTTTGGGGATTCCATGGCGGACGCCATACGTGGCGACAAAGTGGGCCATCGTGGGAATCGCGAAATCGCTGGCCATCGAACTTGGCCCCGACAACATCAGGGTGAATGCGATTCTGCCCGGCATTGTCGAGGGACCAAGGATCGATCGTGTCATCAGTGCCCGCGCCAAACTGGAAGGCGTGGAAGAGATGGCGATGCGTGAGGATTACCTCAAGCATATTTCCCTGCACCGCATGGTGAACGCGGACGACGTGGCGCTCACGTGTCTCTTTCTGTGTTCGCCGGCAGGAAGAAATGTTACAGGCCAGGCCATCAGCGTGGATGGCAATTATTTCTAGGTTGTGTGGAGCGAGGTCGAGTTGAAATACGCGAGCTCTAAAGGTGCGTGACATGAGCCGCGATGCCGTGATTGTCTCCGTAGCGCGGACACCGATCGGCCGCGCATACAAGGGTGCGTTCAACGCTACCCCTGCCCCAACTCTTGCCGCTCACGCTATTCGAGCCGCGGTCGCGCGCGCAAAGGTTGAGCCCGGAGAGATCGAGGATTGCATTGTGGGGTCGGCGCTGCCACAGGGCCAGCAGCATACGATCGGTCGGACTGCCGCCTTGACCGCGGGGTTGCCGGTCTCGGTTGCCGGGCAGACCGTTGACAGGCAGTGTTCGTCCGGTCTCATGAGCATCTCGATGGCATCGAAACAAGTCGTCATGGATCGAATGGACATCGTCGTAGCCGCTGGCATGGATTCCATCTCGATGGTGCAGACGGCTGAACTCCGTCTCGGTTCCGACCCGGAGCTACTCGCGCTTCATCCGGACATTTACATGCCGATGATCGACACCGCCGAGGTTGTCGCTCGCCGGTACGGCATTTCGCGCGAACAGCAGGATGAATACGCGTTTCAATCGCAGCGCCGAACGGCCGAAGCTCAGGCGGCCGGCCGCTTCGATGAGGAAATCAGCCCGGTAAAGACGATCAAGTCAGTGACCGACAAGACCACTGGCGAGACTTCCATGCAGGAGGTGACTCTGACCCGCGACGAAGGCAACAGGCCAGACACGACCGTGGAAGGCCTTGCCGCTCTCAAGCCGGTACGGCAAGACGGCTTTATTACTGCGGGCAACGCGAGCCAGCTTTCCGACGGCGCCTCCGCCTGCGTGGTCATGGAAGCAAACCTGGCCGCTGACCGCGGCCTTGAGCCACTGGGCCGCTATTGTGGCATGGCCGTTGTTGGCACAGAGCCTGATGAGATGGGAATTGGGCCGATTTTCGCTGTACCGAAACTCCTGAAACGCTTTGATCTCAAAATGGACGACATCGGGCTCTGGGAACTGAATGAAGCCTTCGCGGTGCAAGTGCTCTATTGCCGCGACCAACTTGGCATTCCCAATGATCGCTTCAACGTTGACGGCGGCGCCATCTCCGTCGGCCATCCGTACGGAATGTCTGGCAATCGTCTCGCGGCGCATGCGTTGATCGAAGGTCGTCGACGGGGAGTCCGGTACGCCGTTGTGACCATGTGCGTGGGCGGCGGCATGGGCGCGGCGGGCCTGTTTGAGGTTCTCTGAGGTAGGACAGGTGAGCATGGCAACGCACGGCTCCTCATCGCCGATTGGACCGCACGGGCAGGCCGGTGATCCGTCAAAGCCGCAGCCTGCCCCACTCGGCCCGCGTGCCTGGATTGCGCTCGGCATGCTAATCGTGGTCTACGTCCTGAACTTCCTGTCCCGTCAGTTGCCGGGGATTCTGGCGAAGCCAATCCAGGACAGCCTGCACGTCTCAGATGGTCAGCTCGGCAAGATTGGCGGCCTCTATTTTGCGCTCTTTTATTGCTGCATCTCCATTCCGGTCGGCTGGCTGGCTGACAAGACGAACAGGTCGAGAGTTTTGGCGATCGCATGCGCGACGTGGAGCGCGGCAACCATGTGCTGCGGCGTGGCGGGAAGCTACTTGCAATTTGCCGTTGCGTACATGACCGTTGGCTTCGGCGAAGCCGGCGGAGTTCCACCCTCCTACTCGATCATCTCCGATTATTTTCCGCCGGGCCGTCGCGGCAGAGCGCTGGGCCTCTACAACATCGGACCGCCGATTGGCGCAGCGCTGGGAATCGCGTTCGGCGCTTCCATCGCTGCTGCTTACAGTTGGCGCTATGCATTTGTCTGGCTCGGCTCCGTCGGTCTTTTCGCAGTGATCGGCGTGCTTTTTCTGGTGCCTGAGCCCCGTCGCGGCGGTTTGGACCGCATCGCGGACCAGGGGCCCGCGAGCAAAACCGGATTCCGGCAGACATTGGCGATGTTCATTTCGCGGCCTTCTCTCATGCTCGCCGCACTGGCCAGCGGCGCCACACAATTCGTCACCTACGGTCTGATCAACTTCGCAGTCCTCTTTCTCATGCGCGAAAAAGGGATGACGCTGCACCAGGTCGCCATCTATTATGCGTTGGTTGTCGCAATCGGAATGGGCGGGAGCATGCTCGCCTCCGGCCGAGCGATAGACCGGTTCACGCGGCGCTCGAAACAGGCCTATGGCCTGGTGCCCGCCGCCTCGCTCACTCTTGCCCTCCCGTTTTATCTCGCATTTGTCTGGGCTCCCTCCTGGCGTCTCGCCTTGCTCTTTCTCACCGGCACCATGTTTCTGAATTATTTCTATCTGACGTCGGCAGTCACTCTGGTGCAGGAGGAAGTGCGGCCAGATCAGCGCGTCATGTCGGGCGCGCTGCTTTTGCTGATCATGAATCTGATCGGCCTCGGCTGTGGACCCACCTTTGTCGGCGCGGCCAGCGACTTTTTCCGCGCAAGCCATCCCCATCAATCGTTGCAGATCGCACTTTACCTGCTCGCGTCGTTCTACGTCGTAGCTGTACTGCTGTTCCTGGCGTTAGCGCGCGTGCTTAGAAACGAAAACCGTACCGCCGGAGAAAAAGTATGATGATCTCGCTTCCTCGAATGCTTTTCTCGTTCACTGCGGCCGCCTGTATGATTTTGGCGCCTTCGACTTTTGCACAACCGAGTCAAACCATGACAACTTCATCCGATAGCAAGAACGGTCCGATCGTTAAGGCGCCCGCCGGCGCGGTCGAAGGGCAGATGGAAGGCGGTCTGCGCGTTTTCAAAGGCATCCCCTATGCATTGCCGCCGGTGGGCGCGCGCCGCTGGCAACCGCCGAGCCCGATGCCGCGGTGGACCGGCGTCAGAAAAGCCACCGAATTCGGTCCCGCGTGCTTCCAGCCTCAAAATCCGGGTAAGAGCATCTACTCCTGGATTCCGGTTCCTTTGAGCGAGGACTGCCTGACGCTGAATATCTGGGCCCCCGCCGGAGCACGCAAAGCACCCGTGTTTTTCTGGATACACGGAGGCGCTCTGACTACGGGGTCGAGCAGGGACGCTTTGTATGACGGCACCAAGCTCGCCGGCCAGGGCATCATCGTTGTCTCGCTCAATTTTCGTCTGGGTGTTCTCGGATGGCTGGCTCATCCAGAGCTGAGTAAGGAGTCACCCCTCGGGGTATCCGGCAATTATGCATTGCTGGATCTTATCCAGGGGCTCAAATGGGTTCGGCAGAACATAGGCGCCTTCGGCGGAGATCCTGCAAACGTGACGATCGCCGGCGAATCTTCCGGCGGCCTGAGCGTGATGTACCTGATGGCATCGCCCCCGGCTCGCGGCCTGTTCGCGAAAGCGATCGCAGAGAGCGCGTATATGATCACGACGCCCGAGCTGAAAAACGCTGCTTTCGGCTTGCCATCTGCCGAGGCAAGCGGAGTAAAGCTCGCCGCGGCTCTGCATGCGCCGGATATTGCGGCAATGAGAGCAATGGATGCAAGCACGCTGAGCATGGCCGCACCCGCGGCCGGCTTTGCACCCTTTGGCGCGATTGACGGACAACTGCTGCCGCACCAGCTTGTGGATGTATTCGACAAGGGCGAGCAAGCGCCCGTGCCGCTGCTTGCCGGCTTCAACAGTGGGGAGATCCGCTCGTTAAGGATCCTTGCCCCGCCTCCCGCCGCGAGTGCTGCCGCGTACGAATCCACCATTCGCGATCGCTATGGCGATCTGGCCGACGCGTTTCTGCAGCTCTACCCCAGCACCAACCTGGAGGAAAGCATCCTGGCCACGACGCGAGACGCGCTGTACGGCTGGACAGCGCAGAGGCTGGTCAGAAAACAAACCGCGCTGGGGCAGCCATCTTTCCTCTACCTCTTCGATCACGGCTACCCAGCGGCTGACAACGCTGGTCTGCACGGATTCCACGCAAGCGAGTTGCCTTACGTGTTCGGCACGGCCGATAAGACGCCGCCGCTTTGGCCCAAGATTCCAGAAACGCCCGAAGAGACGGCGCTGTCGGACGCGATGGTCGGTTATTGGACCAGCTTTGCTCGCACAGGCCGGCCGCAGGCCGCGCACCAGCCGGATTGGCCGGCGTTCGGATCGACGGGCGCTTACATGGCATTCAGGGAAGCTCCGCAGCCGGCCGATCATCTCCTGCCGGGAATGTACGAGTTCATCGAGCAGGTCGTTTGCCGGCGTCGTGCGGCCGGGGACGTCTCCTGGAATTGGAATGTCGGCCTGTATTCGCCCAAAAATCCAGGACCGGCGGCGCAGTGCAAATAGTCACGGTAGTCCACAGCTGAATCCCGATGAGAGTCGACGGCGACTTCGGCTCGGCAAGCGAAGGCGATAGGCCGCTGAGTTAGCACTTCTCACAGCCATGGAGAAAACAATGTCGACAACAATGGTAAGGATCTCACTGGCGACTGCAATTCTGTTCGGTTCGGCAACCGCGGTACTGGCCGCGCAAGATCAGACAAAGATTACCGAAACCCAAGGCACGCTGATCGGTCAGGTCGTTGCGCATGGCGTGCGGTCTTTCAAAGGCATCCCCTACGCTGAACCGCCGATCGGCGATAAGCGTTGGACCGCTCCAGTTGCCGCGGGACCATGGAAAGGCGTGCGCGACGCGCGTGATTTTGGCGCAAGCTGCTTTGAAACGTCTTACTCGCTGCAAAGTCTCTTTTACATTCCTCAGCCGAAGCTCAGCGAGGATTGTCTGTTCCTGAACGTGTGGACGCCGCCGCATGCGAAGAAGGCGCCCGTCATCGTCTGGATTCATGGTGGCGGATTCGTCAGAGGCGGCAGCTGGGAGCCGCAGTATGAGGGCACCCACTTCGCGGAGCACGGCGTTGTCTTCGTATCGATCAACTACCGGCTCGGTTCGCTCGGCTGGTTCTCGTTGCCGGAACTGAGCGAGGAATCGACAAACAAAGTCTCCGGCAATTACGGTCTCCTGGATCAAATCGAAGCGCTCAAATGGGTGAAGAAGAACATTGCCGCATTCGGCGGCGATCCCGGCAACGTGACCATCGATGGCGAATCCGCCGGTGGCGTGAGCATGGCTCTCTTGATGGTGAGCCCGCTGTCGCGCGGCCTGTTTCAAAAAGTCATCGCCGAAAGCCTCGGTATCCAATCCGTTCCGGAATTGAAGCAGCCGAACCATGGGATGCCTTCTGCCGAAGAGAATGGAACGGCTTTTGAAAAGGCGCTTGGCGCGGCAGACCTCAAAGCGCTGCGAGCAATCGATGCCAAGACCGTAATCGAACATCCCGGCTTCAGAGGCGGACCGACCGTCGATGGCTGGGTGCTGACCCGTCAGATCGTCGATACCTTCGACCGCAAGGAAGAGGCGCTGGTGCCCGTTCTGATGGGCTTCAATCGCAACGAGGTTTATCCGGTGCTGATGGGATTCCTTCCGCAGAATTTGCCGGATTCGAGCGACGTCTATGAAGCCGAAATCCACAAACGCTATGGCGATCTGGCGGCGGAGTTCCTACGGCTCTATCCGAGCAGCGACATCAGGGACAGCATGTTGGCGGCAAGCCGCGACGCAACCTTCGACTGGAGCGCCCAGCGGATTGTTCGCGACGAGGCGGAAGCGGGCATGCCTTCCTATCTCTATTTCTTCGATCATGGTTATCCCGCCGCGGAGGCGCGGGGGTTTCACGCTTTCCATGGCAGCGAAATGCCCTATACCTTTGGCCATGTCGGCAAGAGCGCAGTATTGCCGCCGAACTGGCCGCTGCCGGAGGGCCCCAAAGAGGAAGCCCTTTCAGACGCGATGATCGCTTATTGGACGTCCTTTGCGCGCACCGGCGTTCCCAAGGCTGAGGGGCAACCGGACTGGCCGAGATTTGGCTCCAACAAAAGCTACATGGATTTCGCGGAAAAGCCCGAAGTCGAGACGGATCTGATGCCCGGCATGTTTGCGCTGTACGAGGAAGTCATGCAGCGCGAGCGGCGTGCCGGCAATCAGCCCTGGATCGGCGCTGTCGGCGTCGCAGCTCCCACGCTTTCGCGCCAAGCGCCGGCGCGCTGAGACCCTGGACATGCAGCGGCAGACAGAAATCGCAGCTTCGCGTCCTTTCGTTTTTGTCCACCTTTCTGCTCTGGCGTTTCGCATCGAACCACGCAAAGGAAAGAGAATCCTATGACCCAGGAAAAAGGAATGCGGATCGTTCTTGCCGCCCGGCCGCACGGCAAGGTGAAGCCGGCCGATTTTCGCCTGGAAGAATTCGCGCTTCCTGAACCGGGCCCGGGCGAATTCCTGATGAAGGTGGACTATCTGTCGCTGGACCCGTATATGCGCGGAAGGATGGACGACAGAAAGTCCTACGCCGAGCCTCGGAAAATCGGTGAAGTTATGCCAGGAGAAACCATCAGCACAATCGTCGCCTCAAACCATGCCGATTACGCAACGGGAGAGGTTGTGCTTGCCCACACGGGATGGCGAACGCACGCAGTTTCGCGAGGAGAGGGAGTACGTAAGGCCGCCCCGAGCGCGCTTCCGGTCACCGCACAATTGGGTGTTCTCGGCATGCCTGGCTTTACGGCCTACGCTGGATTGAAAGCGATCGGTAAGCCCGCAAATGGCGAAACAGTGGTGGTCGCGGCTGCCAGCGGACCGGTCGGCTCCCTTGTCGGGCAAATGGCAAAAATCGCCGGAGCGCGAGCCGTGGGGATTGCGGGTGGTAGCGAGAAATGCGCCTTTCTGAAAAAGGAACTGCAGCTCGATGCCGCAGTGGATCATCGCTCGGCAGATTTTCCTGCCCAACTTGCAGCCGCCTGCCCAAAGGGCATCGATGTGTACTTCGAAAATGTCGGTGGCGCAGTGTGGCAAGCTGTTCTTCCCCTCCTGAATCAATTCGCCAGAGTTCCCGTGAGCGGATTGGTTGCGCAATACGATGGAGGCGGAGAGACAGAAGCTCGAAGTCGTTTGGCAGAGACCATGCGGCAGATTCTGACTCAGCGCATTCTTATAAGGGGGTTCATCAACTACGACTTTGCGAAAGAGTATTACGCGGACTTTCTCCGCGACGTTGCCCAGTGGATCACGGAAGGAAGAGTGAAGTATCGCGAAGACATCGTTGATGGGCTGGAGAACGCGCCGCTTGCGTTCATGGGGATGCTCGCCGGCAGGAATTTCGGCAAGCTTCTGGTCCGTGTCAATGTTGGGAACTAGGTGGTGAGCACAATCCCGGCCGTCTGAAGGACTATTGATTGCCGAGTTGGTCCTTCAGCCGGTCTGGAGAGAGATGGCAGAACATCGGCGAGAAGCTCTGCTGCGGCGAAGCTTCGCCGTTCTCCCCGAAGACAATGAATGGCTCCTGGGCGGTGGTCCATGCGTCCCAGTGAGGAAGGCCAGGGCCATTGGGATCGCCGGTCTTGGCGAAGTTAGTCCAGTAAGTCTGAATCACATTCGATAGCTGGTGGTCCGTTGCGGTAAAAGGCAGCCAACTGAAGGTTCGGGCTTGAAAATTATTGAATACATATGGCAGTTCAATCGCGTGGAATGCGCCAAGATCTGTCTCGCCCGGGCCGGGCACGGAACGCTCGAAGCGATAGACGAAGGCATGCTGGCCGGCGCTGGTTACGAGCGCGGCTTCAGCGCCCATGGGGCAAGCCAGGACGATGTCGTTGGTGAATTGATCGACCGCGGGAGTTCCGTGGAGAAACATCTTCGCCATGTACGTGGCGACGGTGATGTCGGCCCAATTCCCATAAAGGGGGCGCGCCGCATCCTTAAGTAGCTTGAACTGCTTGCCAAATTCGGGCTTCGGAGCGGGCTTGCCTGATTTTTTCTGAGCTGCTTCAGCACCGACGCGGAACGCAGCCCACTCTCTGGCGTTCAAACCGACGAGGAGGTCGACTTTCTGGATCGCGCCTGAGGCGTACGCCCTGGCCGGCGATTGCGGCAGGACCCAGCCGTCGGTGACGGGCGAGTTTGGGTTGTAACCAGGGAACTGGGTCGCAATGAGGCGGTTCTCGATTTCGGCGACCTGCGTGGCGGGCAGCTTTCTGAGAGCTTCAACCTGCGCACCTGGCTTGCCGCCGGCGGCGGCTCCGACGGCCAGCGCGAGTGGCGTCATCTCTGAAGCGTTGCGCTCCCGGCCCAGCCCGAATGCCGGGCCGCTCTCGGCGATCACACGGCGGAAGAGATTGGCGCTGAGAGGCGAGGCCATGAGAATGGTGACATCAACGGAGCCGGCAGACTCGCCAAAGACGGTGACATTGCCGGGATCGCCGCCGAATTGCGCAATGTTCTGCTGCACCCAACGGAGTGCGGCTATCTGATCGAGGAGGCCGTAGTTGCCCGTACTGTGGTGCGGCGACTCGGCGGCAAGTTCGGGGTGGGCGAAAAAGCCGAGGGGGCCAAGGCGATAGTTGATGGTAACCACGAGAACGCCGCGAGCGGCCAGCGCGGCGCCGTCGTAGCTGTCTTCCGCGCTGCCTCCGGCGCGGTTGCTGCCGCCGTGAACCCAGACCATGACAGGCAAGGGAGTTTTCACCGGCCAATTGGGCGCCCAGACGTTGAGGAACAGGCAATCTTCAGAGATGGCAACCGGCACGATGTTGTAGGTTTTTCCGTAAGCGGCAGCCATCGGCTGAATGAAGCCGCCGATGCCCGCCGGAATCTGGACGCACGAGCTGCCGAGCTTGGTGGCGTCGCGCACCCCGGTCCAGGGGATTGGCGGTTGCGGCTCGCGCCAGCGAAGGTTGCCCACTGGCGGAGCGGCAAAGGGGATTCCGAGGAACACGGCGGTGGTGCCCTGCAAGGTCCCACGCAGCTGGCCGGTGGCCACATGAACGACGGGCCCTGTGACCGGCGGATGAGCCGGCGCACCAGCAGCAAAGGCGGCTGCGGCGAAGAAGGGCAAGAGAAGCAGCGTGGAAAGACAGGCGCGCACACTTGAATCGAGCGGGATGTTGAGCCGATTCGAGTGTGCTTTCGGTGCGGGGATGGAGTACAAACCTGATGGCGAAGTCATTTCCGGCGCCTGCGCAGGACGGAGTAGTTCTTGCTGCGATCAGTGGGATGCCCCCGGCAGCGCCGGAGGCATCCCAATTCGTTTTAGAACCCGAGCTTGATTGAGAATTGGATGATTCTCGGATTGGTGCTCATCCCGGTGATGGTCCCAAATGCAGAGGCTGTCGGACCCGTGTAGGCTAAGTCCGGATCCGCAAAGTTGGGGTGGTTAAAAGCATTGAAGAAGTCGGCCCGGAAGGTTGCGTTGGCGCCTTCCCTTGGCCAACGAGCCTGGAAGGTCTTGGCGAGCGAAATGTCGGCATTGACCTGGTCAACTCCCCGAATCACTCCGTTGGGGGTGTTTCCATAGCCCGTGGCAATACCGTCGTCGCCGATCACAGCTGGCGTCGAGAGGCACTTGGTGTTGACGTAGCCGTTGATTCGGCTGCGGAGCGATCCCGAAGTTGGTAGACCACTCGCGGTGCAACCCGGGGCGAAGCTCGCCCGATCGACGTTATTGCCGTAAATGTTGTTGGTGGCGGTGTAGCCGATGCTCTCCTGGCGGCCGTCCTGGATGAGGGTAGTGGTTGCAAGGCTCCACCCACCGATCGTCGATGCCAGGAAATGATGGGATGGCGACGGGCTGGGCAGAGCATAGTACGCGGAGAAGACAAACCGCAGCGGCCGGATATTCTGATCCGGTCCGTATCCAGCGCGCAGATTGTTCTGATCGCCGGATGGTCCGACGACGTTCGTCCCCGTGGAAAAATCGGGAACGGGCGACAGCAATCGCGCCCAGGTAAACGAAGCCTGGTACTGCAATTTATGTCTCCATTGCTGCGAGAGAGATGTCTGCAAAGCGTTGTACCAGGCCTCGTTCCCCATCCGCCACCGATACATCGAGTTCGGGGCAAACCCCAGATAGGGTTTGCGCGCGTTGATGTTCGCAACGGTGTTTTTGGTCTGGCCACGAATCGGATGCGACGGAGAGGCCAAAGGCGCCGTGTTCACCGAAGTGCCCACGATCAGGTGCAGGTCGCGTGCCCCGGCATACGTGATATCAAGGACGGCGCCGCCAGGCAGTCTGGTTTGCAGGCCAAGGCTAAAGTGATAGGTAGTCGGGGGACGCCAGTCCAAAGCAAAAGAACCCAAGGTGTATCCGGTGTCGACGTTGCCAGTGGGTGCACCATTGCTATCGACTGAACCTTTATAGGGGATCCATTGCGGAAAGGCCCCAGGGTTCGGCATGGGATTGGCATCGCTTGCAGCTGAGTTTCCCGTTCCTTCACCGAAACTCCACTGACCGAAGGGAGCCGATGCGCACAACTGCAGATTCATCTGGCCCTGGGTGGTGGTGTGATACATGCCTGCGCCCCCGCGAAGGACGAGCCTGTCCGAGCCGGGCAACATCCAGGCAAAGCCGAGACGCGGATTCCATACATTCTGGTTCTGGCCATTGAACCCGAAGGTGTTCTTTCCCTGTTCCACTCCAGTGGGGATAGGCTTGGGGCCGTTGTAATTGGACCCAACTATGTAGCCGGCGAAGCTGCCTCCGACGGGTGGAGTGGGGTTCACGTTGGCCAAATCCATGTTGCCCGCCTTCCCATTGGCGACCCCGAGGTCGCCGATGTGCTCCCAGCGCACGCCCAGGTTGAACGTGAGACGGCTCGTTACTTTGAAGTCGTCTTGAGCAAAGGCATCGCCTTCCTTGTATCGCCAGTCGCGCGCGAAGTCCCCGAGGCCCTGCAACGACTCGTAGATGTTGCTGAATCCACTCCCGTAGACGTTAGATTGCCCCAGCAGAAAATCAGCCCAGGTGAGCGGAATCAAATAGGCCTCGAAATGGAACTTCGACATATCGTCGCGGCCGTAGTTGTAGGCGCCGCCGAAGGTGAACTGGTGCTTTCCCCGGGTCCAGGACAAAGTGTCGGTGAGGTTGTACTCATCCTCTCCGAAGGACGTCGCCGAAGTTGTGCCCGTCGCGAAGCCATCGTAGGCAATGTCGATAAGGGGATACGCGTCCTCCGCGGCGGGAACGGTCATACCCAGGCTTGAGAAGGTAAACGCATTGTTGTAGTACATGTTGAAGACCGACCGATGGAGACCGGCCACGAATTGGTTCACCATGCTGGGGCTCAGGGTGAAGGTATCTCCGATCGAGCCCACATCGAACCTGGTGGGGATAAACAGGTCATTCCCGTAGGTGTTGTATAAAACGGTCTGATCGATGAGGCCAGACTCACCGAAATAGCGAAGTGTGATCTTGTTGCGTTCGCTCCGCAGGTAATCGGCGTTCGCCATCCATTGGTTTTCATTGAAAGAGCCGGGCTTGCTCAGGGATGCTTTGCCCTGAATCTCAAGCGGCTTGGAGGTATCGATCGTCTGGGGATTCGGAATCAGGTATTGACCGTTGGGCAGCTTGACGTTGAATAGGTTATAAGCCTGGGGAGAGATATTTGAGCCGTCGGGCTTGATTATCTGATTGTCAGCCGCGCCGAGGTAGGGGTAATAGGCGGCGTAAAGGTAACCCTCATCGCCACCGAAAGTCTTTCCCAATCCCGCATACGACCGGTCATTCGTAAGGGGAGGGAGTTGGTCAATCTTATGGCTCGAGGGATCGATGCCATTGGACTGCTTTGTGCCCTGCCAGGAACCGAACATCAAGAACTTGTTCCTGACCACTGGACCGCCGGCGGTAAAACCATATTGATTCTGCCGCAGAACCCCTCGCGGCGCGCCTACGGCCTTCGTAAACCAGTCATTGGCATTGAGATCTTCGTTCCGGAAATACTCCCAAGCCGATGCGTGGTATTCGTTGGTGCCGCCTCTGGTCATGACATCGACATCGGCCCCGGCATCGCGCCCCGTGGTGGCATCATACTGGGCAGTCTGCACCTTGAATTCCTCGATGGTGTCGGGATTGGGAACAGGGATTCCCGCCGAATAAAACATGGAACTCTGCATGTCATTGACCGAGAGGCCGTTCATCTCGAAGTTGTTGTCGACCGCGGTGCCTCCCTGGGCCATGATGCTTCCCCCGCCGGGCATCGCCGCCAGGGCGCCGCCGCCTCTGCCGAGGCCCCTGGCGTCGTTGGCCTCTTGCGCCACGCCCGGGTTCAAGCCGATGATCTGCGTGAAGTTACGCGAAACCAAAGGCAGGTTCTCAACCATCTCGGAGTCCGTCACGCGTCCCAATTCACTCGATTCGGTCTGCAACTCCACGCCGGTAGAGGCCACGGTAACCGTTTCCGTCACCGCCCCCGGCACCATATTGACGTTCAGTCCCGTGGTCTCCGCAACGATCACCTGCACATTCGGCGACGAGGCCACTTTGAACCCTTGTTTGGTGACTTCGACGGTGTATTGCCCCGGCGGAAGCAGGGAGATAACGAAGATTCCGTGGTCATTGGACTGCGCAGCTCGTATGTACCCCGTTGCCACGTCCGTGACCTTGACCTGGGCGCTTACAACCATGGCGCCGGTGGGGTCGGTGATCGCACCGCTGATCGCGCCTGTCCCACCCGTCTGCGCGCTTAGCAGTCCGCTGGCTGAAAGTAGTACGCATGCGACGAACGCCACGAATGCGCAGAGGTAGGGGAAGGAAATCGGCTTGCGAGCGGGTTGCATTTGCTGGGAGTAACGCATTTGTTTTCTCCTCTTCGAATCGGGCCTCTCCAAATCCGGCCTCTTCGAACCTGGCCTCAGAAAGCAATTCGCATACACTACAAAACGAAATGCAGAATGCGACAGGTGCTGAACAGACATTTCATGTCATTTACGGACACCCGCGCCGGCGAGAGCTTAACCGGCCGCGCTCGGATGTCACTCACGCACCGAGTTTTGGGGGAAAGGCGGTGAGGCAGGGGTTTGCCGAGTTCCAGCAGAAAGGAGAGGCGGTAACCGATTCGATACGGGTCAGCCGACAAACACGGCATGGATTCGCGCAGGGCATCGCCGGCCGAAGAGTTCAGCAAAGGTTGAAGCACGGATTTTGGCGGAGGTCTCGGGGCTGAGCGGGGTATGGCCCCGAGTACTTCAGGCCAGATCCTCAGATGCCCTCGTGGTCAGGAATTCGCAGAATTCTCCTTCGCTGAGCTGACTTACGATCTCGGCGGCCCGCATGAACCGGCTGGTTTCGAAGGCGTCGATGCCGACTGCGTTCCTGATTGATTCCAGGATCTTGGCGAGTACCCTGCTGGAAAGCGCGGAAGTTACAGCGCGGCCATCGTCGAGCCTGGCGCCGTAGCGGATCCACTGCCACAACTGGGCTCGGCAGATTTCGGCCGTGGCGGCGTCTTCCATCAGGTTGTAAATGGGGACACAGCCATAGCCCCTGAGCCACGATTCGATGTAACGTAGCGCGACTTCAATGTTCCGCTCGAAACCGAATTCTGTGATCCGCCCCCTGGGGATTTCGAGCAGATTTTCCGCCGTGATTCGCGAATGCGCTTCGGCCGGTGGAGAAATCTGGTTCTTGCCGGGCATGTGCTCGTCGAAAACCTGCTGAGCGACCGGTACAAGACCTGGATGCGCGACCCAGGTTCCGTCGTGGCCTGCGCGGACTTCGCGCAACTTGTCTTCGCGCACTCGCTGCATGGCCTCCTCGTTGGCCTTGGGGTCGTCACGAATCGGGATCTGCGCGGCCATGCCTCCCATGGCGTGGATGCCTCGCTTGTGACAGGTGTGAATGAGGAGCTCCACATACGAGCGCAGAAACGGCTGCTCCATCGTGACGTCGCCGCGCTGCGGCAGCATGCAGTCGGGGCGGCTGCGAAACTTCTTGATGAAGCTGAAAATGTAGTCCCAACGGCCGCAGTTCAAACCCGCCGAGTGGTCACGCAGCTCGTAGAGGATCTCGTCCATTTCGAAGGCCGCAGAAATGGTTTCGATCAGTACTGTGGCGCGGATGGTCCCGGACGGGATGCCGGCATAACCCTGCGAAAACTCGAACACTTCGTTCCACAACCGAGCTTCCTGGTGGCTCTCCAATTTAGGAAGATAGAAATAGGGAGCCGAACCCCGATCGAGAAGGATGCGGTGATTGTGGAAGAAGTACAGGCCAAAGTCGAAGAGCGATGCGGACATGGGCACGCCATCGATCTGGAAGTGCTTTTCAACCATGTGCCAACCGCGGGGCCGCACAAAAAGAACCGCCGGATTCGGGTTCAGCTTATAGTTGCGGCCATCGGGCGACTGCCACTCAATGGTGCGGGCATTTGCGTCCCGGAGATTCCTCTGCCCCTCGATGCAATTGCTCCAGGTGGGAGAATTGGCGTCTTCAAAGTCCGCCATAAACACTTTGGCGCCGGAATTGAGCGCATTGATCACCATCTTCCGTTCGGTTGGCCCGGTGATCTCCACCCGCCGGTCGAACAATTCCGCTGGAATGGGCGCGACCTTCCAGGATGATTGCCGGATCGACTCGGTCTCTGGCAGAAAGCCGGGGAATTGGCCGCGATCGAAGAGTTCCTGGCGCTGCCGCCGTGTTTCCAGCAGCGAAACACGCCGCGCTTCGAATTTGTGGTGAAGACACCGCAGAAACCTGCAGGCTTCCGCGGTCAGTACGTCGCGCTGTTCCTCATAATGCGAGTCAGTCGGGTTCAACATCTCGACAACATAACTCATCTTCATAGCTCCTTTTTGATCGCGCTGCGGCGATCAGGCGCTGGCTGGCTGTGTATCCCGCACTTCATGGTCGTGAGGGTCTGCGAATTGATCCTCTTCAGTGGATCCCGGCGTCGCGCATGTGGAGAGATTGCCGGAGGCAATGGTGGTGGCCACGCGGTCGAAGTAGCCCGTTCCGACAAAGCTCTGGTGCTTGACAGCGGAGTAGCCGTGCTTCTCCGCCATTTCGAATTCGCGCTGCTGCAATTCCGCGTAAGCCGGCATTCCCTTGCGGCTATAGGAGTAAGCCAGCTCAAACATGGAGTGGTTCAACGCATGGAACCCAGCCAGCGTCACGAATTGGAACCGGTAGCCGAACTCTCCGAGTTGCTGCTGGAATCGACCAATCTCCGGTGCCGTGAGCTTGGCATTCCAATTGAAAGAAGGCGAGCAATTGTAGGCCAGCAACTTGCCGGGGAACTCGCCGTGAATTGCGTCGGCAAAGCGCTTTGCGTCCTTCAAGTTCGGTTCCGAGGTTTCACACCAGATCATGTCCGCATAGGGCGCATAGGCAAGCCCGCGCGCAATCGCGGCGTCGATGCCGCCGCGGAAGGTGAAGAAGCCCTCGACGGTTCTGGAGCCTGAAAGGAACGGCTGGTCGCTCGGGTCGCAGTCGCTGGTGATCAATTGCGCCGCATCGGCATCGGTGCGGGCAATCAGGATGGTGGGTACGTTCAGAACATCCGCGGCAAGGCGCGCTGCCGTCAGCTTCAGAATCGCCTCGCGCGTGGGCACGAGTACTTTTCCGCCGAGGTGTCCGCATTTCTTCGCGGAAGACAATTGATCCTCGAAGTGAACCGCCGCGACGCCCGCGTCAATCAGAGCCTTCATCAACTCGAAGGCGTTCAGATTGCCCCCAAAGCCGGCTTCTGCATCGGCCACGATCGGTAGCATCCAGTCAATCGATTCGCGCCCTTCGGCGTGCGCAATCTGGTCGGCTCTGAGCAGCGCATTATTGATAGCGCGGACTACGGCGGGAACACTGTTGGCCGGATAAAGACTCTGGTCCGGATACATCTGCCCGCCGAGATTGGCGTCGGCTGCAACCTGCCAGCCGCTCAGGTAGATTGCCTTCAGCCCGGCGGCCGCCATTTCGACCGCCTGATTGCCGGTGAGGGCGCCCAGCGCGGCAATGTAATTCTCACTCCGGAGCAAGCGCCAAAGCTTCTCGGCGCCGGCGCGGGCCAGCGAGTATTCAATGCGCACGGTTCCGCGGAGGCTGTTCACTTCCTCCCGGCTATAGGTCCGGGTAACGCCGTCCCAGCGGGGAGCGTTCCAATTATCGATGAATGCGGGAATCTCCATTGTGATCTCCTCGGGGCCTGATGGGCCGTGATCCGATGCTGGTATTGAAAACCGAATCTTCGAGCAGAGCAATCCCTGCTCGTCCGAATCGGACGAGCAGACGAACGGCATCGGTCCAGGGCATAAAGCAAACATCATCATGACCTTGACCCGGAGGATCGGCTATTCTTTAATCCGAGCCAATCCGGACCAGCGACCGGATTGACCCTCCCTGTTTGAGGCAGCGTCCATTGGCCTTGCGGCAAAACACAATCGATCAACTGACGACGGCTCTGCGGTTCCGGCGCATCGAAGAGGGCATCACCCTCATGGAGCGGATTGCAGGCGATCTCGAAAAGATCGACGCATCCACAGCGAATCCCGGAAGCCTCTCCGTTCTGGTTGCACAGTGGATCGACGCCGGCTTTCGCGACGCGAGGTTCCTCACATCGTTTCTGGACCGATTCAGCAGCGCGTTCCGAAGGCAAATGTCGGTGGATCAGTATCTCCAGTTGCGGCTTGCAGAGGGGTTCTGCGCGCTCGCGATGCGCCAAAGCGATGAGGCAATCCGCATTCTGGAACTTGTGATTCAGACCCGCCAGGATCTGGGCGACGCGAACCGGCTGGCTCTTGCCCATTTCTGGAAAGGCCGGGCACATCGAAAAAAGGGCGAGTACGAGAGCGCTCTCACACACATCGCGCTGGCCCGCGATCT
>Ga0265316_10001714_pt1 | contig 23275 bp, 17 predicted proteins | sample 4522metaG_FD_202092 | JGI IMG/M metagenome (GOLD analysis project Ga0265316, IMG submission 202092) | Rhizosphere microbial communities from Carex aquatilis grown in University of Washington, Seatle, WA, United States - 4-5-22 metaG | ecosystem: Host-associated > Plants > Roots > Rhizosphere >... | reverse complement strand
GACGGAAAGGTCGGGACGGCGCAAGCCTTCTCCGCTGCCGACATAGATCGTGTTCGGACTCGAGGGCGCGACGGCCAGCGCTCCAATCGAACCGGAGCGGTGGTCGTCATTAGGCTGGTCATTACTAAGTCGGTCGTAATTAGGTTGAGCATCAAAGATCGGATTCCAGGTGCGTCCGAAGTCGGTCGTCTTCCAAACTCCGCCGTTGTTAGGCGCCATGTAGAAGACATTCGGCTGGCCCGGCACCCCGGAAATCGCCACCGTGCGTCCCCCGCGAAACGGCCCGATCATGCGCCAGCGGAGTTCCTGGTACATCGCCGGGTCATACGGCTGGGCAAAAAGCGCGAAGGGAAAAAGTAAGATGCAGAGCGCGGCGAGCAGAATCCAGAAGAGATGCTTGTTCACAATTAGTCCTCGAAGAGAGGTAAGGATAAACCACGGCGGCGGGGATTGGACAGGGAAGTTGCTGCAGAGTGGCGGGTCAGCTTCCGGGTTGCCGTCAATCGCTAGTTACGGCAACTCCAGGTCGAGAGCGTAGATTTCGTCGGTACTCAAATCGCGAGTGAAGAGTGCCGAGCCGTCGGGAGCAATGCCAGTCCAACCATAGGCAGGGGGCGCTAAGTACCTGGGCAGCCCCTTTAAATCGACCAGAAGTTCCGAGCGGGTCTGGCCGATCTTAACCCTGCGAAACGTCGGATGGTCGGTGTAGGTGTTGTCGTAGTAGAGGTAACTTCCATCTTGCGACCAGTTGAGATAACCCACCACGCCCGGCTCAGCGATCCAGGTGGACCATTTCTGGGTTTTGAAGTCGAAGAGCAGCAGCTTCGTAGAATCGAGATTGAGCGCCGCAAGGTACCGACCGTCGGGCGACCAGCGTGGGCTAAAAAGATTCTCCGAACCAGGGACAGTAGAGACCTGATGAGTGGCGAGGTCGATGATGGAGATCGACGCTCCGGTGTCCGGGGTTCGCCCGAAGGCGATTTTCTTGCCGTCTGGAGACCAAGTCGCGTCCAACTGGACGTGGCTTTCTGCGAGCATTCCATGGGGCGCACCACCCTGGGTAGAGATCAGATAAGTCCTCCAAGGCTGGCCGGGCTGGATACCCACATAGGCGATCTGGGTGGCATCGGGAGACCAGTGGGGCAGGGCGGCTAAAACCGGCGGAAAGGTCAGTTGCAAGCGATCGCTGCCGTCCACGCGGCTGCGCCAGAGAGCTTGGTCGGGATAGGAAACATATGTGACCCACTTGCCGTCCTGCGAGAAGTCCAATTCGCCCGCCGAAATCCCGGCAAGAAATGCCACGAATTGCCTGGATTTGGGGTCGTAGCGGACGAGTTCCCCGCGGCCCTGCTTCCCATCTACAAACAGTTTCTTGCCATCGGCGCTGAGCACCAGCGAGCTGAAGGATAGCGGACCGGTGGTCAGTTGGAAGGGTGCGGAGGAATGCCGATGAAACAGCCCCGGCGATTCACGCATCGCCCAGACATTTCCTCCCGAAGCAGCAAAGTTCAGGAAAAAATAGTAGCGGCCGTCCGGCGTCCATGCACCGCCCCATTGGCTGGACTGGTTATGCCATCCTGGCAGTACGGGATGAAAATCGCTGCCGTCCGCTCGAATCTCCCAGAGCACAGCAGAATTGTTCTCGTAACCTCCGACCGTGAAGCGAATACGGGTTCCATCCGGAGAGAAATGGGGCTGAAGTGGCGTGCCCTGAACCGTGGCCAGCTTGTGAGGATCGGTGCCATCGGCGTTCGCCTGGTTTAGGTCCGAGGCCCAGCAAAACGCGAGATGGTGGCCGTCGGGTGACCATGCGCTAGACTGGCTGACAATATCACTGAGACGGCGAGGGGCCCCAGAGGGCAGAGGCAGACTCCAAAGCAGGGTTTCCTGGTTTCCTACAAAGCTACCCACCAAGAGCTGCGTATGATCGGATGAAATGCCTTCGGCGTACGCACTGACAAACGGAGTCGGAATCGGCGAGGTCTCGCCTCCGGCGGTGGAAACCTGCACGATCCGGTACGTATCTCCCTGCTCGTTAATGTATAGCCGGGAGCCATCGGTTGCCGCGACGAATTTGGGTATGCCGTCGTGCGTAAGCTGGGTGGTGGCCAACACTCTGGGTGAGGGCGGGGAAGAACTGAGCCAGGCGAACGTCGCTGCTCCAATCAGGATCACCAGTAAGATCGCGACCGCCCACTGCCAGCTTGATTTGCGAGTTCGTGCCGGACCAGCGACAGCCTCGATCTTCCCCGAAGTCGTGTCCCGCTTCAGCCGCTTCAGGTCGGCCCGAACCTCGGCAGCGGACTGGCAGCGTATGTCGCGGTCTTTCTCCAGAGCCTTGTTGATGATCCGTTCCAGTTCGGCCGGCACATCGGGGTTCAGCCGCACCGGAGCTACGGGAGCGCGTTCCAGAATCGCGTTGAAGATCAGCGCCGAAGTGTCGCCCCGGAAGGGCAGCGTTCCGGTGCACATCTCATACAGCACCGCTCCGAACGAGAACAGGTCGGTGCGAGCGTCGAGTTCCTTCCCCCGCACCTGCTCCGGGGACATATACGCCACGGTGCCCAGCGCACTGCCGGGACTGGTGAGATGCTCCTCGGACTCGATAGTGGCGGCGCTCAAGGCAACGCTTTGCGGCTTCAGCGAGACCTTGGCGAGCCCGAAATCGAGAATCTTTGCCTGACCTCGATTGGTGACGAAGATGTTGGCGGGCTTGATGTCGCGATGGACGATGCCCTTCGAGTGTGCGGCGTCGAGAGCGTCGGCGATCTGGACGCCCAGATCGAGGATCGTTTCGATCTCCATCGGCTTGCCCTCGATCCGATGGCGGAGCGTCTGCCCCTCCAGCAGTTCCATGGCAATGAAAGTTCGCCCATCGGCTTCGTCAATCTCGTAGATGGTGCAAATGTTGGGGTGGTTCAGCGAGGACGCGGCCCTGGCTTCGCGCTGAAAACGGCTGAGGGCTTGCGGGTCTTTGGCGAGTTCGTCGGGGAGGAACTTCAGGGCCACGTGGCGGCCGAGCTTGAGGTCTTCCGCCTTGTAGACAATGCCCATCCCGCCGCCGCCCAACTTCTCGACAACGCGATAGTGCGAGATGGATTGGCCGATCATGCGGAATATGCGCGGTTCTCGAGACTGTTCATCTTAAAGACGCGGCATCGACCAGTCAACGAAACGCGCTATACCGTGAGATCACCCCCGGTTTGTCGGCAACCCGGAAACTGACTCCCGCCCGCTGGCATGGGTACATCGATGCAGGATTCGGTCTACCCGACAAGGGGAGCGGAAGCAGCGGGAGCGCCCGCGAGATACCGCCGCAACCCATCCCGCCATTCCGGCATGTGGATGTTGTAGGCGTGCAAGCTGTCGGGCGACATAACGGAGTAAGCTGGCCTCCGCGCCGGGCGCGGGAATTCGGCTGTGGTTACGGGCTTGACTTTCGCCGGCAATCCGGACGCGCGCACAATCTCGCTGGCAAACTCGTACCACGTGCAGTTGCCGGAATTGGTGACGTGGACGATTCCGCGAGCGGACGCGCGGCAAAGCTGCACCAAGGCGGATGCGAGATCGCAGGTGTAGGTCGGGCTGCCACGCTGATCGTTCACCACCGAAATTTCAGGACGGGTTGCTGCCAGCTTCAGAATCGTCGCCGGAAAACACTTACCTCCGTGGCCAAACAACCACGCCGTCCGCGCGATGCAAACGTCGGGCAGAATTTCGATGAGCCGTTCCTCAGCCCGGGCTTTCGTCTCGCCATAAACACTGTTCGGATTTCTCGGATCGCTGGTTTGGTAAGGCGATCCTTTGCTGCCATCAAAAACATAGTCCGTGCTCACGAACAGCAGTCGCGATCCGGCTTCGCGGGCAGCCTCGGCTACATTGACCGCGCCCTCGCAGTTTACCGCGAAGGCCAACTCGCGGTTCGACTCACACCCATCCACGTCAGTGTAGGCAGCCAACAGGAGGATGCACTCGGGACGCGAATCGCGGACTAAGCCGCGAATGCGCGCATGATCGCGCAGGTCGGCGTCTTCGACAGAAAACGCGGTCAGTTGATCGCCGCTCAGCGCCGGAACCAGATCGTGGCCCAGCAGACCCGAAGCTCCGAATAGGGTAACGCGCATAGGGGCATTCTAATAGAAGGTGCACGCGACAGGACTGAAAGCCCCCGGACTCGTCTCGTGTAGTGCGTCAAACAGATCGACCCTTATGATTCGCTGACTTCCCCCGTGATCCTCTGTGTCCCCCGTGGTGAAGGCCCTTGACTTCCGCGTCAAATACCGAACTACGTATCGGATCGAGATGAAACATAACCGTCGCTATCTTCAATGCCGCGCTCTGCTCGTCTCTACTCGACCTCAGTTGAGTGCGATGTTCGCAAGCTCCGGCGCAGGGCGTGCAGGATGAGCGATCCGCTGATGCCGAAGCAGACCACGGCGGCAAACGCGACCAGATCCAGCATTCGGCGGGTCATCCGAAGGTAATCCGCGAACAGCGACACCAGGGCGCAGAGAATGCCTAAGACGTTAAGCCAAAGGGGAGAATGAATATTCGGAAGATCCCGGTGAAACCAAACCTGGAGCAGCAGCGCGGCCAGCCCGATCGCGGCCACCACCACCAAAGCGACGGGACTGAGAAAAGCATTGGGCCCGGTATAGATCACGACCAGCGCCAGCGCCAGAAGAAGCAGGCCGGAAGCGATCACCGTCCATCGGCGCGCGACTTTGGATTTGGACGGGGACCCGGAACCCGAACTCGTCACCGAGCGATCTCCTCGTCTTTTCGCATTTTGTTATTGTACGTCGGCCTTCCCTTCTGCGCTCAGGCGTCGTTACTCGGCATCCATTCCGCCGGACGATGCTCGCCGTGCGACATGGCGTAGAGAACCAATTCCACCCGGCTCGAAATTCCCACCTTGTCGAAGATGCGGAGCAGATATTTCTTGATCGTGTGCTCGCTGAGCCCCAACTCCACGGCGACTCCGCGGTTGGTCATGCCGTCGGCTACGAGCGCCACCACCTGCTCTTCGCGAGGCGTCAACAAAAACCTCCCTGTGGAGTTGACCACACGCAGCGTGGGCACCTCCGATAAAGCATCCAGCACGTAAGTCATCTGCCGGCTGTTCAGCCAAACCTCTCCCTGAAAAACGCAGTGGATACACTTGCAGAGCATCGAAAACGGCGTGTGGGCAAATAGAAAAATGCCCCTCGCGCCAGCGCGAAAAGCATTGACTACCAGTTCGCGGTCATCCGTCTCGGCCAGCAGCACGGGAGCGATCTTCGGATACGAAACGCGCAACCAGCGGAGCAGGCTCAAATCCGGCAGGTGGTTGCCCGCAATCAAAACCACGTCGGCGCGATTCGATTCCATGAAGTCGTGGAGAGCATCCGTTTCCAGCGCGACTGCGGAAACTTGAAAGTCCCGCCGGCTTTTCAAGGCTCGCGTCAAGAGTTGAGACTGAATGGGCCCGGAATCTGCAACCAGTACTTGTACTACTTCGGTCGCGACCGGATGGCTTCCCGTGTCCTGTTTTGTGGCGTGCATGGTTTTCACGCCACCATTATGCCCAAGAGCGCACGGACCGTATGTAGGCCCCATCACACCTTGTTGGTGATGAATCCGCACCCCCAATACCTACTTTTGCGGGGCTACTCTTGTGCACAACCTCCGTAGCGGCACTCTTCCACGCGGCCGTGCGCCCGAGGCCGGGAAGTCAGTCTTGATGGCCCAGTTGCTGGCTTCATCACTTTTTCGGCCGCCGGAACGCGCCCTGTACGTCGGTGGACAGTACTTTCCAAGTCTTGTTGTGTCCGGCACGCGACGTTAATTTGTACGCAACAGCTCAAACGCCCGAGCTGCTATTGGTTCGCCGTTCAGAGCAACGACGAGAGTCCGGAGATGAATGTATTTGCGAAACAAGTCGTTTTGGGAGCTGCGGGTATGCTCATCCTGCAGCTAGCCGTGGCCGTCTCCGCGCAAGAGACTGTACCGTCGTCTGCTTCGGCGCCTGTGTCCTCTGCTCCGCCAACCGGCCAGCTCGCGGCGGCGGAGAGCTCGCAGAGCCAGGACCGCACCGGCACGGACGGTTCCGCTCGCGGAACGATCACACAGCCCGGGAAAGCGGGTGGCTTGGGAGATCCTGCATTCGGAGGGCAACGCCATCCGCTTTATCGGCTTTCGAAATCGGATACCGTGGACGTGAGCTTCACGTTTTCACCCGACTTCAATCAGACCTTGACCGTGCAGCCCGATGGCTTCGTGGCGCTGAAAGGCGCGGGCACGCTGTTGGCGGAAGGACTCACGATCCCGGAAATGCAGCAGGCGGTTGCCTACGCCTACCGCGGTTTTATGCACGAGCCCGAGGTCACCGTGACCTTGAAAGATTTTGACAAGCCCTACTTCCTCGCTTCAGGAGAGGTGGCGCGCCCAGGAAAATATGAGCTGCGCGGGGATCTGACCGTGAATGAAGCCGTGGCCATTGCCGGCGGCTTCACCCAGCAGGCCCGTCATTCGCAGGTCGTTTTGTTTCGCCGGATTTCCGCGCATATCGCCGAATCCCATGTGATTGATTTGAAGAAGATGCTGGATTCTCGCGATCTTCGCGAAGATCTTCACCTTCAGCCCGGCGACTTTATCTTTGTGCCGCAAAGCCGGGTCTCAAAGATTCGCAAGTTCGTTCCGGCCAGCTCCATGAGCTGGTACATGAACCCTTTGCAGTTCTAGCAGAAAGGAGCAGCAGCATTCACTGATTGCGTCTTCAAAATCTGGCGAGTTTCCATAAAGCCCGCCGGGTGTGATCGGCCTTGCTGTACGATCCATGTCCGCGGAATGGAACCAAAACTCGCAGACCCCGCTTTCCCCAACGCCACGCGAGCTTGCGGCCACGCTGTTCCGGCGCCCGCGGCTGGTCGGCGCCTCCTTTGGGTTTGTGTTGCTGGCGACGATCCTCTTCGTCGTCTTCTCGGCGCGATATGAATCGCACTTCAAGGTCTTACTGCGCCGGGGTCGCTTTGACCCCGTCGTCTCTCCGCAGCCCGCCAGCGCCATGGATTTCACCCGTCCCGACATTACCGAAGAAGAACTCAATTCCGAAGTCGAACTTCTGCGCGACGAAGATCTTCTGAAGCAAGTGGTGAAAACTGCGGGACTGGTTCGCGCGGATACCCCGGATTTCGATCGCCCGGCCGAGATCGAGCACGCCGCTCGCAAGCTGGCGCGCCGTTTGGATGTCGAAGCTCTGAAGAAGTCGAACCTCATCCAGGTCCGCTACAAAGACACCAATCCGGAACGAGCCGCTCGCATTCTCTCAGCGCTTTCCACCCTCTACGTGCAAAGGCACACGGATCTTCAGCGCCCCCCGGGGGAGATCCAGTTTTTCGACCATCAAACCGCCGAATACGAAAAGAGGCTGCACCGTTCCGAAGCTGAATTGGTGCTCTTTACTCGCGCTCGGGGCGTGGCTTCAGCGGCGCTGGAACGCGATATCGCCCTGCAGAAGTTAGGCGAAGCGGACGCGGGGTACCGCCAGATCGACCAGGATCGTGTCGAGACCGAGCGCCGGATTTCCGCGCTGCGCGAACAACTCAAGTCGTTTCCCTCCCGGTCGGTCACCCTCAAGCGCTGGGCCGATAACCCGGAGGTTCTCGAAAAAATGAAAACGCGACTGCTGGAACTCCTGCTCAAGCGGACGGATCTTCTCAGCCGCTTCGAACCCTCCTACCGGCCGGTGCAGGAAGTGGAACAGGAAATCGCGGAAACGCGCGCGGCGATTGCCGCCGAAGCGCTCACCCCTGTGCGCGACGAAACCAGCGACAAGGATCCCAACTACGAATGGGCCCGCATGGAAATGGAAAAAGCACAGGTGAAGTGGGACGGCCTGCGGGCTCGGCAATCCGACGCTTCCTCCCAGGTCGCATCGCTGCGCACATTTGCCCAGCAGATGCAATCCGACTCGGTCGATCAACAGGATCTGATGCGCACCGCCAGGGCCGAGGAAGACAACTATCTGCTCTACCTTCGCAAGCGCGAAGAAGCGCGCATCGGCGACGCGCTCGACCAGCGCCGCATCCTCAACGTGGCCATTGTGGAACCGCCCGTAGCCGCGGCCCTGCCCACCCAGTCCGTACTCCTTTGTCTGTTGGCCTCTTTTGGGTTGGCCATGGCGTTCAGCGTCGGCATCGCCTTTACCGCGGAGTACTTTGACTCAACGATTCGCACTCCCGACGAAGCCTCCGGCCTGCTGGAAGTGCCGGTGCTGGCTTGGTTGCCCGCGCCTGAGCCTGCGCTTCTCCGTTCTTCTATTTCCGGGGGCGGCCGGCACAAGGTGGTGGTCCAGTGAGCACCTTCCTTGAGCTTCTTGCCGAAACACAAACCCCTGAGCAGCCGCACGTGACTCCGATCCGCGAGCATGTCCAGCACACGGCGGTTTCGCCGACGGCTTCGGTTCACGACGATCAGATCCACGCATTGGTCCAGCAACTTTTCTTCCGGCATGACTCGAAGCCAGTGCGGCACGTCGGATTTGCCCCGATCGACCCATCTACCGCGACTGAAACACTGTGCCTCGAAGTCGCCGAAGCTCTGGCTGAAGAAGACAGGTACGACGTCGGGCTGATCGACGCCCACCCCGACTCGGTCCCGCTGCAAACTCGGTTGCGGATTCCGTCCCCCAACCGTGCGGATGGCAACTGTCCGATCGGACGGCGTCTCTGGCTGGTCCCTCGCCAGAACTGGCTGCCAGACGGCTGCGGGCAACGGATCACCGACCAAAACTTATCCCGGCTCCGCGAACTTACGACGGAGTTCGACTTTTCCATCCTGTCATGTTCTCCGGTCTCCTGGCTTACGGCGAGCATTGGCCAAGCCTGCGACGGTCTCGTGCTGGTGCTGACCGCCAACAAAACAAGGCGCCTCGTCGCCGCTCAAGTCAAGGATCAATTGAGCAAGGCGCAAGTTCCTCTGCTCGGAACCGTCCTCGCGGAACGTCGTTTTCCTGTGCCGCAAGGCCTGTACCGGAGTTTGTGAATCCTATGAGCGAATTAGCTACAAACCGACTATGGGACATTGGGCCCAAAGACCGCCCGTCGCAGTATGCCCGCATGATTCTTGGGACGTCTGTAATACCGCCTCCCAGGTTCGCGCCCGCCCGCGACGCCACCCCCAAACGTCCAGCCAACGCAATCGAAGAAATCACATCAAGACACACCCAGGCGCGAACCCCATCGCAACACCTCCTCACGCAAACTGGCGTCGATCGATTCACGCTTTGTGAGTTGGTGGCCGCCGACTTGATCGTTCTCGTGATCGTGTGCAGCGCGTTATCGCTGTTCTCTCCCGCCTGGGGCCTGCCGTGGGCTTATCTGCCGATTTTTGCCGTTCTGGTAACGCTTATCGGCTTCTGTGAGGGGATCTACAAACACGCCGGAGATCCCTCTCCCGCTGGAATCGTCCCCGCTCTGGCCAGGTCGACCCTGCTCGCGATTGCACTGGTCTTCATCGCTGCGTGGGACGGAATGCATCCTCTCGCCGCCTCCAGAATATTCGCCAGCAGCCTGGCTGGCCTCGCCCTATTGCGGCGAATCAGACAACTTGTGTGGAAGCAGCGGCGACGGGAAACAGAATCGCGCAAAATTCTCATCATTGGCGGAGGTCCGGTCGCGCGCTCCGTCGCCCGAGCGCTGCGCAACGATCCGATCCAGCGTGCCACTGTCTGCGGCTTCGTCGATGACGACCAGCCTCTTTCCCCGGCAGTATTGGGGCGCATCGCCGATCTGGACTGGCTCGCTCGCGCCGAATTTATCGATGAGGTCATCCTCGCTCTCCCCGGCCAGCCCATCGAGACGCGAAAAGCCGCGGAGGCAGCGTTCCGTAACCACTTGGACATTCGTGCCGTACCCGATCTGCCTCCCGGCCCGTGGCTCGATTCCGGCATCGATCACATCGGGGAAGTCCCAGTCGTCACCCTGCATCGCGAGCCTTCGCCCAGCGCCGCATTATTTTTGAAGCGTTTGCTGGATATCACCGGCGCGGCGTTCGGTCTTGTCCTCGTCAGTCCTCTCATGGCGATCGTGGCCCTGCTCATCCGGCTTGACTCGCCCGGTCCCGCCTTCTACGCCGCGGAACGCACGGGCGCCAAAGGCCGCCGCTTTCGCTGCTACAAGTTCCGCTCCATGGTGACCAACGCTGCCCACCTCAAGGAAGACCTGCGTGCCCGCAACCAGAGACAAGGCCCCATCTTCAAGATCGACGAAGACCCCAGGATCACACGCATCGGCCATATCCTCCGCCGTTACAGCCTCGACGAACTGCCTCAGCTTTGGAACGTGTTGCGCGGGGAGATGAGCCTGGTTGGACCACGGCCTCATCCGATCGACGAAGTCAACCACTACGAACTTCACCAGTTCCGGCGCCTGGACGTGAAACCGGGCATCACCGGCCTTTGGCAGATTACGGCGCGCGGCTGTCCATCGTTCGAACTCAACATGCACCTTGATCTCACCTACATCGAGAACTGGAGTCTGCGCCTGGACCTGCGCATTCTCGCCGGCACAGTTCGCGTGCTGTTCGCGCCGGAAGGAGCTTGACTCTCGCCATGAGCAGCCGCGCCCTAACTTGGGATAGAGACGACAACCCGCTTTGGGGAGTTGCCGGTCTGCTGCTTCGCCCGCTTCACTTAGGATTGGCTTTTCCCTCCATCGTTTACGTAGCCGCGATGACCGTCTTCCTGTTTCGGCCACCAGATCTTTTTTCTTTCTACGCCGATCGTATCGCGTTCGGCATCCTGATCTTCTTCGTCGCTCTGCGCACCATGGCGCTCCGCGATAAGATCCCGTTCTTTGCCGGACTCAGTTTGCCCATGCTCAGTCTGACGGCGCTCGCCGTGTTCCGCGCGCTTCGGGAGCCGTTCGACCCGCAAACCTGGAGCATTGTCGCCAGCAAGTACATCGTTCCTTTTGCGCTATTTCACATCGCTGTGCTCGTCTTCCGAGGCGCATCGCAGCGAAAACACCTTGAAATTTTCGTCATCCTTGCGCTCGCCTATCTCGTGTTCATTGCCATTGCCTTCCTGGCGGACGCCCGCTCACTCATCTTTCCGCGTTTCATTCTCGACGAAGGCCTTGGTTTTCATCCCGACCGCGCTCGCGGCCCATTTCTCCAGGCGGTGGCCAACGGCGTTTCGTTGAACATCCTTGGGATTCTTGCCGTCGCGCTCCCGCAAAAGCGCAAAGCCGTCATCTGGTTGCTGTGGCTGGTTCTGCCCTTGGCCGTGCTCGCCACCATGACGCGCGCCGTCTGGATCTCCTTCGCTGTCTCCACGCTCGTTCTCGGATTCCTCATGGTCGAACGCCGGCTGCAAGCCGTGTGCGCCTTATTAGCGGTTGCGGGGCTTATGGTTGGTCTGGCAATCGGCCTCAGCACCCATTCGCTCAAGACGGCGCTTTGGGATCGCACCGGGGAACGCGGTCCGGTGGAGGCGCGCCTCGCCGTGTACGATGCCGGCTGGGCCATGTTTAAGGAGCGCCCGTTCACCGGTTGGGCTGCCGGGGGTATGTATGCCGAGCTTGCCCGCCGCATGCAGGGCTACCACCTCCGCGCCTACTACGTCCACAATACGTACCTCGCCTTGCTGGTTGAGTTCGGTGTGCCGGGCTTAGCTCTGTACGGCATTCTCTTCTTCAACCTCTTCCGCCTCTCGTGGCACGGTTCGCCCGGCGAGCCTGGTTCCGTTGCTTCCGTCCGCAAAGTCTGGCCAATCTTGCTCAGCGTCTATCTGTTCAACGCTTTCTTTGTCGACATGGCGTACCAGTTTGTCATTGGACTCATGTTCACTGTCGCCGGGATGCTCTGCGCCTCCGAGGAGTCCATCGCATGACCACTATCGCCTACATTGCCAACGAGTTTCCTTCGCCGCTCGAACCTTACGTGATTGATGAAATCACCGAACTGCGCCGCCGCGGGGCGCGCGTAATCTGCTGCAGCGGCAAACGCGTCTCGCCGAACGGTCTGAGTTTGGAGGAACGCGGTTTCTGGAAAGAGACGCGCTTTTTTCAGCCGCTCTCCGACGATGAGCTGCTACAGGCGGCCCGCCGGCTCGCTTCCGATCGTCACTGCCTCTGGCAGCTGTTGCACCCTCTGTTGTGGGAGCGCGGAGTTTCCCCTGGCCGCCGCATTCGCACGCTGGGCCACACGCTGATGGGCGCCACATTGGCGGAACAACTGGCGCCGCTCCATGTCGAGCACATCCACGCTCACCACGGATACTTCGCCTCATGGATGGCCTTGGCCGCTGCCCGTCTGCTCGGAATCGGCTTCAGCTTCACCCTGCACGGCTCCGATCTGCTGCAACGCGCGGACCTGCTCTCGCCCAAGCTGCGTGCTTGCCAATTCTGTGTAACCGTCTCCGATTTCAACCGCCAATACATTCTCCGCAACTACCCTGCCACACCCGCGGAAAAAATCATCGTGCAGCGGCTTGGGGTCGATCGCGTCTTTTCCCGGCCCGCAGCCGCCCCCGCAGGCGCGGAAGACCACCGCCGTTTCTGTCTCCTCTCCGTCGGACGCCTGCATCCAGTAAAGGCCCATGACTTTCTCATCAAAGCCTGCGCCGCGCTTCGCGATCAGGGTCTTGACTTCATTTGCTGGATCGTCGGCGAGGGCCCGGAACGCCCGGCTCTGGAAAGCCAGATTAAAGAGTTGGGGGTCGAAGACCGTGTCTACCTGATCGGTCACGTTCCCCGTACCGAACTCGCGAACTACTACCGCTATGCCGACCTGGTCGTCATGACCAGCAATAGCGAAGGAATTCCTGTGGTCATGATGGAGGCCATGGCTCACGAGAGGCTCGTGCTAGCTCCTGCCATCACCGGGATTCCCGAACTGGTTGAGCACCAGCGCACTGGATTTCTTTACCAACCCGGCTCTTTGCCCGATTTCATCAGCGCCGTCAGTTGGATTCAGGCCCACAAAGCTTCCCTGGCTGGAATCCAGCACGCGGCCGCGGCCAGCATCGCCGCTTCCTACAATCGCCAGCGGAATCTACGCGCCTTTGCGGAACAATTCCTGACTCGCATTTCCCCATCGGAGGCTGACTATGCGCATCCTGTATTGCAACAAATACGACTATCCGTTTAGCGGCACTGAAGCATACCTCTTCGACCTCATCCACCAGATGGATGCGCGCGGCCAGGAAACCGCCCTGTTCAGTATGGACCATGGCCGCACTCCCGCTTTCGCAGGCCTCAGCTATCGCGTTCCGCACATTGACTTCAAGGATCCGAACGCCGGTTTCTTGAAAAAGGTCAAGATGGCCGCGCACGCCCTCTATTCACCGTCGGCGCGGCGCGCCATGCGCAGTTGCCTGGCCGATTTTTCACCCGATCTGGCGCACGTTCGCGGCATTTATCACCACCTGTCACCCTCGATTCTTTGGGAGCTGAAGCGTCAGAAGATCCCCGTGCTCTACCACCTGAACGACTTCAAGATTCTGTGTCCAACCTACAATCTTGTTGCCGATGCCCGCCCCTGCGAACTCTGCAGTCATGGCGCTTTCCACCACGCCGCCACAAAAGGCTGCTACCGCGGATCGCGCTCCAGCGCGGTGGTTCTTGCCGCCGAAGCCTACCTGCACAAATGGTTGCGAACCTACGAACGCTGCGTGGACATGTTCCTCGCTCCCAGCGAATTCGTGCGCACCAAGTTGATCGCCAGCGGATTCCCCGCCGAACGCATTGAAGTCCTGCCGCACTTCCAGGCTCTTCCCCGGGATGAACAGCTCAGCCCCGACGAGGGATACCTGCTCTACTTCGGCCGCCTCTCTCCCGAAAAAGGAGTCTATGAGCTCTTGCGCGCCATGGTGCGGCTGCCACACGCTCCCCTCGTCATCGCTGGAGACGGCCCGGAGCGTCCCCGGCTCGAGGCGCTGGCGCGAGAGTTGAATTTGAACCAGGTCCTGTTTGCGGGCATGGTTCATGGCGATAAACTCCAGAAACTCATCGCCGGTTGCAGCTTCTCGGTGTTTCCGTCCCACGCCTACGAGACTTTGGGGAAATCCATTCTGGAATCTTATGCCTGGGGACGGCCCGTCATCGCCTCCGATCTGGGCTCGCGCCGCGAGCTCGTCCAACATGGCGTCACCGGCCTCCTTTATACCGACGGGGACCGCGATCAGCTCGCTCACTCCATGGGATTTCTGTATGACCGTCCCGATCTGATCGAGAAGATGGGCGCCGCGGCTCGCAGTCGCGTGAAAGCCAACCACGACCCCGATCAACACATGGAGAAGCTGATCGAACTCTATTACCGGCTCACCTCCGCCAGGAAGTTTCTATCTTTCCCCGCCTCGCCGGAGCCTCCGCGCCCGCGCCGAGGCGTCCGCGTCGCGTTCATAGGGGGTCGCGGCGTGGTCTCCAAGTACAGCGGCATCGAATCCTACTACGAGCAGGCTGGCCACGAACTGGCCCGCCTCGGACACGAAGTCACCGTATATTGCCGCAGCTACTTCACTCCTCCCATACAGACGCACAACGGCATGCGCGTGCGACGTTTGCCGACCATCCGCTCCAAGCATTTGGAAACTGTCGTCCACACCCTGTTGAGCACAGTGGATGCCATGACCTCAGACTACGATGTCATCCATTACCACTGCCTGGGGCCGGCGTTATTCTCTTTCCTTCCACGACTTGCCGGGAAGAAGACCGTCGTCACCGTGCAGGGTCTCGATTGGCAGCGCGGCAAGTGGGGACGAATCGCGGCGCGCATACTGCGCTGGGGAGAAGCCGCCGCTGTTTCCTCGCCCGACGCCACCATGGTTGTCTCGCGCACCCTGCAGGAGCACTACCGCCAGCAGTACAAGCGCGATACCATCTACGTCCCCAATGGAGCCGCGCTGGCGCCCAAGCGTGTCCCTCGCAAACTGATCGAGTGGGATCTGCTCGCTGACAACTACGTCCTTTTCTTAGGCAGGTTTTCGCCGGAGAAGAACTGCCATCTCCTCATCAATGCCTTCGAAAACCTCCACACCGACATGAAACTCGTCCTCGCCGGGGGGTCCAGTCACTCCGATGCCTACGCCGAGAGCTTGCGCCGCCACGAATCCGACCAGATCCGTTTCCTGCCCTGGGTTTCGGGGAGCGATCTCGAAGAGCTTCTCTCCAATGCCGCCCTGTTCGTGCTTCCGTCTGAAATTGAGGGGCTGTCGTTGGCCCTCCTCGATGCCATGGCGGCCGGAGTCTGCGTGCTGACCAGCGATATTCCCGAAAATGCTGAAGTGGTCGATGGCGCCGGCTTCACTTTCCATCGCGGCGATCAGGCGGATCTTGCGCGCATGCTCGACTTGCTCATCCACAATCCCGAACTTCGCCGCCAGTCCGCCGCCCGCGAACGCGAGCGCATACAAGGCCAATATCTGTGGCCCGCAATCGCCCGCTCGATTGAAAAAGCCTATTACAACGTGCTGGGCTGGGACTCGGTCGAGCAACTGCCGAGTGAGGAGATCCAGATGCGCACTTCTGCAGCCCGTTAGCGTCGCTGGATCGATCCCCGGTCGCCTGACCCGTAGAACGCGGAACACGGACGCCATCTCTCGCCGAAAGAATCTGCATCCGCCGCGCCATGCCGCGAATCCATTTCTAGTGGATGCAGCCCGGTTTCTGCCCGAAGCGTCCGCCCGAAGAGGCGGAACTTGCCCGGTCTCCTCTGCTCAGGGCGGAGACGCGACAAGCCGCGAATCTAGCCCCGGAGGGGCGACCAAACTTGGCCCAGCGCTTCAGCGCTAGGAAAAATGGGAAAATTGATGCAAGCCCCGGAGGGAAGACCGAGTTCTCGCGCACACACTATCAGGTACGGCCATAATAGGCCGATTTTTTTGCAGTCTGCTAAATTAAACACAACCCTAGGAGAAGCAAAATGTTAGCTGTAGGTGAACCATTCCCCTCATATTCGCTGACCGCGACCGTCAGCACCGACAATAGCGACAAGGCGTTCAAGACTCTCACCAACATCGACTACGCGGGCAAATGGAAGGTGTACTTCTTCTGGCCCAAGGATTTCACCTTCGTCTGCCCCACGGAAATCGCAGCCTTTGGCAAGTTGAACAAAGAATTCCTCGACCGCGACACGCAAGTCCTCGGCGGCAGCACCGACTCCGAGTTCGTGCATCGCGCCTGGCGCGTTCACCACGAGGATCTGCACAACCTCCCGTTCCCCATGCTGGCGGACATCAAGCGCGACCTCTCGGAGGCGCTCGGCATTCTTGATCCCAAAGCCGGCGTCGCGCAGCGTGCCACTTTCATCGTGGATCCCGAGGGCATCATCCGTTTCGTGATGGTGACTGACCTCTCCGTCGGGCGCAATCCGCAGGAGGTTCTGCGCGTGCTCGATGCCCTGCAGACCGACGAACTCTGCCCCTGCAACTGGAAGAAGGGCGAAGCGACACTCGTCGTCTAATTTGTGATTTGTCATCCCTCTAAGGAGGACGTGATCGAGTCATTGAGACATTGAGGTGTTGAGTCAATGTCTCAATGATTCAATGACTCAATGCCACCTATGACTCTGAATGAACTTCTCGATACCGTGCCTGCGTACGCCAAAGATCTGAAGCTGAACTTGTCGTCGCTGCTACAGCAACAGGAACTGAACGAGCAGCAGATCTGGGGAACCGTGGCCGCCTCCGCCGTCGCCTCCCGCAATCCGCAGGTGATTCAGGCCTTACTCACGGAAGCGGCTTCACACCTGTCGCCGCAAGCTCTGGAAGCGGCCAAGAGCGCTGCCGCCATCATGGGCATGAACAATATCTATTACCGTTTCCAGCACCTGGCAAAAAATCCAAAGTATGCCACTCTGCCAGCACGCCTGCGCATGAACGTTTTGCGCAACCACGGCATCGATCCAGTCGATTTCGAACTCTGGTGCACAGCCGTCTCGGCCATCAATGGCTGCGGACTCTGCGTCGATTCTCACGAGCAGATCCTCCGCAACAAAGGAATGTCGGAGGAATCGATCCTCGCGGCCGTACGCCTGGCGTCCGTGATTCATGGCTTGGCGGCGGTCTTCGACACCGAAGCTGTCGTCCCCAGCCCGACCGTGCCCGCCTGATCTAAGGAAGTTCTGATTAAGTCCCTGGGTTCCTCCGTGCACCCCTGTGTATCCCGTGGTCTATGCTTTCTGCCGACACTCGATCAGAGTTTCCCCAACATGCCCGGACGCGAAACCGGGCACGACTTAGGGTCTGCCTTCAATTAGAATCGGAAGCGGGTGACCCGCCCAAAGCTCTGCTTGGGTGGGTTGCGACACCGTACATCCAGCATGGAAGATCTCATCCTCGTAACCGGCGGCGCCGGCTTCATCGGCTCGAACTTCGTTCTCCAATCGATTGCCTCTGAACCCGCGCGCATCCTGAATCTCGACAAGCTCACCTACGCTGGCAATCTCAACAACCTGCGCGCCGTCGAAGCCCATCCCCGCTATCGCTTCGCGCAGGGCGACATCGTCGATCGCGATTTCTTGCGCGACTTACTGGGTCGCGAACAGCCCCGCGCCATCGTTCACTTCGCCGCCGAAAGCCACGTCGACCGCTCCATCCACGGCCCCGACGATTTCGTCCGCACCAACGTCAACGGCACCTTCAGCCTGCTCGAAGAAGCACGAGCCCACTGGTCGGCGCTTCCTGAACTCGATCGCGCCTCGTTTCGTTTCCTGCACGTCTCCACCGACGAAGTCTACGGATCGCTCGGCCCCAGCGACCCTGCCTTCAGCGAGACCACTCCCTACGCGCCCAACAGCCCGTATTCGGCGTCCAAGGCGGCTTCCGATCATCTGGTCCGCGCCTATCACCATACCTACGGCCTTCCCGTTCTGACCACTAACTGCTCCAATAATTACGGACCACACCAGTTTCCCGAAAAACTGATCCCGCTGATCATCCTGAATGCATGCGCCGGCAAGCCTCTCCCCGTGTATGGCGATGGCAAGAACGTTCGCGATTGGCTCTACGTCGAGGATCACTGCCGCGCCATTCGCACCGTGCTTTCAAACGGCCGCGCAGGAGAAACCTACAACATAGGCGGGCGAAGTGAAAAGAAGAACCTGGAGATTATTGGCGCCATCTGTGGACTGCTGGACGAACTGCGCCCGAACGACCCCGCCGTTCCCCACAGCAAGCTCATCACGTTCGTCAAAGACCGCCCCGGCCACGACCGCCGCTACGCGATGGACACACGCAAAATCGAGCGCGAACTGAACTGGCGCCCGCTGGAGACATTCGAGAGCGGCATACACAAAACCGTGCTCTGGTATCTTGAACACGAGGACTGGGTCCGCGACGTGACCAGCGGCAGCTATCGGCAATGGATGGCGAAAAATTACGCCACCGAGCGTTGATATGGAAAGCTGAGACAGAAAACCGAGACTGAAACTCGACATGACAAAAACAAGAGCGAAGCCCGCGCAACCGAGTTACAAAGGCATCATTCTCGCGGGAGGATCGGGCACGCGCCTCTATCCCGTCACCCACGTACTTCCCAAGAGCCTGCTGCCGGTGTACGACAAACCGATGGTGTACTATCCGCTCTCCACGCTGATGCTGGCCGGCATCCGCGAAATTCTGCTCATCTCGACGCCCGAGGATCTGCCTCGCTTTCAGCACTTGCTCGGCGATGGCTCGCGGTTCGGCGTCCACTTTGAGTACGCGCTGCAACCGAAGCCCGCCGGCATTGCCCAGGCATTTCTGATCGGCAAGGAATTCATCGGCTCCAGCGGTTGCGCGCTCGTGCTAGGCGACAACATTTTCTACGGACACGACCTCGTCAAAGAACTGCGCGCCGCTACGCTCCAGGCGAAAGGAGCCCGCGTCTTTGCCTACCCCGTCAATGACCCCGAGCGCTACGGCGTCGTCGAGTTCGATCCACAGGGGAAGGCGCTCAGCATTGAAGAGAAACCGAAACAGCCGAAATCCCGTTACGCGGTCACCGGACTCTATTTTTATGATCGGCAGGTCGTCGAAATTGCCGCGAGCCTCAAGCCTTCTGCGCGCGGCGAACTTGAAATCACCGACGTCAACCGCGCATATCTGGAGCGCAAGCAACTCAACGTTTGCGTAATGGGACGAGGCACGGCCTGGCTCGACACCGGCACGCACGAGGCCCTGATGGAAGCCTCTTTATTCATTCAGACGTTGCAAAAGCGGCAAGGCCTCATGGTCGCTTGCCCCGAAGAAATCGCCTATCGCTCCGGCTACATCACCGCCGCGCAACTGGAAGCGCAGGCGCAGCCGATGCGCAACAATGCATACGGCGCCTACTTGCTGCAATTACTGCGGGAGCGCGTCTTCTGACGATTGTATGTGATGATCGTGTGGGGACGGGCGCCCCCGCCCGTCCAAGCCGAGCGCAGCTCGTCAGTTGCCGACGGCCATAGCAACTTTGGATGCGCCATTATGGATGAGAATTCCAATGAAAAAAATCGCCACTAACTTGCCCGGAGTTCTGCTTCTCGAGCCGCGTGTCTTTGGCGACGACCGCGGCTTCTTTCTGGAAAGCTACAACCAGCGCACGTTTGCCGAGCTCGGCATCCCAGAGCCTTTCGTGCAGGACAATCATTCCTACTCCGAAAGAAATGTCGTCCGCGGCTTGCACTACCAGATTCGCCAACCCCAGGCAAAACTCATCCGCGCCATCACCGGCGAGATTCTTGATGTCGCGCTCGATCTCCGTCGCAGCTCTCCCACCTTCGGAAAATGGGAATCCTTCAAACTTTCCGGCGAGAACAAACACATGTTATGGATTCCACGCGGATTTGCTCACGGCTTCCGAGTCGTATCCCAGACCGCCCATGTTCTCTACAAGGCCACCGATTTTTATGCGCCCGAGCACGAACGCACGGTGGCGTGGAATGATCCGGCGTTGAGTATCGACTGGCAACTCGACGGCGAACCGGCCGTCTCCGCGATCGTCTCTGCAAAAGACCAGCGCGGCGTGCCCTTCCAGCAGGCTGAGAAATTCGAGTAGGGCCGTTGTCAATTCAGCCGAAACTCGACCGCAATCGTAGTCTCGACTTCAACCGCCTTGCCGCTCGACAGGTACGGCTCAAACTTCCAGGAGCGCACAGCCTCAGTCGCCGACTGCACCAACGGATCAGGCCCGGACACAGGCCGCAAGCTTTTCACGCTGCCATCTGCCGCAATCACTGCATCCAGCACGACCATCCCTTCGGTGCCAACAGCTCGCGCAGATTCGGGATAAATTGGGTCCACCTTCATGACAATCCGTTTGTCCATGGTTTCGGGAGAGACGCGCAACCCGGACTCCGCAACCGGAGCGCGCGTTTCCAGTTCGTTCCAGGACCTCTGCCACTGCCACCATCCCAGACCGGCCAGCGCCAGCATGCAGCCAATCAGTAGATAAAATCCGCGTTGCCCAATGCGAATTCTGCGCCTTGGCGCAACCGTCTGCTGCGCGGCGACCACGGTTGCCTTCGCCTTTGCCGCCCCAGCTTTCTCTTCCTTCTTGAGATCTTCTTTCTGGAGATCCCGGGAATCCGCTGGTTGCGCCGCGGAACGATAAACCCAGTACCGGATCATCTCCCGCTGCTCCGCCGACAGCCCCACAAATTCAAGCCCGCAACGGAACCGCGATTGATAACGAACCAATGCGCGCGCGCGAACTGGCACGCCCACATTCGGAAGCCGCAGTTCGACCGCGACCGGTTGGCCCGCAGCCAGTTCTCCGGCCACCACCGCGCCCACACCGGCTTCGCTGAGGTCGGTGCAGCGCCCAGGTAAATTTTCGGGGATTCCGGATCGCAATGCGACCAAGTCGAGGGGTACGCTGATCGGGGTTCGGGGAAAAAGGCGCTGTGGAGTTTCGTCGAACACCGTCGATGGAACTGCGCTCATCAGATTGCCTCCGCAAGATCAGAAATCCTTGTCATGCGGCTGGAAGCAACCGGCTTGAATCAACACCGAGCACGGCGCTTGCAAGATTCGTTCCTCCGAGTATAGCGGAACAGTGCAACGGGAACGCTGGAATAGTCTTCTCAGGAAGTTCTGATTAAGTCCCTGGGGCCCCCCGTGCACCCCTGTGTACCCTGTGGTTGACGCTTTCTGCCGACACTTGATCAGACACTTGATCGGAGTTTCCCTCAGTTTCCGTCCGTCTCGGACTTAATCACACGCCGCCTCGATGCATCCTCCTATTCCATATCCCGCCAGTTCGTCCCCACTCCAATTTCCACCCGCAGCGGAACCGCGAGCGAATACCCTTCCTCCATGTGCTCCCGCACCAGCGGCTTCATTCGGTCCACTTCGTTCTCCGGCACTTCGAACACGAGTTCATCGTGCACCTGCAGAGTCATCCGTGACTTCAGCCCGAGCTCGCGGATCTCCTCATCAATCCGAATCATCGCCAGCTTGATCAGATCGGCGGCCGTTCCCTGCAGCGGAGTATTCACCGCCGTGCGCTCCGCGAATCCGCGTTGGGTCGCGTTCTTGCTGTTGATGTCGGGGATCGGCCGAATGCGCCCGAACAGCGTCTTCACTTTCTGATCGCGCCGCGTCTGCTCGATCGTTGCATCGATGAAGGCACGCACCCCCGAATATTTTTCAAAATACGCATCGATGAATTTTCTGGCCTCGCCCGGCTCAATGCCTAACTGCTGCGACAGCCCAAACGCCGACAACCCATAAACAATCCCGAAGTTCACCACCTTCGCCTGCCGCCGGTGTTCGGGAGTAACCATCAGCGGCGGCACGCCAAACACCTGCGATGCGGTCAGGGTGTGAATGTCGTCGCCACGCCGAAACGCTTCCACCAGCAGTTTGTCTTTCGAAAAATGCGCCAGCAGCCGCAGTTCGATCTGCGAATAATCCGCCGCCAGCAGTACTTGCCCAGGTTCGGCAATAAAGGCCGCCCGAATCTCTCGCCCGAGTTCCGTGCGAATCGGAATATTCTGCAGGTTCGGATTCGCCGACGACAGCCTCCCCGTCGCCGTCCCGGTCTGCCCAAACGTCGTATGGACGCGCCCGCTCTGGCTGCGAATTAGCGCGGGCAATGCATCCACATAAGTCGACTTCAACTTAGTAAGTTGCCGGTACTCCAGCACCAGCCGCGGAACTTCGTGATCCGAAGCCAGACCTTCCAGCACATCCACCGCCGTAGAAATCTTTTTTCCTTTGCCGTACTTCACAGGCATCGGCAAAGCCAGCTTGTTGAACAGCACATCCCCAAGTTGCTTCGGCGAATTGATGTTGAACTCCATGCCGCAGCGCTCATAAATGTCGCGCGCCTTGGTTGCGGCCTCGCGCTGTAACTTCACCGACATCTCGCCCAGCACCGCTGGATCGACCTTGACTCCCGCGTCTTCCATGCGCGCCAGCACCGGCACGAGCGGCGCATCGATCTTCTCGTACACCGAGGTCAATCCCTGGTCGTCGACTTCCTTGCGGAGCGCGCTTGCCAGCCTGCCCGTTACATCCGCCGCTTCCGCCAGGTTGCCGCTCAGCTTCAAATTGAATCTCCGCAGCGCAACCTCCGGCAGCGAATGCGATGAATAGGTCGGATCGAGCAGGTAGGAATAGAGCATCGAATCATGCTTCACTCCCGCCAGCGCAATTCCCGCTCCAGGAAAATGCTCCGAAAAAAAGTGCAGCGCCAGCTTGAGATCGTGAACCGTCTTCGGCACCGCGGCGTCTTCGAGCAAGCTTTTCACTCGATCGGCGAGCGCCCTGTCTTCAAGCGCAATCATCGCTCCAGCACCCGCCGCATTCGAAACAGCAATACGCTTTGCAGCGGCGCTCTGGTTCTCTGCATTCGCGGGCTGCAAAGCGAGAAATCCTGACTGCACCGGCTGAGGCTCCTCGTCTTCCGCAGCGCCCTCGGCGTAAATGCTCTCGGTATGCTCCGTCGCAATTGCCAGTGCGAGCGGCGCGCCCTCGCCCAGGCCTCTCAAATAATCTTCGAACTCAGCCTTCGACGCGATCTCCCGGTAGTCGCCCTCCTTCACTTCAACCACCGGAAGCAGTTCTTTCAATAACGAGGTGAATTCGAGTTCGGCAAACAGCGCGCGCAAAGATTCAACGTCCGGTTCGCCCGCTTTCATCTCCGCCACATCCAACTCGACAGCGACGTCGCAATCAATCGTCACCAGTTGTTTGCTGTACAGAATGTTGTCGCGATTGTTCTGCAGCGATTCCCGATACGTCTTCTTCTCCACCTCTGCCGCGTGTTCCAGCGCCTGTTCCACGCTGCCAAAGCGCTGAATCAGTTCCACCGATCCCTTGTCGCCG
>Ga0265316_10001709_pt1 | contig 23297 bp, 19 predicted proteins | sample 4522metaG_FD_202092 | JGI IMG/M metagenome (GOLD analysis project Ga0265316, IMG submission 202092) | Rhizosphere microbial communities from Carex aquatilis grown in University of Washington, Seatle, WA, United States - 4-5-22 metaG | ecosystem: Host-associated > Plants > Roots > Rhizosphere >... | reverse complement strand
GACCCGCGCTGCCCACTCCTGTCGTCTGGTCTCCATCGCCACCACCTCCAGGCGACAGAGGCTCGCAAATCCCGGGGCTCAGCTCGATACGTGGCTGGCCGAACGGATACGCTTGATGTTGCAGCTTCTCGTTGAACAGATCCGCGCAGCTGGAAAGTTACGCGAGATCATCCGCGTGTTCCAAAGCGGCCCCGGCGCTTCATTCAGTAGCAAGAGCCAATAACACGGCCCTCCACGACAGCGCCGGCACCAAGCTCTAGAGAATCTGGTGCCGATGCACCTACGTTGCCTTCCGGTCCCGGTGAGCAACCTACTCCTGGACGAACTGCACCTCCTCACCCTCGATCGCAATCAATAGGCCCCGCCCACGATTACGCTTTGTCACCTTTCCGATCACTTTTGCAGCAATTCCGTATTCTTGTGACACGGCTACTATCTCCGACGCCACTGACGGGTCACAAACCAACTCCATCCTCTGACCCATATTGAATACGCGGACCAATTCCCTCAATGGGAGGTGCGATTGTCGCCGGATGAAATCGAATACCGGTGGAACGTCAAAGAGATTGGTCTTCTCGTATGTGACGCCGTTTCCAAAGCTGAGACACTTCGTAAGCCCACCGCCCGAATTATGGAACACAGCGGAGATATGACGCCGGTACTTTGGCATGACACGCACCATTACCGGTGCATACGTCCGCGTCGGGCTCAACAACGCCTCACCGATTGTCGCTGAGGTACCTGGAAGCATATCGTCGATATCGCTGCTTCCCAGATATGCAAGGTCAGCAATCTCGGGAGCAAACGATTCTGGGTACTCAACCTTGAACCGCGACGACAGCACTTCATGCCTGGCTGCCGTGAAGCCGTTTGTCCCAATCCCAGAGTTGTCGGCCGCTTCGTAGGTAGCCTTGCCGAAGGATGCGAAACCCACAATGACATGCCCTGGCTTCACCCGACTGCAATCAATGAAGTCTCCGCGAAGCATTCGCGTTGCAATAGTGGTATCGACGATTACGGTCCTTACCAGATCCCCTACGTCGGCCGTCTCTCCTCCACAGGAGAACACTTCAACGCCATGCTGCGCTAGATGACCAATTAGTGCCTCGTATCCGCCAATGATCTCCTGGAGAACGCTGCTTGGAACCAGTTTCGCGTTACGTCCGATCGTGTTCGATATCACGTATGGACCCGTCGCGCCGACACACAACAGGTCGTCGAGGTTCATCACAAGTGAATCCTGGGCAATGCCCCTAAATACTGTTGGATCTCCATGGCGACGAAAGTGGACGTACGCAAGAGCTGATTTTGTGCCTGCGCCGTCGGCATGCAGCAACATGCAGTGCTCTGGCGATCCTGTGAGAACATCTGGAATCGCCTTGCAGAACGCCCCGGGGAAAATGCCCGGATCAATTTCAGCCACCGCGCGCTTTACATCGGGTTTGTCGGGCGACACTCCCCGCTGCTCGTAAGTCGTTGCTGCCATCACCTCTCCAAGTCTTTGCAACGCGGATGAAACCTTCTTCCAGGAGCACGGGCGTCTCGGCGGCGGTCTGCCGCCCGCCAGCATACCTCCAATAGGAACGGCGGCACGGTAGAGCATGCCCAGCAGATCGCCGCTGCGCAAGGAGCAGGAGCGCGGCTCGTGCTCCTGTTTGCCCCATTCCCGCCAATTCGGCTCGCCCAAACTCCTGTTGACAACTTTCGCCTTCATAGGTATCCAATCCAGTCCCGTTTTTTTGCGTCGCGTGGTTGGGGTAGGCTGCTGGGAGGTTGTCGCGATCGTGGACGAAGACCACAGGAAGCGCTCGTCATGCCTACGCGAAAAGGAAAACAGCGAATGCGTCTTGCTGCCCTTTATTGGGAGGCAGGCGAACTCCGGCAGCCCGAGCAAGTACACGAGACGCATACCCACCACCACGTTACGCCTCTCGTTCGCGGAGCCTCCAACCGTCTGGCGCACGTAAGGCTAGACGGGGCTGCGACAGGAAGCGCGACAGACGTTGAACTGACAATTCAGCAAGACACCCACGGCGAGATTGAGCTGCTGTATCGACCGCTCCGGAAAAAGCGGTGACGCGCGCGTTTCTAGTTGTCCGGAGGACCAACCAAGACGCCTACGTTGACCTACGAGGGCGGCTCGATGAACTCGGCCAAGATACCGAGGATTGGTCGGCCAGTCCGGTGTTCCATTTTGGTGGGGTCAAACATGATACCCTTCCGCGCAACTGCCTCTTACTATTTCTCTTCCCAAACAGCGTCCGGGGGCTCGGCTATCAGCTCGCGAGATCGTTCGGCCGCTCTCCAACGGCCGGTCTGTATCTCACCCACGGTCTCGCCTCGGTCATATGCATCGGCCAAAGGACGACAATCGAACGGATCCGCAAGTCGATCGAAGGCCAAGTGCTTGCCTGGGAGCAGTGGTCTGTTCGGAAGAAAGCAGGAAACGTTGACGACATAGAGATCTGGCGAAAATCGCCACCGGATCTGAAGCCGCTTGCCCAGATCGCGGATGATCACCTTCCGGAGATTGCCGCTACGCAAGTCCGGCAATTCAACGCCAACCTCGCTATCCTTTTTGGACAAGCCAGTCGCTACGCGCCCGACCTAATGCCGCTGTTTCTCTCGGCCCACCAATCAATGATCGATGTCACACAAGAGATACGAAAGCTGAATACGTCGGCCAGGTTCACATCCTATAAAAATATACACTCGAAGACCAGCGAACTCATCGAAGTGAATGCTGCACTGACTATGCTACTCTCGCAGTCCTTCTCGGCGATGCCTAGTGTGCTGCACAGCCGCTATTGCGTCGCCGAGTATTCGCTACTCGGAATAGGGGGCGCGCTGCGAGGCATATGGCGCCTTTATAAGCACCTCGAAGATGCCTTCTTCGAAGGCGGCCTGGTGCAGCGCATCCGCGGCAAATTCCCCAAAGATCCTTCGTTTCCGGTATTCAAAGACCGAAGTCAGTTCGAACCGGCTGAGTGGACACATTCACCGCTCGCAACCGGAGGGAAAGAAAGCGATCAAGATACGGTTGAGTATCAGATCCCATATTTCAGCTCTCGCTGGGGCTTTCATGAAACCCTCCACACCATCAGCGTCTCATGGCAATGCATTCACTCCGGGTCCCGTCCTCAGTGGAATCTGCTCACCATGAGCCACGAGTTCCTTCACACGCACGTTCATGAGCTGCTCGATACCCTCTTCCCCGTGAGTGACACGGATGGAGGCGCACTCGTTACTCTCTACAATGCTGGCCAAAGACGGGGCGAGGACTACGACAACGGCTTCGATTCTGCTCGCGTGGCCCTCGTGGTCGCCTTGGTGCAACTCAATCATTATGCCGAAGTATTGGGGCGTCCGCAGCTCATTGACAAGTGGCGCTTTAGGAACGCTATCTCCGTGGCCGATCTGGAGCGGCTTCGCCAAACCCACTGGTGGTATATCAACGAGATCATCGTGCATGTATTGGACTTCCTCTACGTCTACAAGGGTAACGATCTGGCATACGTCGAGTCCCTCTGGCAGTCGTGGTCTCTGGTTCCCAAAGTGGCGAAATCCATTTCACACTACTTGCAACGGACGATATGTGCGCTGGCCGCAACAGGTCCAGCACACGCCAATAGCACCACTGCGTTTCGTGACGCCCACGACCGACTCACCGACGTTCTGGCGAAGTTAGTATCTAAAAAGGGGTCCAGAGGTGCAACGCCAGTTATGAGAGAGGCCTTGCGAGTGTGTCGCGACGGCGAGACGCACAAGAAGCTCAGAGTAGAGTTTGAAGCCAGTTACTATATTGTATGTCTCGCACGCGCAAAATTTCATGACAATCGACTTCACGCGACACTACTTGCTGATGATATCGCCGAGCCGAAAGATCTAGGGAAGCGCTACGGGTTGCTGCCTGGCTCGTTTCCGGAGAAACCGATCGAAAGTCCTGTCGGTTTTCTCCTAGACAGATTCGTCGCGAAGACTCCCGAGGAGAGCATCGCATTTGCGAGTGTTTGGCAGCTGCTGCTACTAGTGGAGGGCAACGATGGATGATCCGAGTGAACGAAGGATCGCATTGCGACGGTTTTCTGGTGTTTTGATGCGAGCGAACGGTCTCTCTACCTTGGACGAAGCGACAACAGTATTTGGCAGTCTTTTCGAGGGCAAGGGTAAATTAGTTCGCGTTGGTGTTCCGACCGGTTGGCAGATCCGGGTGACCGAGATGTACCACCGGCGCTCATTGTATCCAGCGTCGATAGGCCCAACCCCTGATTCATCGGGTGATCGATATGGGCACACCGTCTACCTCGGCTCAGCCACATTCAAGCTCGGCGAGGCCAAGAGGTCGAGCTGGGTTCTCTTGGCTTCTCCGTACGTGCGTTTATTCGCGGATTTGAAGCGATTGCTACAAGATCGAATGAACCTCAAGTTCCTCGCCCCTGACATGAAAATGCTCTTTTCTCACTTCGAGGAGCACCGTGCGGGGCTTCGAGTACCCAGAATTGTGGTTCAGATGTTCGGAGACGTGGGCGTTGAAACGGTCGCACTGAGCGGACGGAGTCCACTGAGATCCGAGTTGCGCGAAGCCTTGGAGAACGTTTCTCGACCGTATGCGATCCGCATCGCTGACACGACTCAGGACGTCGGCACCTCGGTATCGTTCGACAAGCGCGGTGCCGTCTGGTGGCATCTTAGGACGCAGAATCAGTTCGCTTACATTTTGAACTTAGTACGCCTCGTAGATGACATCGGCGCGTTTGTCACCACCTCACGATGGCCAACGCTGCCTGCCGAGCCCGCACTCAAGGCGCCCACAAAGTAGTCGACGCGTGCAAGACCCGATAGGTGTCATAGGGAAAGATTCCTGGGGGGACGAAGAATTTCGACAGGATATTCTCGTGGAAGCGCTTTGCAAAGGCGAGCTGGCGCTTGTTCTTGGAGCAGGTATTTCAAAGTTTCTCAAACTTCCGCTATGGCATGAGCTGATCGCGGGCTGTGCGAGGCGGGCGGGCCTTCGTTCGCTTGCCAAAGGAATCGACAAGAACACCGCCGCCGAAGAGCTTCGGAAGGCATTTGATCAGATTAGTGAGAGGTGTGGCCGTAAGAAGACGCCAGACATCTTGGAGATAGTATCGCAGGCCTTGTACCAGGCCCTCTCGAAGAAAGGAAATACGTATCCAAGTGAGGTAGCCCTGAGTCCACTGCTCATTGCCCTTGGCGCTCTTACGATGAATTCCAGTCGAGGCTCCGTGTCTGAAATCATCAGCTTAAATTTCGACGATCTATTGGAATGGTTCCTCGACCTGCACGGATTCTCGACCCAAGTGGTCACTGAGTATCCAACGTTGCTACGTGCCGATAAGGATGTCCGGGTGTTTCATCCCCATGGGTTCCTTCCCCTACGAAGAACTGCCTACCAGCCCTCAGACTTCTTCGTGCTGTCGCAGAAGCAATATCTTGCGACAATGGCGGATGCGGGTTCTTCTTGGAGTATTGCTCTCCAAAATCTGCTTATTTCTAAGATACTTTTGTTTGTTGGAACGAGAGTCGAAGATCCCGATATTCACCTGCATCTCACGCGGGCGGAGCCGCTGTTGGCGAAGACACGTCCGTTCGGCTACGTATTGATTCAACAGGCCGAGCTGACGAAAAAACGCGCAGACGAAATTCGTCGCCTCAATCTCGAACCATTTGTTGTGAAATCCTACCGGACCGCTCACTTCGATCTCCTGCGAATTTGCCAGGGAGCAGCTGAACGAAATCGACAGCTGCAATCCTGATTCGCGTTAAGTTGCTTGCACGCGTGATGCCATCTTGGATCTAACTGTCATCACTTCAGGGCTGGACCTTTGTCGGGTTCTAGCTCTCGCTTTCGCGCTTCCGTGATTCCATTCTCGCAAGTTCTTCCCAAACTGCCAGTCATTTGACGGGTACACACACCCGTGTGTATGCTGAGGGCCATATGAGAGGAACCACCACCATGCAACGACGCATCAATGTTTCGCTCTCCGAAGAGGCAGTACGGCTCCTTGACCGCCTAGCCCCTAAGGGCGACCGCAGTCGCTTCCTCGACGACCTCGTAAAACGAACTGCTCGTGACCGGGCGGCGCTGCGCGCCCGACTCAAAGAGGGCTATGTCAAACGCGCTGGGCGTGACCGGGAAATCGCCGCTGAGTGGGACCCCTTGGCGGACGAAGTATGGCAACGCGACGTTCGCCGGTAGTCCCGAAGCGGGGTGACGTCTACCTTGTCCGCTTCGACCCTACCGAAGGAGCAGAAATCGCCAAAACGAGGCCGGCGGTCGTCATACAAAACGATGTTGGCAATCGCTTCAGCAACCTCACTATCGTCGCGCCGATCACGTCCAAGTACGACGCTGAACTCTACCCGACCGAGGTCCTTGTGCAGGCGCCAGAAGGCGGCCTCAAGACCGACTCTGTCGTTCTCCTCAACCAGATTCGGGCAGTCGACAAGCGTCGCCTGAGTCGCCGCCTTGGTACCCTTCATCCATCGACCATGACATTGGTCAACGAAGCCCTCGCAATTAGTGTTGGGTTGGCTGACCTCTGATGACTTGTTCACCTCGCGGGACCTTGCGCAGGAGCTTATGAACGAAGCCGATACTTGTCGCCGCTACGTCGTCCCTAAGCTGCAAGCCGCAGGCTGGGACACCGACCCACACCGAATCAACGAGCAGGTGACCTTCACCGACGGTCGTATTGTTCTGGCAGGACGAAAGGCGCATCGGCGCCCCGGCAAGCGTGCGGACTACATCCTCCGCTACCGCCCCGACATGGTGGCTGCCGTGGTCGAGGCTAAACCTAACTATGCGACACCCGGCCAGGGGCTCCAGCAAGCGAAGGTCTACGCGGAAATCCTCGGTCTGAAGTTCGCCTACGCAACGAACGGCCACGGCATCATCGAGTTTGACTTCACCACGGGCAAGGAACGCGCGATCGAGGCGTTCCCGACCCCCGACGAGCTTTGGCGACGGCTGACCATTGACCAGGGAATCACTTCAGCAGAGGCCGAGCACCTCCTCACGCCAGCCTACCACCTGAGCGGCAAGTCTCCGCGCTACTACCAAGAGATTGCCATCAACCGCGCCGTGCAAAGCATTCTGCAGGGACGTCAGCGGATTCTTCTTACGATGGCGACCGGCACCGGAAAGACGGTCGTTGCTTTTCAGATCTGCTGGAAGCTTTGGTCCTCTCGCTGGAATCGCACGGGCGCCCACCGCCGGCCTCGTATCCTTTACCTCGCCGATCGCAACGTGCTCATCGATGATCCCAAGGACAAGACGTTTGCACCGTTCGGCGATGCCCGCTGGAAGATTGAAAACGGCGTCATCAATAAGGGCCGTGAGATGTACTTCGCAATCTACCAGGCGATCGCCAAGGACGAGCATCGCCCCGGTCTCTTTCGCGAGTACCCACCCGACTTCTTCGACCTTATCATCGTCGATGAGTGTCACCGCGGCAGTGCCAAGGATGAAAGCAACTGGCGTGAAATCCTGGACTACTTCGAGCCTGCCTTCCAGCTCGGCATGACGGCTACGCCGCGGCGACAAGACAACGCCGATACCTATCGCTACTTCGGCGATCCCATCTACCAGTACAGCCTTCGCCAGGGTATCGATGACGGATTCCTTGCCCCCTACCGCGTCCATCGTGTCATTACCACGTGGGACGCTGCTGGCTGGCGACCCAGTGCAGGAGACCTCGATCGCTTCGGTCGTGAAATTCCGGCTGAGGAGTACCATACCAAGGACTTTGAGCGTGTTGTGTCCCTTCGCGCACGCACCGAAGCCGTCGCCCGCCACCTGAGCGACTTCCTCAAGAGTACGGACCGCTACGGGAAGACCATTGTTTTCTGCGTTGACCAAGAGCACGCCGACGAGATGCGGCGCGCCCTCAACAACCTCAATGCCGACCTCGTACGCGAGCATTCGGATTACGTTTGCCGCGTTACTTCCGACGAAGGTGGAATCGGCCGCGGCCACCTCAGCAACTTCCAAGATGTCGAGCGTCCGACCCCGGTGATCCTGACCACTTCGCAGATGCTCACCACGGGCATCGATGCCCCAACAGTTCACAACGTGGCCCTTGTTCGCACCATCAACTCCATGACCGAATTCAAACAGATCATCGGTCGCGGAACTCGCGTGCGCGACGACTACGGCAAGCTCTTCTTCAGCATCCTCGACTACACGGGTGCCGCTACGCGCCTCTTCGCTGACCCAGAGTTCGACGGCGATCCCTCGATCGAAACCGAGCAGCACATCGATGAGACCGGTCAGCCGACCGGCGAGGAGACGGTCGTCACCACTGAGGAAGAGCCGCAGCCAGCGGAGCCAGTCGTCGCCGAGCCGTTGCCGCCCGACTATCGCGAGGACTTGGCGCGGCGCAAGTTCTACTTCGACGGCGGACAGGTCGAGATCGCCACGCATTTGGTCTACGAACTCGACCCTGACGGCAAACAGCTTCGCGTCGTGCGGTTTACCGACTACACGGCGGACAAAGTGCGCACGCTCTACCCGAACGCCGCCGAGCTTCGCTCCGAGTGGGCCGATCCAGACCGTCGGCAGGAGATCATCGAGAAACTCGCGGAGCGCGGCATCAGCTTCGACCAGCTCGCTACCGCGGCCGACCAGCCGGACGCCGACCCGCTCGACCTTCTCTGCCACATCGCTTTCAACGCACCACTCCGTACCCGTCGTGAACGCGCTCAGGCGCTCCGCAGCGAGAAGAAAGACTTCTTCGCTCAGTACGGCCCCGAGGCCGTGGATATCCTCAACGAACTCCTCGACAAGTACACCGAGCACGGCACGGCACAGTTCGTCATCCCTGACGTGCTCAAGGTCCCGCCCATTTCCAAACGGGGCAACGTTATCGAGATCGCTAAATTCTTCGGCGGACCGGACAAGCTCCGCATTGCCGTAAACCAGCTACAAACCCTGCTCTATGCCGCCTAAGAAAACCCGCGCAGCGGAAGCGCCACGTACCACCGCCCAACAACTCGGTACCCTCATCAAGTCTGCGCGCGACATCATGCGCAAGGACAAGGGGCTCAACGGCGACCTCGATCGTCTGCCGATGCTCACGTGGATCATGTTCCTGAAATTTCTCGACGACCTGGAGTTGCAGCGAGAGGCAGATGCGAAACTGGCCGGCAAGAAATTCCGGCCCGCTCTTGAGGCCCCCTACCGATGGCGCGATTGGGCCGCAAGCGCAGCGGGCATAACCGGCGATGAACTGCTCGCGTTCATCAACCAGGACGAGTGCACCCGACCGGACGGGAAACGTGGTCTTGGCCTCTTCGCCTACCTACGCCAGCTCACCAGTTCCAATGGCGACGACCGACGCGACGTCATAGCCACCGTGTTTCGCGGCGTCCAAAACCGCATGGGCAGCGGCTACCTACTGCGAGATGTGATCAACAAAGTCGGGGGAATTCACTTCACCTCAAGCGACGAACTCCACACGCTCGGTGCCCTCTATGAGTCAATGCTTCGAGAAATGCGCGACTCGGCCGGCGATTCCGGCGAGTTCTATACGCCCCGACCAGTCGTCCGCTTCATCGTCGAAGTCACCAGACCGCGCCTCGGCGAAACGGTGCTCGATCCTGCGTGCGGCACCGGCGGCTTTCTCGTCGAGTCCTTTAACCAGCTGAGCGGCCAGGTCAAAACCGTTGCCGACAGGCAGCTCCTACAGACAGGTTCTCTCTTCGGTTGCGAAGCCAAGTCCCTTCCCTACCTGCTTGCGCAAATGAACCTCTTGCTGCACGGGCTTGACGCTCCGCACATCGATCCCGGCAACGCGCTGCGTTTCAAGCTGACTGAACTTGGTGAAAAGGACCGGGTCGACGTAATCCTGACGAATCCACCCTTCGGGGGCGAGGAGGAGAAGGGCATTCAGGGTAACTTCCCCGAGGACAAGCAGACGTCAGAAACGGCGCTCCTCTTCCTACAGCTCATCATGCGCAAGCTGCGCAAGGCTCCGAAAGCGGGCGTGCCGCCGGCCCGAGCCGCGGTCATCGTTCCCAATGGCACGCTCTTCGGCGACGGGGTATGTGCTCGTATCAAGGAAGATCTCCTCAAGGAGTTCAACCTCCACACCATCGTGCGCCTCCCCAACGGTGTCTTTGCACCCTACACGATAATTCCCACGAATATTCTTTTCTTCGACCGCTCCGGGCCGACCAAGGACTTGTGGTATTACGAACACCCACTGCCGGAGGGCCGGAAGAACTATACCAAGACCCAACCGCTTCACTTCGAGGAGTTCGCCCCCTGCCTCGCCTGGTGGAAGAAACGCGAAGAGAACGAGAACGCCTGGAACGTTTCTGCCAAAGAACTCCTGGAATACAATCCTGACGGTACGTTGAAAGCGGTCAACCTCGACCGCAAGAATCCACGCGCGACAGACGATATCACTCACCTTCCCCCTGCGCAGCTCGCCGCGAGCATCTTGCAGAAGGAGCAGCGGATCGCAGAACTCATGGCGAACATTCGGAAGCTGCTCGCAAAGCACGGAGCATGAGCTGGCCAAGGTTACCCCTCGGGGAAGTGCTTCGGTATGTGGCTCGGCCGGTTGATGTGAAACCTAACGAAACATACCGCGAGATCGGCATTCGATCCCACAGCAAGGGCGTGTTCCACAAGCCACCTGTCTCTGGCATGGAGCTCGGCAACAAACGCGTGTTCTGGGTGCAACCTGGTGACTTCGTCTTGAACATCGTGTTCGCGTGGGAGGGGGCTGTCGCCATATTGGGCGAAGCAGAATCCGGCATGATCGGTTCGCACCGATTCCCGACGTTTCGCGCCGATGAATCTCGCCTCGATAACCGCTTCCTGCTCGCCTATTTCAAGACTCACGAGGGCCGTGAGTTGCTCGGAAGAGTCTCACCCGGCGGAGCCGGCCGCAACCGCACCCTGTCCAAGACAGCATTCCTTGAACAACCTGTTCCTGTGCCACCCCTACCGGAACAGCAGCGGGTCGTGTCGCGGATTGAGGAGCTTGCTGCTCAAATCGCCGAGGCTCGTTCCCTCCGCCACAGCGCATCGGATGAGACCGAGGCCCTCGTCAAAGCAGCTCTCCATCGTCTAGCAAATGACATCAATCCGGGCGGTGTATTAGGAGACGTGTTGTGCGCGCCGCCTCGCAATGGTTGGTCCGCCAAGTGTGACAATGCCGACGACGGCATACCGGTGCTTTCCCTCAGTGCTGTTACAGGGTTTCGCTACCGAAGCACGGAAATCAAAAGGACATCTCTTCATGCCCCCAAAGACGGGCACTTCTGGCTCCGTCCAGGTGATGTTCTCGTCACGCGGAGCAACACTCCTGAACTAGTTGGCCATGCCGCAATCTACGACGGCAAGCCAGCACCGTGCATCTATCCGGACCTCATGATGCGCCTCGAATTCAAGGGCGAGGATGTCGATCGTCGTTTCGTCTGGTATTGGCTCCAGTCGCCTTCAGCCCGCGAATTCATCACTCGCCGGGCCAAAGGGACCAGCCCCACAATGAAAAAGATTTCTCAAGGAATCGTGATGGCGATTCCATTTCCATCAACTCTTCCGGTTCTGGAGCAACGCCGGATCGTGGCCGAGCTTGATGCTTTGCAGGCGAAGGTGGATGCGCTCAAACGGCTGCAGGCTGAGACGACAACCGAACTCGACGCCCTCCTGCCATCCATCCTCGATCGCGCATTCACGGGTCAACTATAGGCGCATCGCTTGCCCCGTATGGACAAAACCCCCACGACTCCCGTCTACTTCGCCGAGTGCTTTGGGGTCTCAAAGACGCAACTTGCGCGCCACGGAGCGTTCAATATCTCGCTCGTCACGGACCTGCCTCTGTTCATCGATCCCTTCCTTCTCTTCAACAGTAGGAAGCCGCAGTACCAGCGGTTGCACGATGAGATCATTCGCTACCTTCGATTCCTTAGAGACAAGGCTGCCGCTGAACATCTCGATCCAGGACTCATGACTGCTTGGTATCACTTCCCCGAAGTGAGGCAGACGTGGCTTGGTTTTTCACAAAGCAGCAACCAAGGACATGGTCTTGGTCGTGATTTCGCCGCGTCCCTCCATCAGAACCTTCACAAGATCTTTCACAATTTCGGCAACGAGCAAATCACCCGCGGTAGCCACCTTGAAAAGCTCTGTCTTGTGAAGGATGGCGTCGGGCGGGACAACATCAGCGACTTCACCACGAACCTCATCCGTCGTTTCCTTGCCGAGTACACGCAGCGCTTCGCGTCCAAGCACATCGATCCCTTGCTGCGCAAACGCATCCATCTAACCAAGGTTCGCTTCAACTACGACACCGAGACGTGGGAATCGGAATGGTTCGATCTTCCTTGGCGTGGTGGTGATTACGTACTCCTCACGCCGAAGGACATGCTCACAAAGGACGACACGTGGATCAACAAGAACGACTTGGTTGACGACTTCGATCGTATTCCGGCCGCGATCCCGAATGACGCACTCCGCGCCCAGGTCAACAACTATTTCCGGAAGCAGCTGCCGATAGAACCAAGCCGCAAGGACGAGCGCGAAGCAGTGAGCCGCACGATCCTCGAGTTCCCAGAACTCATCGACTGGTACATTCGCTATAAGGAGGAACACGGAGAGGACGCAGAAAGTATCAGCGCGATGAGGGTTGCCTTCTCCCAGGCCCTCTACACTGAGCAGTTCCGAGAGCTACGACAGCTGCTAGCGAACACCACCGGCTTTTTTGACCTCGCGGGTCAGACTTATGCGGAAGCGCACCAGCGGGTCGCCTTTCTCAAAGACGTGATCGAGAACAAGGGCGGTCACCGCATTTTCTATGTTCACGGTAACCCGATCGAACGGGAGCAGGACCTCCACATCCTCTACCGACTGACATGGCACGGAACCAAGATGGACGTGACCCGAGAAGCCAACGACGGGCGCGGCCCCGTGGACTTCAAGATCTCTCGTGGAGCCAAGGACAAGACACTCGTGGAATTCAAGCTCGCCAGCAACACGCAGCTTGCGCGCAACCTGAAGAAACAGGTCGAGATCTACCAGCGCGCAAGTGATGCACCGCGCGCTATCAAAGTCATCGTCTGCTTCTCCGACACTGAGTTTGAACGCGTCCAACGCATTCTCAGAGAACTCAACCTCCTCGGACACAGGGACATTGTTCTCATCGATGCAAGTCAGGAGAACAAGGTGTCCGCATCAAAGGCACGATGACGCAAAAAGGAAATGGCCCCCAGGGGGCCAATCTACGACACAAGGTGCCACACGGCGCAACACTGGCCTTGAAATTCGTCAATCATTTCAAGCCCTTTTTCGGGTTCAAGTCCCCCCTTTCGCATTTGTTCCTCTGCAACCTCAGTAGCTTATAGCGTCCTGAAACGTCGTTGCTGGGTCCATTGGGGGTCCACTCGATCACTATTGCCAGCGTCATCGGCCTCGGCCTCGCGGACCTGCTCGATGCTGGTGGCCACCATAGAGGCGGAAGCAAACTGGCGGTTCGGGATTTGCCAACCCCGGTGTTGAACAGCACAAAGCCTTGGGGGCACTACTGATGTCGTGGCAAATCTGAAAAGATTGCTTGGCTCCAGCGCGCCGACTTCAACCGCCACATTCAGGGTCGCGGCGCCTCGTCTTCTCCCGTTTCGCGAATTCGCCTGCCCCGCGCTGCTCTTGCTCAGCCACGCTGCGTGCGGCGTGAGGTTAGTTCGAGCGGCGCGAGTGTGGTGGCATTGAACGCCGCGGTGTCCGCCACCAACAGCGGGGCGTTGAGCTCCTCGGCCCGGCGTTGCGCTTCGCGGCCCAGGGCGGTGGCACGGCGGCGGTCGCCGGGGGTATCGCGTCGCGCCAGGACATGAGCCCAGGCGAGTTGGGTGCGCACCGCGTCGCTGCGCAGCCCGCCCCGGCGACACTCCTCGATGGCGCGCTCGAAGTACGCGACCGCCTGGTCGGAGCGACCGAGGTTTCCGCACAGCTCGCCGAGCACACGCGTCAGCGGCGCGAGCAGACCGGCCACGCCGCGAATCAGGGAATACTCGCCAGCATGCGGTTCGAGGATCGGATAGATGCCGCTCGCCGTCTCCGCATCTTGGAAACGCACCGCATACACGGCTAGCATGCTGAGCGCGGCGATCGTACCCATGTGATCGGAGGCTTCCCACGGCCGGCGCGTCACCAGTTCGTGATACGTCCGCATCGCGCTCTCGCGATCGCCGACACCGGCAAGAATCAGCGGCAGCGGCGCCTCCACCGAGTAGTCCGGGAGCCAGGTGGCGAGCCCATCGAACACCTCCACCAGTCCCTCGAAGGTTCCCTGTTCGAGACGCAGGAGTCCGAGGAGCAATGCGGAGTGGGGCTCGCCGGCCTGCCCGCCGGCCTGCAGCGCGGCGGCGTGCACGCGGGTGATCGCCGTCTCCGCAGCATCGAGCTGGCGCTGGGGGATGAGACGCGCGGCCTGAAAGATCAGCGGCCACACGCGCGCTTGCGGATACCCGAGCCGTTCCGCCCGCTGTTCCAGATTTGCGGTCAGTCGATCGAGCCCGTCGAGATCGCCGGCTGCGGCGAGCGCGTGTCCGATGGTCACGACATTTCTGGCGGCGCTGAACGCCGGCGGGGGATTCGCCGGGCACACCGACTGGCGCATCCCGAACATCAAAGAGTTGCAGAGCATCGTCGACTACGAGATTGCCAACCCCTCGGTCAACGCGGCGTTCCACACGTCGGCGACCTGTACCGGCTGCACGGACGTGACGGCGGCGGCGTGCAGTTGCACAGCGGCCGACGCCTGGTATTGGTCGTCTCCTACGGTCAACAGCGCTGGGAGCAGCGCGTGGTTCATCACCTTCGACATCGGGTCCGTCAGTGCGTACACGAAGGGCTTTGGAGGCCACGTTCGGGCCGTGCGCGGTAGCAGCGTGGCTGCTGCGTGCGACAACATGGTGCGGGATGGCACCGAAACCGATGTCGACTGCGGCGGCACGAGCTGTCCTGCGTGTAGCATCGATAAATCCTGCTCGGTGGCAGCCGACTGCCAAGCCGGCTGCACCTGCAATAGCGGCACCTGCGGTTGCGCCCCCGGGTACGCCTATTGCCCGTATACGGGCACATGCGTGAGTCAGGCTGCCAACAACTGCGGCGCAGAGGGTACTTGAAAGGTCTCACAGAGAGGGGCGAACTCACGCGCTTGCTGGGGGAAGTGCTGCAGGTCAGGCAGTCCCCGGTCGTGGTGGCTTCTACGGCGGCGACGTATTCTCGCCCCAGGGGCAACGGCCGCCTCGTGCGTGCCGTCCGCGGTGGCGCCCCAGGTCGGGTTGGCCCTGTGCATCGCCCCGATGAAATCGATCAGCTCGCGCGTTTTTCGGAGCCGACCAACGGGACGCTTTCGGCTCTTCCATCGCCAGTACCAGCAGAAACCGCGGCGGTCCCAGGCGATGACCGTGGGAATCTTCGGCGCGGTCATCACCGTACCGATGAGTCTGCCAGCGCACCGTCAGGGTCTTCAAACGCGGGTCTAGCCGTTCAGTGCCTCGTCGACGGCGGCGACCAGCTCATTGATCGTGACCACACCGTTGTCGTCGAGATCGAGTCCAACGCACTCGCTGAGCGAGTCCTCATCCAACGCGATCATCACGGCGAGCATCAATTCGTCGATGCTCACCTGCTCATCGCCATTGCAGTCGCCGGACAGGCGCCCATACCGGATTGCCCCTTCCATTCTCAGCGTTGCCGGTGTCGATCCGGGGATGCATCCGGGAAACGTGTCGACCAGCAGATCGACCGTCCCTCCGGCACGTCGCAGGGCCGGGAGATGCGCGATGGGGACCCGCGAAGTGCCGGTCTGCGCGAAGACACCCAAGACACACTCATTCTCGCAGTCGCTAGGCGCCAGATCCAGACGCAGCCGCGGCTGGAGACCGGCGCCGACACAAAACTGGTTCATCGAGCCCTCCAGCTCGAGCGATGGCGTGCCTGGCCGCCGTTGGAAGCTGTATCCCGCGAGCGGAACGTTCTTCAGCCTTTTGGCGCGCTTCTTTCGGTCGAAAATCCAACTGAACGTACCGGGAAGCGGCGTCGCAGTTGGCGAGGGCGTCGCGCTGGCCGTCAACGTTGGGCTCGGGGGTGACGTGCTGGTGGGCGTTCCGGTCGCGGTTCGCGTTCCGGAGGGAGTGGCCGCTGCAGTCGTGGTCGCAGAACGGGTAGCAGTGGCCGCCCGCGTCTGAGTCGGCGTTCCGGTGCGCGTGTTGGATGGCGTGGCGGTGGGGGTAGCCGTGACCGTGGCGGTGGCGCTCGCAGAACGGGTAGCAGTGGTCGTCGGCGTCTGAGTCGGTGTCGCGGTGCGCGTGTTGGTCGCCGTTCCGGTGCGGGTCGCCGTGGCGCTGTGGGTCGGTGTGGATGTCGCCGTAACCGTCGGGCTCCGCGTGTTGGTCGGGGCGAGCGTTGCGCTCGGTGTCGCGGTGCGAGACGGCGACGCAGTCCGCGTCCGCGACGGCGTCGCCGTATTCGTGGCTGTACGAGTGGCCGAAGGGGTGATGGTGGCGGTTCGGGTGGACGTTGCCGTCGGCGGCGGGGCCACGCAGCTCGAGCCATCGCAATAGGAGCGCGCGAAGAAGATGCCGCCCGCCGTGCAGTTCGACTGTGATACTTGGCTGCAGCCGCCGGCGGCGGCGTCGCAGCAGTCGCCGAAACACTGTGCCGTCTGCACGCATTCGATACCCGGCGAGAATTGGTTTCCGCTGCAGCCGAGACCCGCACAAGCGGCCTGGCACCGCGCCGTGTCCAGCGCGTCGCGGCAGGCGAACAGGGCCGGAGCGGTACACGCGGTGCACACGCAGCAGCCCGGCTCGGCTTGGGCGGCCGGCGCCGAGAACGAGGCGACAGCCGCAATCGACATGCAGAGCATCAGCGCCCGCCGATAGACACTCACCATCGCCGCCTCCTGCTGGTCCGATGCCGCTCCGTGGGGTCGGTCGCGCCGTGGCAATGTCGCCCCTCACATCGGGGTGGACGGAACCCAATGCGACAGGGACGGCTCGAGCCGCGGCTGTTGCGTCAGGACCTCATAATTGAGCGCGTACACGTTGCGGAACGTGTCAACCGCCATGCGCGCCGCAGCAACGCCGGTTGTCCGGGTCAGGAAACTGCCCTGCGGCGTATAAATGTCGAGTCGGTAGTCCGTCGTTGCGGTGCCATTATTCACGAACGAAAGGACGTACACGTAGCCGACGCCGTCCACACCGAGGTCGAGGTACGTAACGCTGTCGCCGCTGTCGTTGAGCGAAAACACGCTACTCGTGTTGTTCTTGAAAATCAGGACGGGATTAGCGGACACGTCGAAGGCCTGTACACGCCGATTGCCCGACTCGAGAACGAGAATCGCCCCATCGAAGACGGTAACGGCAACCGGAACGCTCATCAGCCCTGGGCGTGTCCCCTCGCCCGCTTTCTGCACCCCGAATGGCACCGCGTTCGGCGCATCCTGCGCATTCACAGGCGCCTGCGGGAGCTGTAGGATTTCCATCTTGCTCGTCTGCCGATTGATGCCGACGACGTATCCCATCGGATGGACAGCGAGCGCATCCATGGGCGCGGAGAATCGCCCCCAGGTCAACGGGTTGGTGACGTTGAACGGCGTCGTGTCGTCGAGAAGCACGGGTTGCAGAAAATTCCCTGTCGCCGTCGGTTGGAGGAAGAAGTTGCGGCTCAGCGCGCTTCCCCCGCCGAGCCGGTCGTAGAGAATTCCGACCGGCTGGTGGAATCCGCACTGGAGCTGCTTGAGCGACTGGTCGGCATCGGTCGCCACTGAGATATTCTGGACCATGTACATCACACCCTGGTTGACCTCGCCGCAGAACACCGCGCCCTGGCCGCTAGCTTGATAGCCATACCCAAGCATGCCGTTGCGCTGATTGAGGGTGATGCCTGTCAAATCACACAATCCCTCCTGGCCTTGGCACAGCTGCGCGCGCGTGGCCGTAGGGGCGGGCCCGTCGATCCAGACACGAGCCTCCGTATCGGACTGGTAGGTGAGTTTGCGCAGGTGCTGATACTGCGTGCGTTGCGTGAGGGGAATGAGCAGCTCTTTGATCGTGATCGCGACCTCGCCCGCGGTTTCCGGGGTGTTGGCAATCGGGCCGACCGGACCGGGTTGCCCCGTTGCATCGGTGCTGCGGCCGACGATCCACCCATCTTCGCTGGTGAGCACGACGTCGAGGGTGACCATCCCGCCGGACGGGACGGCGTCGAAGGTGACGACGATGGGCGCCGTGCGCCCGGATTCGATCTCGCCGGAGACCTTGTGCGCGAGCTTCGATGCCTGGTCGTAGGTGAGCGTCACCGTGTACGTGCGCGCGCGCGCCGGGAAGGTGAAGTTGTTGGGATCCTTCGTGACGGTGACCGTCGTACTCATCTGCACCGATAGGGTGTTGGTGAAGATCGCAGGGCTCGACAGCACCTCGGCGACGCTCTGCGCAATGGTGGCTACGTCCGCAAGGACGGCCACTGCCTTCAGCGCAACCCCGAGCGGACCCGCAAAGTTCGCGACGTTCTTGGCGATCGCCTGTGCGCCAAGTTGAACGAGCAGGCCAGCAAACTCCCCGCTCGAAAGAACAACCGAGGCCAACGCAGTTCCCACCCCGGTGAGCACGCCAATGGCACTGCCCGAATTGCCCGTGCCGAAGATGCCATTCGCGACCTGCGGTCCCGCCAGCGCTGCCACGCGCCCACCGATCAGCGCCAGCCCCCGCCGACCGCCTTCGGTTTGCAGAAATCCCGTGATCGCCTTCTGCGCCCCCGCGCCCGCCGCGAACCCAGCCGCGAGGAAGATCGTCGGCAGCCCGATGTTGAACGTCAGCGTCATCACGGCACCCTGCAGCGCCTCGGGTGAGAACGCGTCACCGCCAAGGCCGAGGCTGCCGAAGTACAGGCGCGCTTTCGACCCCTCGGCCGGCATGTCGAAGCGTAGCGTCTGTTTCTCGACGGAGTCGCCGATCAGCGGAATGCCGACGACCGTGTAGTTCGAGTTGAGCAACTGAAGAAACCGCGCGCGACTGGTGTCCTGTTGGCCCGGGTTCGTGACCGGCAAATCGCCACCCTCGTTGGCGAACTGCACGTACGCGGACATGTAGCGCAGGAAGTGATTGCGAATGTCGATCTGCACCGTGCGTTTGGCTTGATCGGTCACCGCAATGTTCACGAACTGGACACCGTGCACGGTCGCCCCGGTGCCGTGCTCCCCAACGACCTGCAGCTGCGGGGCCGCGCTGCGCTCGGCAAGCGCGGCGCTGCTCTGCTCGCCACCGTCCGAAACCGCGGTGAGACCTGTCGTAGGGTGCCAGTTCACGCCGACGAACTGGCTGCTGTCGAAGATCAGGTTGCGAATCTGGCGGGCGACGCTCGCCGCGACACGCGCAATGTCGTCGGAGGTATCCCAGCGCATGGCGGGATTTCCCTGGGAGTCGAGTATCGGGTTTCCATTGGGATCCAGAACCGGAACGAGCCGTGCCCAGGCGGGGACCCGTTGGTTGTTGAAGGTGGTGAAACCCGACTCCGTCGCCGGCCATGCCTGTGCGATGCGAGACGCAAGCGTGCTGAGAAACGGCAGGCACGTCATGTCAGAGCTGCTGCACGGCAGCGTCTCGATCATCATCTTGATCGTGGCGCCGTGCTCGACGTCGAGATTCATGATCTCCGGCTGGAGGAAAACCAGCGCCACGGCCGTGTCGAACGGAGTTACGAACGTCGCCACCTGCGGATAGTCCTCTATACCGGCTTCCATCGGATCGGCCCCGAGATCGTAGAAGCGCATCTTGGCCGTCCGCATCAAACGGCGGTTTTTCAGCAGCGCGCTCCGCGCCACGTCGGCAACGACATCGGTCGGCACGTGGATGTTGAACCCGGCCAGTGCGCGCTCGCCGGTTCCCGGTATCGTCCCGGTGATCGCGAACAACTGCATCGCATCCGCGGGCAAGTCGACGTCGTCGAGGTAGTGCGTGAGATACGTGTCGGGGACACGGGCCAATGCCGGGATCTCGTCGCGAAACTCCGCTCGCGTCGCAGCGGTCTGATCCTGCAGGAGGACGCCGTCGTCGGCGCTGTTGAACACCGACAAGCGGGGATCGTCGAAGGGGGTGTACGAAAGATCGAACTGCAGATCGCAATCCTCCCGCGGCCCTTCTGGAACCGCCGTCGGCGCGGGTGTCGGCGTCGGCGTGCCTTGTGGTTGGCCGGAGTCCTCCGATCCACATCCGGTCAGCCACGCCGGCAACCCGGCCGCCACGCCGAGCGCCGTCGTCCCCGCGATGAATTCCCGGCGTGACCAGCCGTTCCGCCGTCGCCTCCTCCTGTCTCGGGTCATGCTTTTCGTCCCTTCGCTCTCTACAGATGGCGGCCCCGACCAGGAATCACGTCGTGCCCGGGGTAGCCGTGGTTGTTGGCCGCAGCGTCATGGTCGCCGCAGGGGTAATACAGTTGTCGTAGCGCGGTGCCGTCGGCACGCAGGCTGGCACTGGCGGAAACGGGCCGTTGCTCACCGGCTTGAGTTTGTCCTTGAGACACGCCGTCAAATCTCCGCTCGCGCAACACGGCCCTCCCGCTCCGTTTGGGCAGCGCACCGAGCGATCGGTCGCCAACGCGCCAAGCTTCGTGGCGCCGAAGCTGACCACGAACGGTGTTCCGTCCTGTTCTTGAAAAGTCCAAGCGCCGGGGACCGCGGACACGGCGGCGTTGCTCAGCACCGCCCCAGTCACACTCGTGGCACTGGAGAAATCCGCGCCTTGCAAGTACGCGTCGTTGAATTTCGTGCCGGTTAAAGTGGCTCCATTGAATACGGTGTTGACGAGCTGGGCTCCGACGAACACCGCATTGTTCAGCGAGCCGCTGAAGCGTGCGCCCGCGCAGATCGCGTTGACGAAGCTCGCCGAGTCGAGCCGCGTGCGCACCAGCAGCGTCTGTTGTTGATCGCCGTAAAGATGTGCCCCGGTAAGATCGCAGGAGCGCAGATCGGCATCGGTGAGGTCGACGTCGGTCATGAAGGCGCCGCGCAACGTCGCCGCTTCTCCCTCTTTCCCCGGCTGGATTCCCAAGGTTGCGCCGCGCAGCTTCGCGCCGTGCAGGTCCGCGAAATTGAGGTTCGCACCGATCAGCCGGGCCTTGTTGAGAATGACCCCAGTCAGTTGAGCTTGGAAGAGCTCCGTTTGGCTGAGGTCGACGCCCGTCAGATCGGCGCCCTCGAACTGCGCGAACCGTACCGGAAACTTATGGTTCGCTAGGTTCACCCCCTGCGCCTCCCCATCACTCAGCGTGGCGCCGGCAAAGAGCGGCGCCGGATCGAGGACGGCATGGGACAGGTCGGTGCGCGTCAGGTCTAGCCCGGCGAAGTCCACTCCGGTGAAGTCAGTGCTCGTCAGATCGATGCCGTTGAGCGTCGGCGGCAAGATGCCAGCGAGCATTGCCTGCGCGAGGATGGCACCGCGCCAGCGCACTCCCGGAATCTTAGCCCCCAGCAGCTTGGCGCGCGACAGATCGGTTCCTTCCAGATTGGTCTGCTCGAGTGTCGCGCTCGAGAGGTCGGCATCCGCCATGGTGGTACCGGCGAGGTTGGCAAGGGTGAGATCCGCATTGCGTAAGGTCGTAATGGTGCCCGACTGCGGTTCCTTGTCAAAGAGACATTGCGCCAGGTCCTGCCTTATTTCTCCAGGGAACTTCGCTCCGGTTAGATCCGCGCCCTCGAACGTACATTGCGGATTGCGCGCGTTGGGCGTGCGCGTGAGCAACCTCAGCTGTTGCTCCCACACACTGCCGGTCAGGTCGGCGTTGCGGAAATCGGCATTGAAGAGCAGGTTGAAGGCATTTCTCTTTCCCGTCCACACGCTGCCGTCGAGCTTCGCCCCCTGAAATACCCCTGCAAAATGCGCTTTGCTCACGGGAACCGCGCGCAGCGACCAATTCGTCCGCGATAACGTCGCGCCGGTAAAATCGGCATCGACAACGGCGACGTCCCACGCGGGTCCCCGTTCCAGGCTCACGGAGTTCAGGCCGAAGAGGTCGAGGAAGATACAATCGGCCATCTTCGCACCGCGAAAGGTGGTGGACGCCACCCGGGCGCCACTGAAATTTGAGCCGGTCAACTCGAGGCCATCGAAGTTCTCGTCTTGCAGGAGCGCACCCGGTTTCCCGGAGAAATTGCACTTGATGCAATTCTTCTGCGCTGTCACCCGGACGGTCGGAAGCGTATCGGCCGTCCCCGCCCGTGCTACAGAGCCCTCATCGGGCGTTTGGCTCCCGTCGCCGTCGCTCGCCGTATCGGGATGCAGGAACACTGTCTGTTCCGGCGCATTGGGATCGCCGGCGAATTCGTGATGCAGCTCGATGCGGTACGAGCCGGGGTCGAGCACGGCAGTGCCGGGATCCGCTCCGGGCAACTGCTGAACCAACCTGGTACCCGCCGCGTCGATCAGGTCGAGCTCGCCGAGCTCCTCCACGTCGCTCGCGATCGACAGCTCGAGCTGCGTCGGCGCTTCGACCACGTATGGAATGCAGTCGACCCCGTCGTGGTTCGGGCAGGTGTCGCCGTCTTCCGCCGACGTCGGCTCCAGGTGATCGATAACGAGGTCGTCCAGGCGTAGCAGTGCCAAGGGATTGTCCTCCACGAACGCCTCGGTATACGCCCGTGGCGCGTCGGGCCCATCCGGCACCGGTCCCACCACCCATGTTTGCTGCTGCTCCTCGCTCTCCGAACCGCAGCCAGCGGTAAGCATCAGCAGCGTTGCGGCCACGGACACACCGAATCGTCCGAGTATTTTCGTCCTGTGATTCAGAACGAAAACCCCCAGCTTGTATCGCAACGCGAGCAAACGCGAGTTGGGCTGGCGCCACCGGGTCTCTGTACCCCGCGCGAGCTGCCACCGCGCCTCGCGGCCTTGTTGAGTGCCCTCACCAGCAAGATCATAGCGCGTGCGGTTGACATAATTTCCCTACGCTTCTCGAACCCACTGCACCCTCACAAAACTCCCGCAAATCTGTATAGGGCACGGACAAAGCGTTCGTCAAACCTCGCCGGCGCGCCACAGCAGCCGCGAGCCTGCTGTGGCGCAAGTGGGCGTGCAAACGGAGCACAGGGCCGCCGCTGGACACTGCGGGGCCGTGCCGTCGCATCGGCCATGGCTTTTTAACCCGAAAACCTCAATTGAAGGTCAACCGGCGATCAAGGCGGCGATCGCCGGATAGGGGTGAGGCGGCCGCGTGCGTCTGCGGGGCCTCCAGTGCCGCGGAGGGCCAAGTTGTTGACGGAGCGCAG
>Ga0265316_10001708_pt1 | contig 23300 bp, 15 predicted proteins | sample 4522metaG_FD_202092 | JGI IMG/M metagenome (GOLD analysis project Ga0265316, IMG submission 202092) | Rhizosphere microbial communities from Carex aquatilis grown in University of Washington, Seatle, WA, United States - 4-5-22 metaG | ecosystem: Host-associated > Plants > Roots > Rhizosphere >... | reverse complement strand
CCCGCGCGTGCGAAAATCTTTACTTCTTTCATAACAAATCCTTTCTGTTGGTTAATGGATTCAACATTATATTACTTTGGGAATTTTTGGCAAGAAAAAAATTGGGATAATCGGATTAAATCGCCGAGGTCTCGATCAGCTTTTTGGCGGTTTGGTTACGCTTCATCTGGCGGATTGTAAAATCAAACCCGATAAAATTTTTAATATCTACCGGTGTACCTTTAAGCATCGGAATGCGTGTGCCGTTGCCTTTCACCTTAACGGTCAAACCATCCTCGGTAATACCACCAACCGGATTTTTTCTGCCATTCCCACCGTTGCCATTATCCGCTCCGCTGGCGATGTTGAGGCTGAAATCGTTTGTCGATGATTTTTCCATGCCTTGGTCGTCGATAGCCGCCAATTCACGTCTCTTAGCGGCAAGTGCCTGCTCGTGGCGTTTTTGAATATTTAAATAAACCGCTTCTTTGTCGGCATTTAAATTAGCGATCTCGCCTTCCAACCGGGCAATTGCTTCCGCTGCGGCTTTTTCCTTTTGAGCCTTTTTATCCTCTGCCCCAAGGGTAGCTTGTAAGCTGGCGATTTCAGCTTGTTTCTTGACGATGTTTTCCGCTATAGCGCTGATCCGTTCCTCTCTTTCTGTGAGCAAAGCATCTATATGGAATTCCCATTTTTTATTAACTAATTCCCTATAATGGCTTCTACCATAGTTATCAATGCGCCTACCTAGCAAACCCTTTGCGATATCATCCGCAGTAGCAATGCCTGTTTTTAAAGCATCGTCGCGCCAATCACGTAATTCCTTTAGCTCATGGGCAATTTCACCGGCATCTTTACCGCAAACCCACATTCCGTAACTGCCCCGGCCGGCGTGACCGGCGGTGAGTACCTTATCTTCGATCGCGACAATCCCATCGGGTGTCATATAGAGGCGAGTATCACCGCCATTTAAAACGATCACGCGTTTAGGGTCGTCTTTAAATAATCCCGCGAAGTCGTACATCCAGAAGGTTTTACCTTCTTTTTTGATTTCCACCAGTTTAAGGCCTAATTGTGCAGCAATATTTCGCATAGCTGTCCCGATCAAAATTTCATTATGATACGCCTGGTGGTCCTCGGTACCATTGCCCTCTATACCATTGCTGCCGATACCGAAACTGATATCCATACCGCCAAAAGCGTTGGGCGGTGTATCATTGAGGCTAAGCTCGATAATGATCGAGCCTCTGCTCTGAGCCGCGGCTTCCTTCATTCTACCTAAAACATCATCGTTTGCTGCCGGCGCTTGCGCATCCGGCGCACCGGCATCGCGGGCAACGCGTACTTTTACTACTTGCACGGCAACGCCGTGTTTACCCAGATAATATCTCACCAGCGGCACAACATAAGCCTGGCTTCCTACCGCAGCGCCGGTTAAACCTATTGCGATCCTCAACGCATCCGAATTGCTGATCGTCGAATCATCCAGAAGAATGCCGCAAATCCGTGTAAATATTGCAGCCGCCAATTCAGCCCGGCTGTCGTCATATTTATTTCCGTCTACCACGATCCGGACTACCCCGTTCTTCCCCGCCTTGGCCGCCAAAGCTTGCATAAAATTTTCTACTGCGTCCACCGCATCTTTGCGCGATTCACGAGCAAGTTCCAATAAACGTTTTGCATCTACGTCTCCCGATAATTCGTCTGCTAAATTAGCGTCGATCGTCCCTGCTTCCATCTGCACGCGGGTAACCGGCATACTCTTTTTGCCGACGTGTACAATTTCAGAAGTAATTGAAAAGGGGTGCGTGGCTTCGTAGTAATTTTTATCCGGTACCGGCCCCTCCTCTGCCGTACTTTCTTGCGCCGCGGCCAGAGGCTCACCGGCAAGAAATGCAGAACCGGACGCAGCGGATAAGGCTACGAACGCAGTAAAGCACCTCATTGAACCAAGCCCAAGCCACATACCTGCATCTCTACCGGAAGTGGTATGCACTTCTCCTGTTTCAATGATACCGCCGGAAAAATATTGCCGTTTGGTGATTTTCTTCGCGGGCGAATAATCGTTCGCCCCTACGGATTCTTTTTTAATGTAGTTATAAACGCCTTTTTTGAAGGCTTCTACATATTGGTTGTAAATCTTATCTTTTAAAGTTTTATCTTCCAATATGAGGCCGCCGGTCTTTTTCTTGTTGACGTAAAGCTTGTCGTATAAGGAATCTTTAAGGCGGGTTTTAAACCATGCGGCCAAGACAATCGCCGAGTGCAATTGGCGCAAGCGGGCAAAGTTTTTTCCGGTATTAACATCTTTGGTGATTTCAGGAATGATGATTTGCTTCAATGCATCGGTGTTCGATGTAGAGACGCGATTTATCGCGTCTTGTTTAACGGGCGAATGATTATTCGCCCCTACAGAATTATTCTGCATCGCCAAATAATCGGCTTCGGTCATTATTTTAAGCGAACTTTCGGTAATGATCGCTTTAGTTCCTGATTCATAGACTTCGGACTTATCCGGCATGATCCAAATTTTATTAAAACTGTTAACGGGCGAATGATTATTCGCCCCTACACCATGCAGTGTTTTCCAATATTGTTTGCCTAAATCGTTTTCGGGATAGGTAAGCGATGCCGATAATTGTTTTAGCATATAATCCTGCGCCAGCATATCGCGGCCGATCTCGGTGGTACCCAGGTCATCGGCAATAATACGGTCCGATTCATAGGGCGACAAGTTTACCCACATATCCTGGGCGGGGACAGTCAAAGCACAGAGAAAGTAACGGATTAAACGATTGGTCTCTTTTTTTAATTGGCTATCGGTAAAGGTAGTATTACCTTCATCAAGGATAAATTCCAGTTTAAACGGCTCGTTAGGATAAAACTTTATCCCTTTAAGCGTCACCGGGTTATGCGCGGAGCTTACCGGTACCAGTTGTGCTGCCGGGGGCAAAAACGGTTCACCTTGAGCAGCATAAACAATCCCGCTAAGCCCAAGACCGGTTCCCGAAAGGATAAATAATGCTGCTGAAGTTATTGCCATAATCCGAGAAATCAACGCTTTTTTTATTAATAACATAGTTATATGGAAATACCATATAAAAACCAAAAAAACAAGGCGATTTGATGAAAAATCAAGGTAGGGGTATGATTTATTATGCCCGATAAAACTAGGCTGTGGCCCAGAAGGGCTGGAAATTGTTTTCCTGCAAAAGTTCAAAGACGGTAGCAACAACCTTTTCGTCGTAAAGCCTGCCGGTACCATTACGCAACTCATCGGCTGCCGCCTGTACGCCCAGCGCTTCGCGATAAGGCCGATGGTGGGTCATCGCCTCTAAAACGTCGCTCACTGCAAGAATTCGCGCTTCAAGCATGATCTTTCCGCCGCTTAATTGGCGCGGATAGCCCGAGCCATCAAGGCGTTCATGGTGCTGGTAGATCGTCTCGGCCAGAGGAAAAGGAAATTCGATATCTTTGATTAGATTATGGCAATTGGCGACGTGTTCGCGGATCAAACCATATTCAAGATCGTTTAATTTACCTGGCTTGTTTAAAATATCCAACGGTATCCCGATCTTGCCTAAGTCGTGCAATTCGGCGGCAAGTTTAATACCCAAGATGCGATTCTCATCCCAATTTAATTTTTTGGCGATCATCTCCGCGATCGAAGCTACACGGCGGGTGTGGCCGAAGGTATACGGATCGCGCATTTCTAAAGCCTTGCCTAAAACCTTAAGCGTATTGATAAACATCGTTAAACGTTCGCGTTCCATATTAGCGTAGGCGGTCATATCGCGGGTAATACCCATGGTACCGGTAACTTTACCGTCGCGGTCGTAGATTGGGATCTTGGTGGTAATTACCTGATTCCAGGTACCATCCGGCAAAAGCGTACGTTCGATCTTACCGACGATAGGCATGCCGCTCTTCATTACGTTATTGTCGTCTTCGCTCATGCGTTTAGCCTGATCATGCGGGAAAAAGTCAAAATCAGTCTTCCCCACTATTTCGTCGGATTTTAAACCGACGCCATGGGCATAAAATTTATTTACCTTGATAATCCGGTTTTCCGCATCTTTAAAGTAGATCGCATCCGGGATGCTGTCCAGCGCGCCCTGGAGAAGGTCCTGCTCAAGCCAGAGGTTGCGCTCCATCTCTTTACGGGGACTGACATCCTCTATAATGCCTTCGATATATTCTCCATCATCGCCGTTGACTAAACAGGCGCTGACGCTGACCCAGATCGTTTTGCCGTCGCACTTATTAAAGCGCGCTTCGAAAAGTTTTACTTCGCCGTTTGTGCGCAGGAGGCTAAAAAATTTATCATGAGCGTCGAAGTCGTGGAATAATTCACTTAATTTACTTTTTTTGATATCGCTCTTGCATGTGTATTCTAACATCTTTGGCAGCGCCGAATTGGTAATGATAAAACGGTCTTTAGGCAGGAGAGAATATTTGAACAAACCGATACCCAGGTGGTCGGCGGTTGTCAGATTTAAGTAAAATGTATCTTTCATTTTTTATGGGAAGGTTCTGAAAGCGCTTTAATTTGATTTGATAATAACATAATTACCGCGTAATTTCAAGGCGATTTGAGAAAAAAGGTATAAAAAATCCCCCTGTTCCAAGGTTTCCCTTAAAACAGGGGGAATTTTTGCAAAGTAGAGACGCAAATTTGCGTCTCTACAGGATCATCTTAGTACATTCCCGGCATGCCGCCGCCCATACCCATTCCGCCGCCGCCCATTCCGCCCGGCATTCCACCGCCGCCCTTGTCTTCTTTTTCCGGCTTGTCGACGATCATCGCTTCGGTTGTCAACAATAAGCCGGCAATCGAGGCCGCATTCTGCAACGCGGTCCGGGCGACCTTGGTCGGGTCGATAATTCCCGCTGCAAACATATCGGTGATCTGATTCTTTGCTGCGTCAAAACCCATGTTTGCTTTCTCTTTCTTGACCTGCTCAACGATTACCGCGCCTTCTAGGCCGGCATTGGCAACCAGTTGTTTTAAGGGTTCTTCAAGGGCGCGCTTAATGATGTTGGCGCCGACTGCCTCGTCCCCTTCCAGTTTCATCTTTTCTACCGCCGGGATTGCGCGTAAAATCGCCACTTCACCGCCGGGAACAATTCCTTCGGCTACGGCCGCTTTTGTCGCGTGTAATGCGTCTTCTACGCGGGCTTTCTTCTCTTTCATCTCGGTTTCGGTGGCCGCTCCGACATTTAAAACGGCGATGCCGCCGCTTAACTTGGCCAATCTTTCCTGAAGTTTTTCTTTATCATAATCCGAATCGGTACCTTCGATCTGCTTTTTGATTTGACTGATGCGGCCTTTGATTTCGCTATCTTTACCGGCGCCCTCGACGATCGTAGTATTTTCCTTATCGATCTTGACCTTTTTGGCGCGTCCTAAATCGGCTAACTGTACATTTTCAAGCTTAAGGCCGAGATCTTCCGAGATCGCTTTGCCGCCGGTCAAAATCGCGATATCCTTAAGCATCTCTTTGCGCCGATCGCCGTAACCGGGGGCTTTGATCGCACAGCTGATAAAGGTACCTTTTAAGCGGTTGACGACCAGTGTTGCTAACGCTTCGCCCTCGACATCTTCCGCGATAATCAAAAGCGGTTTGCCCGCGTGAGCTACCGCTTCGAGTAAGGGCAGCATCTCTTTGATATTAGAGATCTTCTTTTCGTAAATAAGGATATAGGAATCATCCAGCAAGCACTCCATCTTTTCAGCATCGGTGCAGAAATAAGGAGAAAGATAGCCTTGGTCGAACTGCATCCCCTCGACTACCTTTAAATCCGTAGCCATCGATTTGGCTTCTTCGACCGTGATCACGCCGTCGGTGCCGACTTTTTCCATCGCATCGGCAATAAGATTACCGATGTTGGTATCCCCGTTGGCCGCAATCGTTGCTACCTGGGCGATCTTGGTTTTGTCTTCTTTTACATCTTTAGAAATTTTGCGTAACTCTTCAATCACTACTGCTACGGCTTTGTCGATGCCGCGTTTTAATGCCATCGGATTAGCCCCGGCTACGACATTCTTCAAACCTTCGCGATAGATCGCTTCGGTCAAAACCGTGGCGGTGGTCGTACCGTCACCGGCCATATCGGAAGTCTTCTCGGCTACCTCTTTTACCAGCTGAGCTCCGATATTTTCGTAAGGATCTTCAAGCTCTACCTCTTTTGCTACGGTAACTCCGTCTTTGGTGATCGTTGGTGAACCGAATTTTTTATCAATTACAACATTGCGCCCTTTAGGGCCAAGGGTCGTTTTTACCGCTTTAGCAATAATCTCTACGCCGCGCAAAATCGCCCGGCGTGCCTCTTCGTTAAAAAGTAACTGTTTTGCCATTGGATTGCCTCCTTAAATATTCTCTTAAATTTACTACCCAATAATCGCTACGATCTCTTCTTCACGCACGATCAGGTACTCTTCACCGTCGATCGTGATATTTGTCCCGGAATATTTTCCGTATAAGACTTTATCGCCCACCTTGACTGAAAGCGGAATGACTTTACCGTCGTCGGTTTTTTTACCGGTACCTACGGCGACGATTTTGCCTTCCTGCGGTTTTTCCTTAGCGGTATCAGGGATTAAAATCCCGCCTTTTGTTTTTTCCAACCCTTCGAAAGGCTGGATGATCACGCGATCACCTAGTGGTTTTACGTTCATGCGACACCTCCGTATTAAATGGTTATTAATTCTAAATTAGCACTCGTCATCGACGAGTGATAATTATACGTATCAGCGAAAAGTTGTCAATAAAAATCTAGGGTAGTTTTTATCGCCAGGCGTATAGATAACCGCAGCGATGGTTGCGGAATGAGCGGATGCGTGTTTTAAACCCAACTTTTTTTAAGTGATCGCTCAATTCATGACGGTTTAAAAGCGATACGGAATCGTGGAATTCGAGAGCGATCTTATCGATTTTTTTAAAGTACTCATCACCGGTTGCGATGAAAATTGCGCCTTCGGAGCCTTCGCAATCAATTTTAAGAAAGTCAATATGTTCGATCCGATAATCGGTAAAAATCTGCTCCAGGGTAGTCGCGGGAACAGCCACAAATGTTTCAGAATGCTTTTTAGTGTTGATGTCGCACAAATAGTGGCCCCCGCTAAGATTAGATAAACCTAACCGCGCATTGCCGGCGCGCCCGCATACTGCCGCTTCTACCGGTACGATATTCTTTATTTGATTCGCGGAAATATTTTTTTTAAAAAATTCAAAATTGCTGCGCAGGGCTTCAAAAGCATATATCTTGTTGATAGTTTTAAGCGAAGCAAAGATACTGAAAACTCCGATATTGGCGCCGATATCAGCGACAATATCGTTTTCATGAATCGTAAAGTATTTCAAATAATCTTGCGTGAAAAATATTTCTTCTACCAAGACCGGTAGATTTGAGTCCGGCGGAGCAAAAAATTTGATGCCGTTTTTAAGGGTGAGTTCCTGCACGGGGATCTTGTTTATAATCTGCCGGGCGATCTCAAAGCTGTTACGATAATGCATTATCGACCGTAAGCGCCAGCGTAGATTTCTTAAAAAATTAATCATAGAGTAAGGCTAATCCTTTTGCAATAAGCATCGAGTCGAGAATGCATTTATGCTTAAGTTTTCGAGCAATAAAAAATCCTTCTCCTCCGGTAACGATTATTGTATCTGGTTTTGCTATTTTTAAAACCTTTTTATATTCGCTGATTAACAGATTAAGCATTGCGCTAAAACCGCTATCGATCCCCTTATTTATGCTCTCTTCGGTATTGCGTGGAACCAGAGTTTTTACATGGCGTAAGCGCATATGCTTAGGGAGCATTGCACAATTTGCCAGAGTACGCATAGTCGACCCGATACCGGGTAGGATTATCCCGCCTTCATAATCACCGCGTTCGCTTAAAATATCAAAGGTTATCGCCGTACCAAAATCAATCACGATACGTGCGTTCCGGTAAAGTCTCTTCGCGGCATAGGCAGCAACGAGACGGTCTTGTCCTACTTGTTTTTTGTTGTAGCGGCACTTAATCGGTACGTGGATATCTTTACCGACGATCGATACTCCAGGAATCTGTTCAAACAATTTTGTTATTCGGGGGACAACCGAGCAGACGATAATTTTATCTTGGGCGGGCGTTTCGATACACCGCGCTCCCCGAGTGTCCCGCCAAGGGCGGGATGTATCGAGGGGCGCGCGGCACTCAACGACCGCACCTACGGCTTTTCTGATCCCGACAAGCGTCGCCCCCGCGGTATCGATAGTCCAAGCCTTGACGATTTTACCGTTTTTTTCTAACGCGAAATGAATTGAAGTGTTGCCAACGTCGACCAATATCATAAAGTATAATTTTAACGGGCGCGATAAATCGCGCCCCTACGCCAAACCTTCCTTTAACTCCTTTATTTTATCACGTAATTGGGCGGCTTTTTCAAAATGTAAGTTTTTTGCTGCGATAAACATCTCTTTTCCCAGCTGTGCGATAATGTCGCGCGCATGGATGCCGCTTTCGTCTAATTCGAGTTTGTGTTTGATCTTTTCCTCTTCTTTGAGATAAGTTTCAATACCGTCTTTAATGGCTCGTTCGATTGTTGTCGGAGTAATTTTGTGCTTTTTGTTGTACGTGAGCTGGATTTTTCTTCGGCGCGTACTTTCATCGATCGCCCGTTTCATCGAATCGGTGATCGAGTCGGCATACATGATCACCAGCCCATGAACATTACGCGCACAGCGGCCGGCGACCTGAATCAATGATGTTGTTGAACGCAAAAAACCTTCCTTGTCGGCGTCCAAAATCGCTACACAGGATACTTCCGGCAGGTCAAGGCCTTCACGTAATAAATTTATTCCTACCAGACAATCTACCTTTTTTCGGCGCAGGTCCTGCAGGATTTGTGCGCGTTCCAATGTATCGATATCCGAATGCAAATAGGTAACGGCAATATTCTCGGCAGCCAGATATTCGCTCAATTGTTCCGACATGCGTTTGGTGATTGTGGTGATCAGGGTACGTTCGTTGTTTTTTGCACGCTCTTTTATCTCTTTGATCAAATCATCGATCTGGTTGGTGGTCGGACGTACTACGATTTCCGGATCAGGTATTCCCGTCGGCCGGATGATCTGTTCGATCTTCTTTTCACCGGATAATTTTAACTCATAATCTGCCGGGGTTGCCGAAACAAAAATAGTTTGTTTTAAAAGCGGCTGCAACTCCGCGAATTTAAGCGGCCGGTTATCCAGGCAGGAAGGAAGCCGAAAACCATATTCTACCAGAGTAGTTTTACGCGATTTATCCCCTTCGAACATCCCGCGCAGCTGCGGTACGGTAACATGGCTTTCATCGATAATCGTAACAAAATCCTCAGGGAAATAATCGATCAGGCAATACGGCCGCGAACCGGCCGGACGCCCCGACAAATGGCGCGCATAATTTTCTATCCCATGGCAATAGCCGCATTCGGTCAACATCTCCATATCGTAAAGGGTGCGCCGGCGCAGGCGTTCGGCTTCCAGAAGTTTACCGTTTTTATTCAAAACGATCAAATGCTCTTCGAGCTCTTGTTTTATCTGCGCAACTGCCGGAGCAATCACATCTTCTTCCATGATAAAGTGCTTTGCCGGATAAATCGCGCACTTATCCAGTTGCTCAAGCTTTTTTGCGCTTACGATATCTATTTCACTGATCTTATCGACCGTATTGCCGAAAAATTCTATACGAATACCGCGTTCTTTGTAGGCAGGAAAAATATCTACCGTATCCCCCTTTACCCGAAATGAGCCGCGTTTAAAATCGAGGTCGTTACGCTCGTATTGGATGGAAACCAGTTTTTTGGAAAAATCGTGAATCGTAATTTTTTCTTTAGTTTCTATCGAAACGACCATATTCTCGTAATCCTGCGGCGAACCTAAATTATAAATGCACGATACCGAAGCGACTACGATCACATCGCGGCGTGACTTGAGCGAACTCGTAGCCGATAAACGCATGCGGTCAAGTTTGTCGTTGATCGCCGCATCTTTTTCTATGTAAGTATCGGTTTGGGGAATATAACTTTCCGGCTGGTAGTAGTCGTAATAGCTGACAAAATACTCGACCGCGTTGTGCGGAAAAAATTCTTTAAATTCCGAGTAAAGCTGGCCGGCTAAAGTTTTGTTATGCGAGATAACCAGTACCGGGCGGTTTACTTTTTCGATCGCATTGGCCAGAGTGAAAGTTTTACCCGATCCCGTAACGCCTAAAAGCAATTGATGATCTTTACCTGAACTCAACCCTTTAACTAACGCCTCTACTGCTTGCGGCTGATCGCCGGTAGGTTTAAAATTGCTGACCAGCTTAAATTTTTCCATCTATTCGATAAACTGAACGCCGACCTGGTAAATACCATTATCGGATACGCACCAAATAACCTTGGCAGTAGCGGTGATAGGCACCTCTTCATTGTCGTTTTTAAGAATGAAAGTAAGCTTGATCATTGTGCCGATCGGTAAAAGCTGGTCGACCACGAGGCGCGCTCCGGCTTCGCTTAAATCCTGTAATATTCCGGCGCCTTTGGGCGTCGCCAAAACTACATAGGTAACACCGGTTGTATATTTTTTACGCGGGTACCGGCGCCGATTCTTATCGCTGTCATGGCCGTGGGGTGTATCGTTTTTTTCTGATGTAGAATCTGTCATATCAATTATAAACCTTTGCTATTTCCAACGAAAAATCGAATGCCTTGGGTGAATGAGTTATTGAGCCGATCGAGATAAAATCTACCCCGGTGAGGGCGATCTTACGTACATTTTTAAGGTTTACGCCGCCTGAGACTTCAAGCTTGATCCGTGGGGCATGTGCATCGTGGTACTTGACGGCATGTCTTATCGCCTTTAAGCTGAAATTATCGAGCATCACTATCTCGGGTTTGTCGGCAGCAACTTTTTTGAACTCCTCTACGGTTTCGACCTCTATCTCTACTTTAAAACCGGTTGAGGTGCGTAAATCATGCATAACCTCTTTAACGCGGTTACCGTCGACTTTTCCATTAACCAGAATACCGGCTGCACGCAGATGATTATCTTTTATGATGATGCCGTCATAAAGCCCTTTACGATGATTGGTCGCGCCGCCGATACGTACCGCATATTTTTCCATGAGGCGCATTCCCGGAGTAGTTTTACGCGTGTCGAGGATCGTAACCCCGGTACCTTCGACTTTATCGACAAATTGGCGGGTAGTAGTTGCGACGCCGGAAAGGATCGATAAAAAGTTTACCGCAACCCGTTCCGCGGTCAAAATATCGGCTAAATCGCCTCTTACCGAAATAACGACATCGTCTTTTTTGATGCGTGAACCATCTTTTTTAAAAACCTTAAAGGCGAGCTCGCCGTTTACCATCAACATCGTTTCGCGTAAAATATCGATGCCGCAGATAACACCTTCGTTGCGCGAAAGAATAACCGCTTCCCCTTTAGTCCCCGGCTTTACTGAATAAAAGGTCGTTACGTCACGCTCGCCGATATCTTCATTGAGCGCTAATCTTATAAAATCACGCGTCGGTTTATCTAAATGCATCACGCAGCTCCTTAAGCCGTTTCAGCTCCGCTTGCGCAGTCGCAAAACGTTCCCGGTCGCTTGCCACTACTTCCTGGGCGGCATTTTTTACAAAATTCTCGTTATTTAATTTTGCCGCCATTTTCGCCGTAAAACTTTCCATGTTCAGGACTTTTTTCTCTAATGATGCCAAAAATGCCGTACAATCAAGGTCGGATACCGCAAAATTAAAATTCCATAAATTACTTTGGAAAAGCGTACGCTTTAAACGTTTCACAACTATCACTTGCTCGATTCCGCTTAAACGCTTAAGCCAATCCTCATTATTATGCCATAAATTTTCCATATCCGCTTGAAAAGATATTTCCAGGTTGATTTTATGCGAACTCAAATTTAAGTCGGCCTTAATGGTGCGGATTTGTGTTACGGTGTGGATGAGAGCATAGATTTGTTCTTGTTCACCCGGATTAAACGGTGCATTAAAAGGCTTTGGCCATGATGATCGCATAAGCGAACCATGAACGAGGCCGGTTTCACGGCCGATAATCGTATATATCTCTTCTGTGATATAAGGCATAAACGGGTGCATCAGCTTAAGGGAATCGATTAAAACCGAGATAAGTATCTTGGCCCGATTTTCGGTAAAATTATCCTTCACGATCTCTACATACCAATCACAAAAAGTATGCCAGAAGAATTCATAAATTGCCTTTGCCGCTTCGTTCATGCGATAATTTTCTATATGCCTGTCTACCGACTCCGCGGCATTATTAAATTCCTGCAAAAACCACTTATCGATCGGTTCCAGGCGGTCGAAATTCAGGTCGGTGACCTTAATCGAATTCTTCTCGATTTGCATAAATAAAAAGCGCGTTGCGTTCCATATCTTGTTGCAGAAGTTTCTTCCCACTAAAAATTTTTCTTCCGACAAAAAGACATCGCTGCCGCTGGCGGCAAGCATCATCAAAGAAAAACGCAATGCGTCGGTACCGAATTTTTCGATTATTTCCAGCGGATCGATGGTATTACCCAATGACTTGGACATTTTTATCCCTTTTGCGTCGCGCACCGTACCGTGGATCACTACGTCATGGAAAGGAATTTTTCCCTGAAATTCCAACCCGGCCATGATCATGCGGGCGACCCAGAAAAATAATATTTCCGAAGCGGTGACTAGGGTGTCGGTCGGATAAAAATATTCAAGTTCTTCTTTTTTGGTGAATGTGGCAAAGGGCCAGAGCCAGCTGGAAAACCAGGTATCAAGGACATCGGTTTCCTGGCGCAAATCTTTATTTCCGCAATGCGGGCATTCTGTAGGGGTGCTTTTGGCGACGATTATCCGATCGGAACATCGCGCGCAATACCACGCGGGAATACGATGTCCCCACCATATTTGGCGTGAAATGCACCAATCCTGGATATTGTGCATCCAGTTTAAATAGACCTTTTTCCAGCGTTCGGGATAAAATTTAATCTTGTCACTTTCGACCACCGCAATCGCTTTTTCGGCTAACGGTTTCATCTGCACAAACCACTGGAGGGAGATTCGCGGTTCCACGATCGTGTGGCAGCGGTAACAATGGCCGGCGGATATCTTGTACGGCTCTTTCTTTTCGATCAGGTTTTTGTCGGCCAGCGTTTTTAAAATCGCTTCGCGCGCCTCAAAACGGTCCATGCCGGCAAACTCTTCAGGAACGTTTTTATTCAATGTTGCGTCGTCATTCATGATATTAATGAATTCAAGATCGAATCTTTTACCGGTAATAAAATCAATTGGGTCATGCGCCGGAGTAACTTTTACGACCCCAGTGCCGAATTGCGGATCGACCGATTCATCCTGGACTACGCGCAAAATACGGTTGACCAGCGGAAGCACAACTTTAACGTTTTTTAAATCGTTGTAGCGGTAATCCGAGGGGTTAACGGCTACGGCTGTATCGCCCAGCATGGTTTCAGGCCGGGTAGTCGCCACCACGATGTAGTCATTGCCGTTGATTATCGCGCCCTGCACCGGATAACGCAGATAATAAAGCCATCCATCGATCTGCGAGTGTGCCGATTCTTCGTCGCTTAGAGCGGTTTTGCAGCGCGGGCACCAGTTGATCATGCGATTGCCGCGGTAAATAAGGCCCTTTTCGTAAAGTTTCAAGAAAATATCTTTTATTTCTTCGGAATAATCTTGATCCATCGTAAAACGCGTACGATCCCAGTCACAACTGGCGCCTAATTTTTTCAGCTGTTCGATGATCGTCGATCCATGTTTATTGGTCCAGCCCCAAAGGCGTTCGATAAATTTTTCCCGGCCCAGATCTTCTTTTTTCAAACCTTCTTTGGCTAAAGCCCGTTCTACTACATTTTGCGTAGCGATACCGGCGTGGTCGGTGCCCGGTACCCATAAAGTTTCGAAGCCTTTTAAACGCTTATGGCGGATAATCAAGTCCTGCAGGGTAATATTTAAAGCATGCCCCATGTGCAAAATGCCGGTCACATTGGGCGGCGGGATCACGATCGTGAAAGGTTTTTTACCCGGGTTGATTTCGGCATGAAAAACTTTTGAGTCAAGCCAGGCGGTATAAATACGGTTTTCGGTTTCGCGCGGTTCATATCGTGATGAAATTTGCATATTGAATAGCCTTTTGTCAACGGTCTAAAAGATCGGGGTTGGCGCGGATCATTTCGAGGAATACGCTTACGACATTGGGATCAAATTGTGTACCGCTGCAACGGATCAACTCGCTGGCTGCATCTTCAAGCGTTAATGCCGGCGAATATGCACGGTGTGTTGTCATCGCGTCAAAGCTGTCGCAAACCGCCATAATCCGCGCGCGAAGGTCGATCTCCTCACCCTTTAAGTTGCGGGGGTAACCGTTCCCGTTAAACCATTCATGATGTTGTTCAACGAGGAAGATAACTTCGTTTAAAAAAGTAAGAGGACGTAAAATCTCTACGCCTTTCGAAGGGTGCTGGCGCATCTCTTCCCACTCATCCGGCGTAAGTTTACCCGGTTTAGTCAGGATATGGTCATGAATGCCGATTTTGCCGAGGTCATGCAGCTGGCAGGCTAAACGTAAAGTTTCAATATCGCTTTGAGGCATATTCATCGCGACAGCCAGCATTATCGCATAACGCGTAACGCGTTCAGAGTGAGTTTTGGTATAATTATCTTTGATTTCAATGATCGAGTTTAGCGTAGTTATCACCTGGAGATAAACATCTTTAAGTTCGCTGTAAAGCCGGGCATTGGCGATCGCGATCGATGCTTGATCGGCTATTGTTCTAATAAAAGTAGAATCTTCGTTTTTAAACAGTTCCCCAGCCGCTATGCGGCCGACAGTCAAGATCCCGATCAAATTATTTTTAAAGATCAAGGGTGATGCGATAAACGCACCGGGAAAATGATCAACAAGCGCACTTTTTTTAAAACGTTCGTCCGCGGCAAAATTATCAACCACTATGGTATCGCGATTTTTTGCAATCCACTCGATAAGCGGTTCATTGAAATCAATATGCGTGTTACGGACTATATCGTTCGTCAGGCCGCGCGAAGCCGCAATAAAAAAATCGCGGTTCACTTCATTGATCAGCAGCACCGAACAGGTCGCAGCCTTTAAGAGCACGCCGGTTTGCTCTAAAATCGTCGATAAAACCTCTTCCAACTGCAGCGATGAAGTTATCTCTTTGCTTATTTGAAAAATAGTCGATAGCGCATGGGTTTTGACATCCACCATGCTTTCTAATTTTAAGTTATAACTTTCCCGTTCCGCGCTCAGCAAACGTATCCGTTCGACATATTCTATTTTTTGCCGTTCCAGATTGCGCAACCTTAAACTCTTTTTAACGCTGAAAATAAGCTGTTCCGGATCAAAAGGCTTAAACAAAAAATCACCCACGCCGATCCGGATTGCCCGTATCGGGGCGTCGTCGCCGGCATAGCCGGTCATGACGATAAATGACGGCTCAGAAGACGCGCAGATCTCTTTTATGCGCTTGACTATTTCAAGGCCGTCAATGTCCTGGGGGATGCGCACATCGGTGATGACCAGATCGATTTTATTGTTAGCCACCACGTCAAAGGCTTCACGGCTATTGGCCGCGCCGAAAACTTCATAGCCTTCACGTTCAATAGTCTTGATGAGCGGGGTACGGAATGAACTTTCGTCTTCGATGATGAGGATTTTATTTTTTGCTTCCATCATTTTTTTCCAGCTGCCGCTCGATTTCGTTTGTTACTTCATCCAATGTGTAGGGTTTGCTTATAAACGCCTTACCGCTAATGGCCGTATTGGCTTCTTTTTTCGTTAAAAGGCCGGTAAGAAAAATTATTGGAATATGTTTTGTCGCGCGATGTTTCTGTAATATTCTTGCAACCTCACCGCCGCTTATGTCGGGTAAAACAATGTCGAGCAAGATAATATCCGGTTTATCCTTTAAGGCACTCTCTATCGCATCTTTACCGTTGTCAGCTTTCATTACATTATAACCTTTCAAGGTTAAGCCCTGTGCCAGGGAATCTAAAAGTGTAAGTTCGTCATCGACGATCAAAATAGTTTCCGGCATAAAATTCAGTTACCTTTTTTTTGTTCAGCCGTTTCAGATATCCCTGTTATGTTGGCCGCAGTTTCGCTAAATACCTTCCTCAAAAGATGGTTTATGAAAACCACCAACCCTACCGCAATTAAAAATATCGTGCCATAGAAAATCATAAAACTATAGATAATTTTAACCGCGATAACGTCAAGGGTCAAGTACTTAGGTGACTTTATTGGCCAAGCGGTCTAATCCGGCAATCGCTACCTCCACCGTATTACCGCGGCGCATCGGGCCCACTCCCGGCGGCGTTCCGGTAGAAATGATATCGCCGGGATAGCTAACGATTTTCATAGAGTTTGTTAACGGCAGAAATAAATCCCGGAAAAGATTTTCCGATGCATTTTACATCATCGATCGTGTGCGCAAGGCCGGATGCCATGCCCAAAACAATCATACTCATCGCAGTGCGGTGATCGCCGAAGCTTTTGAATCTTGCAGCTTTAAACAAATTCAGTCCCTCGATGATGATGGCGTAGTCATCGTAACCACGTTTATGTTTTGTTGGTCCGGCCCAAATGTTTACTCCTGCCGTTTTAAGGTTGCTCACCATGGAGTTAATGCGATCGGTCTCTTTGACTCTAAGTTCGTTTACGCCGAAGATCACGGTCCGTCCGGAAGCAAATGCCGCGGCGACGCATAAGATCGGCACTTCATCGATCATTAATGGTATCTCCTCTTCGTCAACCACCGTACCTTTAAGCGGCGAACTTTTTATGATTAAGTCGGCATATGGCTCATAGTCGTTCACGCGGTTTTGCATTTCAATATTCGCGCCCATGCGCTCTAAGATCCGTAAAAGGCCGGTGCGGGTACGGTTAACATTTATTTTAGGTAAAAGTATCTGCGAATTTTTTAAAATCAAACCAAGCACGATAAAAAAAGCAGCTGAAGAAATATCTCCGGGAATAAAAATATCTTTGGGAGAAACTAATTTTGTTCCCGGGTTCACGATTGTCAACCGGTCTTTCATCTCAATGTCGGCATGGAAAAGTTTTAGCATGCGCTCGGTATGATCGCGTGATTGGAAAGGCTCGCGCACAATCGTTGCGTTTTTTCCATATAAGCCGGCTAAAAGTAATGCCGATTTTACCTGCGCGCTGGCAGTTTTCAGGGAAAAATTACCGCCAAAAAGTTTTTTTACCGGCTTAATGGCCAGCGGTGGATAAATATTATCTTTTTTGGTAACTCCGCTGATGTTCGCGCCCATTTGTTTTAGGGGGTCGATGATGCGGCGCATCGGCCTTTTTCTTAATGCCGGTTTCGCATCAAAATTTATCGGAAATTTTTGTCCGCACAATAAGCCGCTCAAGATGCGCATCGTAGTGCCGGATTCTGCGGCATTCAAAATAATCTTGGTTTTGCGCGGAAAATAAAGGCCACAGCTATCCACGGTAAGGGCTTTAGTCTTTTTATCAAATTTAACTTTTACCCCCATTTTTTGCATACAAGCCAGCGTAGCCAGGGTATCGTTGCTTTCCAGATAATTTTTGACCGTAGTTTTGCCTTTCGCCAGCGCCGAGATCATCAGCGCGCGGTGGGAAATAGATTTATCAGCAGGGATGGCGATCTCGGTTTTAATGTCTTGCAACGGCTTAATTTTATACATGTTTTAATTATATCACAGGCAGTTACGGTGCGGCAAAAAGCTCTTGTGCGGTTAGTGCGGTTATTTTTTTTATCGAAACAATATTGAAAGCTACGCCTTGAATATTTTTCCACTCTGCTATAACGTTATTTACATCTATAGAATCGGTATCAAATTTCCCGTTGGTTTGAATATTCACAACATTTTCGCTTACGTCAATACCGCCGACTTCATCTTTGGGCGGCATAGCCGCGCGGTATATTGGCGAATGCTGTTCTTTCGCTACTTCATCACTCGAATAATATATAGTATCGAATTGCATTTCGATGATCCTGATATTTTCCGCATTATTTTGGAATATTAGCACCAGATGTCCAGACTCTAATGCCTTTTCCCACAATATGCCAAAACGCCAACACGTTAGATCGGGTGATTCAAGAAAATCCGCTAAAGCTTTCTTTATCAAGCGGTAGACTGCTATGCCATTGCTAGGCAGAAATATGCTATTGCAGCCATTAGGCGATACCGCGATCACAGAGTCATCTACTTCTTCAAGGTCTTCCATGAGCATGATGCCGAAAGCCTCTGCTACCTTAAGACGGTCGGCACGATCGAATCCGATTGTTATCCCCATAGCACTTTCAATTTTTATAAACTCGATACCATTATAAACGTAACTTGTTCTGGTAGAAGCAATAAAATCGGCTAATTTCTCTTTTATTTTTGCAATAGCTTTTTTATGGTCATAAAAAATATGCCCGCCCTCTTCGTATAGAGCAACATATTCTTTATTTGTCGGTCTACCGTCGCTGGTTTTTTTTATAGTATCCACCCACTTTGGAGAAAATTTAAATTTACAACGCTTTGCTAAGTTAGCAACGTTCTCCGGTGTCTTTAGTACCGCAAGCACGGGGCGGTTATTCTTTGTGCGCATTTTAAAAAATTTAACACCATCTACCATTTTATTCCTCTTAAATGAAACCATAAAATCTTTTAACTCATTATTCATCTTTTCTGCTGCATTTTTAGGGTTAAGATAAATACCATCGAGGCCAGGCTCGGAAAACGCAATATACTGTTCGCCGTTAAATTCCGGTAATGTCCGCATGAAATCCAAGTAGTCTGGATCAATTATCTTAAGTTGAAACTTTTTTGCTACCAAGGCGATGTTTTCCGGTGTTCGGACAAAAACCGGCACCGGCACCGAACTGCGCATCGTTTTAAAGAAAGTTATGCCCATTATTACATCTGAGAGTTTAGTCGAAGCCATAAAATCCGCTAAAGCGTTATTGATGACTTGGGCCGCGTATTCGGGGTCTATAAATATATTCTCTAAGCCTTGGTATGATATCGCCACGTGCTTTTTTTTCTTGTAATTTGGCAATGTTTGCGAGAGGTCAAGCAACTCCTTCTTGGCTATTTTTAAATCAAATCGTTCCGCTATACGGGCTAGATTTGCTTCGGTATTCATGAAAGCTACGCAGATTTGCGTGTCGTTGATCACTTTAAAAAAAACAATTCCATCGATTTTGCATCTAAGTTCTTGTGAAGATATGAATTTTTTTAATCTTTTTTTCAAAATAACGGATGCTTCACCGGGCTCTACAAAAGAACCACGTAATCCATTTGCCGATATGACGATCGGTTTATCCCCGCCAAAATCATCAATGCGTGGTATCGATGGATACACGCGGTATTTCTTACCTTGAGATCTAAAGCGTAACAGGTCGGCAGCGCTGGGGTAATTTTCCAAAAGCTGTTCTTTTGCGCGGATGAATCCTTTTTTGCTTTTATGGATCAGTAATAATTCATCTTTAGCCGCACCGCTTACGCTAACTGCAATACCGATGCTGTTAAGTATTTGGGCCAAAGTCGCGGGGTTACGATAGTCGTATTGGTCGCGATCCTGCAGGTATTCAAGCAGATCATCGATGGTAGGCTTTCCCAGCGCGCGTAAAAGATTATTCAGGCGATCTTGGAATAATTTAAGATCACCCAAAAGATATTTTGGCACCATTTGGCGCCCGTCACGAAAGGCGATCCCAAATATTTCCGCCAGCCTTTCTTCGCGTTTGACAGATAGCCAGCGCATATTAATCCCCGCAATACGCAATTCGTCGACTAAGGCGTGAAAACTTTCATGTCCATCGGTATAACGGCGGGTGGCCCGATTTTGTTTTAAATCTATCCGGATCGCGCGTTCTTTCCGGTTACGTTGATAAATACCCCAGGGTGCCACATCGACATTGGCCTTAACCAGGTTAATTCCGGATGCACGCACTACGCCTTCTGACCACGGCAAAAGCATAACCGCAAACCGCGTCACATCTACTCCGCCGGAAAAATAACGGCGTTTAACTATTTTTTGTACGGGCGAATAATTATTCGCCCCTACGCCTTCTCTTTTTATATAATCGTAAACACCCTTTTCGAAAACTTTTAAATATTGTTCATATATTTTTTGTTTTGCGGCCGGGTCGTCAGTCTCAATGCCCTTAGTCAAAGCTTTATTCGCATAAGCCTTATTCAAAACGGCATCTTTTAGTTTACCTTTAAACCAAATCGCCAAAACCAGCGAATTGATCGCCTGGCGCAAAGCGGCAAAATTCTTGCCTTCGTTTACCTCTTTTTCGATGAGGGGAAGAATATGTTGCCGGAAGGCATCGGAATTCCTTATCGTAGGGGAGGGGTATGCCGTATATTCCTCCTCCGTCATCACCTTCAACCTGCACGAGGCGATAAACGCCTTGTCGTTATCTTCATAGATTTTTACCTTGTCGGGAACGATCCACACCTTGTTAAATGATTGGGTTGCGGGCGAATGATTATTCGCCCCTGCAGGATTATTGATCGACTCCCAATATGCTTTCCCCACCTCGGTTTCCGGATAGGTTAAGCTCGCCGCTAGTTTTTTTAATAGATAATCCTGGTTTAAGAGCTCATTACCTAAGGCGGTAAGGCCTAAATTGGCTGGCGCAATTCTGTTTTGTTCATATGGCGATAAGTTTACCCAAAGGTCTTTCTGAGGAATAGCTAACCCGGCTAAAAAGTATCCGATTGCCTGCTGAACCTGATCTTTGAAGCCGCTAGAATTTAGATCATCCTTACCGCCATCTACGATAAAATCAAAATTAAAAGGATTCGATGGGTTGATCTTTATACCGCGTAATACCGGCGTGCTAGAGGCTTCGGAAGGTAATAGTAAATTATTTCCGGCATCCGCAGACAAAGTAACGGCATACGCTCCGTTGCCAAAAACCGAGGTTATTAAAAAAGTTGCCGTGAATAATACCTTAAAAATATGATTTAACAGCATATCAGTAAGAAATACCATATTTAGGGGGAATAAACCAGGGTTTGGAGGGATGTTTTTGTAAGCGTTATCTTTTGACCCGAGTTACAATGTATTCAGGTTTAAGAAACTATCCGTATCCACGCCCGGCTTAAAACTGACGATATTAAAACTTACGCCGTCGGCATGCTTGAAATCATTAGCCACTTCTTCCGGCAATTTTATTTTTGCGAACGAACCGGTAGTCTCTATCTCTAGTAATGACGATTTTAAAGCAATACCGCCCGGCGTATCGTCAGTTTTGGGAGGCGGCAATTGGCTGGAATCCTGGCCGAAGCGGGAGTCAAATCCCGCGGCGATCAAACTATCCACCTCTTCCCGGCTTAAGTCTAAAGCCATGGCAACACGGTAAATCTCTTCGGTGAGAGTTGTGTCGAAAAGAACTGCGTCATCGGTGCTGATTGAAGCTTTTGGCCTTTGCCCTTTAAGCGATTGGGATAAACGCCTTTCGCATGCATTTAATTGATCAAAATATTTAGAATTTGCACCTAAGCTCATGCGTAAGGTTTTAATCCAATCGCCATAGCGGTAATCTAAAAATCTTTTGAGTGTATGATTCGCATAACCGGTGATAAATTCGCTTACGCCCACATTTGACGTGGGGTTGGTTTCGATCACGGTTCCGTTTTGGATTATCAAATCCAAAATAAACCCTGAACGGGTTTCCAGGTTAATTGCGTCATCCATGGTATAGGTATGCCTGATTAAATCATTTGGACTTTTTTGTTTTAATTCCCTTAACTCCGTATTCAATTTTACTTCGTCTAACCCAATCAGGGGTATTCCTAATTCCAGCAATTTTAAATCAAATTCAATTTGTTGGATCCTTTCCGATACGCTTTCTGCCCGGGTTGTTCCGATCAAGCGATTATAATTTACTCCCAGCATGATAGCATGGCCAAGGCGCTTTAAGACCGGCTGATGAAGATCAATTCCCTTATCGCCAAGGCGCCTCATATATAATGCTTCAAAAACAAAACGCAGGCCGGATTCGGCGGAGACATCGCGGATACTTTCCCCCACATGGAATGTTTTACCGATTTTTCCCTTTAAATCCGGACGTTTGTTCTCCAGAAAATCATCCAGAATTTTATACGCCTCAAAAAATAATTCCGGAGGATTCCCCTCTTCCCGGCCGGCTGCGTCGATGCCGACCACCATCCCCCGGTAAGGACTATCCGGCCTCTCCAATTCGTCTAATATTCGCACAAATGTCCGCACGCTTCCTTCTTTGTGTCCTTTGCTCACAGCGGGGTCGGTTCCGTTGTGGGGAAATTTAGTTATCGACAAAACTAACTTCAACTCCGGTATCTTGTCCGTATTTCCCAGCGCGCGCTGTTCGGCGCAATATTCGTTATATGCTGCGATAACGTTTAATACTTCCGCCCGGGTTTCGTTATAACTTTGTTCCGGATCGTCACTCTGGCTGATGTTAAAACGCAAGCCGGCGTATTTTACCCCATCTTGCTGGTATTGGCGCATGGCGTTACGGAGACTCTTCTTTTGGGCTGCCGCGCCATTTCCATTTAATTGCTTAAGGAGTTTTGCGGTTGCCATAAAGTGCGGTACAAAATCTTCCAATCCGCCTTCGACAAAATTATAGAGGTCGCGCATCGCATATTTGATGCGGTAATAATTGGCGATTTTAATACGGATAGTTTCCCGGTCCTTCGTGCTTAATGTACTAAGCCTTCTTCCATCTTCGGATGAGCTTGAAAGGCGTGAGGCGGCGGCTGGGCTTATCAATCGGTGCGCTGCTTCAGCAACATCATCTTTCCTCGCCGGCAGGTCAGGGCCAATAAGACTACCGTAATCGTGTACGAATTGAAATAATTCTGCGATAGATTGGTTGGCGGCATTAAACATGCTGATTAAATCAACTCCCACCCCCGGCGGTGTGACCCCTCTGTCGGTATAATATTTTTGCCGTAGACCTTCCAATAGCTGTTGGCTCTTTACGAGCGTGGCATGAATATCTGCATCCGGCGCAGGGGCGGCCCCGGTAATTAATTGGTCCCAGATATCGGTATCAAAATCCGCGGCCATTTGCAGATGAGAATGGGTTTCGGCTTTAGCGCTTACGCTTATATGTTCAAATAACCTCGGGTCTTGTCTTCTTTCTTCAGTTATAATCTCAAAATTTGTACCGTTGACGCTATTGATCTGATCAATAATGTTACGGATGCGTTCTACATGGAAATTCCTTACCGCGGTTAATTTTGCCGCGGCGCCTAAACCGGTAAATTCATCGATATCGTAGAGAA
>Ga0265316_10001705_pt1 | contig 23311 bp, 19 predicted proteins | sample 4522metaG_FD_202092 | JGI IMG/M metagenome (GOLD analysis project Ga0265316, IMG submission 202092) | Rhizosphere microbial communities from Carex aquatilis grown in University of Washington, Seatle, WA, United States - 4-5-22 metaG | ecosystem: Host-associated > Plants > Roots > Rhizosphere >... | reverse complement strand
ACGCAGTGCCCAGTATCATCTCAATGATCGCAGGAAGAGGGAGAGTCCGTGATGGCCGCTTCAAAGGCAAAGCACTCCAATCTCAAGAAGATCCCCGGCCATCCGGGCGTCTACACCTTCGTCCAAATCACCCGCGATCCCCGCGCGGAGAAGACGCTTCTCGACAAGATTGCCCGTGATGCGGCTCGATTGAGCGCCAAGCGCTTCCAGGCGCTGGACAGCATCGGGATCCGCGGATAACCTTCGCAAACAAAAAAGCACGCGGGCTGCGACGATGCCCTGAACCCGGACGAGGTCGGTGAGATTCGGTCCGCTCACCGCCTCGACATGCGAGAGGTCACGATCGTGGATCTGGCCTCCGGCGCCACACGGGCGCAGTGGCTTCCGTGGAACCGTGAGCCCCTGGGGGGCCCATTCCTTACGGCCCTCGACCTGGCGTCCCCTGCGCTTATGCACCGGGTCAGCCGGCGGCTCGTTCGTCTTTCGGACGGCGCCGGAGGTTTGCCAGGCTGAGTGCTGGCGGGACGTAGTTGGCCGCATCGGTTCCGATATCCGTCCCGGGGGGAACTATCTTGTCGATCTGGTCCAGGATTTCGTCACTCAGAACTACCTCGGCGCCAGCGAGCAGGTCGTCGAGCTGTTCCATGGTGCGTGGGCCGAGAATCGCCGATGTCACTCCGGGGTGAGCCACCGCGAATGACATTGCCATGTGGGTGAGGGAAAGCCCGGCTTGCTCCGCCACCACGATCAGTTGCTCCACCGCATCCAGCCTGCGTTCGTCGCTCATCTGCTTTCGCATGACCTTGACGCGCAGGCTGTCGGGCAACGGCTGGCCCTTGCGGTATCGGCCGGTGAGCATGCCCTTGGCCAAGGGGCTCCATACCATCACGCCCATCCCGTAGCGCTGGCAGACCGGCAGCACCTCCCGTTCGATGCCGCGGCTCAGGATCGAGTAGGGCGGCTGTTCGACGCGGAACCTCGTCAGCCCGCGCCCTTCCGCTACCCATTGCGCTTCGACGATCTCCGAAGCGGGGAATGTCGACGATCCAATCGCGCGCACCTTGCCAGACCGCATCAGGTCAGTGAGGGCAGATAGGGTTTCCTCGACGTCGGTATCCGGTGAGGGTCGGTGAATCAGGTAGAGATCGATGTAATCGGTCTGCAGGCGGCGCAACGATGCTTCCACTTCTCGGATCAGCCAGCGTCGCGAATTGCCCTGCTGGTTCGGGTCATCCCCCATGGGGTTGTTCACCTTGGTGGAGAGCACGATGTTGTCGCGCCGGCCCTTCAAAGCCTTGCCGACGATTTCCTCCGACTCCCCCTGACTGTACCTGTCAGCGGTATCTACGAAGTTGATCCCGGCATCCAAAGCCTTGTGGATGATCCGGATCGAATCATCGTGGTCGGGATTGCCACCAACGGCTCCAAACATCATTGCGCCCAGGCAATAAGGGCTGACCTTTATGCCTGTTTTCCCGAGTGGGCGGTACTTCATGCTCATCTCCCTGTATAGTCAACACTGTCTCGCTATGCTACAGTAAAGTTAATCGGAACAACGTTCCTCTTGTATTTCAATATACGGAACGATGTTCCGATTGTCAAGGGAGACTTGGTGAACGACAAACTGGAACGTCCGGGTGACGACTTGGAGCCTCGAGGCCACCAGGAAGGGCGACTACGCATAGACGCACAGCGCAACATCGACGCGCTTCTCCAGGCGGCCGTCGAGGTATTCTCGACTTCTGGAGTGGATGCTCCCGTGAGAGAGATCGTCGATAAGGCCGGGGTCGGCATTGGGACCTTTTATCGCCATTTTCCGCAGCGCGCCGACCTTATCGCGGCCGTCTTTCGACGAGAAATAGACGCCTGCGCGGACGCGGCGCCGATCCTGGCTGCCGAGCAGGAGCCCGGCGAGGCGCTGGCGAAATGGATGCAGCGATATGCGGCATTCCTTGGGACAAAACGCGGGCTGGCCTCCGCCTTGCATTCGGGAAATCCGGCCTTCGACCCCTTGCCCGCGTATTTTCAAAAACGACTCCAACCTGCGCTTCAGACACTTCTCGCGTCCGCGATAGCCGCTGGCGAAGTCCGTACCGATTTCACCGCCGAGGATCTTTTGGATGCGGTAGCGAGCTTGTGCAGGAGCGCCTATGATCGCGGGCCCGAGCACGCTCGGCGCATGGTCGCTTTGCTCGTCGACGGGCTGCGCTACGGCAAGAGCTGATCGGAGGACATGTCTTTTGGGGCCGGTTTTCCGCGCACTATGCCAAAGAGCAGCGATAACCAAAAGGCCTGAACGGCTCTCTCCGCCCTTTACTGCGGATGCACTCATTTTTCTCAACATGTTTTTCAGGCATGAAGAGGTTGGGCGCAAAAGTCAAAGCTTCAACCTCGAGGGGGTTGGCCCTTCTCAAGAGCAAATACGGCTTGAGCATTCAAGCCATGACGTTCCGGTTGAGAGGGGCTCACGTTCCAAGAAGAGCCACTGGCATTCCTGGCACAGGCTTATGGGGCGGTTCCTTCCTCAGCATGCGCCGCGTCTGGAAAGCTCAATCCTCGGGTCAAAAAAACGGGCCTTCTGGAGTGCACGAACCGCTTGATCTGTGCTTGCTCCCGAGGGATTCGCGAAGGCCTGGCCGTCAATGCCTGAAGACCCGGCTGGCTGCGCCAAGAGAATGAATAGCCTGCCCAAGTATGTTGTGTCATCGACCTTGAAGAAAGCCGAGTGGAACAACATGACGATCCTTACCGGGAACTTGGCGGAAGAGGTGACATTAATCCAATGACGGCGCGGCGCGTTGTTCAGCGCGCCTCAGCGTGCTCGGCGTAAAAAGCCCGATACTCCTTGAGCATCTTCTTGAGGAGTGCCGGCGTGTCAAGTCCGTATGGACAGTTGTCCTTGCAGTGGCCGCAATCCTGGCAGTCGTTGATCCTCTCCATCTGTTCCTTCCACGCCGGCTCCATGAACTGCCGCCAAGGCATGCGCTTCAAGGCAAAGGAAAGCCGCGCCGCCATGGGTATGGGTATGTCGGCGGGACAGGGTAGGCAGTAGCCGCAGCCGCGACAGAAGGCTCCCGACAACTCCTGACGATCCCTTTCAATCGTGAGAAGCATGGAATCGTCGAGCGCCGGAGGATTCTTTTCAAGCTCGATGAACTCGCGAAGCTCGGTCAGCCGCTGAATGCCCCAGATCGGGATGACACCGGGGAATCGTCGGATGAACGCGAACGTGGCGGGCACGTTCGATACCAGACCGCCGGACAATGCCTTCATCGCTATGAAACCGACATCGTGACGCGCGCACTCCTCGACCAGGGCCACGTCTTCATCGGAGGACAGGTAGCTGAAGGGGAATTGGATCGTATCGAAGAGCCCGCCGCGCGCCGCCTCCAGAGCGATGTCACGTCGGTGATTCGTGAGTCCGATGAATCGCGTCATGCCCCGATTACGCGCCTCGATCAACCCGGCGTATGGCCCCTGTGGATCTTGGGGATCGGGAACACGGGAAGGGTTGTGGAGCTGGAGGATATCCACGTGGTCGGTCTTCAGGAGGGCCAGGCTCGTCTCGAGGCTCTGGAGAACGCCCTTGGCGTCGCTCGCCATTGTCTTTGTCGCGATAACGATGTCCTTGCGAACACTCGAGAGGGCGTGGCCGATCTTCTCCTCGCTGTCGGTGTACGCGCGAGCCGTGTCGTAGAAATCGATGCCGCTCTCATACGCTTCGCGCAGGATGACCCGTGCCTCTTCCAGCGGCGCGCGTTGCAGAGGGAGCACGCCGAATCCGGTTCGTGAAATCGTGAGGCCTGTCCGCCCGAGTCTCATCTTCTCCATTGGTGGAAGTCCTTTCTCGCGTGCCCCCGCACGTCATATGCCTATGGATCTGTCGCGGGCCGTAACGGGCCAGCTTTCCCTCACGATGCCCGAGGATGGCACAACGCCCACAGCCGCATAGAGCGCGAATGTCGGGCAAATGTGCGTCGGGACGATATACACTTCGGAGCCAATGGGGAGGTTGTCCGCGTCAGGGCTTTCTATCACCCAATGCTCTTCGCTGTGAAGTATCGTCCGTGCATCACGAAGATTCAGAGGGAGCCCGCGCTCGCCGGGCGGATCCGAGGCAATGCCCTTGCTTCCACAGTCGATGGTGACCCGTCCCGGCCCCGGCCGGCTCACGACGCGCGACATCACGACCGCCGCGGGCTGAAAGGCAAGATCCGGAAAGGCCCGCTGGTTGCCCCAGTCCTGAAGGTAGCATGTTCCCGCCGAAAGCTCCACGTCCGAAAAGGGGGCATAGCAGGGGAAGCCCGGCGAGCCGCCCATCACGATGAGCGGAACTTCAAGCCCAAGCCCATTGAGAGTGCCTTTCAGGGAAAGGGCCGTCTCATGGCACCCGGCGGCAATCGCGGTACGCGCTTCGAGGCTCGGTGCGTGATTGTGGCCGTCGTAGCAGTGCAGTCCCCCGGGCATGAGGCCCGGCAGTGTCGCCAAAAGGCGGTAGACCGCCACGGCAGCTTCTCCGGCGGCAATGCCCGTTCTGTGCATGCCGACATCGACATCCAGCGCGACAGGAACGCGTACGCCCGCAGCCACGAAGGCGGCGGAGAGCTCCCGCGCTCCTTCCGCACTGTCGGCGATGGCGCTGAAGCGTGTGCGCGGATACGCGCGGCACAAGCGGCCGAATCGGCGTGCGTTCTCCCCGACAAGCGGAAAGGCGAGCATGACATCAGGGGCTTCGCACCGGCCGAGCATTTCCGCCTCCGCGATAGTGGCGCATTTGAATCGCGTGATGCCCGCGGCGCGCATGTGGTCCACGATCGCGGCGCTCTTGTGCGTCTTCACGTGCGGGCGAAGACGAGCGGCGCCGCCGGCGATCTCCATTGCGAGCCTGATGTTCCCGTCCAGCCGATCCGAATACACGAGAAGCGCCGGTGTCGCGAGGCTTGCAGCGTTACGGACGATGTACCACGGGTCATGTGAGTCAGGCATGGAGGATTCTATCGTCCCAGCGTCGGGTCGCTCAAGACCGTGACGCCGCCCTATTCGGCTCCCGATGTCCCGTCGCTGCTGCTCATGGCCCCCACCAATTCCCGGATGGCCTTTTCCCGGGGCTCTTCCATCACGAAGACATTGAGATTGTCCATGGCGCGCGTCATTGCCACGTAGATAAGGTTTCTCGCCAAAGCGTCCGCGGCCGTCTCGCCGTATTCCGGGGAGACGGGCAGCGAAGGCAGGTAGAGGAGCACCACCGGGAAGTCCAGGCCCTTGCTGGAATGGAGAGTCGTTACCCGCACGAGCCCTTCGGTAGTGAAGGAGAACGACTCATCGCGGATATTGGCGGATTTGATCCCGCGACGGGCGAGCTTGTCCTGGATCAGACCCACGTCCGTCTTGTTCGGCGCGAGCACGGTGACGTTCTCGGGATCGTATCCGAGCTTCTCGATGAAGAGGCTCACCTTCTCGATCAGGAGCTTGAGAAGATCCTCGCGCGTTCCCGCCCGATACAGCTCGGGTGACGGCCCCTCCCGGAAGGCATGTGTCGTGACGGGCTCACCGTCGATGTCCGGCCCGCACAGCTCCCGATACCTCTCGGACAGATCATGGATGGGGCAGGTGGTCCGGAAATCCGTATGGAGGATTCTCGTCCGCCCCGAGATGTCGATGCCGGCGCGCTTGTACGGACTGCCGATGCCGTAGATGGCCTGGCCGGCATCGCCTGCCATGACCACACCGCTTTTGCACATGAGCTTCAAGGCCGTGAGGTCTGCCGTCGTGAGATCCTGCGACTCATCCACGAAGGCGATGTCGATGGGCCGGGGATCTGGCAGGGCGGCCTCAGGATCCCCGGTGAGGGTGAAATCATTCAAAAGCTCGATGATCTTGATGCGCGAGTAATTCTTGCTGAACGCCCCGGTGTCCTCCATCGCGGCCACGATCATGTCCCGGATCTCCCACACCTTCGCACGCTGGGCCGCGGTGAGCGGTTGCCGCATTCCATGGCGGGCGACGTGATCTTCGATGTATTCGGCCTTCGTGACCAGCGAGGCGAATAAAAAGTCCTCTATCTCCGCCGCGAGCTGCCCCGCGGACAAGAAATCCGTCGTGTTCCATCGCTGACAGAGCTTGCCCACGACCTCATAGTCTACCGTGAGGGAAGGGTCCAGCTCGCGCAGGCGGGCGAGGAAGAAGCTGTCGGCGGTCTGGATGACGGTGGGATCGTCGGAGGCCTTCAACAATTCGGCGAGGTAACGATCGTACTTCACGAGGGTGGTCGTGTAGGTGAGGAGCACCGTGGTCCGCGCGAAAAGCTCGCGCCGCGCCTTGCCGTAGGCGTGGAGAAGCACGATCGTTTTTCCTGTGCCGGCTCCGCCGCGAACGAGAAAGTCGTGGCCGGGGCCGATGGCGTCTAGAGCCGACTGCTGTTCCGCTGTCAGGCGCATGAGGCTGCGCTCGTAGTCGCGCCGTGTGCGTGTGTAGATCGTGAATCGGTTGAGGTGCTCGACGTAGAGATTCAGGTCGTGGAATTTCGCCAGCTCGTCGGCAAGCGTCTTCTTCTGCTGCGTGAGGTTGTTGAGCTCGGCACGCAGCGCATCGACACGGTCGGATTTTCCCTCTGCGCGCGCCCGTTCACGTGCCAGCTCCGCTGCGCGCTGCCGGAGGTCGGACTCCAGCTGCTCGGCCTTGGCCTCGGCGTCGCGCGCCGCGGAGGCCTGTTGAAGGAGCTTCTTGTTCTCCCGCTGCGCGAGAAAGAGATCGAACTTGAGCCTGCCGAGCTCCTGGCTTTTTTGAAGCGGGGAGACTTTCTCGTCCCACGCGGCAAGGCTGTCCGTGAGCTTGCTCAGGAAGGGATGCGCGATGCCCGAGGCGCGGCAAAAGCCGAGGAAGTTGTACGTCGCCGCCACCGCCTCTTCCTTGCCCAAAGGCAGAAATCCGTGCCTGACCCTGTTGGCCGTGGGATGTTCTTTGATCATGCGCACGATAGCCTGGATGTCCTGAGAGTCAACGCGACCGTTGGCCTTCAGGAAATCCTTGTAGTCCCACAGGAGGTTCGAGAATGTGCTCGCGTACTTGTACGAAGGGAAGACCTCGCAGATGAAGCTCTCTACGAACGAGTGGAGGGCGAGCAGGAAGAAACCTTCATCGGTCCCGAGAAGGCGGGAAAGACGGGCCATACGGATGTCGAGGGTCGTATCACTGTCCGCCGCGGTAATTTCCTTCTGTTCGCCGCCCGGAGCCTGAACGTTGGGTGACATGCTCCTCCCCGTCTCTGGCGCCATGGTATGGAATAAAGGGCGATAATGCAAGCTTGCGGGTTATCGCGTGACCTTACGCGCGCGCACCACCCGTGGCTTGCCGTGATTCGACATGGGACTCGGGAAGCTTTGCCAGGTCGTACGGCGTGCCCTGGTAGACGCAATAGTTGAGCCAGTTCGCGTACAGCAGATGCGCGTGCGATCTCCATGTCATGACCGGTTCACGCGCGGGATCGTCATCCGGGTAATAGTTTCGCGGCACGTCGATGGGCAGGGCTCGGGCGACGTCGCGCTCGTACTCGGCCCGGAGCGTTTCCCGATCGTACTCGGGATGTCCGGTGACGAAGACGCGCCGCCCATCGGCGGAGGCGGCCATGTAGAGGCCGGCTTCGTCGGACACGGCGAGCACCCGTAGATCCTCCACGCGCTCCAGGTCCTCTCGTCGGACCTCTGTGTGGCGCGACTGCGGCGCGAGGAACTCCTCGTCGAAGCCGCGAACGATTGGCTCGCGGGGGGCGACGACGCGTTGGTGGAAAACCCCGAACATTTTTTTTGGCAGAGAATACTTGGAGATCCCGTAATGATGGTACAGTCCCGCCTGCGCGCCCCAGCATACGTGGAGCGTGGACCACACGTTTGTCTTGCTCCAGTCCATGATCCGCACCATCTCTTGCCAATAGTCCACCTGCTCGAACTCCAGGTTTTCGACCGGCGCGCCGGTAATCACCAGTCCGTCGAACCGCTCCCCGAGAAGCTTTGCGGTTGGCTCGTAGAAGGTCTCCAGGTGGATCGCGGCGGTGTTCTTCGATTCGTGGGTTTCCAGGCGCATGAAGGTCACATCGACTTGAAGTGCCGTATTGCCGAGCAGACGCAGGATTTGTGTTTCCGTCACCACTTTGGTGGGCATGAGGTTGAGGACGGCAATGCGCAACGCTCGGATGTCCTGTCGGTTGGCGCGCTCCTTTGTCATTACGAATATGTTTTCCGCCGCGAGATCGGCGCGCGCTGGGAGATCGTTTGGTATTCTAACCGGCATAGTTCACCCTCAAAGACTTCCTAATCACTCTCTTAGGTAGTATATTGTTCACGATCAAGGTCCGAGTCAAGAGAAATCGGGCCTGGGCGAATACGGACGGGGGGGCCATGAAGGTTGTCGTTCAGCGTGAAATACTCCAGCAAATACGTCGTCACGGCGTGGAAACCTACCCCTACGAATGCTGCGGCTTCATGCTGGGAACCGTGGAGGATGGATCGCATCGAATCCTCGAGGTGTGCGGCCAGACAAATGAGCGCACTGAATCGCAGGAAAAGCGATTCCTGATTTCCTCCGCCCAGTTCAAGGCCGCCGAGTCGTACGCCCGCAAGAAGGGTCTCCAGCTCGTGGGGATCTACCATTCACACCCCGACAGCCCGGCGCGGCCTTCCGACTACGATCGCGACCACGCCTGGCCCTGGTTCAGCTACATCATCGTTTCCGTGCGTGAAGGCGCGGCGGCCGAGGCCCTGGCCTGGCAGCTTCGTGACGATCGCGACGGATTCGACGAGGCGACTCTGGAAGAAAAAGGAGAGTGATGATGAGCATGGTTCGCGTAGAAATCCCCACCGCGTTGCGCGCGTTCGCGGGCAATCAGGACACGGTGGAGCTGCAAGGACAGACGGTCGGAGAGCTGCTGGCGGCACTCGGCGCCTCCTTTCCGCAGCTCAAGAGGCACGTTTTCGACGATCAGGGAAAGCTGCGCACGTTCGTGAACGTCTATGTCAACGATGACGACATCAAAAGCCTCCAGGGAGAGGGGACGCCGGTGACTCCGCGAGACGTCATCAGCCTTATTCCCTCGGTGGCGGGGGGATCGGGGTCCGTCGCCGACGGTGCCCTCAGCCGGGAGCAGGTGCAACGGTACAGCAGGCACCTCATCATGCCGGAGGTCGCACTTGTCGGCCAGCAGCGTCTGCGCCGCGCGCGCGTGCTCGTGATCGGAGCCGGAGGGCTGGGCTCACCGGTGCTCTCATATCTGGCCGCCGCTGGTGTCGGAACCCTCGGCATCGTCGACTTCGATACGGTGGATCTTTCGAACCTTCAGCGGCAGATCATCTATTCCACCGCCGATGTCGGAAAGCCCAAGCTCGAAGCGGCTGCCGAGCGCATTCATGCCGTCAACCCCGACGTGGTGGTCCGCACGCACGAGAGCCGGCTCACATCCGAGAACGCGCTGTCGATCCTGCGGGACTACGACGTCGTGGTGGACGGCACCGACAATTATCCGACCCGCTATCTCGTGAACGATGCCTGCGTCATGCTCGGCATTCCCAACGTGTATGGAAGCATCTTCCGTTTCGACGGCCAGGCGTCCGTATTCTGCACCGAGAACGGCCCGTGCTACCGGTGCGTCTACCCCGAGCCTCCGCCTCCCGGGCTCGTGCCCAGCTGTGCGGAGGGCGGCGTCCTGGGCGTACTACCCGGTATCATCGGGACGATCCAAGCCACCGAAGTCATCAAGCTCATTCTCGGGAAAGGCGCCTCCCTGGCGGGTCGGCTCCTGGTGCTGGACGCAATGAAGATGCACTTCCGAGAGCTGAAGCTTCGAAAGGACCCCGCCTGCCCCGTGTGCGGCGAGCATCCCCCCATCATGAAGCTCATCGACTACGAGCAGTTCTGCGGCATCCGCGGCGAGGAGATGGAGGCGAAGGATCTCGGCAGCGAGTGGGAGATCACCCCCCGGGCCTTGGAGGAAAAGCTGCGCGCCGGCGAGGAGATCGTCATACTCGACGTGCGCAGCCCTGAAGAGGCGCAGATCTCGCGCATCAATGGAAGCGTCCTCATCCCGCTGGGCGAGCTGCCCGAGCGCGTGGCGGAGCTGAGCACGGCCGATCAGTTGGTGGTGCATTGCAAGATGGGCGGTCGAAGCGCGAAGGCCGTGGAGTTTCTCCGATCAGTTGGGTTCCGAAAGGTGAAGAACCTCGTCGGCGGCATCAACGCCTGGGCGGAAGAGGTGGATACGGCGCTGGCGCGCTACTAGCCCCGCTGTACCGTGGCGCGCAGCGCCTGGTCCAGGGACTCCATGATCGGTGCGCATTCCTCTTCGCAGCCGACGCTGATCCGAGCCAAAAACCGCGGAAGCCCGATTTCGGCAAGCTCCTCATCCGAATCCGCGTAATGGGTCAGCATGGTATAGGGACAGAGGAGGGTCACATTGGAGCCGAGGCTCGGCGCCTTGCGAATGCCGTCCAGAGGTGAATCGTAGAATGCCCGCAAGCCGTCAAGGGATTCTTCGCGCAACGTGAAGCTGACGACGCTCCCGAATCCTTGGAGCAAGTCGCGTGCAACGGAGTGGCTTCGGTGCGTAGGCAGACCGCAGTAGAATACCCGCCTTACACCAGGATGACCGGCCAAAAACTCTGCTATGCGCAGCGCGTTGGCGTTGAATCGGCTCATGCGCCCGGAAACGCTTGAAAGATTGGTTTCAAGGACGGCGGCTTCCCGGGGGGACATGTGGTCCCTCATGAGCATCTGACGCTCGGCCAGCTCCCGCGCTCGCCGCTCGTCGCGCACGATCACGGCCCCGCCGCCGTGGTCATTGGTCCCGTTCAGGTACTTCGTGGTGCTGTGGATCACGTAGTCGGCACCGATTTCGAACGGCCGACAGTTGATCGGGGTGGCGATCGTGTTGTCCACGATGAGCGGGACTCCGCGGTCGTGAGCCACACGTGAAAGCAAGCGCAGATCCGGCACGTCGGAGAGCGGATTCGTGATCGTTTCCGTCAGAATGGCGGCGGTCTCGGAGCCCACGGCATCGCCGAGTCTTTCAAGCTCAGCCACGCCGAGGAACACGGTCTCGCCGATGCGCAGAGTCTGGTAGGTGTCGTTATAGAGATGTCCCACGGCCACGATCTGCCGCTTCCCCGGCGCGCGAAGAAGGTCCAGGACCCGCGTTATGGCGCTCATCCCCGATGCATAGAGAAACGCACGACTGCCGCCCTCCATCCGGCACAGGGTTTCCGCGACCCGCGCATTTGCTTCGGTGTGGGCTCCCGTCATCCCTGTTGCGGCACCTGCCAGAAGACGCTCGGCCACACGACTGGAGAGCACCGGGCCGCGGCGTTTCATCTGCTCCGCCAGTCGATCCATGACACGGTCCGCGTTTCCGAGGACCGCCCCGCCAAGGGCTCCGCCATCGACGTCGCTCAGACCGAGCACGAAGAATTGGGCCTCGGGCGGCTCGCTGAGGGGCGTCGGAATCGCTGCAACGACCGAGGCTCCGTGTTCTCGCGCGATCCGAGCGGTCGGTCCGGCATCGGCACCGGGCCCCAGCACCAGGATGTCCTGACGACCGAGATCGGCGGGCACGCGGCTCGGGTCTTGTAGCGTCATGATCGAAAGGCCATCACCTTCGCAGGCCGGCAGAAAGCGCCCGTCGGCAAGCGCCGTCGCCTCCGGGAAAGAGCCGAGCACGAAGATTCTCCCCGGCCTCCCCGTGGGATGGAGACACAGGATCAATTCGAGCAGCGCGGTCTGGTAGGATTCCGCAAGTCTGCAGTGGCGGCATTGGAAGCGTGTCTTCAGCTCGGCTTCCAGGCGCCGTAGGTGGGGGTGAGAGACGAAACGATAGTAGCCGTGATCGAAGGTCGCGGTGCTTTCCTTGAATGCCACGACGTCCGCGATGGTCGGCAAGGTGCCTGTGATCGCATATGCGCCTCCGACGGCGTCTCCCTGTCGTCTGGTCTCCGCGGCCATGCCTCACAGTATCAGGCGTAAGGTTTGGTGGTCAAAGGGTCGCACACCGGCGGACAAGCCTCCAATGGTTCATTCATCCCGTCCAACGCATTCCGTACGTGTCGGAGGAGCCCTTCGGAGGTGAACGGTTTGGGAAGCACGACGAGCGCTCCCTGGTCCAGAAGATCGCCCGGGAGAAAGCCGCTCGAATAGCCGCTGGCGATCATGACGGTGACTTCGGGATCCATAGCGCGCAATTCGAGGAGGCACTGATACCCCCCCATGCCGGGCATGTCCATGTCGAGGATGACGAGGTCGGGGGCCGACTCGGGATAACGCCGAAGCGCCTCCTCGCCGCTTGCAGCGGTGAGCACCCTGTAGCCCTTCTTTCCAAGGATCGAGCCCTCCCACGCGAGGATGTGCTCGTCGTCATCGACACAAAGAATCTGCTCCGAGCCGCCGCGGATTTCTGCCACGGGGGGAGCCGGCGACGTACTGGTGTCCGTGGGTTGATCGAGTGCGGGGAGAAAGAACGTGAATGTCGTTCCTTCGCCCGGCTTGCTTCGACAGGAGATGAAGCCGTGATGATTTGCAATGATGCCGTACGCGACCGAAAGACCGAGACCGGTTCCCTTGCCGAGGTCCTTCGTTGTGAAAAATGGATCGTAGATATGTCGCTGGGTTTCCTCATCCATTCCCATGCCGGTGTCGATGATGGAAAGCTGCACGTGCTCGCCGATCTGGACACCGGGGTGCTTCTCGGCGAAGTCCCCGTCCAGATAGACGCTCTTGGTTTCGAAGGTGAGGCGCCCCCCTTCCGGCATGGCGTCTCGGGCATTCACCGCCAGATTCATGATCACCTGTTGGATCTGTCCCGGGTCCGCGCTCACGCATTTCAGATCTTCCGCAAAACGTGTTTCGATGGTGATCATCTTTGAAATCGTTCGGTCAAGAAGCTGGATCACCTCCCGTACGTGAGCATTGAGGTCGAGGGGCCGCAGGGTGCCCTGCTCGTGACGGCTGAAGAGCAGGAGCTGTCGGGTGAGCTGAATGGCGCGCTGCGTACCGGTCAGGACGACGCTCAGTGCCTCAAAGTCCGGATCCGCCGCCACCTTCTCCGAGAGAACCACCTGCGTGTAGCCCAGGATAATTTGCAGAATGTTGTTGAAATCGTGGGCGATGCCGCCGGCCAAGATCCCGATGGATTCCATTTTTTGCGCTTGAACGAATCGCGCCTCCAGCCGCTCCCTTTCCGCCAGCTCGCCGGAAAGACGTGCGTTCGCCGCATGGAGGGCCGCCGTCCTTTCCGAGACCCTTCGCTCCAGATCGTCACGCGCCGCGCGCAGCTGCGCGCTGGACTCGCTGAGCCAATCAAAGGTTTGCCGTCTCGTTCTTTCGGAAACCCATGCGATGAGGCCGCAGCACAACAGCGCGATGGCGTTTTCAAGGAGCATGGCCGTCATAGGGATGGGATGAACACCCCGTGGGGGAGGAACGACGAAGCAGAACACTCCGACTATTGCAAAAAGGCAAAGGAGAAGAAAACCGCGCTTTTCTCCCAACAGGAAAAAGGCAATGGGAGGGTACACAAACAGCCAGGCGAGGAACTCCAACCGTCCGTTCATCCACATGACGTTGAAGTGGGTCAGCAGCAGCGGGACAAGAACGCCGACGATGACAATGGCGTTGAAACCCGATTCGCCGATCCTCCTGCCGATAGGTGCGAAATAAAGGATGATGGAAATCGTGATAGAAAGAGCGCTGAAAAGCATGGTCCCCGCGGCAAAAGGCAAGCCCTGCACGAAAAAGGAGACGGCGTAACCATAGAGCAGGGGCCCGGCAACGAGAAACATGATCCATCCGAAGCGCAGAAGCTCGATGTGATCCGGAGAACGGCCGGCACCTCTCTCACCGGGCTCGAACCGTGTAAGAGAGCTGCGCGCATGGCCCCATCTGCGATTGACGATCACGAGCTCGATATTTGCAAGTCTAGTGCCAAGTCTCGATTTGATCTCGTGGAGGTATTGCGACTGGCACGGGATTCGCGATTGACCCCTCGGTGCGGCCTGCCGATATTTGAGACCGATTCATGGTGGCGACGAAAGACCCGCTCCGCGGCTATGCCTTCGCGGTGCTGAACATGCTGATAAGCGGTGTGGCGATCTACGTCAATAGCATCGGTGTGAAATCCTTTGACGATTCCACCCTCTACACCGCGCTCAAGAACTCCGTCGTCGGTCTGGCGCTTCTGGTCCCGTTTTGTTTCTCTGTAGGCGCGCGCCAGGAGATCCGCAACCTCTCCGGACGGCAGTGGCTGCTTCTGGCCACCGTGGCGCTGATCGGCGGAAGCCTTTCGTATGCCTTGTATTTTCGTGGTCTTCAACTGAGCACGGCGGTGACAGCGTCGCTTGTCGACCACACGCAATTCTTTTTCGTCGCAGGCTTCGCCGCGCTTTTTCTCAAAGAACGTTTCGGCCCCGCTCTGTGGGTTGCCCTTGGCGTGCTGTTTGCGGGTCTCACCTTCGGCATCAGCGTGAGCGCTGTGCGCCTCGATGCCGGCGTCCTCTTCCTTGCCGCGGCGACGCTGCTATTTGCGGTGGATTTCACGCTCATGAAATACCTGCTCCGGTCCGTCTCTGCCTACATGGTGATGCTTTTCAAGATGAGTCTCGGGTCGCTCCTATTGGTAGCCTATGTCAGCGTGAGCGGGCACGGAGGCGCCGTTGCCCGCCTTTCCGCTGGACAATGGGGGATCGTGGGGGTCACGGGTCTCATACTCCTCGCCTTCACCATCACCTCCATCCTGGGGCTCCGCCATGCCTCCGCGATGGCGGTCACCGCGATCCCCGCCGGCTCGCCCATCGTTACCACCGCTCTTGTGCTCCTGTCACGGAGGATCAGCATACCCACCTCGCGTTGGATCGGCTTGTCACTAGTTCTGCTCGCCATTCTTGCTGTCTTCATACTGGGCCTTCGGCGCGAGATGAACAGCCGGTCACCGGAGCGCTCATGATATCCGGCCTGCTTCTCTTTGCACGCTACGCGTATCCCCCCAATCGTCTGGGCTACTGCGGTCCGGACGAGCATGGCGCGCTCCTTGAATACCTGACCGGCGAGCCGGTCGACCCGGGCCTTACCAGGCTGGCGCAGCGCTTCGAAGGGGCCTATCCGTATCTGCGGCTCATCGCTGCCTCAAACGGAATCCCGGATCCGTTCGACCGACGCGTCGTAGAGGCATATTGGGTAGGCAACGCGCTTCTGGATCGTGTCGGGGTGGCGTCATTCTTCGATTCGCTTCGCAGCCGCTTTCGTCAGCGCATGGACAGAGGCGCATTTTCCTCCTTGACCGCCGCGCTGGATGATGGAAGCACGCCGCATCACGACTTCCACGTCTTCGAGATTTACCGCCGTGCCGGGCTGTTGCGCGACGAGCGGGCCACGATCGCCCTGGATCGCATGGACAAATGTCGCATCAGCTGGGGAGGCGTCGTATCGGTGGACGGAGCCGAGCTGGTCGTGTCGCGCGCGCCGCTGGTGCTGAAGACGGGAAAGCTGGCACTCGGCCCGCCCGAGCGGGTGAGGATTTTGCGTCAGATCGACGGTCGCGGATACCTCGAGGATTTTCACGCGGGAGAAATCGTTTCGATCCATTGGAATTGGGCGTGCGATCGGTTGAGTCCTTCGGCCGCGCGCGCTCTTGCGCGGGTGACGCAACGCGCGATCGCCCACACGAATCTGACGATCTAGGAATGACTTTCACGCGGGGCGCGGCCTTCAGGAGCGTTACTCTTTGCCGTGTTTTTTACATGTTTTCGATTTCCACCGGTTCAATGGCATCGGCGAGGGCGAATCCGAACACGCGCGAGTAGAAGAAGAGCTCCGCCTCGATGGCTCGTTTGAGGTTCTCGGCCTTTCGAAATCCGTGCTGCTCGCCCGCGAAAGGGAGATAGGCAACCGGGACGCCCTTCTTCCGCAACGCCTCGAACATCGTCACGGCCTGGCTTGGCGGCACGACCTTGTCGTCGAGGCCCTGGAAGAGAATGAGGGGAGCCGAGAGGCGCTCGGTGAAGAACGCCGGTGAGCGTTCACGGTAGGTTTCCCGCGCGGCCGGATAGGGGCCGATGAGCCCGTCGAGGTAACGCGACTCGAACTTGTGCGTGTCACGCGCGAGGGCCTCGAGATCTCCGATGCCGTAGTAGCTTGCACCCGCCTTGAAATAGGAACGGAAGGTGAGCGCCGCCAGGGTGGTGAATCCACCGGCGCTCCCCCCCTCGATCATGGTTCGCGCGCCGTCCACGGCGCCGTCCTCGGCCAGAAAGCGCGCCCCATTGATGCAATCATCGACATCCACGATGCCCCACCTGCCCCGCAGAAGGTTTCGATACGCCCTGCCGTATCCGCTGCTGCCTCGATAATTGACGTCGAGCACCGCGATACCTCGACTCGTCCAGAATTGCACTTCCAGATTAAACTCCCCCGTTGTCCGCGCGGTAGGCCCGCCGTGACTCAAGACGAGGAGGGGAGGAAGCTCGCCCGCCGGCCCGGCGAAGTCCTTGTTGCGTGCAGCGTAATAGAGCCCATGGGCATGCTGTCCATCCCCGGTCGGGAACTCGATGTCGCGGGGTAGTGACAGGTAACCAGGGTCGAAGGCCATGGTCGACGCCGCGCGTACGATTTCGATTCGGACGCGAGGGATTCCGCCCTCCATTCGCACGATGCATTCGGGTGCCGCAGAAGAGCCCGCGATGAGGAACACGCTCTCACCGGCTGCTCGAAGGCATCCGATTTCATTGAAAGGGAGATCGATGTCGCGGGGGACTGACACTCCCGGGTCCAGGATGGCAAGACGGCTGAAACCGTCGCGCGCGTACTCGAATACAAGACGATCCCCGGAGAGGAAGCCGTAGTGCGCACCACCGAAGATCCATGCAGGCCCTCCGACCTCCGCGCTCATTGGGCAGAGGGGGGCTACGGATTCCGATGTCCCTCCGCGTGCCCGATAGAGGTTCCAAAAGCCTGTCTTGTCCGAGATGAAGCACAAGTCCCCATGCGGAGACCAACGCGGCTCCATCACCGATTCATCCTCGCCCCCTGCCACGCGGCGTGCCGCGCCCAGGGACCCGTCCGGAAGCACTGGAGCTACCATGAGCCTTGTATCGTCCCACGGCATGTTGGGGTGGTCCCAGCATATCCACGCAAGCAGCCCACCGTCGGGGCTGAGACGGGGAGACGAGAAAAAGTCGTGGCCCCAGGCGACTACCCGTCCGCCATCCGTGTCGCCGTCCCGCGGCATGACCACAATCGCGTTCACCGCTTCTCCGGAATTACGGTGGTCCTCGCGCACGCAGTAGAGACGCGCGCGGGCCGGGTCGCAGCAGACATCCGCGTACCGCATGTCTGCCGCGGGGGTCAATGGCCGCGGTGCCTTGCCGGGATCGACACGATAGAGACGCTGGTCATCGAAATTGCTGAAGAATATCACCGCATTGTCCACCGTCACGGCCCCCCCGCCGTACTCGTGCACCCTCGTGCGAGCGCTGAAGGGCGGAAGGAGCACATCCCGCGCATCCTTGTCCTCCGTCTTTACAACGAGAGCCGTGCGGCCACTCTCCTGGGGCCGAAGCTCGGTCCAATACACATCGGTGCCGTCGAGGAGGAGAGTGCCGAAATGGATCGTCTCGGCGACGATCGCGTCGGAAGTGATGGGTGACTTCCAGGATCCATACGGGGCTGTGCTCGCCATGGGGTCTCTCCTATTTTCATCTAGTATCTCGATCGCCACGATTGGGCGCAAGTGCCGTGTCCTCGTGCTCCGTGATTGCGCCGGACGTGAAAACGGTGTATTGCGATGTCTCGAGGAGTCGCATGCTGAGCGCGGTCGTGGCGGGGGCGATCATTGTCACCGTCTTTGCCCTGGTGTTTCTCGTCTTTTTCCCTTTGGGACGGGGAGCAATCTATGTCGCCAGCACCCCCGAGAAGACGCTCCTGATGGCCGAGCTGTCCGACGCGGCAGTTGGCGAGCGGGCCGCCGACCTCGGCTCGGGGGACGGCCGCGTCGTTATCGCGCTGGCTCGTCGCGGAGCGGAGGCGCACGGGTTCGAGGTCAATCCGATCCTCGTTCTTGTGGCACGGCGGAACGTGCGTCGCTCGGGGTTGCAGGGCCGCGCCTTCATCCATTGGAAAAGTTTCTGGCGCGCCGACCTGTCGCCCTTCAATGTCCTCACGCTCTTTCAAGGAAGCGCGATCATGCGACGGCTCGAGGCGAAGGTGAGGAGGGAGCTCGCTGCGGGCGCGCGCGTGATCTCCGATTGCTGGGGGTTTCCCACTTTGGCCCCGGACCGCGTATGCGGAACGGTGCTGTGCTACCGCATCGGCTCATTCGTCGGGGAAGCGTGAGCCTCTGCTCGCGGAACCGTCAGCCCTAAAAGTCTTTTACGGTTTCCAGCTCGGGCCGCGGGTAGATCTGCCCCGGCACGGGAGGCATGGAGTTGTAAACCCAGCCGATTTCCGCCACACCGCATCGTATGCCGCCGCATCGTTGGATCCCCGCGTACCGCCCCCTGAGCAGCACGTCCTCCATTTTCAGCGTCATTCCGAAGATCGCCAGGGCGGCGCCGGCAGGAATCTCATCGATATCGCGCCCATAGACCGACGGTGAAAAGATGACGCGATCCGGGGACGCGGCTTGGGCCTGAAGAATGGGGATGATACGGGGGTACCCGTCCGCCGCAACGAAAGAGGCGAACTTGAGATTGCCCATTGCACTGAGAAGCCCGCGCGTCCACGTGCTGATGGCCGGGCCCTCCCGCTTGGGGCCTCGACCCAAGACGCGTGCCGCGGCCGTCATGAGCGACGCCGAGACGATTCCACCCATCGGCAAGTCGGTGCGGCCCTCGTGCTCGCAAAGATCCAGGAAGTAGACGGTATGAATTCCGAAATAGGAATTGTATCGGAACAAAGGCTCGTTGTTGTACGCGTCGTACTCCGGGCCGCCTTTGGCCGTGTGAGTGAATGTGCCCGTGCCGCGCCAGAGCTGCTTCTGGAGCGACATGACGAGGAAGCCCGCGCGAGGATTGCGTCTTATGAACTCTTTGCTCAACCCCTCGGTGAACTGCCCGAAGCTGAGCTGCGTGGGCGAGGCGGCTCGCAGGCTGCTCAGGAGAGTCACGTGCGGCTGGCCTTCGTCATTTACGGTGGCAAGCAGTCCGACCTTCATGGCCGGCGAGAGCCCCTCGATGTCGGAGGCCGAGAAGGTGGTCATAGGTGAGCTGTCACGCATTGGTTTCTTCCTTTTCATCGAAGTGTTCCGTTCGAGCCGCACCGCTGACCAGAACCATGCGCGGGTCGACACCGGAAGAACGGGCACAGTGCGCCAACGCATCGAGCTCGTCCCGACTCATGAGAGGGGTGGTGGCGTAGTCCCACACCATCCCGAGCCTCACGTATTGGTCCCGACAGAGGTTGTTGAAGGCGCACAGCTCCCACCGTTCCACGACCCCGTCCAGCGTTGCCGCGAGAAAGGATCCGATGGCCAGGAGATTCTCCGGCGTGGCGGTGGCGCCGGGTATGAGCGGCGTGCGAATCCACACGTGCGGCGCACCGCTTCCGGAGCGCCATTCTTCCCCCAGGGTCGCGAGGTTTCGAAGGATGATCTGGTTGCTTTGACCGGTGAATGCTTTGTGCGCCGCAGGGTCAATGGCCTTCAGATCGAACAGGATCAGGTCGGCTTCATCCGCGGCCGTCACGAAGGCTTCCGTCGACGCAAACCCGCAGGTGTCCAGGGCGGTATGCACGCCGTCGTGCCCGAGCGCTTTCAAGAGCTCGACGGTGAAAAGCGGCTGCGCGAGCGGTTCCCCACCGGAAATCGTCACGCCGCCCCCGGAAGACTCGTAATAGGCGCGGTCCTTCGAGAGCTCCTTCACCAGCGCTTCCACGTCGATACGTTTTCCCAGCATCTCCAGGGCGTTGGAGGGGCACTGCTCGGCGCACGCTCCGCATCCGTCGCAGCACGCCCGGTCCAGTTGAACGCCCCGGCCCGCTTCGAACGCAATGCAACCCCGGGGACAGGCTTTCACGCAACCGGCGCATCCGATGCATCGCGTTGAAAACCACTGGGCTTGCGGCGTGCCGGAGATGCTTTCGGGATTGTGGCACCACCGACAGGAAAGCGGGCAGGTCTTCAGGAACACGGTGGACCTGATGCCCGGACCGTCCTCCGTGGACAGCCGCTGGACGTTGAGGATGAGACCGCTGCGCTCTGCGGGATCGCCCATGGCTTCTACCGCAGCGCGTGCGATTCGCGCGCGATGATCTCGTCCTGGAGCTCCTTGCCGACGCTCGTGAAATACGCGTTATAGCCGGTCACCCGCACCAGGAGGTGGCGGTAGTTTGCCGGATGAGCCTGGGCGTCACGGAGCATGGTGGCGTCCAGCATGTTGATCTGGAGGGCTGTGCCGCCATTAGCGTCATAGCCGCGCAGAAAGGCCTTGAATTTGGCGCGATGTTCCGCGTCGCGAACCAGGGAAGGGTTGAACGTGATGGTGTGGCTTCCTCCATTGGGCAGAACGTTCACGAACGACCGTCGCACGCCCCCTTGCTCCACCTCGCCGGCCAGCACCTTGCCGACGGAGTTCACATTCGCCGTCGGACCGTTCGTATCGGCCCCGTTGGAGGGGCACAGCGCATTAGAGAGGAATTTGCCCTTGGGTCTGCCATCGGGGCTGGCCGCGAGCACGAAACCGTCGGAGACCCAGTAGTTCCAGCTGAGCATTCCGGGTCGGAAGCGCCGATGCGTCGCGTGAGTCTCGTACTTCCATGTTTCGCCGGTCCACAGCTCCATGACACGCCGACCCATGGCATCCGCCTCGTCGTCATCTCGGCCGTATTTGGGGGCTTTGTTCACCGCGAGTGCTTGAAGCCGCTCATGCCCCACCCAGTTGTCCTCCAACGCGCTGACCAATTCCGCCATCGTGCACGCCGCGCGGTCGAAAACGAGGTGCTTCAGTGCCAGGAGAGAATCCACCGTGGTGGCGTACGTCACCGCCTCGATGGTGACGAAGTTGATCTCAGGCCCCCCCTGTGTCACGTCGAGGCCCTTTTCCGCGCAGCCCCGCACGAGACATGACAGATACGGGGTGGGGGCGAAGAGGGCCCGAACGGATTCGCTTGACTCGTACAGCTCTACGATGCGCCGTACGATCCCCCGTGTCTGCGCGGCGTACGCGGCCCAGAAATCCTCGAATGAGCGGAACCCGCGCGGGTCTCCGGTGGCCGGTCCGCGACGCGTGCGCGCATCGACCTTTCCGGTCATCGGGTCGGTAAAGGGGTTCATGTCGTATCCGTCAGCGAGGGCCAGCTCCACGGCCTTCAGCAGATTGAGGTTGGCATCCACCGTGCCGGATCTGTCATTGCCGGCCATCGTGTTTTCCAGACATCCCACCGAAGCGTAGTCGTATACAGTATCCGGATTGATCAAATGCTCGAGGCCTGCTTGGCGCGCCTCCAGCAGCATGCCGTCTACCGAGCGTTCGTCGAAGTTCAGGAGAAACGGGGCGCCCTGGCTCGTGCTGATCATGTCCACCACCTTGTCCAACAGCTCGTCCGGCGAGCCCTTGTGGAGGCGGATGTTCGGCTTCGGCTCCAGGATGGGTGTCATTTCGTCGATGACTTCGAGGATGGCGTACGTGAGATCGTTCGTCGTATCGGCTCCGGAGGGCCCCCGGCCGGAGAGCGATATGAGCTGGCCGTAGCCGGCGGTGATGCCTTGATGCGCGCCGGTGCGGATCATCGCGTCGTAGGCCGTATTGCAGTGAAACCAGAAGCATTTGAGGATTTCCTTGCCCCAGTCGCGGTCCATGCCGCTCTGGATGGACTTTCGCCAATACGGATACAGGTATTGATCCATACGGCCGAAGGAAAGACCGGGGCCCGGATAGTTTTCATCGCTCATCACCAGCATGTGGGTAAGCCACAGCGACTGGACCGCATCCCAGAAGCTTTCAGCGGGCCCCCACGGGACGCGCGAGAGATTATCGGCCATCTGTGTGAGCTCGCTCCGGCGTTCTGTACCTCCTGTTTCCGTTGCCAGCGTCCTACAAAGCGCGCCATAACGTTCCGCGAGGTCGCGCGGCATGGTGGCCGAGGTGAGCATGGCGCGCAGTTGGGCGCCTCTGGCTCCTGTGCGGTCGGCTTCGGAGAGATCGTCCAACCTTGCTTGGATATCGGCGGCAACACCGCGCCATCCCGTCGCGAGGATCCGCGGGTAGTCGGGAATGATGTGGCCGCTGGTGGCGCCGGCATTCCCGAAGCCGTGATTGTGGAACCACTGGACCGATTCACGGGTGCCGCCTTTGGCCAGCACGAGACGGTCGAAAGCCGCCGACTCGGATTTGGTGAAGCAGGTGGAGGTCATGACGTTGAACCGTGCGCCGGCGAGCAGATCTCCGGGAATGATTTCGCACGGCACCCGCTTCGTCATGACCTCTTTCACGAACCACGCGCGCCGCTCCGTTATGCTCCAGGACCAGAAGCCGGGGACCAGATCGACCGGGCGCGCCACCTGACGAAAGGATGCGCGAAAGGTGGGAAAGAAGGTGTAGGTTTCCGGTACGATGTAAAATGTTGTCTCGTTGAACTGGAAATCCCACGGCGTTCCCGTTGTCCAGGAGGTGAACTCGTTGTTCCAGCTTCGGGCCACGCCCTGGAAGTAATAGTCGCGCAGCCACTGGATACGGGGAGAGAGATTCTTCGGCGCCTTGATGGCGTAGCGAGGAGTCGGATCCGGGACACGAGTGACCGTGCCGACGTTATGTCCTGCCATGCGAGCACCCTCCGGGGATGGGATTGGTGAAGGCGAACTCTTTTCGCTACTATACTCCCCGCTGAGGTGACCCGCAAGGAAAAGGTTTTTCTACCGTGTCGCCTCGGCCATCTCTTTCCAAGAACTGGCAAGGGCATGTTGAAACTCCTGGAGCGGCTGGGCTCCCGAAATGCCCCATCTCTCTTCAATTGCGAAAAAGGGCACGCCATTGATTCCGAATTGTCCGGCCCGCTCCTCGTCATCATGCACCGCCTGAGCGAAGATGTTCGTCTCTAGGCTTCGCAGCGCCTCACCGGGATCCAGGCCGACCTCGGCGGCCAGTTGCGCGAGAACGTCGAGGTGGCCGATGGCAAGGCCGTCGGTGAAATAGGCCTTCATGAGCCGTTCCTGCATGGCGGCGGCGCCGCCGCGCGATGCGGCGAAATGCACGAGCTGGTGGGCGGAGAAGCTGTTTCCCGGCTGCGCCCGGTCGAGGTGGTACTCGAGACCTTCGGCGGAGGCCAGCTGGGTAACGCGGGCGTTGGCGGTCTT
>Ga0265316_10001704_pt1 | contig 23315 bp, 11 predicted proteins | sample 4522metaG_FD_202092 | JGI IMG/M metagenome (GOLD analysis project Ga0265316, IMG submission 202092) | Rhizosphere microbial communities from Carex aquatilis grown in University of Washington, Seatle, WA, United States - 4-5-22 metaG | ecosystem: Host-associated > Plants > Roots > Rhizosphere >... | reverse complement strand
ATCGTTCTTGAATTTTTCCTGTAACACTTTTTCCGTGCACCGCACATCGGAAAATTTCTCGAGATACTCCGACATTTGCTCGCCGGTGCGCTGCAGCAGGCTTTGCAGCTTGTCCGCGCCGGGAGAAGCAGGGCTGTCGCCTGCCATGCAGAATCCGACGCAGGCGACGACCGCGATCGCGGCGCGCAGTAGTTGCTTCGCGATCTCCTTTGCGAAATGTGCCGGTCTACTCATTGCGGGCCTTCGCCTTCGAATCAAACCGGTAGCCGATCGAGAACATCCACTGCTGATAATTCATCTCGCCCCGGTTGATGGTGAAATTTCCTTGCACGTAGTAGTGCGCCCCCATCGTTTTTTCCCAGGTGGTCGTGAGAAAGCGGGAGCGGCTGGCGGTGGTCAACGCGGAACTGAAATCTTGCTGTCCCGCCAGAAGTTCCAGGCGCAGACTTTCGCTCATTTGCCGAGAGAGCGAAACCGCCTCATAGTATCCGCTGCCAAAAGAGCTGCTAAAGCGCGCGTAGTGCGCGTCCGCGCGCAGGTGTAAGATCGGCAGCCGGTTGAAGGTGATGCCGAACATCTCGTTAAGCGACGCATTCTTGTCGCCGGCGCCGTTGCTTCTTCCGATCGTCGAGGACAGGAAAATTTGCCTAGCCACCTCAACCCGTGCCCCCACGCTCACTCCCTGGAATAGATATTTGTCGACCAACCCGGTTGGTATTATTGACGGGTCGTAGGTTGGGACGTCCCGAAAATAGTTGTGATTGAAATCCAGTTCGACCCGGGGGTGAGGCTGCACGCGCAACGTGAAAAAACTGCGGCCGAGTCCCGGGCCCGGCGCCGGTGTTACCGGCGTACCGGCGGGACTATCGAATTGTGCCGCCTCATACACGGCAAACTTTCTGCTGTAGGAGACGGAATCTTCAAAGAACACAAAGGGCCGGTTCATCGTCCAGTTCACCATGTTGATGCCGGCACCGGAGGTGCTGCTGTAGTGCCAGTTGTTGTACTCGCCACCTTCAAAATTGACGAAGCCGCCAGCGATCACGCGATTCGGGCTGTAGTCCCACGAGCTCGGATCGGGCGTCGATCCGCCAAAAATTCCGACGGTCGTGCCCTTGGAGAGCCGCTTTCCAAAATATCCGCCATCAATGGTATCGAGACTTGAGGCCCAAGGCAGGTACAGTCTCCCAAACCCCGCCACCAGACTGGAGTTCGGGTTGTCATAGGTCATGCTGAGGTGATAAGTGTGGTTGATCAGATCCTGCACGGTTTGGATGTTGCTGCCGTTCTGTGAAGTCAGTCGACCGCGGTAATATCCGCTTAGGTTCCAGTGCGTGCCGCCGATGCGGGTGATGTCGCCGCGAAAGGCGAAGCCCACATTCGAACTGGTCATGGCCGAAGATCCAGTGCTCATAGTGGTAACGTAATCCAGCCCAATCCGGCCTCGGGCGCGGTTGACGGAGGGCAGGGGCGGACGCGGAACTTCTTCGCGCGCCTCTTCATCGAGGGTGTCGCCTTCGCTGAACGAAACCACCGCCGGGTATTGCCGCGTCGAACTCAATGCGCGCTGCGCCACCAGGACTCCAGCATCGGCGCTCGAAAGGTAGGCCAGGTCCCCAGCCTTCACGGGACGCCTGGAAGTGTGAATGTCTGTCACGGCCGAAGTTTCCGCGACTCCACTCACTTCCAACTCAGCCACCACCTGCGGATCGTCGGCGTTGGCGCTATCCCCTTGCCGTGCGGGCAAGTTCGTGTCTTTCACCTCCAGTTTCATGCCTTCGGCCAGACCCTGGGCGCGCCCGCCTTCGAGGTAAGCAATGCCCTCGGCGACATACTTCACTCTGAAAACGGTGTGCAGATTCGGATCGTCACTACGGGCGACGATCATCGCCGCGCCGCCAGCCGCCGGCTCGGGTGCGGCAGAATTAGCGGAGATCGTCTCCACCGCGTGATCGCTGCTTACTGCCGCTGCTTTTGCGCCGGGCTCTGTGCCACTCGCGGCGGCCCGGGCAGTGGTTGAGTTGACCGTGTTGGCGCTGACCGAAGGAAAGCCTAAGGCCGTAACCAAGCCATCGCGCGGCTGAGAGTCTGCGGCGGCTTGCGCCCCGGAGAATGGCGGAGCCGTGGATGCGGAAGCATCCTGTGCATCCTCCGGACGAGGACGCGAAACGGAAGCCGGTGCCGGAGCCGGGTCCGGCAGCGGGAGGGAAGCAGACGGAGCGGCCGTCGCGGATTGGGCCGGCGCCTTCCGCCGGAGAATGCCACGCAATCCTAAAGAAACAGGCGGCGCGGGCGCGTTGGAGCGGCCCGTATTCGCGCTCAGCACCGGACCGACCGTGACAATGATCGTGTTTCCTTCTGCCTTCATCGTGTAAGCATGTGCATGGTCGAGATCAATAACGACGCGCGTCACCGGCGGAACGGCGCTGTGCTGCGCCGTGCGCACCCTGCGTAGGCCATCTAAGTTGACTTCTTTTTGTTCATCTCTGTTGGCGATGGTGTCGAGGAAGTCGAGCAGAATTCGGTCAGGATTTATAGCTGTTTCAATCGAGGGCCTGACGGGGGCACTCAGAGTTACTTCCACGCGCACGTTGCCGCCATCCCGCGCCACCCTAATATTCTGCAGGGTCGCGGTCCTGGTTGGACTCTGCGCCGTGGCGCCAGACACCAGGAGTATCCCGATTGCGAGATGTTCGCAAACTGCGTTCATGTCCATTCAGCACTCGCTGGCGCTCCGGCCAGATCCCGCGCCACTTCCCCGAATGTCTCGATTCAGCGCGCGCAGCAAGAAGGATTGCGACCACCGGCGCTGCCCCTTCGGGCTTCGCTTATCACCCGCCGTGACCGCTCTGATGGCACTGATAGCAGTTCACGCTGTTGTACACATATCCTCTGACGCCTTGGTGGTTTTGATCCGTCTCGGCTTTCGCGTGGCAATTGGTGCACTGGAAAATCGAGTAGTCATTCGAATTCGTGTGGCACGTCGCGCACACGCCGTTGGCGTTGCCATGGTTGATCGGGAACGGCGTGTACTGCGCGTGATTGAAGGTCGCATTCTGCCAGTTCGTGGTGTTGTGGCAGTTCTGGCACGTCGTCGGGAAAAACTGCGGCTGGGCCGCGTGCCCCGGATTCGAGGTGTTGTTGTAATCGCTCTGATGGCAGCCGATGCAGGCCGTCGGCAGCGTGGTGTAGTTATTGTTGACGTGGCAGTCGGAGCAGGTCCGCGGGGGCACCGTGTGCGATCCCGTCAGTGGAAAGGGCGTGTTGTTGTGATTGAAAGTCGCATCCGTCCAGGCAGTCGTGTCATGGCAAAGCTCGCAAGTCGTCGGGAAGCCGGTATGCGGCACGGGACTGTTTGCCCCGTTGAAATCGGCCTGGTGGCACGTAATGCAGAGCGTGCTGTTCAGGGTGTAGTTGTTGTTCACGTGGCAGTCGGTGCAGGCGCGCGGGGGGACTGTATGAGATCCCGTCAGTGGGAACCCGGTTTGCGAATGATCGAACTTGCCATCGGTCCACTGGATTGTGTCATGGCAGTTCTCGCAAGTCGTCGGGAAGCCGGTGTGCGGCACCGGACTTTTCGCGTTGTTGTAGTCGTTCTGGTGGCAACCAATGCAGGTGGTCGGCAGCGAGGTGTAGTTGTTGTTGACGTGGCAGTCAGCGCATGCTCGCGGGGGCACCGTATGCGATCCGGTCAGGGGAAACGGCGTGTTGTTGTGATTGAATGTCGCGTCCGTCCAGGCGGTCGTGTCGTGGCACATCTCGCAAGTCGTCGGGAAGCCGGCGTGCGGCACCGGACTGTTTGCTCCGTTGAAATCCTTCTGGTGGCAAGTAATACACAGCGCGCTGTTCAGTTGGTAGTTGTTGTTGACGTGGCAATCCGCGCACGCCCGTGGCGGAACCGTATGCGAACCGGTCAGTGGAAAGCCGGTTTGTGAGTGATCGAATTTGGCATCCGTCCACTGCACGGTGTCATGACACTGTTGGCAAGTCGTCGGGAAACCCGCGTGCGGTACCGGGCTAGTCGCGTTGTCGAAATCCTTCTGATGGCACGAAATGCAAGCCGTGTTCGTGATGTTGTAGTTGGTGGTGCCATGGCAGTCCGCGCACGTCCGTGGGGGCACGGTGTGCGAACCGGTCAGGGGAAACGCGGATTTGGAGTGGTCAAACGTTGCCGGCTGCCACGCTGAAGTTGTGTGACAAATCTGACAGCTTTGCGAAAAGCCTCCCGCCACATGGTCCGGGTCCTTGGCGCCAGTGAAATCGGCTTGGTGGCAAGTTATACAGGCCCCACTCGTCAGGTTGTAGCCGCCATTTTTCTGGTTGTGGCAATCGGCGCACTGCCGCGGGGGCACCGTATGCATTCCCGTCAAGGTGAAACCGGTCACGCTGTGGTCGAACTTCCCGTCCGTCCACGTAATGGTGTCGTGACACGTTTGACAGTTCGTGGAGAAACCCCGGTGCGGCACAGGGCTGGTGGCGTTGTTGTAATCGGTCTGATGGCACGAAATGCATGTCGTGCTCGTCAGGTTGTAGTTGTTGTTGACATGGCAGTCGGTACATGCTCTGGGCGGAACCGCGTGTCCGCCGGTCAGCGGAAATCCCACCGAATTGTGATCAAACTTCGCATTCAGCCAGTTATCCGTGCTGTGGCACTGTTCGCAGGTAGTCGAGAAAGCGAGAGTGATGTGATTCGGGGACGTCGTATTCTTGAAGTCTCCCGCATGGCAGGAATAGCACATCGTGGACATGGTCTGGAATCGGCTGTTGGCCGCGTTCTTGTGGCAGGAGTCGCAATCCACGGCGGCGTGAGCGCCCGTCAGCGGGAAGCGATTATCGTGTTGCTCAATCTCCTTGATCGATACTCCCCATCCCCGGACGCTGTGGCATTGCTCGCAGTTTGCGCCCAGTTGGCGTTTATGAATATCGGCGTGGCAGTCCTGGCAGCGGTGGCCCACATTGTTGAACACCGGCTTTACATGGCATTGCGTGCAGGCCACATTCTGGTGCAGGCCGCGCAGCGGGTAACGGGTCTGGTTGTGATTAAATTCGGGAACGGTGCGAATTGGCTTCCAGCCCTGAGCGGTATGGCAGTTCTGGCAGGGAACATTCAGATTGCCATGTGGGCTATGGGTTTCGGGCGCGCTCTGGTTCGTCCCGCTCACGAGCGAGCTTAAGGTAAGCAATAGCCCTGCTGCCAGGCTCGTGAAGTGTCCCGCAGTCAACGTTCCCACCCTAGTTGTTGGACTTGCCCCAATACCCCTAAGAAGCCGGAAAATACCGCTACGCCAGCAATCCTGCGTCCACAGAGCTTAGCCATTTGTGCATGGCGAGCAAAGTTACGCGAGTCGATGTTCAGGAGTCGTATGACCCCGATGTCCAAATTCCCGTGCCGGCCAGGCATGCACTTCTGAGTGGGGTAAGTTCTTCAGGGCGAGGGTATTTATTACGTCCATGGAACCGCTGCGTGGGAGATGAACTAGCTTTTGCCGGGAGGCAGAGTATCCGGCCCGTGGCAACCCTCGCACCGCTTGGGTGTCGGCTGGTAAAAGAGGACCTTCCTATCCCCGACGATTCGAATCTCTTTGTGGCATCCAACACAGCGAACGTTCTTGTGCAGACCTTGCAAGGCAAACGAAGTCCGCTTGTCGTGGTCGAAAAGCGACGGCTTCCACTTCGCACTGTTGTGACAATCCACGCAAGCAGTCACGCCATTCTTCTCAAACTGCTTGCCATGAATGTCCTCGTGGCAGTCCTCGCACTTGACGGGCGCAGCCGTGAAGTCAGCGGCGATGAGCTTGGTTTCCAGGTTGGGCGGCTTGTGGCAGTCGATGCAGGCCGTAGCCTTGTGCGCGCCCAGGAGCGGGAACGACGTATTCGAGTGGTCGAAGCGCGAGAGTTCCTTCCACGATTTGGTGGAGTGGCAAGCCTCGCAACCGGCGGCCGTTCCGTCGGTGCGAAGCTGCTGCATGCGTTTCGCAAACTGTCCTCTGTGCGGGTCTCGGTGGCAGGTCGTGCAGGAAAGATTCTTCCAGTGATAAAAGACTACCGGCCGGGGCGCACCTTCCGTATGCGCCAGCGCTTGGTCATTGTGGCAATCTCCGCAGGGAACGGCGACGTGTCCGCCGGCTAGAACAAAATGCGTCTCTTGGTGGCGGGCCAGCGTGAACGTCGAGGGTTTGTACCCCTGCAGCGTGTGGCATCGCTCGCAGGCATTGAGGTACGGAGCCCCGGCGAACTGCCCATCGTGCTCGTCTTTGTGGCAATCGGTGCAACGCGCAAACTTAACCTTGAACAGTGTGTCTTTGCCCTTGGGAATATGACACTTGGCGCATTCGGCGGCGAAGTGTTTGCCTTCGAGAGGATAGGCCGAGGTCGAGTGATCTTTCGCCGTAAACGTCGACGGTTTGAAGCCATCTACAGAGTGGCAAGCCGCGCACTCCGCTCCCCCCGGTCGCTTGGCGAACTGGCCGTTGTGCGGATCGGGCTGGTGACAATCCATGCACTTTGCGAACGCAACCGGCTTTTTGAAATCTCCGCCAGCGTGACAGAGTGCGCAATCCACGGTCGCGTGTTTGCCCTGTAGCGGATACTTCGTCTTCGAGTGATCAAAGTTCTTACCCACCGCAGCCAAAGAAATTCTTTTCCAGCTTTCGGTGCCGTGGCAGGACTCACAGCCTTGAGGGAAGCTTCCGTGGTGTGGATCGGCGTGGCAATCCGAACATTTGGCAAACGGTATCCCGGTGTAACGCGGTTGGCCGTTGGCTGCCGCCGTGTGGCACTTTTCACACTTCACCTGCCCGTGTAATCCAGTCAGCGGATAGCGCGTCCTGGAGTGATCGAACTGGGCCACGTTGACCGTCTTCCAGTCGCTGAAGTTGTGGCACTGGATACAATTCGCGCCCAGCCGTCCCTTGTGCGGGTCCTCGTGACACGCGACGCAGGCCTGCGGTACACCCAAAAAGCTGCGCGACAGGTTCTTCATCTTGATCGCGGCGCGCTCCGCGGGGGCGATGTGGTCGGCGCTATGGCAGCGAGCGCACGCCACGCCGGCATGCTTGCCCTCGAGAACGTAGCCGGTGAGTTTGTGGTCGAAGGTTTTGGGATCCCACTTGATGAGCGGAAAATCCTCTCCGTTATGCTCGGAGTGGCACCGGGCACATTCTTTGCTGGATCCTTGCGGGATGTTATAGGTAGCGTGCAGACCTTTGTGCGTGGCCACGCGCGTCCCAATTTCAGCGTGGCATTCGACGCACTTCAAAGTGGCTCCGGCGCCGAATTTATGACAAGCGGCACAGTTGGTTGTGCCGGTAAGAGACTGATGTGAGCGCGAAAGCGGACCTGGAGAGATCTGCGCATATGCTGCCGTCAAGAGCCACAGCAAACAAAGTGCGGGTAGGGCTTTGACCAAACATCGTGTCAATCTCTCCAGTGCAAAATGCGCGTAATACTTTTCATGAACTGATCGCGCAGCATTGTATAGGCCGCAACATGCCGCCTCCAGCATGAAAAGAAATCGTTTGCACCTCGTTGCCCAACGGCTCGACATGATTCGTCGAAGCTTAGCACGAGGTTTGTGATGCAAGAGTCTCCCGGAAGTACATGTTGGGCACACGATTGTTGGGCATATCGGTTCTAACCGCCAATTTCTTGGGTAGCAGCCCGGATGACGTTTATACAGCAACTGATATCCGCTGTCAGCCGCATTACATATGAGACAAATGTGAGACTCATCGCCGGAGAGAACTGGCTGACTCTATCGCCCTAGCGTTTCTCCCCATCGCGATTCGTTTGTCCTCAAGGGTGCGCTGCTACTGCAACTCTGGATGTCGGAAACGTATCGTCCAACACGAGATCTATATCTGCTCGGACGAGGTGTGTCCAATTCCAGCTACCGGAAGATCTTCTCCGAGGTGTGCTCACAAAAGGTGGAAGACGATGGCCTAACGAAACCAACGTTACATTGGCACATATTATTAGACCGTTAGCAAGAACATTAGCCCTAGTGAGCTTGTCAAGAGCATATTGAATGATACCAGTGCGAATTGTCGTGAACTGAAACATATGATACGATGCGCGCCGAAAGGCGACTTTCCAATACCGGGACAAATATGCGCTTTTCCCGTAGGCTGTTGGCCAGCCCCGCGACGATTAACTCTCCAGCCCAGACGGTCTCCCTTGTAACGGTGGCCTGTAACGGTGGGCGTCGACACTAAGCCTCGTACCATCGGAATCCGCGGCGCTGTTCTTCATCTACTTTCTTCATGATTTCAAGAGTATGAAGGTGTCGGTCTTCCGCGCACGCCACGAGGAGAAGATTGAGCAACGCCATGGGCGCCGCGTATGAGGCGCTAAACGAGAGCGAGTCTACGGAGGCCAAATAAACCTCATTTGCAAAACGTGTAATCGGAGAGACGTAAGTGTCCGTTATGCCGATGCAGTACGCACCCTGCCTGCGAGCCTGATCGAGGCCTTCTACCGTCATCCGCAGACCACGGCGAAAACTGATGGCGATGACAACGTCATTCTTACCCAAGGATCGGACGGTGTGGACGGCCATTCCGGGCATGGTCGCACTGGATACGGGGAGGCCAAGGATTCTAAGATGATATTCGAGGTAAGTTATTAAACTGGCAGCGACATCTCCACCCAAGAGAAGAACTCGTCGGGCTTTCCAGATGCGCTTGGCAACCGCCGCCACGCGCTTCAAATCCAGAACGTTATAAAGGGCGCGCAGGTTCTTGAGTTCATGATCCAAGGATGCCTGCAATAGTGAGGTCGTGGAACTTTCCGCCGGAGCGGACCGCATGGTTTCCAGCGAGGTTGCACGTGCAACCGACAGTTGGTGAAGATACATCTGGAATTCTTTGTAGCTCTCGAATTCCATGGCCCGTGCAATGCGGACGGTCGTCGCGGGATCGGTTCCAAGTTTCTTTGCCAGGTCGCGGACGCTGAGTAGTACGAACTGCCGAGGGTCCTCGAGGGCGGGACGGATGATCTCCCTACGGCGAGGGCTGAGTCGGGCCAGACGTTCTGTTTGGCTTATCTGGGAAACCGCTATCGGATGTCTTTCATTCTTGCCACGATTTGGCATACGGCAGCATGGTACCAGAGTCTCGCGCATAGTCCTCCCGCGCTAGCACTGAATTGTCGACACGCGCAGCCCATTTCCGGCCATTTTTCTGGCGTGTATCGTATGTTTCTAACCAGTTGGTAACAGGCAGTTGTTTTCTTTTTTAACTTGACAGCATGTTCGATCTCAGCCTAGATTTTACGGTGCTATCGTGCGCTACTTGCAAAATTGAAACATTCATTTCATTCATGCAAATAGAAACTGCCGCGGGGTTGCCGCAGGGTGCTGCCATGAACTGTCTGGTAGTTGCTGGCCCTTCCCCTGGTGTGTCAAACCACCCGCCCGAGCTGTCGCGACAAAGGAATAATGGCCGCAGCCCCCTCTTTTTCCCGGCGGGCGCGGCCTGGGATCAAGATCGTCAAAGTTGCTCACGTGGAAATCGCGATGAATGCACACCGAGGAGGCTTCCCATGAAGTCGTTTGCAGCGTTGCTTGGTTCGTTTTTGCTTCTGTCGATGTTGGGTGTAGCGGCTTATGGCCAGAATGCCGGCACGGGCGCAATCGCCGGGGTGGTGACAGATCCGACGGGTGCGGTGGTTGAAGGGGTTGCGGTAAAGGTGACCAACAACCTGACTGGAGAAACGCGCACGGCGGTGTCCGCCGGCCGCGGGAACTACACTGAGCCCCTGTTGCCGCCGGGCACCTACACCGTGGAAGCGTCGAAGGCCGGTTTCAAGAACACAAGCTACCGGGCCATTACCGTGAGTGTGACGGAGATCTTGACTTTGAACATTCAGCTGCAGGTGGGCAGCGTCCAGGAAACCGTCGAAGTAACGGGCCAAGGGGAACAGTTGCAGACGGAGACGAGCGCGGCCGGTCGGGTGGCAGACAGCCTAGTCGTGGAGAGCATGCCTTTGGTGACTCGAAATTTCACGCAGATCATCGGACTCTCGACTGGGGTTTCGTCGGACGTGATGAGCGGGGGGGAACTGGGGCGGGGCGGTGGAAGCAACGGGGGCGACTCTTTCGTCGCAGCGGGCGGCAACAACAACGACAATAACTTCCAGATGAACGGCGTGGAGGTCAACGACTTCCAGCAGAGTGGCAATTTCAGCGGTGGAGTCGCCACGCCGAATCCGGATGCCATTGAGGAATTCAAGGTCCAGTCCGGTCAATATGATGCCTCTTACGGCCGCGATGCGGGAGCCAACGTAAATGTGGTGACGAAAACTGGCGGGAACCAGTTTCATGGCTCGGTGTTTGAGTTTTTCCGTAACGATGCGTTAAACGCAAATGACTGGTTCCTAAATAAAGACGGCGTTCCGCGGCAAGTGCTGCGACAAAACCAGTATGGGATGACGCTTGGTGGACCCATTGTGAAGAACAAGCTGCTGTTCTTCACCTCCTATCAGGGGACACGGCAAACGAACGGAGTGGATCCCACCTGTTCTGCAACTTTTTCTACCGCACCCTTGACGAACGACCGCTCGGCCGCGGCTCTCGGAGCCATGTATTACACCCAGGAGACCTTGATTCAGGAACTCCTTGGGCCGGGCGTCGGGCCTTCTGTGGCCCAGGACGGCTCCAATATCAGCCCACAGGCGCTGGCTCTTTTGCAGATGAAGCTGCCCAACGGACAGTATCTGTATCCGACTCCGCAAACCGTTAGTAGCTCCGGCGTTGGCAGCTATTCGGTCAGCGATCCGTGCACGTTCTACGAAGAGCAGTTCATGACCAATGCCGACTGGAACCAATCGGATAAGAGCCAGTGGCAAGTACGTTTCTTCTTCGCGAACAGCAGCCAGCAGAACACACTCCCCGCGACCGCCGAGGGCGCCTCCACTCCGGGTTTTCCGTATGAGACCGCGGAACACTTCCGGAACTTCTCGCTCACCTACAATCATACGTTCTCGAGCAACCTGCTGAATCAGGCCGAAATCGGCTACCACCGGCAGGGGTCGTCCGACATCCAACACGAGGCGTTCAAGTATTCTCAAATCGGGGTGCAGACTGGAGGGATATTTGACGACAACCCTTTCATCTACACCCCCGGCTTGCCAACACTGGGAGGGAACGGGCAAAACATTGTGCTGGCACAGAACACGTACGTCTTGCAGGACACGGTGGCGTGGCAGAAGGGGCACCATGCCATTCGGTTTGGCGGCGGAGTGACGCGTCCGCAAGACAACTTGGCGAGCTTCCAATATATCGGCGGCATGGTTTTCGCCACCGTTCCGGACTTCCTGCTGGGTCAGGCTGCCGCTCCCGATTTTCCAATACCATTAGGGAACGTGTATGAATCGCTAGACCTGCCCATGGATGCCTCTCGTGAGTGGCGAGTTTGGGATGCCAACGCGTATTTCCAGGATGACTACAAGGTCAACTCGCGACTCACCCTGAACCTGGGACTGCGCTACGAGCGATTGGGAGATGTGAGCGACGCCCTGGGGCGCACGGCTAACTTCAACCAGTACACAGCGGATCCGAATCCCCCGCCAGGCGGATCTTATCAGGGTCTCATAGTCAATTCGAACTACAACGGGCCAGCCCTTCCAACCGGAGTGCTGAAAGGAGATAACAAGCTCGGCATTGCAGGGGATGGACAAAACACGTTTGACCCACGGATTGGTTTTGCGTGGACTGTCCCGGGTGGTGACAAAGTTGTGCTCCGGGGTGGCTACGGCGTTGCCCACGTGCATCTTGGTGGGCAGTCGTTTCTCCAAACTCTCACCAACCAACCCTGGGCCATTTATCGCGTGGGAGTAGGAACGGGCAACGGATCGGCAACTATCGCCGATCCGTTCGCGTTCCCCGGGCAACCTTCCACGATACCTGCTTTCACACCTTACTCGCCCACCAGTGCACTGAGTCCATTTTCGTTTAATTACAACTTCCGGCCAGGAACGATTTATCGCTACAGCCTGAATGTTCAAACCGAAATCCGCAAAGACATGATGTTGGAGATTGGCTACATTGGGACGAGAGGCTTACATCTGATGCAGGAGGTGCTGCCAGATCAGGCTCTCGATGCCAGCCCATCGAATCCCATTCGGGGCCAGACAGACGATACGTATGCCAATGTGTCGCAACGGGCTCCTTTAGTGGGCTTTTCCATCCCAACCTGGCAGCAAATCAACTCGGAGGGCGCATCCTGGTACAACGGGCTGGAAGCGAGCCTGACGAAACGGTTCAGTCACGGATTGCAGTTCCTGGCCTCGTATACATGGGCGAAGCAACTTTCCACCGACTTCTCTTCCTCGACTTCACCAAACGGGGGCGTGTCGGTTGGTAACCAGAATGTTCAAAGTGCGCGCTACGGACCGGATTTATTCGTTCGTCCGCAACGCTTTGTCGTCAGCTACGTCTATGCGCCGCCGTTCTTCGAGCATAGGGGCGCTCTGTTGCGCAACACATTGAGTGGCTGGAAGATTGCCGGGGTGACAACCATTCAAGACGGACACCCGCTAGCCGTGGAAGGTATGAATATTTTCAATCTCTATGGCATTAGCGGTCAGAATCAGGACTTCGCACAACTGGCTCCGAACTGTACGGTGTCTCAAGTGCGCACCCCCGGCTCGGTTCAGAGCAAAATCGGCGACTTCATCAATCAAAATTGCTTCGGCACCACAGTGGGAGGCCAATTTGTTGCTACGTCCTACCCAGTCATCGGAGCTCCCGAGCCGGCGGGGACCTGCGGCCTTCCCGATCCCACAACGCCTTGTCCTGCCCTTGGTACCGCATTCGGAAACACCCGCCCGGGCATTCTCCGTGGTCCCGGACAGAACAATACCGACCTGTCCCTGATCAAGAATTTTTCGCCAAAGTGGCCGAATGAGACGGCAGCAGTGGAGTTTCGCGCGGAAATGTTTAACGCCTTCAACCACCCGCAATTCTCCGATCCGGGCTACTCCACCACTGGAATCGTCAATAATGCCAGCTTCGGAGTAATTTCGGGCACCGTGGTCGCTCCGAGAATCGTCCAATTCGCCTTGAAGCTGTCCTTCTGAAGCTCAGAGGGATCAATGGGACCCTGTGCCTTGGGGCCCCGCCATCAGAACAGATAACCGCCTGCTCGATGAATTGAAGACGATCGTCTAAGGCTGTGGCTGGAATGACTAACTTGCGATCAAGAAATGATAGGGGATAAATAACTATGAGACTTACACGTGGCGGTTTCCTGAAAAGCATGGCCGGCCTTACATTCGCAGGCCTGCCATGGCCAAAAACCGGACTTCTGCTCTCCGCACAAGCGGTAGCGGGACAGCCGGCACGGAGCATACAGATTCAAGATGTTGAAATCTATCCCTACAACGTGTCAATGATAGAGCCCTTTCGCGTTGCCCTTAGTACGATCACATCCGCGGAAAACGTTCTGGTGCGGTTGAGAACCCGCGAGGGAGTCGTGGGCTGGGGGGAAGCGGGCCCCTATTCGCCCGTTACGGGAGAAACACAGGCCGTCGACCTGGCAGTAGGAAAGGATCTTGCCGCTCTTGTTCGCGGACGCGATCCTTTTACTCTGAGCGCGATCATGTCGGATATGGACGGATTCACTCCGTCCAACACCAGCATCAAGGCGGCGCTGGAAATGGCAGTCTGGGATATCTGCGGGAAACTCGCGGGGCAGCCGGTGTACAAACTGCTCGGAGGTTATCGGGACTCTTTCGAAACCGACATCACCATCGGAATGGGTACACCGGCGGAGATGGCGAACAAGGCGACTAAGTACGTCCAGGATGGGTTTAAAACGCTGAAGATCAAACTCGGAGATGGCCCCGAGCCAGATACACAGCGCATGAAAGCAATCCGCGACGCTATCGGCTACAGTATTAAAGTTCGCACCGACGCCAACCAGGCATGGACCGCTGCGGAGACCGTCCGCGCGCTGCGGATGATGGAGAAATACCAGATGCAAATATGCGAGCAGCCGGTTCCTTACTGGGACGTGGAGGGCCTGAAATTCAGCCGGGATAACTCGCCGACGCCGATTATGGCGGATGAGTCCGTGCACTCGCCGCACGACGCGCTTGCAATTGTCCGTGAAAACGCAGTGGACTGCATCAACATAAAACTGATGAAGTCGGGGGGCCTGCTGCGGGGCGTACAAATCGCCACGGTGGCCGCCAGCGCCGGAGTCACCTGTATGGTTGGCTGCATGGAGGAGACGCGCCTGGCCTTGACGGCCGGCGCTCACCTGGTGTGTTCGCAGAAGAATATCGTTTATGCGGACCTGGATGGGTTCCTGGAACTTGCGGTCGATCCCGTGATTGGCGGGATGCAGATGAAGGATGGAATCGTGACCCTGCCCAACACGCCAGGACTGGGAGTGGACATCGATCCTGCATTCCTCGGCAAGCTTCACCATATTTGATAACGAGTGAAACACGGGCCGTTGCTGGTTCCGGCCGCGCGCAGCCAGCACGCCTGTTCCCTGGGTTTTACCCACACTCGACAAACGGTTTGGAAGCGGCAACGGCAAATCGAAAGTGCGGACGCTGTCTCATTAGTAAATCGACTTCCATCCTCTTTTTCTATAGGAGCAAACTGATGATCCTCAACCAAGTCCTTTCTAAACACCATGCTCGTGGTTATCTGACGACACTCATAGGCCTGTTGCTTCTGGTGGCATTGTTCTGCATCGGGATGTGGGCGCAACCCTCGCGTCCGGCGTCTCCATCTGTGCAGTCGTCAACGCCAGCAGCGGTTGGGCCAGCCCAGCCGATTACCACCCACGAGTTGACCGCGGTCGATCTCGAAGCTTTTCTTGACGGCCTGATGCCCGCTCAGATTGAACGGGAAGATGTTGCGGGCGCCGTGATTGCGGTGGTCAAAGACGGACAGGTCATTTTTGCCAAAGGCTACGGATACTCCGACATGGCCAAGCGCACGCCCGTGACCCCGGACAGTACGCTATTCCGACCCGGCTCAATTTCGAAGCTCTTTACCTGGACCTCGGTGATGCAACTGGTCGAGCAGGGCAAGCTCGATCTGAACCGGGACGTCAACGATTACCTGGACTTCAAGATTCCACCCGCGTTCGGAAAGCCCATCACTCTGGGGAACATTATGACGCACACCTCGGGCTTTGAAGAAACCGGCAAGGACCTTTTCGTTAAAGACGCACAACACATGGGTAGCCTGGAGTATTACGTCAAGAATCACATTCCAGAGCGCATCTTTCCTCCCGGTGAGGTTCCTGCCTATTCGAACTACGCGACCGCACTCGCGGGCTATATCGTGCAGCGCGTTTCCGGCAAGCCTTTCGAACGATACGTTGCCGAAAACATTTTCACTCCCCTGGAAATGAATCGGACCACCTTCGTCCAGCCTCTGCCCGAAGACTTGAAGCCGCTCATGTCCGAGGGCTATGAGCGGGCCTCGTCAGACCCCAAGCCCTTCGAATTCGTCGAAGCGTTTCCAGCGGGCAGCGTCTCCACCACTGCCCGGGACATGTGTAACTTCATGATCGCCCATCTGCAGAATGGAAAATTTGGCAGTGTGCAGATTCTGCGTCCTGAGACCGCCGCGCTGATGCACTCCCGGCTCTTCGATGCGGACGACCGCTTGAGCGGGATGGCGCACGGCTTTTATGAGGAATCCGCGAATGGACACCGCATAATTGGCCACGCTGGCGATACCGAGGCTTTTCACAGCGACTTGCACCTGATTCTCGATTCCAATGTCGGTTTTTTTGTTTCTTACAACAGTGCGGGAAAAGGCGAGATTAGCCCGCGTACGGTTCTCTTCGAGAAGTTTCGGGACCGGTATTTTCCCTACACAGAGCCTCCTCCGGGCAAAATTGAAAATGCCAAAGCGGACGCGGCCAGCATTGCTGGGCTTTACATAAACAGCCGCCGTTTTGAAAGTTCATTTCTGAAGTTAACTTCCCTGCTCGGTCAAAACAAAGTCTTCGAGAATTCCGACGGGACCATCAGCATAGATCCTTTCAAAGGCCCGAATGGCCAACTCTTGAAGTTCGAAGAGATTAGCCCGCTGCTCTATCGCGAAGTCCATGGAAGGGCGCACGTCGGTTTCAAGCGGGATGGGAATGGGCGGTTGCAGTTTGAGTTGGATTGGCCGTTCTTCGTTTTCCAGAGGGTTGGCTTTTCGGAGAACAAGTACTTCAATTACACCCTGGCGATTTTCGGCTTGATTATGGTCGTGCTGACGGTCCTGCTGTGGCCAGTCGGAGCGTTGATTCGCAAACACTATGGCCGTCCCCTGGACTTAAATCCTCTGGAGCGCAAGCTGCGGCTCGGTGTGCGGTTGGTCTGCATCCTCTTTATCTGTTTCTTCGGAGGTTGGCTGGCGGTTCTGGCAATAGCCCTGGCATCGATTAGCGCGATTAATGCCCTTGCTCCCTGGATCATCTTTTTGGGAATCCTCGGCGTGTTGTCTGCTTTTGGCTCGCTTCTCGTTTGCGTGAACGCATTTCGAACCTGGAGCACGCCCAACCGGTGGATCTGGACCAAATTACACGAGACGGCACTGGCGCTTGGCTGTCTGGGCCTGGTCTGGTTCGCAATCACGTGGAATCTCATGAACTTCAACATCCACTACTGAGCCGAACTGGGAGCCCGTCAGTACTCTGCGATCCACGCCTCGTTTCAAGGACAGATCAGGTTGTGGGCGCGCGGGACTGTTCTACCAGGTGAAAGGAGACTAAAGGGATACTCACATGTCAATGTATCGAACTGCTCTGGTAGTCCTCCTGGCACTCATAATCTTCTCGCACATCTTGGGGCACGATCCAATACTCGCTGTGGCCGTTCCCGCCGCTGCGGAGACGGTGCAGCCCAAACCTCCAGCTCCTCAACCCTCGGTTTCTGCCAAAGCTCCTTCTGCTAGCGACAGCGGAACCCACGAGCTCTCGCGCGCCGACCTCGAAGCCTTTCTCGACGGCTTCGTACCTTATGCACTAAAGAATGCCGACATCGCCGGCCTCACATTGGTAGTCGTGAAAGATGGCCAGATCCTGCTCGAGAAAGGCTATGGATACGCCGATGTGAGGACGAAGCGGGCCATGGATCCGGGTCTCACGCTGGTTCGCCCGGGTTCGACTTCAAAGCTTTTCACCTGGACCGCGGTCATGCAACTGGTCGAACAAGGCAAACTTGATCTCGACCGCGATATCAATGACTACCTGGACTTCAAGGTAAACAGCAGTTTTTCGAAGCCGATCACCATGCGCAATCTGATGACGCACCGCGCCGGTTTCGAAGAGGGCATTAAGTCGATCCTGGCGTACGACCCGAGGCAGGCCATGACGACCGAAGCCTATCTCAAGAATCATCGGCGCCCGACGTTGTTTCCACCGGGAGAAGTTCCCGCCTACTCCAACTACGGTGCTGCTCTTGCCGGCTACATTGTCCAGCGCGTGTCCGGTGAGCCCTTTGAAAGCTACGTCGAACGCCATATCTACGCGCCTCTGGGCATGACCCGCTCGACCTTCCAGCAGCCCGTGCCAGAGCAGCTCAGGGCCGACCAGTCCGAAGGCTACATGACCGCATCCGAGCTACCCCGGCCGTTCGAGCTGATAATTACCGCGCCCGCAGGCGCCATGAGCACCACCGCCGATGACATGGCGAAGTTCATGATCGCCTACCTGCAAGAAGGCCGTTATCAGGAAAATCACATCCTGAAACCGGAAACCGTGCGTCTCATGTTCGAGCCCGCCGTCCACCAGATCGATGACATCGATGTCATGGGCTTGGGATTTTTTGAGGAAAACCGCAATGGCCATCGCGTTCGCGGGCACGGCGGCGACACCATCGTCTTCCACACCGACTTGGATCTGTTCGTTGACGATGGCGTTGGCATCTTCTTTTCACTCAATAGCCGCGGCGAAGACAATGCCGTCTATGGAATCCGGCAAGGGCTGTTCGATGCTTTTGCGGATCGCTACTTTCCAGGCAGCGGGCAACCATCCGCGGTTCCAGCCAGCTCTGTCGTGACGAACGCAAAAGAACATGCTCAGCTCATCGCCGGGAGATATCAAAGCTCGCGGAGAGTCGAGTCTGCGTTCATCAGCGTACTTTATCTGCTCAGCCAGACGGTAATCAGCGCCAATGACGATGGCACAATCAACGTGCCTACATTCCCCACGAATAAGCCAAAACGCTATCGTGAAATCTCGCCTTTCGTCTGGACCGAAGAGGGTGGTCAACGCAAAGTTGCCTTGGCCGGAGAAGGCAGCAGCCGAGCCGTTTACAGCAGCGACGACCCAAGCTCGATTTTGCAGCCGGTACCCGCCTGGAAATCAGCCGTCTTGAATCTCTCGTTACTCTGTGGATCAATCGCGATACTGCTGATCGTGGTGGTTCTGTGGCCGGTCTCGGCGTTATTGCGCTGGAAGTATCGCCAGCCTTCAACGCTCGCAGGGAGAGAGCTGCTGGTCATCAGAGTTCTTCGCGTCGCAGCACTGGTTGATGTCGTCTACCTTTTGGCCTGGATTGTTTCCCTGTACCCGATTTTGAACAACCACGTCGAGGCGTACAATAACAGCCTCGACCTGTACATTCGGCTGTTGCAAGTCGGAGGTCTTCTGGTGATTGCGGCCGCCGTGGCGGGCATCTGGGCTGCATGTCAGAAAAGTCGGAAGTGGACTACGGCGGTTTGGCATGTTCTGAGCGCCGGTGCTTTGGTCGGCATAGTTTGGATCGCGGTCATCACGAAGCTGATCAGCTTCAACCTGAACTATTAGCAAACGGCGAGCGAACCGGCGCTGCACGGATGTGTCAGCGTTTTCGGCCGGAGTTTAGGCGTTCATAACGCCTCCCCAAACCGGTCCGTAAGAAACCGCTGGTGGAACCGATGAAGGCTGCCGTTTGGCGAGTGGGCGGATCCAAAGGATTGGAGAGTAACGACCGGAATTCGCGTGCTTCCAAAACAGTGGGCATGTGAGGGAGGCCAAATCGGTGTGGATCATCATCTAGTAGTCCGCCTTCGTCGTTTCGGTGCGATGAAAGAGTGCCCACCTTCACTGCCGCTGGCCGCAGATAATCTTCCACCAGCATGTTAGCCACACGCGGTTGCTGGTCCTTGAGTTGGAACGAGGGAAACACCCAATCGCCGGCTGAGAATATGGCGTCTTACGTTTCCAGCGAAACATGAATTCGGCTAGCAAAGGATGCAGTGGCACCGGGCCTTTCGAGGCGTTGCTTTTCGGCAAGCCCACTTTGCCGCATGTCCACGTACGGCGTACCTGGATGACGACGTCAGCAAAACTCATGTCTTGCCATTACAGGCCGAGGCACTCTGAGAGGCGCACACCTTTGCTAGCTGGCGTTGATGCGAGCCACGGAATTCCGAATCCGCAATTCCGTTTGCAGCACTATTTCTTGTGGACGATCTTTCAACCCGTTCATACGGTCAAGCAACAGCCGCGCGGCCGTATAGCCTAACTGATAACCCGGTTGATAGACCGCAGTCAGGGCTGGGTCAGTCAGCTCAGTCAAATCAAGTCCATCGAAGCTGATGAGGGAAACATCGGCTGGGCACGCCAGCCGTGACTCGCGAACGGCGGACAGGGCGCCCATCGCCATCAGGTCATTGGCAGCGAAGATCGCGGTAGGACACGGCAGCAGTCGCAGCAATCGCAACGCCGATGAGTACCCGCTGGTGCGGTCGAACAAGGCTTCCTGTATGTACTCGGGAGCAATTGGAACCTTGGCCTCGGCGAGCGCCTTCATGAATCCTCGAAGACGGTCTCCGGCGTTTGTGAGATGAGAGGGGCCGGAGATTACTCCAATCTGCCGGTGACCCATTTCGATCAGATAGCGCGCGGCTTTGTAGCCGCCATCTTCGTTGGCTACCGTGACAATGTCGCCTTTCCATCCGCGCGGCCTGCGGTCGACACAAACCACTGGAGGTCCTGATTGCTCGGATGAAAGAGAACTGTCGACCGAGGGAATCACGAGAAGTCCGGCTGGCAAGAATGACTTCAGATCACTGAGATAGGTTGCTTCTTTGGCGGGATCGTTGTCCGTATTGCACAGCACGAGCCGGAACGAACTTTTGTACGCGACATCTTCCACGCCGCGCACAACTCCGGGGAAGAACGGATTCGTGATGTCGGGAATAATCATCCCGATCATGTTCGTTCGATTCAGCCGGAGGCCGCGAGAGAGCTGGTTGGGTTGATAACCCAGTTTCTCGACTGCCTCCGTCACCCGCTGCCGCAACGGCTCGCGCACCGGCGCCGTCTGGTTGATGACATGCGAAACGGTCCCCAACGACACGCCCGCCATCTTCGCGATCTGGTGCATCGTGATTCGAGAAGCAGGCGCCTTCGTTTTTTCGCGATTACGAGTCACTATGCTCGACCGCCTCTTTTGGTCGAGGCCAATTCTCTCATTTCCCTTGCTCATCAACCACGTCCATCTACTACACACCGGAATCCGATGGCACCGGACCGATCAATGCTCGGAGCCATCAGCAGATATTTGCCATGCTGCGAAAGCTTGTAGGCCTGAGGGAAGTACCACTTCGAGCCTTGCGGCTGGTAGTGGCTCCCTCCACGCAAAACACCCGCCCGCGTGTGGTCATCCGTGTATTCGTCGGTCCACTGCCATACATTTCCGACCAGATCCATTACTCCAAACGGACTTGCGCCTTGAGGATGCGCCGTGACGTCGCTGGTCGGAGCCATGTCGCGCCCTTTGTCGGGAACCGGAACGGCATCGGCCGGCCAACTATTTCCCCAGGGATAAGTTCGTCCATCCAGTCCCTGTGCCGCATATTGCCACTCCCACTCATGGGGCAGCCGCTTGCCGGCCCATTGCGCATACGCACGCGCGTCGTCGAGCGAAACCCAGGTCACTGGCTTTTGATCCCAGCCGGCAGGAAATTGATTGCCGGTCCAATCCTTTAGAAAGTTGTGATCGTCCGCCGGATGATAGTGCGTGGCATCGAGAAAGCGTTTGAATTCAGCGTTGGTTACGGGATATTGATCGATCCAAAAGCTCTTTACCTCAATTTTCTGCTCGTGGTAGCGGCGGGCCGAATTCTCCCACGGATATTGAAGATCCACGCCCTCGTCGTTCGTGCCTTCGATCTCAATTCCATTCACGCGAAATACAAAACTCGCAGCAGGAATCTTGATCATTCCCACCGGAGCCGCGTCCGCTGCCTTCGTGGGAGCGATTGTAACCATCTGCTGCGGCAGCGTGTGCCATTCGCGGGAAAAGCTGCCGAGAGGATGCTGGCTCAAAGCCTGCATGGTTGCCAGTAGTTTGTCGAGCGCCGGACCCGTCATTGTGGTTTCAAGAATTGCACCGAAGCCGTCGTCTTCGATCTCAAATGAAAGGACGGACTGTTCCCCTTCCGGTTGCGGATGCAGTTCTACTCCGTGCCACAAATCGAAATAGCGAACCGCCGCTTTGTAAGGAACCAAAAGTTGCCGCCCCGAGACCGGGTAATGATTCCGATTCACGATCGTCCACAGAGTCTCGGTCTGCCCCGGCCATTTGCTGGCGAACACTCCGAAGCGTTGCATGAATGCGTGCGGCTCCCACTGCTGACTGGTCAGCAACGGCGCATAGGCGCGCTCAATCGCGGCAATCCGGCGCAGAGCTTCGCCGTCGCGAGGAGTGATCTGGTTCCAGATGCCCCAGATGTTCTCCCAGCTCTCAAAACCGATGCCGTTGAAAAAAGCTTCCTGCAAATCGTCGATATGATCGTGCGCCCAGCGGTTCGAAAGATTCACCATGTGGCGCGGCTCGAGCCATTTGTAGCGGCTCACTGACGGCACAAAATCGTAGTGCCAGTATCCCCAGGTGAGATTGTTGTAGGCGACCATCTCGTCGGAAGCTGGCCCTAACTCAGGCTCCAACGCGAGAGCATGGCCGATTTTGTCCGAAGCCTCGCGAAACGATCGAGGTATTCCATCGAGCGTGTCGCCATTGATCCCATCCGCTCCGACCGCTGCAAGTTCGCGCGCCATCGCCTCGGCGTCAGGCACGCCCTCGGCATGCGTTCCCCGATCCCACAACATCACGGGAAACAGCACGCGCACGCCGCGCCGGTGAAAATCATCCACCATCTGTTTCACGCCCTGGGCGCCACCTGGAAGATCGCGAAACAAGTCGTACTGGCTGCGGCTGTCGATGCCGATATTGGAGTACGTATGCCAGACCAGAACGCTGTCAATGCCGCCGTATCGCTTGTCGACATCGTCGAGATAGCGGCCGACGGTATATGCGCCTTTCACGGGATCGTAGAAATAGCGGTCATGGATCATCATCTGCGGTTGCACGAAGCTCGACTGGGTCCACGCCAGTTCCGGCCGCTTATATTGGGCATCGTCATAGCCCACGCGCACGCGCCGTTCCGCGCGCCAGTGCGATATGTCATGAAGCCACTGCTGTATCGCCTCCTCGTCGCAGGTGGCGGGCGCCGATCTTGCGTCCCATTCCGGAGGAGTCGCGCAATTTGGACCCGGAATTTGCTCCCACTTCGGAGAAGAGTCCGTATCCTGCGCGCTAAGAAATGACGCGAATGACATTGTGAGGGCCAAGGAAAGAAGGATATTCAGGACGAAACGAGATTGCGGAAGGCGGATCAAGACAATCCTCCAATGCACAGCCTGAGAACACCGAACAGCGCAATATAAAAGCTTTCATACAAAATGTATAGGAGATATCGCAGACGGATCGTGTTCTTCCTCAATAGGCTTCAGGACCCTGCAGTTCCTGCAAACGACCAGGCAGTCGCGGTGTTTCGCCCAGCCCGAATCCAGTTTTTCATATAAATGTCCGCTATTTATGCCGATTTTGGAAGGTATACGCCTGAGTTCATCCCTTGCCTTCCCCTCTCATGGGGGCGGAATCGTAGATAAACCGAAAGCATCTCTCGCATCCGATTGGATTTCTCAAGATAACTCTTGACAGTGCGAAAAAAAGGGGGCTAGGATGCTTTTTTGAAAGCTTTCAAGATAGCTGCCTTGGCGAGCTTTCATCGGCCACCCCCGTGGCATCGATCTTTATCAGGAGGAGCTACCTCGATGTTGTCTTCTTCCAGATGTTTTGTTGCCCGCGTTTTACTAGTCTTCACTTTCGCAATTCTCTCGTTCGCTCCCGCCACCGCCCAGTACAAGAGCGGCTTCGAAGCTACCGTAACCGATCCTTCCGGGGCCGCGATCACTGGGGCTCAAGTTACGGTCACAAATCAGGACACGCAGGTGCAGCAGTCCGCCATATCCGACGGCCAGGGATACGTCCACATTCGAAACCTGCCCTTAGGCACATAT
>Ga0265316_10001701_pt1 | contig 23333 bp, 17 predicted proteins | sample 4522metaG_FD_202092 | JGI IMG/M metagenome (GOLD analysis project Ga0265316, IMG submission 202092) | Rhizosphere microbial communities from Carex aquatilis grown in University of Washington, Seatle, WA, United States - 4-5-22 metaG | ecosystem: Host-associated > Plants > Roots > Rhizosphere >... | reverse complement strand
CGACAGGTAGCCCACCTTCCCCTCCACGGGAAGCCACCGTCGCAGCAGTGCCAGGTCTTGCTCGATGGGGGAGATGTCGTACGCGTCACGCGGATTGATACGTTCGTGCTTGAGGGGCGTGGTGATGCTGAGACGCAACCACGAGAAACTGCTGGCCGCGGCGAAAAAGACGAACCCAACCAGGGCCAGCGCGCGCACGAGATCCCACGCCTTGGGCCTACTGGTTGGAGATTCGAGCCCTCTGGCGAGAAACCAGATGAGAGGTCTGGCCTTGCTCTCGCGCTGGTGTTCTGTGTCGACTGATTCCGCGGGCATGGAGCTGTTCATCGCGTACCGCGCGTGTCGTGTCAAACTGAGAGGACTCGCCCGGGAGCGGGACTGGCCTGGCCTGTGCCAGTTTCCGTCTTGATGTTACTGCACGCCGAGGCGGTGGAGAAGCTGCCCGACCTACCGCGAGATTGGCTAGTTGCAGCTAAGCGTCCAGGAGTGACTTGCGCCGTCGGCGCAAGTCACACAGCAGGCAGAACAGGAGTAGGCGTTGTCGACGCCAACACCCCAGTACGAATTGCCCTCGCTTGCACCGTAGCAAATGCTTGCTCCTGATGTGCACGCAAGTGTGTGCGTATATGGCGTATTTGTATATTCCGTATAGTAGTGCTGGCTCGACGATGGCCATACTTCGCCATAGGTTTCGTCAAAGAACTTGTAGCTCTTTTGCTACCCATCGTTGCAAGCATCGGTAATGGAAAGCGTCAAATTGGCGCTGGCAGAACAACTGGCCCCGCAGACGCCGCTGCAGCAGTAGTTGAGGCAATCGCTGCTGGTGACGCATGGGCTACCGTCTGGCTTCAGGGCGGTGGTGCCGCAACTGAGCTGGCAGACACCGTTGCAGCAGTAGTTGAGGCAATCGCTGCCGCTGGTGCACGGGTAGCCGTCGTCTAAGAGGCAAGCATAAGACGCACACTGTCCGTTACAGCAGTAGCCCCCGGAACATCGGCTGGCGCTGGTGCACGAGTAGCCGTTTTCCAAAAGGCAAGCAGAGGATGCACACTGTCCGCTGCAACAATAGCCGCCCGCACACTCACTGGCGCTTCCACAGGACATGCCGTCCGTCGAACAGCCCCCGATGTTGGTCCCACAATAGCCCCCGCTCACGCAACACCCATTGCAGCAGCCGCCACCTATGCACTCGTCAGGGCTGCTGCACGACATGCCATCGCTCTTTGTGCCTGAAGAGCAGCTTCCGTTGATGCAGAGCCCGCTAGTGCAATCACTTGCGCGCGCACCCGCTTTGACGACCACCGGATCCGCTCGTGAGCATGCAGGCGGACACCATGACGAGTGCGGAGGCCGCCAACCAATGGCGTGAGAATGGCCCTGATTCCATATTGCACCTCTGAAATTGGGGTGCGTCTTCTGCAGCATCTTGGAATTGTCCACAACGGTGTTGAGCTTGGGCTGGGATTCGGGGCACCGGTGGGCGGTGTAGGTGGCGGAGATGGGTGCAGTCACAGGGTGAGCGGGTCAAGACATCGGTGAACGGTGGCCGGTGGCACTATTTGCGACGTTGGGCGAGGAGCCACTCGAGGAACGCCGGATCCGTGCGCGCCTGTTCGATGGCCGGCACGTGGTCGAGACCCGGGTATTCTGTGTACTTGACCTGGGTTCCGCCGGCGTCGAGGATGGACTGGTAGATGGTTCGGTCCGACTCCACCGGACTGGTGGTGTCATCCGCACCGTGCACGATCCACAGCGGAGTTTGGGCCATCTGTTCGGCTCCCTTGTCGACCGTGTAGCCAGCTACGGAGATGGCACCCGCGAAACGCGTCGGCCAGTCAAACAGCAATCGATACACGCCCTCTCCGCCCATCGATTCTCCGTAGGCATATTGGCGTTTGCTATCGAATCCTCGCTCGGCGATCACGCTGTCCAATTGGGCCAGCGCATCGACAAGGCCTGGGCGTTCGACGTCGTCGTAGGTTCCTCCCCAGGAGGAGCAGGTTGTGTCTTCGTCTGCTGGTCGGAATGGCAGAAGCAGGGCGGTTGGTTCGATGTTGTTCAGCGCCTCAATCATCCAGAAGCTCGGATCGATCGGATCGCCGGTGCAGCCGTGCAGAAACATCACTATCGGAAGCGGTTTGCCGGTGGGCGCAGGCACGTACATCCCAACCGGTTGGCCGTTGTACGTCCAGGTGATGAATCCGGTTTGCTGGCCACCGTCTGGTTGGCTGGTGTTTCCGGCGCGGGCGGTTGTTCCCGAGCTACACGCAAAATGCGCGGCGAAACAGAGCCCGAACAGTGACAACTCTCGAAGCGACATCTCTACCTCCCTGCGACGGAGCTGGGGATTGCGATTCCGGACAAAAGTGCTCACGACCCGTGGGTGCAAAGCTCGACCGCGACTATATCACGCGCAAACGAAGCACCGCTGCGGGCTCTCGACGACCACGGATCTTCACCTGAGCAGCGCCACCCCCCAGCCGGTTCGTCGGGGAGTGCTAGAGTATCGTTTCCGGCAGCCCAGGGCTGCCCAACACTCGAGCGCAGCAGAGGAGGAGTCATGACCATCGAAGAGGCGATCAAGACCGCACTGGTATTCGAGAAGAAGGTTCACGCGCTTTACGAAACTGCGGCGAAGAACGCAACCGACGTCACCGCGAGGAAGGTTTTTGCGACTCTGGCGCAAGAAGAGCGGGGCCACGTCACCTACCTGGAAAGCCGTTTGGCCGAATGGCAGAAGGACGGCCACCTGTCGCCCGAGAAGCTACGCACGGTATTGCCTTCTGCCCAGCGTATCCGGGCTGGGGTCGGGCGTTCGCGCGCAGGAGTCGGCAAGCAAACGGCCGGCCACGACGCCGAATTGTCGTCGCTGTACCAAGCCTTGGCGGCTGAAGACGAAACCTCGGCTTTCTACGTTCAGATGGTGCGCGAGTTGACCGCGGAAGGCCAGAGCTTGTTTTCGCGCTTTCTAGAGATCGAGGACGGTCATGGGGCCATCGTCCAGGCCGAGATCGACAGTGTCAAGCAGATGGGCTTCTGGTTCGATCTGAAGGAATTCGATCTGGAAGCAGGCTGAGCCATCTGATCGAAAATGTAACTTGGCTGCCAACGAGGCCGAGCGGGCGCACCGCCGCCACGAAGATCTGCGCCAGGAATTGGATTCGAGGCCGGCCCCAGCGGGTTTAGCGCATGACCCGTTGCAGGCGGCGATTGCCAGTGAAGGAGGGCGGCGTCTGCGGCTGGCTATTGACGGATTGCCCGAAGTCCTGCGCGTGGCCTTGTTGCTCACGCGCGTCGAGGGTCTGTCTGTGGAGGACGCCGCAGCGGTCGAGGGCTGCGCAGTTGGCACAGTGAAATCCCGGGTCTTTCGCGCGCGCGAGTTGCTGCGCGCGGCTTTGTCAGAGGAGAGCTGAATGAACTGCAATCGGGTGCAAGAGACAATCGCCCGAGGCGAACCCCGTGGGCCGGACGAGAGCGCACATGCAACGGCCTGCCTGGCTTGCGGAGCCGTGAAGGAATCGTGCGCGATACCTGGCGCTGCGCTCGACAGGCGGATCAGGAACGGCGTCCTTGGCAGCAACCCCTGGTCTACGTCTTGGCGGCGGTCATTGCCTATCTCTTCGTTCTCGCGCCGTTCACGGCCTATGCGCGGGACAACCTTATCGAAACCTTTCAGGCACCCAGTGCCAGCATGTTGCCGACCATTGTGCCGGGCGATCGCTTCCTGGCCGACAAGCGCGTGAACCGGCCGGGCGGGATTTCGCTGGCGCGCGGGGACGTGGCGCTGTTTGTCTATCCCAACAATCGCACCATGATCTTCGTCAAGCGCATCATCGGATTGCCCGGGGATTCCGTCGAAATCGATGGGACGTCCATCCAAGTTAACGGTCGGGAACTGCGCGGGGCCGAGGTGCAGGATTTGGGCGATCCGCTACGCAATCAGCTCCTCGCCGATCATCAAGCGTTTCAGGAATCCGGCGATCACGGGCACTACACTGTGCTGTGGAAGAAAGACGCCGCCGTCAGCAAGCGCATCTTCGTGGTGCCCAACGCGCACATCTTCGTTCTGGGCGACAATCGCGGGGCATCGGTCGACTCGCGCGAATTCGGTGTGGTGCCGGTGGCTGACGTGAAGGCAGTGGCCAGGCAGGTGCTACTCTCTTACCGGGCCGGGGAGGGACTGCGCTGGTCCCGGTTGGGCAAGACTATCGAGTGAGGCAAGGTAGGCTGCCGGGAACCTGCCACGACTTGGCTCATTGATCGCCGCGATCGCTACGGCTGTGCGGACGGGCAAACGTCGTGGAGAAAACAGGTCGCGGGGTCCGCGTAGAATCGCTGGTAGCTGTGCACCTCCGGGTGTGCTGGATAGGGCACGAAATAGTAGAGATCTCGATCGGTGGCGGCGCTGTCGTAGTAGGTGTGCCAGACCAGCGCGTACGCCACCTTCGCCTGCTTGGCTAGCACAAGCAACTGCTTGCCATACCAATCCTCGGACGGCTTGGGCACGACCTGCGAACGCTCCCGGACGCTGAGCGAAACCGGGCCTGCAACTTTGAGCTGGTAGTGCCCGAGAAGCGCCGCTCGGTCAGAAAAATCGAAGAGTCGATCGAGCGCACGGTCCACGCTGCTCTTGCTGTGAATCTGCAACGGCCGACCGACCCCGGTCTGGCTGGCGAGCTGAAGCAGCTGCAGGCGGAAGGTGCCCGCCTCGGTCCAGGCGTAGACCTTGGCGCGCGCTCGAGATTCTTCGGCGAGCGCACGCAGTTGCAGCCGAAACAGTCGCAAATCAGCGTCGTTCGCGGGACGTGCGATGGGATGGTAAAGGTCGATGCCCAGTACGTCGAAGACATCGTCGCCCGCGTAGGCCTCGGAATAGTAGCGGCGCCGTTGCGCCACGTACGCGTTCTCGTGCTTTGCAGAGATCGCCTGTGCCGAACGCAGGGTGGCGCCAGCCTGCGCGGGGCTGTCATACGCGAGACCGGCCGCGCGCAGCTCGCGCACGAGACGCTCGCGCAGAAGCCCGCGTCCGGTATCCATGGGATCCATGACTTTCTTCTGCGCCGTCGTGAACCGCTCTTGCTCGCGAGGACCGAGCAGCCGGTCTGGGGAATAGGCGAAGAGGAGATTGTCCATTCCCGGCTCGGCCCGCAGGGTCGAGACAAAGGTGCGCGCCACGCTCCGGTAGGCCTCGGGTCCGGAGATCGCATCGGGCTTGTCGAGAAGTGCGGCACAGTTCCAGTAGGGCTGGCCCCACCAGAACCACGATCCATTGTGCTCGTGAAACGGGCGCACGATGATGGGCAGATGCGCGAGCCCCTCGTCGCGCATCACCTTCGCTGCCTGCTTCGCGTGCGCGACCAGCCAGGTTTTCCCAGAGAGCCCTTGGTACGGACCCGAGGTCAAGGGCGCATCGTTGGCGATCAGACAAAGGCACTTGAGCCCCTCCGGAACGTCCGCGCGCGACCGGATCTCGTGCGCGTATTCCTCTTCGGCGTAGAAGAACGCGCCACCCGGATCGGCCTGCAGGGCGACATCACGGCCGTCGACTTGCACCACGCCGAGTGGGCCGGCCATGCGCCGGTTGGCAGTGCAGCTTGGGGCGTGCCAGTCCAGCGTGACCAAGCCGCCCTGGGCGAACTGAAACCGAATGGCCTGCGCGATGGGAGTTCGACGGTTGAACGCCACGGGCTCGAAGGCCAGCATCTGCAGACTCACGCCCAGCACGGCGGGGTGGTCGCCCACCAGGGCTTCGCTGTCGGAAGTGAAACGCCCCGCGCGTGCCGTCGATTCGAACCATTCGCTGGTGGACACCAGCCGGCCGTTCCGGTACATGCCCCACACCGTCGCGAGCTGCTGGCCGAACAAGAACTGCTCCGATTGGTTGAGTCGCCCCAGACGATCGAGAACGGCCGCCCGGTCTGGGAATTTGGACGTGCCGGCGCCGATTCTTGCTGGCGTCGATGCCACGCCGGCGTCGCTCACCACTCTTGTCGCGGTCCCCGAATCCACGCCGGTGGACTGCCGGGTACTAGCACCGGCGTTGCTCCACCAGGCCGCGCAAGCGAGGGCAAGCCCTGCCAGCCATCCTCCCGCCAACATGAAGCCGTGCCGGGCACGCGAAGCGCGATTCGGCTTTTTCCGCCGGCTCGCCCCGAAACTTTCTAGTGACTTCAGCACCACCGGAATGGACTACCACGACTGCCGCGGTTGGGAAGCGCTGTCGCAGCGGGCGAGTGGATTCGCGCTTGTTCGACCGACATGCGTGACGCAGAATTGGCCCTCATCCGCTTCCCGTTCACTCGCTTCCAGGAAGGATCGTTTGCATGCGTCTCGCGCCCGCCATTTTCGCGTTTCTGGTCGTGCTAGCCGGTACGCCCCCGGCCGCCCGGGCCGCCCACAAAGCGGCGAACAAGCAGGCGGTAGAGAAGGCAGCCAAGAAGGCATGTATCACCGGCGATTTCCGCAAGGGAGTCGATCTGCTGGGCGATCTCTTCGTGGAAACCAAGGACATCGCGTACGTCTACAATCAGGGGCGTTGCTTCGAACAGAACCACCGCTGGGAGGAGGCCATCGACCGATTCCGCGAGTACCTGCGCAAGGCTTCCGACCTGTCGGGGGCCGACAAGGCCGATGTCGAAAACCATATTTCGGAATGCGAGACCCAGCAGGCCAAGCTGGCACCGCCGCCCGTGGTCACCGTCGCCGCTCCGCCCACACCGGCCCCGGCCCCGACTGTATTTCAGGCGCCTGCTCCTGTCGCAACGGTGAACCTGGCCGCACCATCCTCAGCCGAACCGGACTCCGGTTCAGGGCTTCGCATAGCCGGCATCGTCACCGCTGCTGTTGGGGTGTTGGCCTTGGGCGGCGGTGTGTTTTGCAATCTCGAGGCCAACAGCCTGACCAGTCAACTGAATGGGTCCAATTATACGCGGGACAAGGCCAGCCGCCGCGACACCTATGAGACCCTTGGCTGGGTTGGCTACGGCGTTGGCGCGGCCGCTCTAGTGACCGGCACCACTCTTTTCATGGTGGGTTGGCGTTCGGGCAAGCCGGCGGAAGCGTCCCCCGCGGTGGCGCTGACGCCGGTCTTCTTACCGGGCTTCGCGACCCTGTCATTGCGAGGAACCTACTGATGAACACCAATCTGTCCAAACGCGATTTGCGTTGGTTTGCGCCGATGCTCTTCGCAACGGGATGCTTCGCGGAACCGTCCCCCGACGTCACTAAACTGATTTGCCAAGGGGACCAGCAGTGTCCTGTCGGCTATTCCTGCAAGGTAAAGAATGTTCCGGGAGGTTGCTGCAAGGACGGCCAGCAGGGCTGCGGCGTGGTCACAGACGCAGCGATTTCCGACGTTTCTCCAGTCGACGTGCGAGCGGCAGTGGAGACGTCGCCGGACCATGGCAACGTTGACTCTCCCCCGGGCATCGATCAGGCGACCGGTGGAACAGGGGACGCATCCGCGAGCGGCGGTGCCGGAGGGTCGGGAGGCGCGACCGCCAGCGGGGGGGCCGGGGCATCAGGCGGCGGCAACACAAGCACCGTCTTTCAACCGGACGGGTCCGTGCAGGATTCCGCGTCCCAGCCGCCTGACGGATTGCTGGTCACGGTTCCGGATGCACCACAGGTCGACGTTTCCCGCGATGTGCCGCCCGTGGACGTGCCCGGCATTTGCAGCACAGACCAGGACTGCCCATCACAAGCCCCTCTTTGCTTGGGCAACAAGTGCGCGAAATGCGCCAATGACAACGATTGCATAGGACGGACAGGACTTGCCTGCGACACCAGTGGTGCGTGCAAGGGCAAGCAGAAGCAGACCTGCCAGACGGCTGCTGACTGCGCGAACGGGCTACCCTGCGCGGACGGTTATTGCTGCGACAACGCTTGCGGGGGATCCTGTCAGGCTTGCGACGTCGCCGGCTCGCTCGGCACCTGCACGACGCTAGCTCCGAATGCGACGCCTCACAAGGGTCACACACCCTGCGCAGGCTCGGATCCTACCTGTGCGAGCAAGTGCAATGGCACGAGCGCGTGTTCCTCCCCCGCGCCTGGCACTACATGCGGCTCTGCGTCCTGCACTGGGAAGAGCTTTCAAGCAACTGGGGTTTGCGGCAACGGCGCCTGCGGCCTGCCTGTGGCGCAAACCTGCGGTGGTGCCTGTGTTGCGAGTTTGGGCTGCGTGGACTGTTCGCCGAGCACGAAGCAGTGCTCGTCATCGGGGGTACCACAGCTCTGTTCCACGAATGGCACGTGGCAGAATCTGAATGGGTGTCAGAACGGGAACACCTGTCTGGCCGGCGACTGTCAGTGTTCCAGTCCCAGGACGACGTGTAGCAACGTCTGCATCGACACCACGAGCGACACGAGCAACTGCGGTGGCTGCAGTCATCTCTGTCTGGGCGGAACCTGTCTTTCCGGGGCCTGCCAGGCCGCAGTGACGGTCGCCAGCACGGGCTCCTCGGGTGCGACCCTCATCGGCGTAGACTCTTCATCTGTTTACTACGCAGTTCCCGATCCGACCGGATACATCAGTTACGCCTACGCTTCCGGCAAGACTAGCACAGTCAACAGCGGTGCGGAGATCGACAGCGTGGGCGCTCCCTTCTACCTAGGACTAATCGGTAGCCAGCTCTTCTTCGGAGACCACTACAACACCTATATGTGCACGTTCAGTTCCGCCGCCACCACCCAGTGCAACACCTTGGCCACGACTGTGCCTGGCACCGGGCTTGGCAATGGGATTCTGGTCAATTTCAAGAATACCCAACAACAGTACTACGTGACCAACGACACCTACACCGCTACGTACCCCACGTTCACCTGGTACTGGATAAGCAACAATACCGAGGCACAGTCGTTCGGTGATTCGATCAGCGCCCCGAGTTGGAGCGACATCACGCCCTTCTCGTTTGACGACGCGGTCTATTGGCTCCGAGCGCTCTACGATGGGTCCGGCACAGTCACGGAAGTCAAACTGTATGCCGCGAGTGTGAGCAAGCCGACCCTGACGGCTCTTTCGGACAACATGGCGGTGGACACATACCGCGTCGTCGACGCAAATACGGTGTCCGTGCTGCTCGCCGGCCCGGGCGGGATCTACCGCGTGGCCCTGCCCGGGAACGCGGCCACAGCACCACCGTTGCTCGCTAGCCTGGGTTCCTCGTCTCTAGTTGGGGCAACCGAGGATGCAGGTGGGGTCTACTGGATGCAAAGTGACGGGACGCTATTCAAGTGCACCGCAGCCACGTGCAGCACAAGCAAGAAGTCTCTCGCCACCGGCCAGACACCGATTGGGGACTTGTACCAGGATGCCACGGCACTGTATTGGTCCAACGGCAATCAGATAATGCGGATTGCTAAGTGAGAAGGCTGAAGACTGGAGAGTCGCTGGCCAGATTGCATGGTGGGGAAACGGACCAAAGTTCGTTGCGCTGAGGCCTCGGGCAGGCAACAATATAGGTGTGAGGAAGCTCTCCAAGCGGCCCGCCGAAGATGTGGCTTTGCTCTATGCTCCCACCGAAGATGGAGCAGGTGCCCGGTTTGTGCGGGCGCACGCGGGCGAGCTGCAGACCGGGGAGGTTCGTCCGCTCGCCGAGGGCCGGTCTCTGTGTGGTCAGGAGCTGGTGCGAATGCGGCCGCGGTCAGAGCTGCCCATGCTGTTCGACGTCGAAGTCATTCATCCTGCCGAGCGAGCCGGGCGCGACACAGTGGGGCCGGCGCAGGTCGCCTCTGAGCAATACCGGCGCAACTGGGAAGACACTTTTGCGCCACTCAAGGCCCGCGGCCAGCTCGCCAACTGACACGTCGGAGAGGCCGCCCAACCCGATCCGCTCGCACGACCCTGGACGACACCGTCAGAGCGTGAGTTGGTATGCTGCATAGACTTGGGCTGCCGCAAACGACGGTCGGCCTCACGCCACTACGTGAGTCGTACTCGTGTATTCCTGCTTGGCGGCGGTTTCTTTGGCAAGCAGCCTCTTGGCCTGGAGATCACCATTGCCGGCTTCCTTGGCGGTTTGGGCCTGGGTTTCCACGGCTTCCTGCAACGCCGCCTGGGCAGCGCTGCTGAGCTGGACCGTTTCGCTCGGGACAGACTGCGGTCGGGGGGCGGGCGCCTTCGCGCGCACATCCGTGGCCTGAGTCGCCACCTGGGCTTGCGTCACGCTGCTTACCGGGTCGCTCATGTTGATGGTCTCCTTGGTAGCCTCGTCGACAACCGCAGTGGCCAGGGTGAACGTGCGGCGAAAGCCGATCAGCGAATCAACACAATCAGGCTGACGCCGTAGACGTCTTGCGGTCATGTCCGAAATGCCTTGCGTGTGGCGGGCCGTTGCGTTCACCTTGGTACTCATGAGCGCTCGGTTGCTCGTCAGGATTCGCTGGCCTTTTCGTGTCATGCCAGCTGCAACGGAGATGGTCCGGACCGGCGTGATGTTGTGCGGATTGCTGGGCGCCGCTGGCTGCGCGCGCATCGCGAACGGACCCTATGGAGCCTACCTGGACGCTGCCGGCCGCCCGTCTTCCGCGGCGGCCAATGCGGCAAGACTGCGCGTGAGCAGCGGGGAGATTGTCGATCTGTCGAGCCGGAACTTCGCCGCGTTGGAGTTCACCTTCGAGAATCCAACGGAGAGCTGGCTGCGGGTGGAGAAGGTGCAACTCGACTTTGGCGGCGAGAAGAACAATCAGGCCGTATACATTCCATGGGGTTCGCAACTCGAAAGCTGGGCCGCGGCTACCAACCAGCGCAACGCCATCCGTGACATCAATCGAGCGACGGCTCTTGAAATGCTTTCCCTGGGTGGGGCTGTGATCTCCGCGGCTGCGGGCGCCCACAGTGCGGGATTGCAAGCAGCAGGTGGAATTGTGTCGCTGGCGAGCGCAGCGGCCTTGCTGGGCACCGACATGCAGACGCGCGCTGAGACAGCGGAGCACGCCCCGACCTTCGCCGGCAGGCACCTCTTTGCGGTGCCGTTCGATGTGCCTCCCGGATTGTTCTCCAAGCGGTGGATAGTGGTCAACACTTCTTCCGATCCGCGCGTCGGGTGCATGTTGGCGGTGACCTTGACCTACGAGCTGGCGGACAAGACCAGCCATCGGGTGGCGCTGACGTTTCGCAGGGGCTACGAGTCACAGTGGCAGAGGGAAGCGTGCAAGCTGATGTATGCAAGCCAGGTTCCTGCCGGTCGCTAGCGGACCATCGACGCGCGCGTTGGAGTACACTGTCGAGTATGGTCGACACAAGGGCATACGTTCTGGTATTGCTGGTAGCGGCGCCTTTCGGCTGTGGTTCATCGAAAAGCAATGGGCCGCAGAATGAGGGCGCGGCCGGCGCAGCGGGCTCCAGCGCCGCGCCCGTGGCCGGCGCGAGCGGCGGCGCAGCGGGATCCAGCAGCACGCCTGCGGGCGGAGCAGGCGGCGGCGCCGCCGTCGGCACGTGCCTCGGTGCCCAGGCGCTGGCCGCTTTAGGCAAGACCCATGTGCTGGCTGGCGCTTCGATGGAGGACGCGACAGCGGCCAAGGCCAAGGCCGACCTTCGCTACCTTTACCTGTCGGGCGGAATCTTCGACGGCGCCTCGCCGTGCAGCTCGTGCGCGTCGGGCTGCACCACCAACGGCACTTCGTGCGCCAACACCGCGGGCTGCGGCTGGTGGGGCTGCTGGCAGTACGACCAAGATCCGCCCGGTGCCTATGTTCGCAACTTCGTGTCGACCGCCAAGAGCAATAGCCAGATCCCCATGTTCACCTACTACCAGATTCTGCAAGCCGGTGGAGCGACCGAGGGCAGCCCCGAGGTTGGCGTGGCCAACAACGCGGCTTTCATGGCGCGGTACTTTGCCGACTTCCGTTTTGTCTTGCAGAACATCGGCAACGACGCCGCCCTGGTCCACATCGAGCCCGATTTCTGGGGCTATGCCGAGCAGTTGAACAGCAATCCGCATTCGATCCCGGCCGCGGTCGCTTCGGCCAACGCCACCGACTGCGCTGGTACCGAGAACAGCATCGCGGGCATGGGCAATTGCATGATCGCAATGGCGCGCAAGTACGCTCCCAAGGTGCGCATCGGCCTGCATGGCTCGGGCTGGGGCACCAACATGGACGTGCTGGCCAATACCAGCGCGTCCTTCGACGTACCCACCGAGGCAAAGAAGCTGGCGGATTTCTTGGTCGGCTGTGGAGCCGCGACCGGCGACTTCATCGTGGTCGACGCCAGCGATCGCGATGCCGGCTTTTACCAGCAGGTGCAGAGCCGCAACACCTGGTGGGATGCAACCAATGCCACTCTGCCAGACTTCACCCAGGCCTTCACCTGGGCCAAGGCCCTGGCCGAGGAGGCCGGCACCGGCGTGCTGTGGTGGCAACTTCCGGTCGGCAACATGAGTCTACCCAACCAGGCCAACGCCTGGCAGGACAACCGAGTGGATTACTTTTTCGGCCACACGGCCGAGCTGGCGGCCAGTCACTCCATCGGGATGGCATTCGGCGCTGGCAATGACCAGCAGACCACGCCCGAGAGCGACGGCGGAAATCTGCTGTCCAAGCTCAACGCCTATGCCGCCTCGGGCGGACAGGCTTACTGTCCGTAGCCCAGTGATCGAGATCAATCGGGATCCAAGCTGACGCCGTCCTTTTCGCACACGGCGCGCACCAGCTTTCGCTTCGCCACATCGAGGTGGGCAGATGCCCGCCGCGCCTCTTCGACGTCGTGTAAAGCGCACGAGCACGCCGCGATGATCTGGTAGGCAAGCGGCTGATCAGGGGCCAGCGCCAGTGCGGAGCGCGCGTTGTCGATGGCAACTGCGTAGTGGTGCCTGAGCCATGCTTGCTGGGCTTCGTGTACCAGGGCCGCAGGATCCCCGGCCGGATGCTCGGGCACCACGGGAACAGCGGGCGCAACCAGAAGAGGTTGCTGCTCGATTGGGGCAGGGGCGCTGGGCTCGGGTGGGGCAGAAGTGATGGGCGTCGGATCGGACAGGGGAAATCCAGCGGGCGCGTGACGGGCGATCTCCTCTACCGCGCGGCTAGGTCTGCCGGCCGGCTTGCCCGCGCTCGGCAATGGCGGTTTCGATGGAGACTTCGCCGAAAGGATGGGAAGCGGCGCGGGCGCTTCGACAACAGGAAGGGGCGTCACGGTAGGCGGACGGGGGACGGGATGAGTCGCCATGGCAGTTGCCGTGGCGCCCGGTACTGCTTGCGACATGTCGGGCGCACGGCTCCTGCGCACGACCCACAGTGCGGTGCTGGCTCCCGCCAGGATCATGAAGGCAGCCCCTACAGCCAGACGCCGCGTACGCTGCACATGCACATTGGGCATGCGCATGGTACTCGCAAAGCGATTCGTGCCGAGAGCGGCGATGTGTGCCAACTCGTCGGCGCCTGCTGGCTCGTCGTTGCCTGTCCGCCCGCTCGGCCTGTCATCGAGCGCCCTTCGCGCTGCCTGCGGCGACGAAGTTTGCTGTGCGGGTGGGATCAGGTGCGCCAGGTCGAAACCAGACTCTCTGATGCCGGGAAGCCGTTCCGCATCTCGCAGAAACGCGCGGTCACCCACGCAGCCGCGAAGAGCCGCTATCAGTTCGTCGGTGTTGGCGAAGCGTTCTTCGGGTTTCTTGGCCAAGCATTTCAGCACCACGGCGTCAGTGTGCGGGTCGATTCCGGCGTCGGGCGCGCGTTGGCTGGGACGGATGACGGTGCCGGTCACATGGCCGTTCAGGATCTCCAGAATCGACTTCCCGGTGAATGGGACCACGCCCGTGAGCATCTCGTAGAACACGGCACCCAGAGAGTAGATGTCGGTGCGTCCGTCGACCGGTTGCTCTTGCGCCTGCTCGGGAGAGATGTACAAGGGTGTGCCGCAGATCACACCCGTTTGTGTGACCGCGCCCGGGCCCAGATCAATGAACTTGGCCACGCCGAAGTCGACCAGTTTGACGGCATCGTAGGTTCCCTCGGGTGCTACTTCGAAACGGACGCCGGCCTGGTCGGAGAAACGGCGAACCACGCTGCGCCGTCCCTCGCGGGTGAGCAGAAAGACATTTGCAGGTTTGAGGTCGCGATGCACGATGCCCAGCTCGTGGGCCGCGCCCAGGCCGCGCGCCACCTGTCCGACGATGTTGACCGCATCGAAAAGCGCAAGCCGATGAACCCGGCGCAGGCGTTCCTCCAGGTTCTCTCCCTCGAGGTATTCCATCACCAGGAACACCATCCCATCGGCGGTGGTGCCGATGTCGGTCACGTCGACTATGTTGGGGTGGCGAATGCGACTGGCGGCCTTGGCTTCGAGGATGAATTGCTCGACCATTTCTGTCTGCCTGGCGAAGTGGTCGTACAGCACCTTGATGGCCACCGGCTTCTCCAGCACGATGTGCTGGGCGCGATACACGACGCCCATGGCACCCTCGCCAATCACGCCCTGGATCTCATGGTCCTTGAGCACCATGCCGACGCGAGCGACAACCTCGGGTGCGAACAGAGGCGTGCGGTCCTGGGGACATAGATCCAGGGTTCCGGAGAAAGTGCCGCCACAGCGGGGACAGGTGCGGGTAGTGCCCATTCCTAGTTCCTCGAATTGGGGAAGGGCCGTGCCGTGCCGGCAGCGCGAGGCGTGCGGGCGATGCGAAGCAGGCACCGAGCTTTCGCATTGTCTGTCTTGTGGGCCACCCAGTTCACAAGATGTAGTCTACTCGATCGCCTTCTTGCCGACGGTGTCTTGATCAGGCGAGCCGGTATTCCGCTGCTCGTGCGGTCGCCGCGGGATCGCGCTAGCCTGCCTCTGGCGCATTCGGCAAAGAGTCGGGCTTGTCTTGCGTGGGTGCGTCGCCCAACTCAGCGGGCGGCGACCGGCGCGCCGGCTGTCGCAGGCTGATGAGCAGGCCCGTACCTCCCACCACGAATCCGACCAGAAAGGGAAACAGTGAACGCTTTTGGGGCAGCCCGAGGGCCATTCCGAAATTGGTCGCAGGTCCGCCACTGTCAGTGTAGCCCCAGCTCAGCGCCACCCGGCCCGCGCGGAAAGCGCGCCAGTAGTGGCTAGGCAGCGGCTCGGCAATATCCTCGGGGGTCATTCCCTCGGTGCTGACCACAATCAGGGTTAGAAACACGCCGGCGAGCAGGGCCGTCCAGGCCAGAGGGCGCAAGTAGCGCCAAATGGCATCGAATAGCGGAGCAAGCCCCAGCGCCAAGAAGGGAAGCACGATGGTCAAGTGGCGTGGCCCATAGCTCCAGCCGCCGGTCCAGTAGACGTAGGAGGCGTTGAGCAGGACACCGTAGATGCTAACGATCAGGCTGAGAATTGCGGTCCACCGCTGGCGAGCGCGCGCCAGCGAGATCCCGTGCCCGAGCAAGCCGAGCACCAACAAGGGTGACGTGTACAGGAGGCTGCGCGGGCCGATCAGAAGTCCGCGCAAGGCATCGGCGCGCGGCCAAGTCACGCCGAACAGCCCAGAGCGCATGCCAGCGAATCCCTGCACGCTGGCGTAGCTGAGGTGAAAGGGCGATCCGAATGCCACCTTGTTGTAGGCAAACAGCACCAACGCCGCGGCGGCCGCCGCTGCTGCGAAGGCCGCCAGTTGACGAACCCAGCGCCACCACGGACGCAGCCTGCACACCAGGACCACGGTAATGAGAAACGCCGCCGGCGCAGCCGGGAACTCGGTGACCACGGCCCATCCCGTCGCCAGTCCGGCCAACAGCGCCATGCGGGTGGCAGCTTTGCATGGTGGCTGCTCGGCCAGGGTCATTGCGCCCTTGGCGCCGTAGAGCAGACAGAATGCCGCCAGCACATGTCCCCAGAAAAGCCCGGCGTAGGCCCAGATCGGCGTGGTCAACCCGAGAGCCAAGGCCGCAAAGGCGGCACCTTGACGAGAATACCCGCGGCGTACGGACCAGGCGAAAAGCCCCATAGACATGAACAGCGCCGGCAAGGTTGCCACCCACGCAGTGGCGACATGCATCTGCGCCAGTAGGCCCGAAGTGCTGACCGGATCGATGCCCACAAGGCGCATCACCACCCGGGCCACCGCCAGCGCGGGCAGGGCAGCCAGCGACGAGCCGGGGGCCTTATCGGAGTAGTGATGACCCTTGTGGTAGGCCTTGTCGATGGTGTTCCCGTGATACTCGTCGATGGTGACCTTGCCGTGCTCCAGCAGGGCGCGGTCCAGGTCAAAGCGCGAAGCCTGGTTGGGGCCGCCACCTGAATAGAAGTAGAAGAGCGCGAACCCGAGGAGGCAAGCCAGCCACGCCCGCGGGCCAAGTCGAAGAAAGCGCCTCTGCTCAGCGATTCTTGGGCAAATTGTGATCGATTCAGGTTCGGGCATGCGCTGTTTCCCCGGACGTCGAGGACGCGGCACATAATAGCCCCGAGAGCTGAGGTTGCACCAAGGGGAATCGGTGGGCTGGACCGGTCCGCTGTGCGCAAGCGCACAGGAATGTCGGCTGCGGACCGGCTATCGCGAGACTGGCGAGCGATACTTCGGCACCAAGGTCGGGCTAGTTCAGACCCTTGTCGGCAAGTTCCTTCGTCACCAGGGCCATGCGCGCGCCGTTGAGCGGGTAAAGCATCATGAAGAACGCGCCGAGGAAGCAGGTGATCATGGGGGCCCAACTCATCATGAAGCGCATGATCTGCTGGACATGCTCGGATTGCGGCTGGTTCGCGACATAGCCAGCAAGACCCAGGAAGATGCTGGTGAGCGAGCCGCCAATCGCCCACCCGAACTTCTGCGCGAACGAGCCGGCCGACATGACCAAGCCGTTCGAGGCAGAGGCACCCTGGTTGCGAATGTAGGCCGCTATGTCCGTGTACATGGCGAACAGAATGGCGGCAGTCGGTCCGGTCAGGAATGAGAACAGCACCTGCGTCGCGATGATGGTCGTGATGTTCTTGTTCGGAATGTAATAGAAGTAGATTGAGAGGAGGCCCGACGAGAGGATGAGCACGTAGTACATCTTCTTCCTGTCGATGGTCTTGGCGAAGAACGTGAAGACTATGACCCCCAGCAGGGCGGCGATCGTGCCAAGAGTGAAGAAGGCGCTCACGGCACCGCCTTGGAACATCCCCCAGCTCTTCACGGCCTCGGGATCGGCGTAGTACTTGAAGTAGTAGGCGGCCACGCCAAAGCGCAGGGTGAAGGCTGCGATGGTGAAAAAGGAAACTAGGAACAAGAGCCACCATGCCCCACAGCCGACGATGTTCTTCAGATCCTTGAGGACGTCTCCCTTCTCCTTGAGATCCGGCGTGATTCTCTCGCGGGTCAACTTGCCCGCCACCAAAAAACACACCATGGCAATGACCGCGAACAGGGTCATGACAATGAAAAAACCCCTCTGTTGCTGGCTCTGCTCGTTCCCGCCGCCGAACTTCGCCACGAAAAACATGAGCCCACTCGAGATGATGAGACCCGCAACCTGTGCGCCTATCATGCGGAAGAAGCTGGTGCTGCTACGTTCGCCGGGCTCGCGCGACATCACGCTCATCAGCGCCGAGTAGGGCACGTTAATGAGGGAGTAGACTATACAGAACGCGGTGTACGTGACCCACGCATACACGACCTTGCCCGCGGGCCCAAGGTTTGGAGAAAAGAACGCAATACTGCAGACGACCGCAAACGGCAGTGCGAACCAGTAGAGATAGGGCCGGTACCGCCCGAGCCCAGGTCGCGGGCGGGTGCGATCCGCGATGAGCCCGACCGCCGGATCAATCACCGTGTCCCAGATGCGCGTGACGAGCAGCATGTAGCCAACGGCGGTGGCCGAGATGCCGAACACGTCGGTGTAGAAGAAGTTGCCGAACAGGATGAAGGGCATCCAAAACAGGTTCGACGCGAAGTCTCCCAGGGCGTAGCCGAACTTCTCGACGAATGGAATCACCTGCGACGGATCGACGGTTCGTTGTTCCGACATGGCTGCCTTGTCCTCGACCCACGGGGGTCGTTCGAGTGGCACCGGGGCGAGACAAACCTCTGCAGTCCCCGGATTGGCGACGAACGTACCATCGACTGGTAAGCGTTTCTAGCACTTTGACTTGGAGAAGACGGCTGAGTTAGATCAGCGGCCGGCCCGTTTGCCGATGTGGCGGCTGTCCCCGAAGAACATCGAGACGAAGGGATCTCAATGACCAGCAAAACCAAGGCGCTTTCCAACCCCTACGGCTACTTCGACGCCGAGGCACGCGAGTACGTCATCACCCGTCCTGACACGCCCACGCCCTGGTTCAACTACATAGGTGAGGGTCGCTACGGCGGCATCATTTCAAACACCGGCGGCGGCTTTTCCTTTGACCGCGATCCCAAGAACCGCCGCGTCTCGCGCTATCGCTACAACGCCATCCCCATGGATCAGCCGGGCCGCTATGTGTACCTCCGCGATATGGAGAGCGGAAAGTTCTGGAGTCCAACATGGCAACCTACGCCTGGGGTGAAGCTGGCATCCTACGAATGCCGTCACGGTGCCGGCTACACGCGAATTTCCAGCAGCCACAATGGAATTGCAGCCAGCCTTCTATATTTCGTTCCTCCTGCAGTCAGAGACGAATCCTGCCCTTGTGAATTGTGGGTCCTCAAAATCAAGAACACGGGCAAGAAGCCGCGCAAATTGCGCAGCTTTTCCTATATTGAGTTCAGCTTCCGCGACGCACTCAATGACCAACTCAACCTCGACTGGTGCCAGCACATCCTGGAGGCCAGGGTCAAAGACGGGATCATCACTTCGAAGACGCGCTTCGCACCCACAACCAATTTCTTCGGCTCCAGCGTCAAGCCGGTCGGGTTTGACACCGATCGCGAAATCTTTGTCGGCCGCTGGCGGGATCTGTCGAACCCCGAAGTCGTCGAGCGCGGCAAGCCCAGCAACATCGAGGCAGCGCGGGGCAACAACATAGGATCGCTGTGCCACGCCATAACTTTGCGACCCGGACAAGAGAAGGAAATCGTTTTCGTCATGGGAGTGACCGACGAGCCGGTCCGCATTCCCGAGGTGGTAGCGCGCTTTCGCGATGCCGACAACGTGGCGGCCGCGTTTAGCGACCTGCGCGCCGACTGGGACGACTACCTGGGCCGCTTCACAGTGGAAACGCCAGACCCGGTGGTCAATGCCATGTTGAACGTGTGGAATCCCATCCAGTGTCGCACGACACTCTTCTGGTCACGCTTCGTCTCGGCCTATGAAACCGGCACCGGCCGGGGCATGGGCACGCGCGATTCGGCACAGGACACACTGGGAACCGTACACAACGCCGCCGACCGCGCGCGCGTCACACTGAGCATGTTGTGGCACTTGCAGTACAAAGACGGACACACCTGGCACCAGGTGCTGCCCCTGACCGGCGAGGGCGGCCCTGGACTCGCCGCCGAATTTCCGGCCTGGCCGCAGTGGTTCTGTGACGATCACTTGTGGCTGATCATCGCCGTGTGCGCCTACCTGCGCGAGACCGGCGATCTGGCCTATCTCGACGAGAAGATCGACTACACCGACGGCGGCAGCGACAGCGTGTGGAACCACATGCTGCGCGGGATCGAGTTCACTTTGCAGCACCGCGGTCCCCAGGGTCTGCCGCGCATCGGCTTTGCCGACTGGGACGACACCATGAACGTGGACCACGGCAGCGGCAAGGCCGAGAGCGTGTGGTGCGGTCAGCAATTTTGCCGCGCCTTGCTCGATCTAGCCGAGCTGTCGGATCACTTGAACCGGGCCGACGACGCGAAACGCTTCCGCGGCTTGCACGCCGAGATGGCGGCGATCATCAACAAGGTGGCCTGGGACTGCGATTGGTACGCGCGCGCCTTTGACGACGAAGGCAAGCCCATCGGCGTGAAGAGCGAGACCCACCATCGGATCGCGCTCAACACGCAAACCTGGGCGGTGATTGGCGATGCGGCCCCGGTCGAGCGCGGCCAGCGCGCCATGCAACAGGCGCACGAGAAACTCAACAGCAAGTTTGGACTGGCCCTGCTGTGGCCGGCGTACACCGAGGGCGACCAGCGGGTGCGCGGAACCACGACCTATCCGCCCGGCGCCAAGGAAAACGGGGGCATCTTCTGCCACGCCAACACCTGGGCCATTGTGGCTGCTGCCAAGCTGGGCATGGCAGAGCGAGCAATGCAGTACTACCTGCAGATCACACCGTTCATGCGCCGGGATGTCGACGTCATGAAGGTCGAGCCCTATGTCTACTGTGGCAACGTCACCGGCCCAGAACACAAACAATACGGCTATGCCCGCAATGCATGGCTATCCGGCACGGCTTCCTGGACGTATGTCGCTGGTACACAGTGGATTCTCGGAATTCGGCCGACCCACGCCGGCTTGATGATTGCCCCGGTGATTCCCGAAAAGTGGAAGGGCTTCAAAGCAACGCGCGTCTATCGAGGCGTGCGCTACCTCATCGACGTCAAGCGCGCAGGCAAGGGCTCGGCGGTGCAACTCACCGTCGACGGGAACGCGGCGGCGGGCTCCGTAGTCCCACTGCCCGTCGAAGGAACCAAAGAGGTCAAGGTCGACGTGAAGTTGGGGTGAAGCCTTGGACAACACAGGCGAATCCGCCGATGGCCTACTCACTAGCCGCCGATCCGCGCTGACGTGCTACGGCGGGCAGTCGTCGCCCTTGGTCGGGCCGAGGTCGGCCCACTGGATGGGGCCGTCGGACACGCCGAACCTTGCGGCGGTGAAGCTCTCGATGTCGATAAGTTCGTTCGCGCTTCCTTTGTTCTGCGTGCAGCAGCCGCTGCAATCCGAATCGGCGCAGGTGTCGATGACAAGAACCACCATGGTCTTTGACCCGGATTTCAGACACAGATCGCGGTGTTTGAGAGTGGCGAAGTCGGGGAACACAGAAACGATGTCGTGCGATTGGACCCAGCTGAGCGGCATGGTGGGGCCGCAGCCTGCGAACATGCCCTCGTACTGGCAGCCGCTGTACTTGATGCACTCCTCGCTGCCAGGGTCGGGATAAGAAGTGAACTCTGTCTTGTTGGCGGTCTTCCAGACCAGGCCCGGGGTTTCACACCGGCTGGTGGCCGTGCTGGTGGCGGTTCCCGAGCCGCCTGTGCCGGTGCTGGTACCTGTTGCTGTCGTCGATGCGGCGCCGGTATCCGTGGCCGACTCGGTGGCGGTCGCCGTCTTCGATCTCGTGGCTGTCGCGGTGGCCGAGCGGGCATCAGGAGCGGTGTCCAATGCGCTGTCGGTCGCTGTCATCAATGCGGTGTCGGTCCCTGAACTGGAGACGCTGACGTCCTGGGCAGAATCGGGTGCAACCGCGGGCAAATGATCGGCGGCTCCCGATTCCGCGACCAGCGGCGCAGCGTCGGCCGCGAGCGGCTGGTGGCCTCGGCCGCAGCACGGGGTCAGCGGGAGGATGAGAGTTAGGATCACGGACGGGCTCGCCAGTCGCCTCTTCCACATAGGGGTTGTCTCATTCTACAACGAACCGGCGGGAGAGTTCTTGTAGTGTTCTTCGGCGGGGACGCGATGGGGTAGAGGCGCTACTTCAGGTTGGGCAGCTTGTCGCGCGTGATAGTCAAGTCGCTCTTGTAGGCGGTCACAACCGAGGTGTTCGATTTCTGCATGCCCGCCCAGACGTTGAACAGTACCCAGGGCGCCGAATTGGGGAACATGGTGCTGGGATTGGGAATGTTGTTCGTTTCGTGAAGAGTGATGGGCATGGTGTCGCCGAGTACCGTCTTGACCTTGGCATAGGTCGCGGAATCGTCCGAGTAGTCCGGACCCGAAAGGTCGACGACGTCCTTGCCCGGGAAATAGGGACTGAAGTTGGCGGCGGCTATGCTGTTGAGGCCACTGTAGGGCATGAGCCAGATGATGTTGGTGAGTCCCTTGGTGCCGGTCAGATAGTTGAACGTGTACTTCCACAGAGCCACGTAGTTGGCGCCGGAGCCCTTGCTCCACCAGAACCAACCGTTGGGCTGTGCCTCGTGGAAGATCGCCAATATGAGGGGTACGTTGGCGGCCTTCATTACACCTATCTGATAGGCGATATAATCGAGTCTGGTCATGAATGACGTGTTCTCTGGGGTTCCAGACGTCATAACGGCGGTAAAGAAGGCGTCCTTGCTGCCGTTGGTGGTCGGGGGAGTGGCCTCGGCGCAGTGGTTGGTACCTTTGGGGTCTTGGTAGCAGTCCTGCGTATAGGTTTCGCCGGCCGTCGGCATGCCCTGGTGGTAGCGCATCATGGTGAGGCCACCGCTCTGCCAGTAGGCAATGGCGCGCTTTGTGGTGTTGGTTTCAGTGGTGGCGCTGCCACCGTCGGCATAGAGGAAGTCGCCGCCAAGAATTGCCGGTTCCTTCAGCCCATTGCTGTCGTACCAACTGATGTCGCCGGCTGGATCTTGCCAGCTGGTTTCCTGTTGTCCTGACAGGACGTGGTTTGTGTAGAGTTGATAGATGTAGCAGAGCAAGTTCTTGGTCTGCGCTGATGCATTGGGAGTGACGGGCAGGGCACTGCACGGGCCAGTGGAAGTCGCCCCGCCGGTCGAAGTGGTGCCGCCGCCAGAGGTCGTTCCGCCGGTTGTCTTGGTGCCGCCGGTCAAGGTGGTTCCACCGCTCGACGTGGTGCCGCCATTCGAGGTGGTCCCGCCGCTTGCGCCACCGGTCGAGGTGGCCCCGCCGCTCGTCTTGGTACCACCGGAAGAAGGCATCCCGCCGGTTGAGGTGGTAGTGCTGGCAGAGGTCGAACCGCCGGCCGTGGTAGAGCCACCGGCGGTGGTCGAACCTCCGGTTTCAGCAGAGCCACCGGCGGTGGTCGAACCTCCGGTTTCGGCAGAGCCACCGGCCGCGGTAGAGCCACCAGCAGCGGTCGAGCCACCGGCAGCGGTCGTGCCACCGGCCGCAGTCGTGCCACCGGCCGCGCTGTTCCCGCCGCTCCCAGCCGCGCTGGTCTGACCGCCCAGGTTGGAGTTGCCCCCAGTTTCGTTTACTGTGCCGCCCGTCACTGGAACGGCGGTGCTTCCGCCGTTCGCGCCGCCAGTCGTATTCGTTCCACCGGTTCCCGGCGGATTCGTGTTGGCAGCGGGCGATCCGCCATCCGAACAGCCAAAAGAAACAGCCAGCGAGGCTGCGAAGGCCAAGTAGCAGATCTTCTTCATGCGACGTCTCCTTGCCGAACGAGTGGCGGTTTCCCAAGGCTGGTCCCAGCCCACAAGACGAAAGGGCGAGACCTGCCACCGACCTTCTAGAGATTTGGCGAAAATCGAACGCTCGGTGGATGGCGACCACACGCGAAGGCGCGACTAGGGGGTGTCCCTAATTGACGGAGACCATTGGGGCAGGCGGCCGCTCGGCGCTGGCGGTCGACAGGAGATGCTCCTCGGGGGACGTCCATCAACGGCCGC
>Ga0265316_10001700_pt1 | contig 23353 bp, 22 predicted proteins | sample 4522metaG_FD_202092 | JGI IMG/M metagenome (GOLD analysis project Ga0265316, IMG submission 202092) | Rhizosphere microbial communities from Carex aquatilis grown in University of Washington, Seatle, WA, United States - 4-5-22 metaG | ecosystem: Host-associated > Plants > Roots > Rhizosphere >... | reverse complement strand
ATTGGGGCAACACCTTGAGCGCCGGGGTGCACGATGATTTCATGGTGCAAGTCGTGGAGCAGCCCGGGACCAGGAGCGCGAGGCCGAAGGCCGCCGCCGTGAGAGCCAGATTGGTTGAGCGGTTCTTCGAAATGACGGGGATATTCATGGTTGGAAAATGATTCGCGATTTTATTTTGATGGGATTAAAAGTCCACAGGCAATTTGGCGGAGTTGCGTTTTAACGGAGCGCGGAGCATTGCTCCGCCAGCGTAACCATTGGTTCTCGCGGAGCAATGCTCCGCGCTCCGAAAACTGTAAATTATACGGTTGCCGGCAATTTGGCGCGCATGGTGGCTCCGGTGAAGGTTGCAAATAAATTGTCGGCTTTGGCTGGTCGGCGCACACTTAACCACGAATGCAGCCAACGGATGACAGTGCGCTGTTGCAGGGCTATGTGGAAAATCATTCCAACGAAGCCTTTGCCGCGCTGGTGACGCGGCATATCAATCTGGTTTACTCGGTCGCGCTGCGGCAGGTGGGCAACCCGCATGCCGCCGAAGAGGTCACGCAGGCGGTCTTCATTATTCTGGCAAAAAAGGCGGCGCAATTGCACCATTACCAAGCCCTTTCCAGCTGGCTGTTTCAAGCCACGCGCCTGACGGCCAGCAATTTTATCAGGAGCGAAACCCGCCGTCACCGCCGTGAAGAGGAGGCGTATATGCAATCTGTTTTGGATGAAGCCGGAACCGAGGTCTGGTCGAGAATCGCGCCATTGCTGGATACCGCCGTGGCGGGTTTGCGGGAGAAGGACCGTCAGGCGATCGTGCTCCGGTTTTATGAAGGCCGGAACTTGCGCGAGGTGGGGCTGGCCCTGGGCACCAGCGAAGATGCGGCCGAGAAACGGGTCAACCGCACGTTGGAAAAGCTGCGGAAATTCTTCAGGAAATGCGGCGTGAGTTCGACCACGGCCATTATCGCCGGCGCAATCTCCGCCAATTCCGTTCATGCCGCGCCAATTGGACTGGTAACAAGCAGTGCAGCAGCGGCTGCCAAAGGGTCGGCTGTTGCAGCTCCAACAATGACCCTTGTGAAAGGAACACTGAAAATCATGACATACGTAAAACTAAAACTGGCGCTCGTTATTGCCGCAGCAACATTGTTGACGGCGGGCACCATGACCATTGCTCTCTCCAGCGGCAGCAACGAGTCGACGGCCAACCCCACCGGAACCTGGAAATGGGTCGCTCCCACCAACCCGGATGGCCGGACCCCTGATATTACCTTCATCCTGAAACTCCAAGGCAGGACTTTGACGGGCACGCGCACCACAAGCGCCGGGACAACAACCGCCATTACCAACGGCGTGTTTAAAGGCGATGAAGTCTCGTTTCAGACTCCTCGTCACGAAACCAGTTTTCCCAAGGGGCAAATCTCTTTTACAACCTACAGCGGCAAACTCAGCGGTGACACAATCAAGGGCACAACAGAAATTTTCATAGATGACAAATTATTCAGCTCCCGGGTTTGGGAAATCAAGCGGGTCAAGGAGTAATCGAGGAACCGGAAGATGTCAGATAAGTCCGAGATCACCGATGCGCAACCGGCGCCGTCTGCTTGGTGGAATGTTGCTGCCTGGGCGTTGGCCTTGGGGGCGTTTGCGGTGGCGATGGTTTTGTCGTATCGGGAAATCCATTTCAACATTCCTAATGACCTCCGCAGTCCGGCGATATTACCGGTGAATGCGCTCCTGGCGACAGTGGTGGCTTTCGGATTTGCCGTGCATGAAGGCTCATTGACACGCTGGACAGACGCGCATCTTTGCCTGCGGTTCGGGCTTTGGGCTGCGGCGGTCTTCCGTTTGGTGCCGCCAATCTTCAATGAAGAGGGTTTGTATTTCAAAGGTTATTTGAACTTGGACGTGCCGTATGTCGTGCTTGGAGCTTGTGTCCATGGCGGGATGGCACTGATGCTTGCCTATCCTTATGCGATTTGCGTGCTTCACCCGAAGAGTCATCCCGGGTTGGCCAACGATGAAAGCCTGTTGGAGATGTGCGGCGCTGCGATTCTGATTTTCTTTATCGTCGCTTGTGTTGTGCGACTGCTGGCGGAAAACTGGTGGCGGGGATTTCTTTAATCTACTCCTCGCAAACCATTTTATACGCCGCCTGCCATTGTATAATGCGCTTCTGTGAATTCGCAAAAGCGTCAGCGCAGAACAATGTCAGCGCTGCAGGTCGCCAGGGTTTTCCGGAATGCCCGGATCATCCAGCAATTGAACGGCGCTCGCCGGACCAAGATCAGCCCAGTCTTTGAGCGCCCACACGACTTTTTTGTCCGGCGTGACTTCAATCAACTGGCAGCGCTCACCTCCATCGCCCCGGGAGCAGATGACCGTGTTGCCATTGGCCAGCCGGACACAGCTCTGCGAACCCCGGAAATTGATGTCGGGCGGCAGGTCGGTTTTTAAATTGAACTCCCAGACCGTCTCGCCGTTCGGATTCACTTCGCGGGTCAGTTCGTCCTTTTCGTCGGTGATGAGCGTGTTGCCGTTTTTCAGGCGGATGGCCGCCCAGGGACTGGGAATTTTGTAGGACCAGATCGGCTTGAAGTTTTTGTCGTACTCGACCACCTTGCCCATTTGGAGGCAAGGCGCGAGATACGTGCCGCTGGCGGTGATGCGGAAGCGGCGGAACTGGCCATGGACACCCGCGCCGGCATCGGGGATGACGTGATTCACCTTCACGGCTCCGGTTTTTATGTTGATGATCAACATCCGGGGAGGCGTGCCGTTTTCCACGAGCAGGACCTTGTCCAGACCAATGGGCTGGACGGTATGGATTTCAGTTCCCTTGGGCGGGTCCAGACGCCAGACCACCTTCTTTTGCGGCGTCACCTCGGCGGCGTAGGCCATGCGGGAGAACAGGATGTTGCCGTTCGACAGCAACCAGGCATCGTCATATTCCCAGCCTTTCCCGGTGGAATAAGTCCAGATGACCTTGCCGTCGTTCACGAGGAATATTTTGTTGCAGCCTTCACCAATATACAGCATCGGGTGCTGCGCCAGGCCTTTGCCGGGCAGGCTCGTGTCGGGCGGCGACACCTTCCAATTGGGCGGGTCCACCGGGATTTCGGAAGGCCCAAAGGCGGGCACATCGGCAGCGGTGAATTGGGGCAACACCTTGAGCGCCGGGGTGCACGATGATTTCATGGTGCAAGTCGTGGAGCAGCCCGGGACCAGGAGCGCGAGGCCGAAGGCCGCCGCCGCGAGAGCCAGATTGTTTGAACGATTCTTCGAAACGATGGGGATATTCATGATGTGGAAAATGATTCGTGATTTTATTTTGCCGGGATTAAAAGTCCACAGGCAATTTGGCGGAGTTGCGTTTTACAACTTTCGGTGTGGCGAGCAGCTCGTCCCGCCCTGCGGTGATCCTCGCGAGCCGTCGTCGCCATGCTTTGACGCGCCAAGTCCGGCTCGTCAGTAGCCTCGCCCCACCAAACTTTACAGGGAAGGTTGCAAATAAATTGTCGGCTTTGGCCGGTCGGCGCACACTTATCTGCGAATGCAGCCAACCGAAGACAGTGCGCTGTTGCGGCGCTATGTGGAAAACCACTCCGACGAGGCCTTTGCCGGGCTGGTGACGCGGCATATCAACCTTGTTTACTCGGTCGCGCTGCGACAGGTCGGCAATCCGCATGCCGCCGAAGAGGTTACGCAGGCGGTCTTCATCATTCTGGCCAAAAAGGCGGCGTCATTGCGTTATGACCAGGCTCTTTCCAGTTGGTTGTTTCAAGCCACACGCCTGACGGCCAGCAATTTTATCAGGAGCGAAACCCGCCGTCACCGTCGTGAAAAGGAGGCGTATATGCAATCTGTTTTGGATGAAGCTGGAACCGAAGTCTGGTCAAGGATTGCGCCGTTGCTGGACAGCGCCGTCGCGGCTTTGCGCGAGGTGGGGCTGGCTTTGGGCACCAGCGAAGGTGCGGCGGAGAAACGGGTCAACCGCACGCTGGAAAAGCTGCGGAAATTTTTCAGGAAACGCGGTGTGAGTTCGACCACGGCCATCGTTGCCGGGGCAATTTCCGCCCATTCCGTTCAAGCCGCGCCGGTGGCGCTGGCAAAGGCTGTGACCGCCGTGGCGCTGGCCAAAGGCGCGGCGGCCAGCAGTTCAACCCTGATCCTCATCAAAGGAGCCTTGAAAATTATGGCATGGACAAAAGCGAAAACTGCAATCGTTGTCGGTGTTGCAGTTATTTTAGCAGCGACAACCGGCACAATTGTAATCAAAGCGATAAACCGACCGCTGCCAAAACTTGAAACGCGCGCATTCAAAGGTGACAGGACATTTGTTGCAAACTTACGAAAAGTAACCGGAGCTTCTTCAGCCGAATCGGTGTCGCAAATTGCGAGCAATTATTTTGTATCGAAAGCCATTGATTTTCGTCCGCCGAAATCAATTGCTTTTAATGACGCTCAACGTCTTTTGTTTGTTAAAGCAACCGCCTCCGATTTGAACGCTATTGAAAAAATTATTCAACAATTGGCTTACGCGCCACCGCAAGTTCATAGCAAGGCCTATTTCATTAAAGTGCCCGAAAGTAATGTCGAGTCGATTTTGAAGGCAGGCACGCTTGTGGATGCAAAAGAAAAAAATATAGTCGAAATTATGTCCCCCGCCCAAACTTCATTATTGCTGCGCGGATTAAGAGCAAGTGGTGCAACGACATTGAGTCAGCCCGAAGTCACGACAACGATTGGGAGACAAACACAAATGAGCAGCGGTGATACAATTGTAGATTTAGTCTCAACTTTATTCGATGATGGCTACACGCTAAAAATGACAGTAATTGTTAGCGCGCCCGAAAATTTGCTTGCGAATGTGAACACTTGGGATAATCAAACCATTGTTCTCGCTCCAAATAATTCCAATGATGGTAAAACCCGGTTACTTGTCTTTGTCACGAGCACGCTGGTTGATTCAGCAGGCAACCGGATTCATTCTAAAAATGAATTGCCATTTAATCCATCGGCCATTCCGCCACAGGAATGAATGATTTCTCAAACCATTTTACACGCCGCCCGCGCCTTGTATAATGTCCCACTGTGAATTCGGAAAAGCGCACGCGCGTGGTCTGCGGCATGAGCGGAGGAGTGGACTCCTCCGCCACGGCGGCGCTGTTGCTGGAGCAGGGCTACGAGGTCATCGGCATCACGCTGAAACTCTGGCCGCAGGATTGCGTGAACCGCGCCGAGGACAAGTGCTGCGGTCCGCAGGCCGTCTCCGACGCCCGCGCCGTCTGCCACAAGCTCGACATCCCGTATTACCTGATTGACGAGGCGGCGGAATTCCAGAAGCACGTCATCAGTTACTTTGCGGACGAATACAAGGCCGGCCGCACGCCGAATCCGTGCGTGATGTGCAATCAGAATCTCAAGTTCGGCCGGCTCATTGACCGCGCCCGGCAACTCGGCGCGGATTTTATTGCGACCGGGCATTTTGCAAGAGTTGAACGGGCGGGTGGAACGCCGAGCACCGCCTCAGCCAGTTCGGTTGGAGTTCAAGCTTTAGCTTGTGTGGGAGACACGCTGAAGCGTGAACTCCAACGGGCCGAGCTGGTGCTCGGCGCTCCGGGACGTTATCTCCTAAAGCGCGGGCGCGATTTGAAGAAGGACCAGAGCTACTTCCTGTTTTCACTGCGGCAGGACCAGCTCGCGCGCGCGTTGTTTCCGCTCGGCGAAAAGACCAAGAGCGACACGCGCGAAGTGGCGCGGCATTGCAACCTGAAGACCGCCGACAAGGAGGAGAGCATGGAAATCTGCTTCGTGCCGGACAACAATTACGGCGGTTTCCTCCAGCAGGCAAACCTCGTTCAAAAGCATCGCGGCGAGATTGTGGATTTGCACGGTCAGGTGCTCGGCCATCACGACGGCATCGAGTTTTACACCATCGGTCAGCGCAAGGGTCTCGGCATCACCACGCCCAAGCCGGTTTACGTGATCGAACTGGATGCGGCAAACAATCGCGTCGTCGTGGGTGACGATTCCGCGCTCGACCGGGACGAATTCACGGCAGGCAATTGCAATTGGATTCCGTTCGACCACTTGACCGGCCCAATCGAGGTCACCACAAAAATTCGTTATAACCATCCCGGGACACCCGCCACGGTGACGCCGACCGGCAACGGCTCGGTGAAAGTGAAACTGCATTCCGTCCAACGCGCCGTCACGCCCGGTCAGGCGGCGGTTTTTTATCAGGACGACCTGGTCATCGGCGGCGGGTGGATAACCAGGTAGGACAGCGCTTCCAGCCTGCTGATATTTGCCGGCTTCCTTGAAATTTAGGCGTTGGACTCATTCTGTTCTGCGCGCAAAATTTTTCCGTGGCAAATTCATTTTGCAGTTTCGGGTTTCGCCGCTAACCTGTTGCCATGCGTTTCATTGGCAACGTCATCGAAAAATTGCAGCGGCATCCCAAGCGGGTCGTTTTCCCCGAGGGCGAGGAACCGCGCATCCTGCAGGCGGCCCGGCAGTTTTATGCCCTGCGGCTGGGCGCCCCCATCGTGCTCGGTGACGCGGCGAAAGTGAAAGTCATCGCGGAGGGCCTGAACATTCCGCTCGACGGCATCCGCATCATCAACCCGCCGGTGAGTGAGGAATTGGACAATTTTGCCAACCGCTTTTTCCGGTTGCGCCGGGAAAAGGGCGTGAAGGCGCCCGAAGCGCGCGAGGCCATGCTGCAACCCAATTATTTTGGCACGATGATGCTGGCGATGCACCAGGCGGACGGCCTGATTTCCGGCGCCTCGCACATCACCAGCAGCCTGCTGCGACCGCTGTTCCAAATCATCAAGCCCGCACCAAACATCACCACGGCGTCAAGTTGCATGGTGATGGAGGTCGAGGACACCCGTTTCGGCGAGCAGGGCGTGTTGTTCATGGCGGATTGCGGTGTCATTCCCGATCCGACCGTGGATGAACTGGCCGACATCGCCGTTTCCACCGCACAGCTTGCCCGCCACATGCTCGGCGTGCGTTCACGCGTGGCGTTGCTGTCCTTTTCCACCAAGGGCAGCGCGGCGCATCCGTCCGTCGGCAAGGTCCAGGCGGCCACCGCCATGGCCCGGCGCAAGGCCGAACAAATGTTTTTGGAGGCCGACTTCGACGGCGAATTGCAGGTGGACGCCGCGCTCGTGCCGGAGATTGCCGACCGCAAACTGCGCGAAAGCAAGGTGGCCGGGAAAGCGAACGTGCTGATTTTCCCCGACCTTAATTCGGGCAACATCGCCAGCAAACTCGTCCGGCTGGTCGGCCATGCCAATGCCTACGGCCAGATTTTGCTGGGCTTGAACCGGCCCGCCGCGGACGTTTCGCGCGGTTCGAGCGCACACGACATTCTCGGCGTGGCCGCCATCGTCGGCGTCCAGGCGATTGATTACCAGAAACTGTACCCGGGCGCGGACGCGCATCTGCCCGGCGAATGATTTAACTCTTAATCCTGATCGTTATCGGTGAAATTGGATTAAGCGTGAGATTACGATTGAAGTGAACACTTTCACTCCCCGCGTTTACATCGCCGCCACGCGCCAGAACGATGGCAAAACCACCGTGTCGCTCGGCCTGATCGCCGCATTGCAGGAGCATTTCCCGCGCATCGGCTACATCAAGCCCGTCGGCCAGCGCTTCGTCGAAATCGAGGAACAGAAAATTGACGAGGACATCGTGCTCATGGACGCGGTGTACCAGATGAACTGCCCGTTGGTGGACATGAGTCCGATTGCCGTCGAGCCGGATTTTACGCGCAAATATCTCGAAGTGGCGAACAACGAGGCGCTCATCAAAAAAATCCAGAACGCCTTCGACCGGGTCGCCTGGGAAAAGGATTTTGTGCTGTGCGAAGGTTCCGGACACGCCGGCGTCGGGTCGGTGTTTGACTTGTCCAACGCGCGCGTGGCGAAGTTGCTCGGCGCAAAAGCCATCATCGTCAGCCAGGGCGGCATCGGGAAACCGATTGACGAAATCGCGCTCAACCAGGCGCTGTTCGAAAAGGAAGGGGTCGAGGTCATCGGCGTCATCCTCAACAAGGTGCTGTGGGAAAAGGTGAATTACATCACGGATTTCGCCCGGCGCGGTTTGAAACGCAAGGGGTTGGATTTGCTTGGCGTATTGCCGTACGAACAAATTCTTTGCGATCCCACGATGGATTTGATCCGTGATGAATTGCACGCCGAACTGCTCAACCAGCCGCCCACGCTGAATACGCCGGTGAATGACGTCGTGGTGGGCGCGATGGGCGCGCACAACGCCATGCAGTTTTTCCGGCGCGGCGTGCTGCTCATCACGCCCGGCGACCGCGAGGACATCCTGCTGGCCGCCGGGGCGGCCACCAGCCCGCAAAGCGAGGACAAAATGGCGGGCATCGTTTTGACCGGCGGCCTGCGGCCCTCCGACAGTGTGGTCAAAGCCCTTCAAACCCTGCCCATCCCCGTATTGCTGGCCAAGGCCGACAGTTACAAGGTCGCGTCCAAAGTCCACAACCTTACCGTCAAAACGCGACCGACTGACGCGGAAAAAATTTCGCTCATTCGCAACATCGTTGCCCAAAACGTGAACGTCAAAAAGATCATAGATTCTCTATGATAATTTTAAGTTTTGAATTTTTAGTTTTTAGTTGCAGCATCCGTCCGGCATGAAATCCAGCATCATCAAGGACAAAAGTTATGCTTTTGCCTTGCGAACCATCACGCTGGCCGGATGGTTGAAAGCGCAAAAAGAGTTTGAGATTGCAGGACAGATTTTGCGTTCCGGCACGGCCATTGGTTCAAATGTCGAAGAAGCCCTGGCCGGAGTAAGTCGGGCGGATTTTATCGCCAAGATGTCCATTGCCTCCAAAGAAGCAAGGGAAACTCATTACTGGTTGCGGCTGTTGTGTGACTCGAAAATTGTCCCCGAATCCAGAATTACGCCGCTCAAAAACGAAAGTTTGGAGTTAATCCGCATTTTGACTGCCATTGTTAAAACAACCCAGGCAAGCAGAGCCAACTCAAAATTAAAAACTTAAAACTAAAAATTCAATGGTTCTACCCATCAATGCTGCGCTGAAAAATCTGCCGGTGTACCAGCCGGGCCGGCCGATTGAGGAGGTGGCGCGCGAACTCGGCCTGCCCGCCGGGGGCATCATCAAGATCGCGTCGAATGAAAATCCATTCGGGCCATCGCCGCTGGCGCTGGCTGCGATGCAAAAGGCGCTGCCCGGCGTGAATCTCTATCCCGACGGCAACGCGTTTTATCTCAAGCAAAAGCTTGCCGGGAAGCTCGGTGTCGAGCCGGCAAATTTGATTCTCGGCAATGGCTCGAACGAAATCATCGAGTTTGCCGGGCACGCGTTGCTCACGCCGGGAGCGGACGTGGTGGTTTCGCAATATTGTTTCGCGGTTTATCCCATTGTCACCAGGCTCTTCGGCGCGAACCTGATCACCGTTCCGGCAAAAAACCACGGCCACGATCTGGCCGCGATGCTCCGCGCCATCACGCCGCAAACCCGCATCGTCTTCGTGGCGAACCCGAACAATCCCACCGGCACGCTCGCGCCGCGTGAGGAAGTCATCCGGTTCGTGAACGATGTTCCCGACCGCGTGCTGCTCGTGATGGACGAAGCCTATCTTGATTTCCTGAATGACCCGCTGGATTTGGCGCCGCTGGTGCGGCAGGGCACGCGGCCGAACCTGATTTTGATGCGGACGTTCTCAAAAATCTACGGGCTGGCCGGCCTGCGCATCGGTTACGGCATCGGGAATCCTGAATTCATTGCCGCGCTGGAAAAAATCCGGCAGCCGTTCAATATCAATCTATTGGCCCAAACCGCCGCGCTCGCCGCGCTGGACGACGTTGAACACGTCCGCAAAACACGCCAGAATAATTTCACCGGGCTGGAATTTTACGAGCGGGCGTTCCGCGAATTGAAACTCGAATTTGTCCCGTCGTTCGCCAATTTCATCCTGGTCCGCGTCGGCGACGGTCAGCGCGTGTTCGAGGCGCTGCAAAAGCAGGGGGTGATTGTGCGTCCGATGGGCGGCTATCAATTGCCGGAATGGATCCGCATCTCCATCGGCACACCGCCGGAAAACGAGCGGTGCCTGACAGCATTGAAAGCCGTCCTTAAATAAAGATCCGGCACGTTGCAAGCCCCGTCAGGGGCGAAATCTTTGTAGAAAATATTCGGATAAATCTTTTAAGCTCCATCGGAGCGACATCTTCCACGGACGAATTATTTTCAAAACGAACCTGAATGATTCCAGGAATATGCCGCCCCGATGGGGCTAAAATTCGTTTTGGTCGTTTAACTACAAAGATGTCGCGCCTACGGCGCTATGCCCTGGCTGAGGAAAACGGGTAGGGCGCGTCACTCCGTGCGCGCCGTCGTTCCAGGGTATCCGTCGGAACGGTGCGCAGAGAACTGGCGCCCTGCCTAAATCTCCGGTTACGACGTCGCGAAATCCACGTTCGGCACGTCCCGGACCGATGGCGGCACGCTGAAGAAATCCCCTTCGGATTTGAAGCCAAACATCTTCGCGACGAGGTTGCTCGGGAAGGTTTCGCATTGGTTGCGGTAGTCGCGGACGTTGCCGTTGTAAAACCGGCGCGCGGCCTGAATCCGGTCCTCGGTATTGACGAGTTCGGTTTGCAGCTTGAGAAAATTCTGGTCCGCCTTGAGCTGCGGATAATTTTCCACCACCACCAGCAGTTGCTTGAGCGCGTCCACGAGCTGGACTTCGTCGCGGGACTGGTCGGCCACCGGGCCGTTGTTGGCGGCACAGCGGTTGCGCAATTCGGTCACGCGCTCCAGCGTCCCGCGTTCGTGCGCGGCGTAGCCCTTGACCACGGCCACGAGGTTCGGGATGAGGTCGTAGCGGCGCTTCAATTCCACGTCCACGTCGCTCCACGATTCGCGGATGAAATTGCGCAGGGCGACGAGCGCGTTGTATTGCGCCAGCACATAAACGGCCGGCAACAAAATGACGACCGCGCAAATAATCAGCGTGAGAATTTGTGGACTCATGAGTTCGTAAGCAAATATTCCGGCAAAAGTTTGCGAATTTCGATTAAGCGCGAAAGATTAAATTCAATCTTTTCTGGGCGAAGCCAATCTTCGAAAAGCATTGCCAGACCAGTGCGGCTGATTTCAACGGTTAAATCCTGGTTTGCCAGCAGATATTCCATCATCTTTGGATGGCACACATCGTAGGCGAATTTCTTATCCGAAGAACGCACGCGAAATGCGTGTGTGAACGCCGCTGATTCGAATACGATGTGTGATTCACCAAGCGCCTCTGCAAGCCGGGATTCCCTGCTTTCATGCGAAATGATCATGTCGGGAAAATTCGGTTTCACTTCGACAACGAAGGCAGACCAGTAATAGTCATATCCGCTTTTCCCTGCAGTTGTTGAAAAATGATAATCAAAGATGGTCACGGGATATCCCAAATGATCGCCGCAAAACACGTTGTAAGCATAGCGGACATCGCCACGCCTTAACCAGGACAGGGATGAAAATTTATCTGCGAGTTTGAAATCGTTGCCGGGCTTGAATCGCAATTTCAACTTTTTAGCTAGTGCCGCCAAATCTTCGCGCCTTTTCTTTTCCGGGTCGGATTTGTCGAATAAAGCGCGGGATATAAAGACTACGAGGACAACAACCATTATCCAATACATCAAGTCTAGCAGGGCATTGTTGTTCATTTACGCAATTTTTGTGAACAAATATTCCGGCAGGCGCGACCGGATTTCCAGCAGCCGTTGCAGATCGGCTTCAATCTGTTCGACCGACAGGCGGGTGTTGAACGCCAGCGCCAGCACCTGATTTTCGATTTCAATGCTCAAGTCGCGGTTGGCCAGCAGGTATTCCATCATCTTCGCGTTGCAAACGTCGTAGGCGAATTTTTTGTCCGGCGAGCGCACCAAAAAAGTTTTGGAAAATTCAGCCGACTCGAACTTGATGTCCTGGTAGCCGAACACCTCGGCGACCTTGGTGAGTAAATTTTCGCGCCGGATGGTCAGGTCGGGGAAAACCGCGGGGAGCGTCAGAATGAAAAAGGAAAACCAGTGGTCCTGCGTCTGGCGATTGCCTTTGGAATCAGTCGTGTGCGTCTCGTAGTGATAATCGAACACCCGCACCGGGTTTTGCTGATAGGTTCCGGAAAGGACGTTGCGGGCGTACCGGTTTTCGCCCTGGGCCAGTTGTTTGAGAAAGCTGTACCGGTCGGGGAGTTCGTAATCTTCCTCCTCGCTGAAATTCAGGCCCAACCGTTGCGCCAGCATAAACAGTCCTTCCCGCCGCTTGCGCGCCTGAATCAGGCTGTAAATGGCGCCGACCACGATAACGACCAGCACCGCCACAATCACAAATGGCATGATGAACGGCATTTGGATTTGCACAGGGTTGTTCTAAACCAAAGCCGCGGGCCGGGCCATTACAATTTGAGCCGTTTTCTCCACACCGCGTGAGGCCGCGGCGGGTTGAAACCGGTTTCGGGCAAGAAATTATTATTTGAATCCGGCCAAAAAACGAATACTTGTTTGGCGTTGCCGATTTAATGATCAGCCAAACGTGAAACCAACCGACCTGCGGGGCATCCTGCAATACATTCCGCAATTCCGCGACAAGACGTTCATCCTCGCGGTGGACGGCGCGATTGTAACCGATGAGAATTTCGCCACGCTGCTGCTGGACGTGGCGGTGTTGCGTTCGTTGAACATTCGCGTCGTGCTCGTGCACGGCGCGTCGGCCCAAATCAAGGCGCTGGCCGAGGAACAAAACAGCCCGGCATCCAATCTCGATGGCGCCGGCATCACGGACGCAGCCACGCTCAAGCTCGCGCTCACCGCCGCCAACCGGCTCACGCACGAAATCCTCGAAGGCCTTTCAGCCAACGACCTGCGCGCCGCCAGCACGAACGTCATTATCGCGCATCCGGTCGGCATCATCCAGGGCGTGGACCAATTGTTCACCGGCAAGGTCGAGCGCGTGGACGCCGCGCTGTTGCAAACGTTGCTGGCGCAGGACGTCATTCCCGTCATTCCGCCGCTGGGTTTTGACGGCGACGGCAAGACGTATCGCGTGAATTCCGACGGCGTGGCGGTGGCGGTGGCCGAGGCGCTCAAGGCCATTAAACTCATTTTCATCACGACGCAGGATGGTTTGAGCTACAACAGCCGGCTCATCCGGCAGATGCTCGTGGCGGAATTGGAAAAGCTTTTGCAGCAAAACAGCGCCGGCTTTTTGCCGGAGATTTTATCGAAGGCGCAGCACGCCGCCGCCGCCTGCAAGGCCGGCGTGCCGCGCGTCCACATCATCAACGGCCGCGTGGACGAGGGGCTGCTCGCGGAGGTGTTTTCCAACGACGGCATCGGCACGCTCATTTACGCGAACGAATACCAGCAAATCCGGCCCGCGCGGAAAAAGGACGTGCGGGCGATCCAATTGCTGACCCAGAAGGCGGTGGAAACGGACGAATTGGTCAAGCGCAGCAAGGCGGCCATTGAAAAAAATCTCGTCGACTATTTCATTTTTGAAATTGATAAAAATCCGGTCGCGTGCGTGGCGCTGCACGTCTATCCCGAACAGAAAAAGGGCGAACTGGCGTGCCTGTATGTCAGTTCGTCGAACGAAAACCAGGGCATCGGGCGGAAACTGATCCAGTTCATCGAAAACAAGGCGCGCGAAATGGGACTGGGCGAACTCATCACGCTCTCGACGCAGGCGTTCACCTATTTTCAATCGAAGGGCGGCTTCGGCGAGGGCACGCCCGACGATCTGCCGCCCGCCCGCCGCGAAAAATACGAGCAGAGCGGCAGAAATTCCAAGGTGCTCGTGAAGAAATTGAAGTAGTGCGGAGCAAGCTGCCAACCCAGAAATCACTGCTTACATGAAAACCGCGGGCGCCACACTGCTGACCCTATTTACAGCATTTTGTCTATCCGGACAAATCCAGGCGGTGAGGATTATTTTGACATCAAAAGATGTTGATACGAATTCAGTCCGAGTCATAACGTCACCGAACATTCCCACGCCAAATTTGGTTTTTAAATATGTCGGAAAGACTTCGGAGGAGATTAAAGCGATTGGCCAGGAACGCCCTCAGGTTCAAGTCATGAAAAATGGCATTATCGTTGCAGAAACAGGCCGTGTCAGTTTGTGGCATGAAATCAAAAAGGGTCAGACAAACTGTGTTGGTTTGGTACTGATATTTGACAATTACGACCAGGCCAAATTGGTTGAGAAGACATTGCGTGGAAATTAGAAGGCGCTTTCACCAAACCATGCCAAAATTGGAAATTCACCCGGCCGATTTTCTTAGTGTCTGTAAGAAAAGTGGTGTCACTCCGACTCAATTTCTGCTCATCGTCAATATCGCCGGACAAACGGTTTCATTGTTTGAAAAAGCTGCAGCGGTGGTCACAGACCGCCGCTACAACTTGGTAAAAATAATGCCCTGTTCCACGTCGCATTTTGGCGTCGGGCAGATGGAAGGCTCGAATCGCACGCCGCTCGGCTTGCATCGCATCGCGGAAAAAATTGGCGCCGGCGAACCGGCGGGAACGGTTTTCAAGGCGCGCAAGGTGGTCGGCCACACGTCACAGCCAGGATTTGCGGACGCAAAAATCACCACGCGCATCCTCTGGCTGGAAGGGCTTGAACCCGGATTCAACCGCGGCGGCAACGTGGATTCGCACGCGCGTTACATTTACATTCACGGCACCGCCGACCAGATGAGCATCGGCAAACCCGCCTCCTGCGGCTGCATTCATCTGGCCGACGCGGATTTGATTCCACTGTTCGACAAACTGCCGGGCGGCGCGCTGGTTTGGATTCAAGCATAGGCAGGAACGCCTCGCCGATGGGTTTGGAATTTTAAAATTACCACGGCCGCATGTCCCCACCTTGACTTCATCAGACGAATGGCCGATGGTTCCCGCGTGTTTGTCCGCTTTGGCAAATTGTTTGTGATTATGGCGCTCATCGCGACCACCGGCGCGCATTGGGCGGCGCTGCAATCGGTCGCGTGGACGACAATGCTGGCGGACAACTTGCGCACCCGCTCGCTCTCCGAATCCGTGGCCCGCACGTTTGACGGCAAATATCCCTGTCCGATTTGCAAGGCCATCGCCGCAGGCAGGCAGTCCGAAAAGAAAAGTGAGTTCACGGCGCAAACGCAGAAACTTGAATTTCCGCCGGCCAAAGAAAACTTCGTTCTGATTGCCCCATCCCGTTTTCAACTTCTGCCGGTCGCAGATACTTTCGCCGAATCGCTCCCCCAACAACCGTTGACGCCCCCGCCACGCAGTCTCTCCGCTTGATTGACCCGGGAGGGATGGCGTGTCGCCGTCCCCAATATACTTGGGCCGGCAAAATGCCGGCCCTCCCAAAATGTTCCTTTAACCCTGAGATCCGCCTGGCGGCGTGGTCTCACAACTTTGAATTTAAAAAATGAAATATAAAAAAATCAATTTAGCAGCGGTAAAAATGGGCGGCGGTTTGCTGGCCGGCCTGCTCGCGCCCGGTGTGGTTCACGCCTGCGCTTGTGGTTGCAGTGTTTTTGACGTGGGGACCAGTTCCATGTTCCCCAGCGGCAAAGGCGGGATGGCCTTTCTCCAATATGACTATCAGGACCAGAATCGAAACTGGAGCGGCACGTCAAAAGCGCCGGCGGCAAACAATAGCGACAAGGAAATCGAAACCCACTTTGTCACTTTGGGCCTGCAATACATGTTCACCGACAAATGGGGCGCCCAACTGGAGTTGCCTTATGATTACCGCCACTTCACGACGGACATCGGCGGCGGCAACATTGTGTCACGGAACTGGAGCCAGTTTGGGGACCTCCGGCTTGAAGGAATTTACACGGGGTTCTTCGCGGATTCGTCAGCCGGCGTGACGTTCGGCTTGAAGCTGCCGACGGGCAGTTACAGCCGCTTTGCGGATGTGGTGGATCGGGACACGCAAATCGGCACGGGCAGCACGGACCTTTTGCTCGGCGGTTTTTATCGCGGCAACCTGACCAAGGACGAAAAGTGGGACTGGTTCGGACAGGTGCAGCTGGATGTGCCAACGCTGACGCAGGCCGGATACCGCCCCGGAACCGAGGTGGATGCCGCCGGTGGAATTGATTACAAGGGATTGACCATCGGCCGCGTGCGGGTTTCGCCGCTGGCCCAGGTGATCGTTTCCGAGCGCACGGGCGACCGCGGCTCAAACGCCAACCCGGACAACAGCGGCTATCAGCGGATCATGCTTTCACCCGGAATCGAATTTCACGTTCATCCGGTGAAAATTTACGCGGACGCCGAATTTCCCGTTTACCAAAACTTCATCGGCAATCAACTCGCTGCGCCGGTGCTCTTCAAGGTCAGCCTGAGCTTTATGTTTTGATTCTCACCCCAACCAACAACCAACAGTAAATATGAAAAATCTAAAATGCATCCTCGCAATTATTCTGACGGTAACCATCGTCGCTGTCTCACTGACCAGCCAGGCCGATGAACAAAAACCCAAACCGTATCCGCTCGACACCTGCCTCGTCTGCGGTATGAAATTAGGCGAAATGGGCAAGCCGTGTGTGTTTGTCTATAAAGGTCAGGAAATAAAAGTCTGCGGCAAATCCGAAAAGACGGACTTCGAGAAAAACCCTGATAAATACCTGAAAAAGTTGGCCGACGCCGAAGGCAAATTGAAAAGATAAATTGCATGCCCGAGCAAGCCGGTTCCAAACAATCCAATGGCGAGCGGCTGTTTTTTTATGCCGCAACCATCATGTCTTTGGTTTTTGGAACCGGCTTCTGGCTGTTGATGTATTCACTAAACCACCATGTCAACGCGCCGGAAACACCCTTGGACGATGCGACGCCGCTCGCGATGGCGCCGGACCACCCGCGTCAACTGGTCGATTTTTCCCTCACCGACCAGACCGGCCGCGCCGTCACACGGGCGGACCTGAACGGCAAATACCTTGTGGTGAGTTTTCTGTTCACCAGTTGCTCGCTGAGCTGTCCCATTGTGAGCAGTCAGATGGGAAAAATTCAGCAACTCACCTGCAACCAACCCGATGTGTGGCTGGTGTCGCTGACGGTGGATCCCGAGGACGACACGGTGCCGGTGCTGGCAAAATACGGCGAATATTTCACCGCCGACACCAACCGCTGGTTGCTTCTGACCGGCGACGACGACGTGATTCACAATCTGATTGGCACCAGTTTTCTGGTGACGGACACGAACAATGCTTTCGGCTATATGCCGGGCAATTTTGCCCATATCGAGCGCATCGCCGTGGTCGATCCGCAGGGCCACGTGCGGGACTATTTCGACGGTTTGAACAACGGCGCACCGGAGGCGGTGGTCAACGAAATCCATCAACTAAGGAAATGAGCATTTTGAAATCAGCAGCCGCGAAGCGCTTGCGTCTTGCTTGCGCGCTTTGGTTACTACTCGCGGCTGGCGGCGCTTTCATCAGCGTGACACCAGATGCCGGTGGCGAGACGGTTCAATCATATCCCGCGCACGGCGTGGTGGAACAAATCGCGCCCGACCGGCGCCAGGTCACCATCCATCATCAGACCATTCCCGGCTACATGATGGAAATGACAATGGCTTTTCCCGTCAAAGACACCAACGAACTGAAGGGCGTCTCGGCCGGCGACAAAATCGCCTTCACGCTGGTCGTGGACCAGACCAATGACTGGGTGGAAGACATTCATCGCGTGGGACACACCGACAAAACCATGGCCGACGCCATGACCATGACCGACGGCATGTTTTCCACACTTAAACCGGGGGACATGCTGCCGGACGGCGAGCTGGTGACCGAAGACCAGCGCCAGATCCACTTTTCCGACTTTCGCGGAAGGGCGGTGGCCTTCACGTTCTTTTTCACGCGCTGTCCGCTGCCCAATTATTGCCCTCTGATGAACCGGAATTTTGACCAGGCGCGGGCCTTGCTTCTCTCGGAGACCAATGCCCCAACCAACTGGCAGTTTCTTTCCATTTCCTTTGACCCGGAATTCGACACGCCCCAGGTGTTGTCGGAGTATGCCGGTGAGTTTCGCGGCACCAATGCCGCCCATTGGCTTTTTGCCGGCGCAACCACCAACACGCTCGTCCGCCTCGCGCCGCGCCTGGGGTTGATGGTCATGCGCCAGGGAGACAATCTTTCGCATAACCTTCGAACCGTGGTGCTCGACCCGCAGGGCCGGATTTACCGTCAATTTAACGGCAACCAATGGACGGCCCAACAGCTTGCCGAGGCGCTGCTGGCGGCGGCGCGGCAAAAGGACTGATTGGCAGAAGGATGCCATTCGCCATTGCGATGATGGAATTTCCCATTTTTCACTTTGACTTTTTTAGCGTATTATCCTGTCCGTGACCTTGACCGAACAAATGACGCGACTGGCCAGACAGGCCAAGGCCGCATCGCGCGAACTCGCGAAACTGACCACGCGCGAGAAGAATGATTGTTTGCTCGCCATGGCCGGCGCGCTTGAGAAAAACTCCGACGCGCTCAAGCAGGTGAACGCGCTGGACCTCGATGCCGGCACAAAGCTCGGTCTTTCGTCCGCCATGCTCGACCGGCTCAAGCTGGACGACAAACGCATCACCGCCATGGCCAAAGGCCTGCGCGAAGTCGCGGCCCTGCCCGACCCCGTCGGCAGAATCCTGGACGAACGCGTCCGGCCCAACGGTTTGAAACTCCAAAAAATTTCCACGCCCATCGGCGTCGTGGTCATCATTTATGAATCCCGGCCCAACGTGACGGCGGATGCCGCGAGCCTTTGTTTCAAATCCGGCAACGCCACGATTTTGCGCGGCGGAAAAGAAGCGATGAACTCCAACCAGTTCATTGCGAAGACAATGATTGAGGCGGGCAAACAAGCGCTGGCCAAATTTCCCGGACACGCGATTCAAGTTGTGCCCGTGACCGACCGCGAGGCGATTCCCGCCCTGCTCTCGCTGACGCAATACATTGATTTGTGCATGCCACGCGGCGGCGAAGGGCTGATTCGCGCCGTGGCGGAGTGCTCGAAGGTGCCGGTCATCAAGCATTACAAGGGCGTCTGCCACGTTTACGTGGATGCCGACGCGGATTTGAAAATGGCGGAGGCCATCGCCCTGAACGCCAAAATCCAGCGCCCCGCCGTTTGCAACGCCATGGAAACCCTGCTGGTGGACAAGGCCATTGCGGCGCAGTTTTTACCGGCCGTGGGCCAGCGGCTCAGCGAAAAGCGGGTGGAATTGCGCGCGGATGCGGATGCCGAGGCCATTTTGAAATGCTCGATGCACAACACCCAATCCGCCATCAAACGGGCCGCGGAACAGGATTGGTTCACGGAATACAACGATTACATCCTGAACGTACGCGTGGTGGATGGGGTGAAGCAGGCGATTGATCACATCAATTACTACGGCTCGGCACACTCGGACAGCATCGTGACGAAGAACGAAGCGCACGCGAGGCAGTTCCTGGCCGAAGTGGATTCCGCGGCGGTTTACTGGAACGCCTCGACGCGGTTCACCGACGGCGGCGAATTTGGCATGGGCGCGGAAATCGGCATCAGCACCGACAAAATTGGCGCACGCGGCCCGATGGGCCTGGACGAATTGACCAGCTACAAATGGATCGGCATCGGCAACGGGCAGATCCGGACTTGAAAGGAATTCCGGCATTTCACAACGCCGGCGCTGTCACCATTCCGGGACACGAGTGTATTTCTTTAACGCCTTTCCTGTAAAGCTGGCATCGACTTCAACGTAAACGTCTCGATTTTTGCAACCACGGCCATTGGGGAGGCACGTTGGAACAAGCCATGCTCGGTTGAGGGTTTATGCAGAGTTGTACCTTGGCCTTTCTTTCCGGCTGCTGCGGACTGTTCGTTATCTTCGGCGTCACACCAGGAAATGCACAAAGCAATCAAACCATCTACGCCGATTCGCTTTCGAGCGGATGGGTGGATTGGAGCTGGGCCACGGTGAATCTGGCGAACACCAGTCCGGTGCACACCGGTTCCGATTCCATCAGTGTGACGGAGGGTGTCTGGGGCGGTCTTTTCTTCCATAACAACACTCCCTTCGACCCTTCCGGTTACACGAACCTGAATTTCTGGGTCAATGGCGGTTCGTCCGGCGGCCAGTTGTTGAAGTTGCAGGTGGTTATCGGCAACACCGTCGGCGGCGGCGAGATTGACCTTGCAGCTCTGCCCAAAAATGCCTGGCAACAGATCAACGCCCCCATGTCCACCCTCGTCGCACCGGGCCAGACCCAGATTGACGGGTTCTGGCTTGCCGACCGCACCGGGACGGCACAGCCCGTCTTTTATATGGATGACGTGGTGTTGCAGACGGGACCACCTCCTCCACCCGTCACCAATGTGGTCGTTTCGGTAACAGTGGACGCCGCCGTCAGCCGTCATCCGATCAGCCCGTTGATTTATGGCGTCGCTTTCGCTGATACGTCAAACGATCTGGCCGATTTGAACGCGCCTTTGCATCGTTCCGGAGGCAATGCCGAGACGCGCTACAACTGGCTGATCAATGCCCATAATCGGGGAGGTGATTGGTATTTCGAAAGCATTGCCGACTCGTCCACCGCCATCCCCGGCGGCGCCGACGATGATTTCGTCGCCGAAAGCAAGGCCGGCGGCGCGCAACCCATGCTGACCATACCGATGATCGGGTGGATGCCCAAGCTGGGCGCCAACCGGAGTACTCTCGCCAGTTATTCCATCGCCAAATACGGTCCACAGACCGCCAACGACTGGCAATACATGCCCGACGCCGGCAACGGCATCGCCCAGTCCACGGGTCTGGCGATTACGAACAACGATCCGAATGACGCCAATTTTGCCACCAATTCCACGTTCCAGCGGAGTTGGGTCCAGCATTTGATCAGCACCTGGGGTTCGTCCACCAATGGCGGGGTGCGTTATTACCTCATGGACAACGAACACAGCATCTGGTTCTCAACTCACCAGGACGTCCACCCGATCGGACCGACCATGCAGGAAATCCGCGATAAAATCCTCGACTACGCCGGCATGGTGAAATCCAACGACCCCAACACGCTGGTGCTCGGCCCCGAGGAATGGGGCTGGAGCGGATATTTTTACAGCGGTTACGACCAGCAAAACAGCGGTTTGCACGACCGGGCTGCCAATGGCGGTTGGGATTATCTGCCCTGGCTGCTGAGCCAACTTCACCAACATGACACGAACACCGGTCAACGGCTGCTCGATTACTTCACCGTTCATTGTTATCCGCAGGGCGGTGAAGGCGGAAATGACATCACCGTTTCCACGCAGCTTTTGCGGAACAAATCCACCCGGCAATTGTGGGATACCAATTACGTGGACCAAAGCTGGATCGGCCAGCAGCCGGCCAACAACATCCTGATGCTCATCCCCCGCATGAAAAGCTGGGTCGCAACGAATTACCCCGGGACCAAAATCGGCATCACCGAATACAACTGGGGCGCTGAATCGTACATGAACGGCGCGACGGCCCAGGCCGACATTTTCGGTATTTTCGGGCGGGAAGGACTCGATCTGGCCACCCGCTGGACCACGCCCGCCAATACGACACCCACTTACAAGGCGATGAAGATGTATCGCAACTATGACGGCAACAAATCCATGTTCGGCGACACCAGCGTGGCGGCGACGGTGCCAAACCCGGACAATCTTTCGGCGTTTGCCGCGATCCGCACCAATGACAACGCCCTGACCATCATGGTGGTCAACAAAGTCCTCACCGGACTGACGCCGTTTGTCCTCAGCATTACCAACTTTGCCGGCAGCGGAACCGCGCAGGTCTGGCAGCTCGCCTCGACCAATAACATCACCCGCCTGGCGGACGTTTCCGGCACGCAGGGGACCATCAGCAACACGCTCCCGGCCCAAAGCATCACGCTCTTTGTTTTACCCGCAACAAACATCATCAACTTGCAAATCGACAACAATAGTCCGCCCGGACAACTGGGCATCTGGCTCAACGGCCAGGCCGGGCAAACTTATACGCTTCAATCGTCCACCGATTTGATTCATTGGTCGGCCGTCAACACCAACCGCCTGGCAAGCAACTCATTTGAATTTTTCATCCCCACGACCGGTGCCACGCAGATGTTTTATCGCGGGCTGTTGAACAGCCCGTGAAGATAAATCGCCCCGCCAAACCGTGCCGACGGTTCTCTTTTGACGCTGAACCTTTTGCAGCTTACTGTCTTCGGCGTGGATGCTGTTTCTTCCAAGGCAAAATCCGCGGCGGACATCGCGCATTTTATTCGCGGGCAAATCCCTGCTGGCGGCCTTTTTGCCGGACTGGACTGGCGCATTTCGCCGGAGCCGTTTTCGCCCGGTGAAAATGTGGCGAAGGAAATCGAATCGCTGGGCCGGGTGCTGCTGCAATTTTATCGCGCGGTCAATTTGCTTTACCGGCGCAGCGTCGAGGGAAAGCAGCCGGCGTGGATTGCGGAATTGCTGGACCGCGGCAAACCCGCCGGACTGATTGAGCTTCAGCGTTCGCCCGCATTTAAAAACGAGGTGCCGCGCGTCATCCGGCCGGACATTTTGCTGACGGAACCCGGCCTCAGCATCACCGAACTCGATTCCGTGCCCGGCGGCATCGGCCTGACGGCGTGGCTGGGGCAGACGTATTCCAACCTTTCGGAGGGCGGAGTTACACGACGCCCAAATCAAGATGGGGACTCGCAGAGCTCGCCCCTCCGAAAAATTGAATTAATCGGCGGCGCGGATGGGATGGTTCGTGGCTTTGAAAGCATTTTTGGCGGCGCAAAACAGGTTCACATTGTCGTGTCCGAGGAAGCCGCGACTTACCGGCCGGAAATGGAATGGCTGGCGGGCCAGATTCGGAGTTCGGAGTTCGGAGTCCGGAGTCCGGAATTCCATGACTTCAAGGATGGCGACGCGGTCTATCGTTTCTTCGAATTGTTCGACCTGGCCAGCGTGCCGAATGCCAAAAGGATTTTTGAACTGGCCGCTGAAAAAAGAATCCGGCTGACGCCGCCGCCGAAGCCGGTTTTCGAGGAAAAGCTGTTGTTCGCACTTTTATGGAACCGGAACCTGCGCGATTTCTGGCGCGGGGAACTGGGCGAGGGATTTTTGGCGCGTCTGCAAAAACTGATTCCTTACACCTGGGCGCTGGATCCGGCGCCGCTGCCGCCGCATGCGGCGATTCCCGAGTTGAATCTGACCGACTGGCAGCAGCTTAAAACCCTGTCGCAACGCCAGCGTGAATTGATTTTGAAGGTGTCCGGTTTTTCCGAGCACGCGTGGGGCGCGCGGGGCGTCTATCTGGGCAGCGATTTGTCGCACG
>Ga0265316_10001699_pt1 | contig 23355 bp, 17 predicted proteins | sample 4522metaG_FD_202092 | JGI IMG/M metagenome (GOLD analysis project Ga0265316, IMG submission 202092) | Rhizosphere microbial communities from Carex aquatilis grown in University of Washington, Seatle, WA, United States - 4-5-22 metaG | ecosystem: Host-associated > Plants > Roots > Rhizosphere >... | reverse complement strand
CGGATATTGGGATATAAAGCCGGATTACCTGTATTTATAATTGATGTTTTAAAAGGCTTTGGTGCTGTGGAAATGGCTTATCTATCACCCCTTCAACCAGGTACGGCATGGTTTATTAATTTCCAGGTTTTATTAGGTTTAACTGTTTTAATAGGTCATATATTTCCATTGTTGGCAGGATTTAAAGGTGGAAAGGGAGTTGCTGCACTTCTTGGTGTTGTTATAACACTTACAACGGGTCCGGCATTGCTTACTTTTGGAATATTTTTACTGGTTCTGTTACTTTTTAAATATGTTTCTTTTGGTTCAATGATTGCAGGACTTTCTTATCCTCTTATAGTTTCTTTTCTTTATCCCAGTTTATCTGATTCTTTAAAAATTGCTTCAATCCTAATGGCTGTAATACTTATTATTACCCATAGAAAAAATATTGACAGGTTAATAAAAGGTCAGGAATCAAAAGCTTATTTTCTTTTTAAGAAGAAGGAAAAAGTATAAAGAATCTTGTATCTTGAATCTTGTATCTTGAATCTTGAATCTTGAATCTTGAATCTTGAATCTTGAATCTTGTATCTTGAATCTTATTTCTTTATAAACACCAACCCTTCTCCAAAACTTTCTACAACTATTTTATCTGATTTATTTAATGTACCAGCAATAAGTTGTTTGGATAATTCATTCAAAATATGCTTTTGCATTAACCGTTTTACTGGTCTGGCGCCATATTGAGGATCATAACCTGTCTTAGCAATCCATTCAATAGCTGCATCGCCAATGCTTATTTCAATTCCTGCTTCTTCAAGTTGTTTTTTTATTGCAGCAAACTGAAGTCTTACTATGTTTGTTATATCTTTTTCATTTAAAGGAGTAAACATAATTAATTCATCAATTCTGTTCAGGAATTCAGGCCTGATAGTTTGGCGCAACAAATTAAAAACATCTTGTTTGGTTCGCTCAAGTATTTTTTCACGATTTGAAGCATTCATACTACCCAAATTTTCCTGAATTATTTGAGATCCTAAATTTGAGGTCATAATTATTATAGCATTTCTGAAGTTTGCTACCCGGCCTTTATTATCTGTGAGTCTGCCATCATCAAGAACCTGCAACAGGATATTGAATACATCCGGATGTGCTTTTTCAATTTCATCGAGAAGTATAACAGAATATGGTTTGTGTCTTACTGCTTCAGTTAATTGCCCGCCTTCATCATAACCGACATATCCGGGAGGTGCACCTATAAGTCTCGATACCGAATGTCTTTCCTGGTATTCCGACATATCTATCCTTGTCAGCAGATTTTCATCATTGAAAAGAAATTCAGCCAAAGCTTTAGCCAGTTCTGTTTTTCCTACTCCTGTAGTGCCAAGGAAAATGAATGATCCTATAGGACGTTTGGCATCCTGCAACCCGGCACGGCTGCGCCGCACGGCTTCAGAAACTGCTGAAATTGCGTCTTCCTGCCCGACAATCCTCTTATGAAGTTCATTTTCAAGGTTCAAAAGTTTGTCTTTTTCACTTTGCAACATCCGGCTTACAGGAACTCCTGTCCAATTTGAAACTATTTCTGCAATATCTTCTGCACTAACTTCTTCTTTTATAAGTGCGCTAACTTTCTGACTTTTTTCAAGTTTTGTTTTCAGATTTTCAATATTCTTTTCTGCCTCTTTGATTTTCCCGTATCTCAATTCAGCTACTCTTTCATAATTGCCTTGTCTTTCGGCCTGATCAGATTCAAATTTATAGCTTTCAATAGCTTGCTTATTTTTTTGTATTTTATCGATAATATCTTTTTCAGCCTGCCATTTGGTACGTAGTTTCTTTCGCTCCTCATCAAGGTTTGCTATTTCCTCATTTAGAGAACCTAGTTTCTCATTATCGCCTTCGCGCTTAATGGCTTCGCGTTCTATCTCAAGTTGTTTGATTTTCCGCTCAATTTCATCAATTTCTAATGGAACAGAATTCATTTCAAGTCTAAGCTTTGAAGCAGCTTCGTCTATAAGATCAATAGCTTTATCGGGCAGGTACCTGTTGGTAATATAACGCTGAGAAAGCTCTACTGCCGCGATGATGGCTTCATCTTTGATCCGCACTTTATGGTGGTTCTCGTAGCGTTCCTTTAATCCCCTGAGTATTGAAATTGCATTTAGCTTGTCAGGTTCATCCACCATTACAACTTGAAACCTTCTTTCCAGGGCTTTATCTTTTTCAAAATACTTCTGATATTCATCAAGGGTTGTTGCACCAATGGCCCTTAAATCACCTCTAGAAAGAGCAGGTTTAAGTATATTGGCAGCATCCATTGCACCTTCACTTTTACCGGCACCAACAAGCGTATGAATTTCATCAATAAACAATACAATATCACCATTCGATGATATTACTTCGTTTACAACAGCTTTCAGCCTTTCTTCAAATTCACCTTTATATTTTGCACCTGCAATTAGTGCGCCCATATCGAGAGAATATATTTGTTTTGATTTTAAATTTTCAGGAACATCACCGCTGACTATCCTGTGAGCAAGACCTTCAGCTATTGCAGTTTTTCCAACACCAGGTTCTCCAATAAGAATAGGATTGTTCTTTGTTCTCCTTGTAAGTATTTGCAGCAATCTTCTTATTTCGCTGTCCCTGCCTATTACCGGGTCAAGTTTACCCTGGCTGGCACGTTCATTTAAATTTATTGCATAGCGGTTTAAGGCATCATAAGTTTCGTCCGAGGTTTGAGAATTAATGTTCGACCCTTTACGCATTTCTTTAATTGCCGCAGTTAAAACCTGTTCAGAGATACCGGCATCTTTCATCATTTGAGAAGTGCGATCCTTAGTCGCCAGTAAACCCAATAAAATAATTTCAGCTGATACAAACTGATCTCCCATTTTCTGAGAAATATCAATTGACTTTTGGATGGCCTTTGTGCTTTCCGGAGAGAGATATTGTTCACCTCCGCTAACTTTGGGATAACTTTCAATTATTTTATCCAAAGTTTGTGAGAATACAGGGATATTAACTTCACATTTTTTTAATAAGTGATTGGTTACATTTTCAACCTGTATCATCAATCCTTTTAAAATATGTGATGTTTCAACAGCTTGTTGATTCGATCCTTTAGCAATCTGGAAAGCCTGTTGTATGGCTTCCTGCGATTTTATGGTAAAATTATTTAAATTCATATGTTATTAGTTAAAAGTTCAAAGTTTAAAGTTTAAAATGCAAAATTAGCAAACCTTCTAGCGGTTAAGAACTTTTATCTGTTCTTTGAGCTTCAGCTCATAACCGCTTGAAGGTTCTCGTAATTTTACTCGGTTTAAGTTATAGGTGTTAGGTATTAGGCATTAGTTATTAGGAATAAGTAATGCTATTCCATTCTATCCACATCTTCACAACTACACAATTCACATCTTCACATTTCACATCTTCACATTTCCTTCAAACCCTTTACCAAACTTATTTCCTATGAAGTTACAACAATAATGGCAGGTAAATCAGTTAATTAATGTCAATATTTCAGGAAATAAAATTGCAGATATGAAAAGATGACAAGAAAAGGAGACTGCAAACTGAAAACTTAAGCGCTTACTTGCAATCTGACAACTTCTCAATTTAAACAAAAATTAACTTTCCCTAGAAATATTACATTTTACTCCTAAGTAATTTTTTGTAACTTTGTAATCAAATTGCACATAGTTCTATATACCCAAGTTACTCTGCACTGAGCACTCTGCACTATCATGGGGCTGACCGGTTTTGACAGCAGGGCAAATGGAAATGTAAGCATGCAGGCCCACGCAACAACGGCCTTAGAAATGGTTGCAAACAATAAAAGGCGAAAACAATTACGCTCTTGCTGCTTAATTCACTTGTGAATTTCGCTTAATCCCTCGCCTAGGTGCTTGGGACAAGACGTCACCCGGCGAGCATGTCTGACGCTTTCCGAATCAGTGGCGCTCGTGAGTTCGGACTAGTTGGTAAAAGGTCCTGGTTTGCCGGCGAAACTAAAGGAATAAGATATAGTTCGGCTGCTGATTGCCTGGCTATATTCGAAAACCAATAACCAGATAAGCATGTAGAAAGCATCTCTGTTTCTTGTTTGGACGCGGGTTCGACTCCCGCCAGCTCCACAAATTAACTGATCAATTTCATTTGATCATTATCGATTGGATACCACAAATCTAATTTTGGCGGGAGGAGAAGTTTATCCCGACATTTCGTCGGGAACTCCCGCCAGCTCCACTGGATAATTGATTATTGTCGATTGATAATTGTCAATTGAAGACAAAATGACCTCAATTTTGGCGGGAGGAGAAGTTTATCCCGCCAGCACCCCAAACCCCTTGAAAAGGGGCTATAACAGCTTCCTGCAAATTCTATTCTTATTCTTATTTCCTATAAATATTTTTTTACAAGGAAGGGAATTATTTCACTAAAAGACAAAAAATTATTTAAATACATGAGAGGAAATTCTACTTTAACTGGCATTTATAAATAGAAGTTATAATGTGAAGGCCCTGCAGAGAGTATAACCCCGGAGGGGTTATATATATGTAGCCCCGGGCAAAGCCCGGGGTATGTTATAAAACGATAGTTTGCGCCAAGCATTAATTAAATCAGGGTAAAACCTAGCATAGCGCATAATAACGCACTCTCAATCCGGGGTATTAGTCCTTTAATATCAGAAGACCCCAAACCCCTTGATCCGCCGCGGCAGAGGGGCTATAACTGCTTCCTGACAATACTATACTTTCTTCAATATCCTTAAAATAAATTTGCAACACATCCACCAAAAAAAAGACCTACTTAAATATTATTTTCACATTTGACCCAAAATCACTACATTTATAAGGCAACATGAATTAACCCAAACAATAATAATTGACCTTAGTATATGAAACCATTACGAGTAGCGCCAACAGGCATTACCCCGAATAATACAACTGAAATGTTCAAAATGTTATTTAAAACAACTCTTCTCTTTTTGATTATAACAGGCTGTAAAAAAGAGACCGCTGAGTATATCAAAGTTAGACCGACATATGAATTTCAGATTAATATTGACCATAATATAGATACAGCTTATACTCCCGGTGAAGAGGTAAAAATAGAAGGATCAATATTTACGATAGAAAAAAATCCACCAATTATGCAGGTTGAATGGAAGAGTAATAAAGACGGGCTTTTAAAGGTTGAAAAAACAGATAGTAAAAGTGCAAACACTCTAAAAACTTCCACTTTATCGAAAAATATTCATATGATATATGTTACACTTATCAATTCAAATGGATCTTATAATGAAGACAGTATTAAAATTTATAATATACTTCCTAAACCGGTGAACCTATTAAGTGTCACTAAAGATAATAATACTGCAAAACTGATTTGGACAAGCAGCAACGATAGCAGTTTTTCCTGTTATGAGATACATAGAATTGATGGAGGATTGATTGCTACTTTAAATAACATTCAACAGACTTCATATACTGATAGTTCGCTGATTTTAAACCGAACCTATTCATATCAGGTAATTGTTAAAAATAAAAAATTGATTACCAGTAAACCAAGTAATACAATTACAATAGTTGCCGGTAATTATTATGAATACGGACCGATATTTAAAATGATAAAGGATCCTGCCAGGAACTATGTTTATGCAATGTCATCCAATGGTTTATTGTTTATAAATACAAATACTATGGCTATAGAAAAGAGCATAACCGAAATTAGTTCAGTGGATATAGATATTGATAAAACCGGAAGTTATTTATATGCTGCCGAAGGTTATAAAAAAAGTATTTCGCAAATTGACTTAAATACAAAATCAATTATTTCTTCTTTCAGTACGACTTACATCTCAGAAAAAATACTATGTAAAAAAGAAAACCGAATTTATTATAAAGGCGGTCCTTCTGATAATAACGGGCCACTTGTTGCCTTGAATTCAATAGGAAATTATATCAGTGAATATAACACTTATGGCGGACCATTTGCTGGTGATATGGTAATGTATCCCGGTGGCCAGTATTTATATTTTGGGGAAAGTGATTTATCATCCTGTCAATTAATAAAGTTTGATATTTCTTATGATGGTTTTAATTCAGTTGCAGAAGCCACAGGATATTATCCTGAGAATTTTATCAGAATATCCGGTGATGGGTCCAGGTTGTTCTGGAGTGGAAAATTGTTTGATGAAAACTTAAATGTTCTTGTTGATCCGATTGACAAAATATACGATTTCAGTAGCTTTAATAATTATGCAATCTGTGGTCAAAACATCATTGATATAAATACAAATAACGTTATAAAAAAAATACCCGCATCATTTGATGATGCAATTTTTATAAGCGCAAATGAAATATTGATCTATATTTTTATGGAATCTTCTGACATAGGAGAAAATAAGTACAGGCTCTTTAAATACAAATATCAGTGATAACTAAAAACAATACCCTTAACTATTATACTCGCTTTCGATAAAGACGATTACCTTTCTTTCACTTCAGGCAGGAAAGAAACCGGAATGTTTGGTATAAATATTCACCGGGCCAGTTTAACAGGAAAAACAATTAATGTAAACCAATGGTCAGCTGGTTGCCAGGATTTTGCTGATTCCGGTCAGTTCAATTCATTTATCTCAATCTGTGAAAAAGCAGAGAAATATTGGGGAAAACGTTTTAGTTATACGTTATTAAATTTTAGTGATCTGGTATAATTTAAACGCATTTCAATTTGAGGACAAATAATTTATCTATACTTTAGATTTACTTTTTATTATATCAAATGATCAGGTTAACAATTTGGTTGCCAGCAAAGACTTTGGTTTAGAAATTCTGAAACATATGAAAGGGTTATCAAAAGAAATAATCAGAACACTTTCTTCTCATTTTAAACTTTTCCAAGAAGCATTTAATAGCCCATGCAAATTTAAACTGCCTCTAAATGCCAGTTTAAGAAATTTAGGTGTTATATATTCAAATAATGAACAAGATTAAACTCTTTAATAAGCTGAAATTTTCAATAATCTAAAAAATTTCGAATTAGATGACAGATGTTCATTCGCCTAAGATCAGAAGTTACAATATGAGTCGCATAAGAAGCAAGGATACGAAGCCTGAACTTATTGTCAGAAAGTACCTTTTTAGTAAAGGCTTCCGTTATCGTTTGCACCTTAAGAAATTGCCAGGAAAGCCAGATATTGTGCTACCCAAGTATAAAACTGTAATCTTTATTCATGGTTGTTTCTGGCATGGACACGAATATTGTAAATACTTTGTTGTTCCCAAAACAAGAACTGATTGGTGGTTAAAGAAAATTGAAAGTAATAAACAGAATGATGTTGAAAATATTATTAAATTACAGAATTTATCTTGGAAAGTATTGGTTATATTTGAATGTCAATTAAAAACAAGCGAATTAGAAAATACATTAAACAAATTGATCAATGAATTATATTGATTTATTTGCGGGTGCAGGGGGTCTTTCTGAAGGTTTTATAAAAAATAATTTTAATCCTGTTGCCCACGTTGAAATGGATGCTGAAGCGTGTAATACACTTCGGACAAGAATAGCTTACCATTATTTAAAATCAATCAATAAATTAACCATTTACAATGACTATCTGCTGGACAAAATTACCAGAGAAGAATTATATAATTCCATTCCCACATACAAATTAAATACTGTCATTCAGGAAAAAATAGATGATTCGACAATTAAAGATATTTTCACACAAATTGATACTTTAATAGGTAGTAAGAAAATTCACCTTATAATTGGAGGACCACCTTGTCAGGCATATTCATTAGTTGGTCGTAATAGGGTTGGTAAGGCTATTAAAAATGATCATAGAAATTTCCTTTTTAAATACTATGCCGAATTTCTGAAAAGATATAAACCTGATTATTTTGTATTTGAAAATGTTACAGGTTTACTAACTGCTCAGGATTACTTTCAACAAATGAAAACTCTTTTTGAAAGTAAATCTGTTGGTTATAATATTGATTTTAAAATTCTTGATGCCTCAGAATTTGGTGTTTTACAATCACGCAAAAGAGTAATTATCCTAGGTAAAAGGGGTTATAAAATGTTCGAGTTTCCTAAATTCCAAACCACTGAAAATAAATGGAATATTAAAGATGATTTATTTTCTGATTTACCAAAAATAAAACCAGGGGGCGGTAAAAATATAATGGAATATTCAAGCAAGGTCACTGATTACTTAGAACAATTTGAACTAAGAAATGGCCTTCCATTTGTGACTCAGCATATCGCCCGGCCTCATAATGTAAGAGATCTCAAAATTTATCGCATAGCAATTAAAAAATGGCTTAGAACTAAAAAAAGGTTATTATATACTGAAATTCCTGAAGAATTAAAAACGCACAATAATCAGGAATCCTTCTTAGACAGATTTAAGGTAGTCAATCCTTTTGGTTGTAGTCATACTATTGTTGCTCACATAGAAAAAGATGGTCATTACTACATATATCCTGACCTTAAACAGATACGTTCAATTTCTATCCGTGAAGCCGCAAGAATCCAATCATTTTCAGATGATTATTATTTTGAAGGAGGAAGAGGAGCCGCTTTTAAACAAATAGGAAATGCCGTTCCTCCATTAATGGCTCTGGCTTTAGCAAAAGTAGTTAAAGGTATTTTTTGATTTGAATGGCTTTTTTTTATATCATTCTACCTTTGATCCCATGGAAAATGAAGCCTAAGTTTTTATAAAATAATACAACTTTGGAGTTAAACAAAATATAAAATTCAGACCTGATGTATTAGCCCCATTTTACTCATATCAACTTGCTGAATTAAATGCGTGACTATTCTAAATATCAAACAACTCTAGCTATTCCCGAGGCATCTTCTATGATTGAAACTTTTCGGGCTATTGGTTATAGTATTGAAACAGCGGTTGCTGATATTATAGACAACTCCATTTCTGCCTCATCAAAAAATATTTGGATAAACTTTGAATGGCAAGGTTCTCAGACCTGGCTTTCAATCAAAGATGATGGAATTGGAATGAACAATGATGAACTGGTTCAAGCGATGCGACCTGGTAGTAAAAATCCTCTTGCCGATAGAGAAATCAAAGATCTGGGAAGGTTCGGTTTGGGATTAAAAACTGCATCTTTTTCTCAATGTAGAAGACTTTCAGTTATCAGTAAAAAAGAAAGTTGCGTACCCGTTTACTGGACATGGGATTTGGATTTTGTAAATCAAACTGGTAAATGGGAATTGATAAAATATTTACCAGAAGGTAATTTTGAGAGTGAAATTAACTCTTTTAAATCTGGAACCATAGTAATCTGGAATGACATTGACCGTCTTGTAACGGATTTACGTAAAGACGATGACAAAGCTTTAGATAAATTTTTGCAGGTAATGATACAAGTGAAAAAACATTTGGCAATGGTTTTTCATCGTTTTATCGAAACAGGAAAAATAAAAATATTTTTTCAGGACAAATTAGTTGATGCTTGGAATCCATTTTTGCCAAAAGAACCTGCAACTCAAGACTTTCCTGAAGAACCATTTTATAATTGGAAAGTTAGTGCAAAAGGATATGTGTTACCCCACATAACAAAAATCAATGAAGACAAATTTAAACAGGCAGAAGGCCCAAAAGGCTGGAATGAACAACAAGGTTTTTATATTTATCGGAATGAAAGATTATTGCTCGCTGGTGATTGGTTGGGAATGTTTCGGAAAGAGGAACATTATAAACTTGCCCGAATAGAAATTAATCTGCCAAATAACCTTGATTTGGAATGGCAGATTGATATAAAAAAATCTATTGCACGACCACCGCTTGCATTGCATGATCAATTAAAAGCATATGCTGTCAAAGTACGATCACAGGCAGTTGAGGTATACAGGCATAAGGGGAAAAACGTGAAACCATATCCTGGTCAGAAGTTTATTCCCTTATGGATTGACCACAAGAGAGGTGAGAAATGGTTTTATAAAATTAATCGTAAGCACCCCTTAATTGAAAAAATAAGGAAACAGGCAATTGATAAACCTGATAAGGCAATTGAAATTCTCTTAAAATTTATTGAAGAAACAATTCCTGTAAGATCTATATATATAAGAGAAGCAGAAGAACCAGAAGCACAAGGAAAACCATTTGAAGGGATTAAACACGACGATATCCTGGATTTAATGAAATATATTTTTAATTCATTAATCAAAGAAGGCAAGACAAAAGAGGAAGCTAAAGCTATAATCATAAACCTTGAACCTTTTAATCATTACCCTGAGTATATTTCAAATCTTGTTCAATCATGATAGAACCAGCTATAAATATTTGTATAGAACTTTTAAGGAAAATAAAAAATCCTTCTTCACAAGATATCAATAATTCCATTGACAATGTATTGAAAATTTTTCCGGACCTGAATTCAGAACGAGAAATTTTGTTTAATTACTTAACCTCAACGTTTTCGGTTTTTTCTGAAGATTACAGAATACTTGACACTGATGAGGGCTATACTCCATGGTTAAAGGACAGAAAAGTCAGTATTTATTGGAATTTTTGGAATAGATATGTCAGTTATCTGCAAAAGAAAATCGCACCAGATACGATAAACAAATTAGATAATCTTACAGATGATATCTTAGACAGATTAACTAACCCATCAAATACTGGCATATGGAGTAAAAGAGGAATGGTCGTAGGACAAGTTCAATCTGGTAAAACTTCCAACTATTTGGGATTAATAAACAAATCTGCAGATGCTGGTTATAAACTGATAATTGTTTTAGCTGGTATGCACGATTCATTAAGAAGTCAAACTCAAATCAGAGTTGATGAAGGATTTTTGGGCTTTAATAGTCAGCGTTCATTGCAATATTCAAACACAAATAAAATCGGAGTTGGTTTATATAATCCAATAGACGCAAAAACAAACCAACCGATAGATCTACCTGCAAATGCCATGACATCAAGTCATCTGAATGGTGATTTTAACCGAAAAGTCGCACAGTCAGCAGGAATACATTTAAGAAGTTCAGATCCGATAGTTGCAGTAGTAAAAAAGAATGGTTCAATTCTTAAAAATTTAATTTCATGGCTGGCAGTTTGGGGAGATAAACAATCTGATGGGAAAATAATTATCAGAAATGTTCCATTCTTACTTATTGATGATGAAGCAGATAACGCTTCAATTAACGTAAGTATGGAAAAAGTTTCCGCAATTAACGGATGTGTAAGAGCATTGCTTTCGTTATTTGAGCAGAGTGCTTACGTTGGTTATACAGCCACACCATTTGCTAATATTTTTATTCCGATCCTTGAAGAAAAATCCTATAAAGGTTTGGATCTTACAATTAAAGATTATGAATTTACAGTTGGACAAGATTTGTTTCCAAAGGATTTTATCATAAATCTTCCTGCACCTTCTAATTACTTTGGGCCAGCGAAGGTCTTTGGGTTACCGGCACTCTATTCTTCAGAAATAAACGAAGATCCTTTGCCTGTGATCAGGTTAGTTAAGGACTATGAAACGTTCAACGCATCAAATGCTAAAGAACAGGTGCAAAATGTAATCGCGGGTGTTGATAATGAAATAGCGATAACAAAATCTTTTGTACCTGACAAGCACAAAAAAGATGACCCATTACCGGAGGAATTGCCTAACAGCTTAAAATTTGCTATAAAATGTTTCATTATTTCAACTGCAGCAAGACGGGCAAGAAAACAAACTGATGTTCATAATTCAATGCTCATCCATATTTCCAGATTCATTGTATGGCAAGATAGAATTGCAACTTTAGTTGATGCTGAATTAAAATTTTACCAAAAGCAAATAGAACTAAAATCTGGTACTATTTTAAAAGAACTTGGAGTAATTTGGAAAAAAGAATTCGAACCAACGACTGAAAAGGTAATTCGTGACTCAGAGGTTTATACTGATACTGAAATAACCCCTCTTTCATGGAAAAATATTGAAGCAGAAATATATCCTGCTATTGCCAAAATGGAAGTTAGAGCTGTTCATGGTGATAAAAATATTGCAGGTCTGTCACATCATAATATTTCACCGCTTGATTATTTTTTCTCAGAACAGCAGGGAAAATACTTATCTGTCATTGCAGTCGGTGGCGACAAACTTTCAAGAGGACTAACATTGGAAGGCTTGACAATAAGTTACTATCTGCGTGCATCTAAAATGTATGATACTCTTATGCAGATGGGCAGATGGTTTGGCTTTAGGCCAGGATATGTTGACTTATGCAGAATTTTTACGAGTGATGAACTTACGCGATGGTATAAACACATTACAATAGCATCAGAGGAAATGCGCAGAGATTTTGATTATATGTTCCTATTGAAAAAAACTCCAAAAGAGTTTGGTTTGAAAGTAAGAACACACCCAGGAGTTTTAAAGATAACTGCAGCAAACAAATTCCGTTACAAAAAAATTATGTATCTGAGTTATTCCGGACAACTTGAACAAACCTATCATTTTAAACTCGATAAAAACAAATTCAGGAAAAACTTTGATGCTGTCAATGAATTGATTTCTGACCTGGGTAAACCAATAGGGAAACCTCTCAATTCATATAATAAAAATCAAATTTTTGTTTGGCAAGGTGAAAACAACTCTAATGCAGTAATCACATTTCTTCTTAAATATAAAATTGGTGAAGAAGTAATTGATACAAATAAAATTGTTGATTATATTATTGCCCAAAACAAAAAGGGAAATCTTGTTAATTGGACAATTTCTTTAATACATAACTCAATGGCAAAATCGGAGGATGAATTCAAATTTCCAGGATTATCAACAAATGTGGGATTGACTGATAGAACAAATATTAGCAACGATGGGAGTAACTATGAGGTAGCAAAATATAACATCACTGATCACAGACATGAATTAATTGACTTAAGTTCCGAGGAAATAAATTTGGCAAAAGCACAAACTGAAGCTGATTACAAAAAAGAAGGGAAAAAAGAAAAGCCCGAAATGCCAAGTAGAAAAAGAATTAAATGGCAAAGAAACAGTAAAAATGGGTTATTACTCATCTACCCCTTAAACCATAATTGTCAGCATATAATTGATGAAACAGCAACTCCAAAAACATTTGAAAGAAAAGTAATAAGTGATATTCCAATTATTGGTATTGCTGTAAGTTTTCCTGAAATTGAAAATGATGAAAAGATTGAATATGCAGTTAATGAACAATTTAAAAAAGAATATGAATATCCTGACGAACTTGACTTAACAGAAGAAAATGATAGCACGTATTGAACAAATTTGGTCTCAACTTGAAGCAAATGATTCATCTGTAGCCGGACTTTTTAAAATTCGTTTTTCAGATACAAGCAAATGTGATGTATTTCTCGGCGTAAAATTTCCTGAAAAATACCGAATGCTTATAATCAGAACTCCTTTTTCAATAGGCAAAGAATTTGATTTTCATTATGATTTTAGAGGATTGAAATTTGATAAGATTTATGATCCCGACAATTCAAAATTTCTATTACTGAATCTTATTTTAATTGACGACCATTCCAAAGATGTATTCGATACATTGATTGCAGATGTTCTTTCTGCAATCATAAAGGAGTCCGTAATAAATGTGATCCTGAACAATTATTCTAATCGTTTAATTAAATGGGAGAGTTTATTTGAAAGATTCAAACAACAGGGATTAACACCAGATGAACAAAGAGGTCTGTATGGTGAATTATTTTTTTTACGAAAATTTCTTGAGGTTGATTCAAGTTTTCAACAGATTTTAAACTCTTGGATCGGCCCCGAAAAAGAAATTTGGGATTTCCAACATGCAGATTGGGCTGTAGAAGTTAAAACAACTCACGGTAATAATCATCAGAAAATTAGCGTAAGCAACGAGAGACAACTAGATACTAATGCCATTCTGGATTTGTTTCTTTACCATATTTCTCTTGAATCAAAGTTAAGTTCCGGAGAATCTCTCAATCAAATTGTAGACTCTATAGCAGAAATGCTTAATAAAGACATCGCAGCCTTACAGAACTTTAAAAATAAAATAATAGAGGTTGGTTATTTCACACACCATAGGGAATTATATGATAAGGTCGGTTATGAAATAAGGAATGATGCTTTTTATAAAGTCAAAGGTAGTTTTCCGCGTATTGAGGAAAAAGATATCCGCGCTGGCGTTGGTGACGTGAGGTACTCAATAATTGTCTCAAATTGTTCTGAATTTTTAATAGAATCAGAAAAGGTTATAAATACTATAAAATTTATTAAAGGATAATGGAAAATTCTGAACTTTCAAAGTTTTATACTTCAATACAACAGGAAATTAAGTCTTCACAAATATCAGATCAAGAGGGAGGTATACAGGAGGAAATATTTACTCAGATTTCTATTGATTTGCTGGCGGATGCTGGAGAAACCGAAAATGCAAGGGTCGCTTTTGATGCTAAATCTTTAGGGACAAAAAATCAGCATAAAATAAATGCTTATGCTGAACCTGATAATTATGAAACTATTGATTTATTCATTACAATATTTAAAGGAGGAGATGATATTTCCCGAGTTAGCAAAGACGAGATTGATACAGCTGCAAAGAGAATTGCCAATTTTTTTAGAAAAGCAAAGTATAAAGATTACGTTAATGAAATTGAAGAATCTTCTCCAATATTTGATTTTGCTCATACATTGAGCAGCTCAATTGAGTTGAAGGAAAATCTCATCAGAATCAATGGTATAATACTTACAGATGGAATATATCCAGGGGAAATTCCTGAAAATTTGAACATAGCAGGTTATCCCTTAAATTACAGGGTAATTGACATAAATTACCTTTATAACATTACTGAAAAATCACACATTCCAATCCAAATTAATTTTAAAGATGAAGGATATAATTTACCATGTATTATTTCACCTTCCATCAATGATGATTACCAGTCATATCTGGCAATAATTCCAGGAGAAGCACTAGCTAAAATATATGAACTATATGGTTCAAGATTACTTGAACAAAACGTTCGGTCTTTTTTACTGTTTAATGGTAAAATAAATAAAGGTATCAGAAACACCATTATTAAAGAACCGCACATGTTTCTGGCTTTTAATAATGGTCTTGCAGCGACAGCCGAAGAAGTAATAATAGAAAATAAAAATGGAAGCGGATATTTTATAAATTGGGTTAAGGATCTTCAGATTGTAAATGGAGGACAGACAACAGCATCTATATATCATACATGGAAGAAAGACCAGAAAGATATTTCCGGTATTTCGGTTCAGATGAAGCTTTCAGTCATTAAAAATAAAAAAAATTTTAGTGGTATTGTGTCGCAGATATCACGATATGCAAACACTCAAAATAAAGTATCTGAATCTGATTTAAGCTCTAATAATCCCTTTCACATTGAACTTGAAAAACTTTCAAGATCTATCTGGGCGCCTCCTCAGAAAGGTTCTTCAGTGCAAACAAAATGGTTTTACGAACGTGCTCGTGGTCAATACAAAAATGCAAGGATAAAGGAAGGTTTTACTAAGTCTCGTCAGAAAGCCTTTGATATACAGAATCCCAAAAATCAAATGATCACTAAGGAAGACCTTGCAAAATACCTGAATTCCTGGCAGGAATTATGGGATGGCAAAAAACTTGTTATTGGTCCTCATTATGTAGTTAGAGGTAATCAGAAAAACTACGTTCAGTTTGTTAATTTTAATTCAATTAAAAAGCCGGATAATATTTATTTTGAAGATTTGGTAGCAAAGTCAATTCTTTTTAGAAAAGCTGAAAAGATTTATGGTATAAAACCAAATGCTATAGGAGATATGCGTTACATTACTGTTCCATATACAATAGCTTTACTCGGATATAAAACCTCCTATAAGGTCGATTTATATAGAATTTGGAAAAACCAGTCAATTTCAGACAATTTATCTTCTTTTTTATTTGAGTTGCTGAAGAAAACAGAAGAATTTATAAAATCTAATGCTCCTGGTTCTTTATATGGTGAGTGGGCAAAAAAAGAAGATTGCTGGAACAACCTTAAGGAAGCAGATTTAGAAGTTGATTTTTCTGGTATTCAACAGGAATTTGAAGATAATTCGAAGCCACAGCAACGAAAAAGAATAACTGAGGATGAAACAGAAAAGTTACAAGTTTCTGAAGATATAGAAAAGTTAAAGGCAATTCCTTTTGAAATTTGGAAAAAAATTGAAGATTGGGGGCGTACTACTGAATTGCTTACCCAACAGCAAAGAGACACGGCCTATCATATAGCATTACGTTTGAAAAACAATAAGACATTTTCGGAATATGAGAGGACAACAGGGCTAAAAATTATTGATATTATAATTGATAAAGCCCCCGAAATGCTTTTTGAAATCGAAGAAAATACTACTTTAAGCGAAAATCCAAAAGATACAATTGAGATAACTAAGGAAGTAATTCAAAAGATTGTCCAGTGGGATAAAAAAAATAAAAAACTAAGGGACTTCGAATTTAAGTTCATGCTCGAACTTGCAGAAGGCAGGAAGGAATTGACAGAGAGAAATAAACTTATCGTTAAACTCAATCTTAATAAGGTTATGGCACATGGGTTTAAAGTTTTGTAATAGGAATTTTATCTAATTTAATCCTAGTTACAATTTGAAATTTTACCTAATGAATTTTTCTCAAGAGTAAATTTCAAGACCTCCAATAAAACTAATGAAAGCCAGCTCATACTTTGCTTGTTCACTAAACTAAAAAAATAATCAGAATCTATAATTTCATCGCTTTGCAAGTTTGGCTGACCTGAATTGAAAAGATGAAAGAAGCGATTTCTCAAGTTTATAATAAAGGATGAATATTCTGAAAATTTAACAGCTATTTTTCTCGGTTCTTCTGTATCATTACTATCAAAAATATTTATTGAACAAGATTTTTTGAATGCATTGAAAAATATCTCTTGAATATCTTCTGTATCTCCATTAACATTAATAGTGATAGATGATTCGAAAAGAGGATCTTCTTTGAAAACAACCTTTATAAAACTTTTAAAAAAACCAAGCTCTCCTTTGTCTTTCTCTGAGTTTACCGATAAGCAAGATTTCAAAAATGTATATGTTCCTTTAAAATCGGTAGTTTTTGAAGCATATATTAATGGAAAGGCATAAGAAATGATTTCAAGAATTCTATATATATAGACGAATGCCGTCGTATGCGATTTTTTATTCTCATAATAGAAGAAATTATTAAATTCTAGATTAAGTTGCTTAAAGAATTCGAAATTTTGATAAAGAAAATTTTTATTTGAGAAATACACTGAGAATTCCTCAAAGCTCAAGTCATCAAATATATAGCCTTTTATTTTTTCTAAAGGATTTGTTAAAGGATTTTTATTTCCTAAATCAAGATAATCAATTGTCTGAACAAATTCTGTTTGGGTATGAATGTGTTTTATCCCAATGGTCCCAATAATAGAACGTAATAGTAATATTTTAGGAGTGCAATCTTTTGTGATATACAATATTCTTGAATGCTCATTAAATAGATTATTATCTAATATTTCTTTGTATTCAAAGGGATTCATATTTATCAAGCTGTTAATTCAGAAAATTTCTCAATTAATCCATCTTCATCCAATTGGAAAGTTTGTTCTGCGTTTTCAATATAATACTTACTCAAATCTCTGCGGTACTTTCCTACATTAACTTTCGAAGGATTGATTGCCGTAAAGGCTCTGTCAAAAATCATTAAAGCTTTTTGAATTTCCTCCTTTTCCAATTTATTTAGGTAATTATATGATCTCTTTACACCCACACAGAAACCAATAAAATTATTAGCAACTTGTAACCAAATTCTAATTTTTTCATCTTTAGATATTTTCTCCACTAATTTTATTAAATCTGTAAATTGAATTTGAATTTTATTTAAGTCTGAATCAAGTATCCTACCAACTAAGATTTGATCCATTTTTTCATCAATTATTTTAGAATTTTCATTGTGGACATTGTTAGTTAGAAATGCTATATATCCTTTAGAAATATCACCTAAACTGAATGCGTCTTCAATGTGACTTTCTGATTTTTGTTTTTCAGTTTGAACTTTAATTTCAAATTGTTCAAAATCAAAAAGTTCTTGAGTAAGAATCTCAATTTGATGCCTGGGTGTCATAGGCTTCTGTCCATTGTTTAAAGTAATCATCCGATATAGAAGTTTATCTTTATTGTCAGCGATTATTATATTAAAAAAAATTTCTTTTTTATAATCAAACCGTATTTTAGAATTATTGGAGGCTCTTTTTAAGGTGTTTAACCTTTGAATGCCATCTAGAATATAACCTTTCGAAATATTAATATTAATATAAGCTTCGATATCTTTAATTGTATTGAATTGCTTTTTTATTTCCACAAAAGCTATAGTAATAGGTGGCATGAGACATCCTATGTTGATATCTCTTTCTAATCTTTCATAAAATTTACTATCAAGAAATCTTCTTTGCGCATCAAATCTGTTAATAAGCGGATACACAAATTCAAGTGCATATGCATAGTCAGATTGTCCGAGACTGACGATACTATTTATAACTTTATCAAAAGTTTTATTATATATTTTTATGCTCATATCTGTATTAATATATCGTTTTTGGGTTACCTGTTTTATTAAAATATTATTTGTAAAAGGATTACGTAGTCATCATTATCAAATGTATAAAAAGTTTTATGATACTTTTATTGGTTTTTGAAATAATTATCGGAATCAAATAATTAATTACTAAAGAAACAATTCATAAATCTATTTTACTTTTTCAATAATTTAAAAGCAAAATATACAGAATATGCCTAATAAAGAAATTGCTGTCATATTTGATACAAACTCATATCGAAATTTGGTAAATAATAAATCTATCGAACAAGTACAAAATGAAGTTTTTGAACTAAAAATTCTTGAATCTAAGAAAAACATTCAAGCTTTTGGTATTCTTGCAGTTGGTATGGAGTTGTTAGGTAATTTAGCTGAAGGTGCTAAAGGAATTAATTTCAAAGATTGTCTAAACGGTATATTTGCTATGTCAAATCATTGCTTTGATAATAATCTTAATGAGCCAAGAATAGTTCCACAACCTTATCTTCACATAACTAATTCATTTTTCGGAGTAATACCGCCAGAAATTGAAAAAAGAAGTAAAAACATGGGTGGTGTAATTAGAGATTTTAAATTAGATGTTAACAAAGCAATTGAATTTCATACTAATATATCAACCTTCGAAAAAATAAATGAATACATTGCAGAAGAAGAAAAAGAATTTTCAAATTCAATTTTAAACATGATTGAAGCTGCTAAACAACAAATTATTACAAAACATCCAAGAATTGCGTCAAGAGAACTTAAAATAAAATTACTTGATTTTATAGAAAATGGTCTGTTAGAACCAATTCTAGCTTTAGCAATTATGCAGGCAACTTCTATATCAATAAATGCTAACTTACCTATTAATGAATTAATTAATAGAGCATTTAAACTAAACCTTGAATATCCTCTTTCAGTTGGTTTTCTGAGTTGGGTAAGTTATAAGATTGTTCATGATAATATTGATATGCATTCTAAAAGTTCTATTGAAAAACGTTGGAATTGGGCTTGGGATTACCAAGTAACTTTTGTAATATCAGACAATACAATTGCCGACAAAGAAGTAATTCTAGTAACTTATGATTCTGATATTACAGAAATGTTAAAAGATTTTGGCTATTACCATAAAGTCTTCAACCTCTATCAATATCTTGAATATTTGAAAAGCTAATTCTTCTTTTGGAACAATGTATTTTTTTTGGCAAACCTTATTAGAATATTCCTCTTCTAAAAATAGTTTCATGCCTAACAAATCAGGTTATATGGTGTTCCTCTTCCTCCTTCGGCAAGTATTGCGCCAGCCCGTTACAATATTTGCCTATAATCATTTTTATTTTTATAATTTAGTGCCATCTTTTAATTTTACTAAATAAAAGTTCACGTAATGTGAACAAATTCATATTTTCATCGTACATTTGCATGAAAGTACATTTAATAAAAAAACAAACTATTGAAAATTATATTGTCAGCAATGCAAGGAGCAGAAGTTCTTTTAATGTGTGGTTGTCAACAATTAAATATGCTGATTGGTCACAGCCGCATGATATTCAGCTGACATTCGGTTCTTCAGATTTATTAGGTAAAGGCTCAAACAGGGTTGTATTTGACATTGGTGGAAATAACTATAGAATGATTTGTAAATACATATTTGGTAAAAAGCAGGTTCATTTATTTATTTGTTGGATTGGTACTCATACAGAATATGATGAATTATGTGATAGAAACCAGCAATATACCGTGAACATCTATTAAAGAAAAAAATTATGGAAACATTAAAGTACAAAATCATAAAAACAGCAAAACAATATAAATCTTATTGTTCACAACTGGAGGAATTACTGGCTAATAATAATTCAGTCAATCAGGATGAGATTGAGCTTTTGACTTTTATAATTGAAAAATGGGACGAAGAACATAATACTTTTAATGAATTAAATCCCGTTGAATTACTTCATTCATTAATGGAATCTCATGAATTGAAATCAAAAGATCTCGTCAAAATTCTTAATGTAAGTAAAGGTTTAGTTTCTGATATATTGAATTATAAAAAAGGTTTATCCAAAGAAATTATAAGAACGCTTGCCGGTTACTTTAAAGTTTCTCAGGAAGCATTTAACAGACCATATAAATTAAAACTACCTGTAAATTCTCATTTACATGATGCAAGTGTTATGACTACTTCTAAAAAAATGGCGTTAGTTCATTAATTTAACTCATATATAAAAACATAATAGCAATCCTTTCTAACCGTAAGGCAGGGTTATAGGCTGGTTTCAAAATGTAAAGAGGGTTTGCAACCCGCCATCTTCTCAAGTCTTTGACTTATGCCATTTCTACTTTCAAATAATAACGGATTAAAAAAATTGTTCCTTTTATATACAAACCTATAAATCTTAATAATCTTAAAAATCATGGTTTAGACATTTAATTTGAAATATGCCGACCTAACTGAAAAAATTATTGGCTGTGCAATGACAGTTCACGGAATTTTGGGTAACGGCTTTCAGGAAGTAATCTATCAAAGAGCCCTCGAAATTGAGATGAGAATGAATGGACTTAACTTTCAACGTGAATATGAAATGCCAGTAATATACAGGGATAATAAAATAGGTACCAGACGGGTTGATTTTTTACTTGAGGAACTTATTTCTGTTGAGTTAAAAGCTCTGATTAAACCCAAATTGCTCATTAGAAATTAGCAATCGATTAAGAAATTGTAAATCAATCTAAAAATATAAGATTGAAACAATTTCTAAATCGGGGTCAACCCAAATAACTCAAGTAGTTCGCTCATTTCATTCGCTTCTATTGCGTAATTTGGGTTAAAGTGGGAGGAAAAGTTTATCCCACCGGAATGAAATGGAGACGTGAACTCTTCCCACCATTGGTTGGGCAGGCTAACAGCTCCCCAAACCACAAACCCCTCGAAAAAATGGGGCTTTAACAACTTACTTTAAATACTAAACTTATTCTTCTCTCCTTTGAATAAGAATTTAACAAAGTTGCATTTTGCAAAGCACGATGAATCTTTGAAACTAATTCATACCTGTGAGTTATCATTATATTAATGTGAATAAATAGAACTCAAAATATCCTGGCTAAGTTGGATAAAACAAACTTGAGGGTTGAATATTTGTAGCTTCGGGCAACGCCCAGGGTTAAATAGATCGTAGGATTTCGCGCCAAGTTTGTACTCAATCAAGGTAGAAACGTACATCGAGCGGAAGTACAGAACCAAAATCAGGTACTGCCAGTCCAACCTAACTGGAGTTATAAAATAGTGTAACCTGGGTTTAATTTAAAACTAAGCTTGCTCAAGTCAATATTTGTTCCCTTATTTTTAGCAATACAAAAATTAATACGATAAATTTGAGATAAAGGGACAAATAAAATTCAAGATGAACATTAATATTATTATTCAGATTAACCCTAAAAGTGTTACATTTATATAGCAAAAAGAATTAACCAAAAAAATACAAATTAACCTTACCATATGGAACCATTACAAATAGCGCCAACAGAAACAACCCCAACTGTTAACCTAGACGGAGTAAAGGGTTTTTTTGAAATAAAAGGCAAATCAAATCCTGCAAACACCCTTGATTTTTACAAAATTCTTTATGACTGGATTGATGTTTACGCTAAATCACCGGCTGCATTAACAGATGTGCATTTCCAGTTTGATTATTTTAACACAAGTACATCAAAATGTCTTCTTACTTTCTTTAAAAAGTTAGAGGATATTTCCAGGGCTGGAAAAGAAGTGATCATTAACTGGCATTACGAAAAAGGCGATGATGACATGATTGAAGCTGGAAATGATTTTAAGTCCATCATTCACCTGCCATTTAAAATGATGGAATTGCCTGAATAGATAAAATTCAGATACTGCCTCAAATGAATCAAGTAAATGAATTGTACCTCGTGATTAACTATCATCTAATTTTATGCCTATACATCCAACGGTAGATTTGTTCGTCGGCATAAATACGATGAATGTCATGTTTTTGACCTTTTAGCACGGTAAATTTTGGTGAACCTCCACATTTTTTCAATGCTTGCACCATTTCTTCCGAACGTTGAATAGGTACCTGTTCATCCTTATTTCCATGAAATACCCATGCCGGAACATTTTTCATGGCACATACCAATTGGGGTCTGCCACCTCCACATAAGGGAACTACAGCAGCAAAGCGATGTGGGTATTTGATTGCCAAATACCACGCCCCAAATCCGCCCATGCTCATGCCTGTGAGGTAGATGCGACAAGTATCTATGTGAAATCTCAAGATAATTTCGTTATAAAAAGGTTCAAACCAGTTCTCAGTAGTCCAGTCTTTACCAGATGGACATTGTGGCGAAACCACTATTGCTTTAAACTTCATTCCACGGTCAATAAAAAAGGGAATACCATATCGTTTTAAATTATTGAGATCACTTCCACTAGCTGATTTACCATGCAGGTAAATAATCAGGGGCCATTTTTTTTCTCTGGTTGAATCGTAGTTCTCAGGAAGGTACAAAAGATATTTATAATGGGGGCCGGTTTTTGGATAATGCTCAGACTTGGTTGTAGGGTGTGCACAACCAAATAAACTCAAAAGAAAAAAAATGAAAATATATTTATTTCCGGGCATGTGGTAATAAATTAGGTTACACTTAGGCCTCTCAATGACAATTTTTCTAGAAATAATTTAATTTCAATTCATTAGTTCTTATAATATTTTTATTGATTTAGAAATTCAATTCTCACATACTTTTTCATGCAAGTTATTATCC